>Ga0209791_1000133_pt1 | contig 42729 bp, 38 predicted proteins | sample WorMetTyACAVOLI1_FD_187422 | JGI IMG/M metagenome (GOLD analysis project Ga0209791, IMG submission 187422) | Marine gutless worms symbiont microbial communities from Max Planck institute for Marine Microbiology, Germany - Olavius algarvensis... ... | reverse complement strand
AAATCGACTCTATTCCAGCGACCCAGACTCGAATTCGAAGTACTTAAACGACGACGAAAATGGAAATCCGATTTCCAAATACATCAAGCACAGTTGGCATTATGATTTATTCCGGACAGCAGTGCGCGCAAGCGGGGATCTTTTAAGGTGGGCAATTTATATCACGAGCTATTTGGAGATTCCGATACGTCGGAGCCCGACGGGACCCACAGGGCCTAAAGCCGCGCAGGCTTACGCGGGAATGACTAGAGCTGGGATGAGGTTTAGCTAAATCAGGACGATTGGCACTGGACCGATAGCCCCCACTGGGGGCTTAATTCAAACTACCGGCTATGCCGGTAGTAGGTGAGTTCCGCGCGCCGGGTCGGACAGTCCGCTGGCAGGGGCAATCGTTATGCCGCGGGTTCGAACCAATCCCGTGTCATGCCAGCGTGAAACATAGGTTTCCGCGGTTTTTCCTGTTAGTGTTGCGTCTCTCTGAAGCGGCCTGAAATAAACTCCTGATGCTCGTCGACTACTGGCGCTTCGCCCGCGCGAACCCGCGATTCCTGGGATTTGGGTTTTTCCTCGCATTCCTGTCGAGCGCCGGTCAAACTTATTTTATCGGCGTTTTCGGACCCGAAATTCAGTCGGAATTCGATCTCGACACCGGTAGCTGGGGTCGCCTCTACATGTTCGGTACCCTGGCTTCGGCGCTGGTAATCAATTGGAGCGGCAGCCTTATCGACCGCGTCGATCTGCGCCTGTTTACCGGACTGATCCTGCTCGGGCTGAGCTGCGCCTGCCTGGTCATGGGCTCGGTCAGTACGCTAACGATGCTGGTTATCGCCATTTTTATGCTGCGCCAGTTCGGCCAGGGCCTCGCCAGTCACGCCGGCATTACTTCGATGGCGCGTTATTACGATAACAATCGCGGCAAGGCGATAGCGCTGGCGGCGATTGGTTATTCCTTCGGTGAAGCCTTGCTGCCGGTTGCCGGACTATACCTGGCGCAGCTCTGGGGCTGGCGCCATACTTTCTATGTCGTGGCCGTCGCCGTGCTGGCCGCGCTTGCGCCGGCGCTGTGGCTGTTGCAAGGGCATAGCCTGCGGCATGCGGCGCATGCCGCCGCTCTCCAACAAAAGGTCAGTCTGGGTATCGGACAGAGTGACTATACGCGCCGCCAGATGCTTACCGAGCCCCGGTTTTACTACATGTTACCGGCCATAGTTGCCACGCCGATGATCGGTACCGCTTTATTTTTCTTCCCGGCGGAGATTGCCCGCGCCAAGGGCTGGAGCAGTCTCTGGGTGACCGGCAACTATTGGTTGTACTCGATGGTGTCGGTTTCGGTCACGATTTATTCCGGGGTCTTGATCGACCGCTTCAGTGCCCGCCGGGTGCTGCCGTTTTTTCTGTTACCGCTGGCCCTTTCTCTGGTGGTGATCAACCTGTCCCGCCACGAATTCACGGTATGGCCTTTTATGTTGTTGCAGGGAATTACATCGGGTTTATATTTTACCGGCATGAGCGCGCTCTGGGCCGAACTCTACGGCGCCAGGCATCTGGGCGCCATCAAATCGCTGACCAATGCGGTAATGGTGTTTTCGTCGGCGCTGGGTCCAGCCGCGGTCGGCACGCTGCTGCAATGGCAGGTGACTTTCGTGACGATTACCCTGTTACTCGCCGGATTTTGCGTAATCGCAACCTTGATGCTGATTTACGCGCTGCGAACTCCGAGCAGTTGACGAACCTCGGCCGCGGTTACACGATCCTGTTGCCGCAGCGCGCTAATCAGGCTGTCCACCAGCGCGGCCGAATTGGGCGCCAGTTCGCCATTCGGCAGACAGAGGTTATTTTCGAATCCGATACGGGCGTGACCGCCGGCTTGGACGGCGCTCAGCACGCATTCCTGTTCGCGCCGGCCGAAGGCGCAGGTAAACCAGTCGAGGCTACTCAAGTCATATTGTAGAAAAGGTATCAGGTCCGCCGGCTCGGATTGGAAGTCGATGTTATACCGCCCCAGCACAAACAGCACGCAACGCTGCCCGGCGGGGATAATGCCGCGTTCACGATAGTCGAGAAATGTTCCAGATCCTTGGCCGAGAACAGGATATGCTGGATATGGACCCGGTGTTCATCGCACCACTCGAAAAATTGCCGCGGCTGGCCCGTTTGTTCGAAATTGGAACTGATTTCACGCAGGCCCATGCTCGCCATTTCAGGGTTTACCCGCCGGATGCAGTCGACCTGTTGTGCGGGGCTGTAAACGCCAACGGCTTCGGAAGTGATTTGCACCAGCATGCCAGGAGCGCGGCGCGCCATTTCCGCGATCAGCTCGCGATAAAGCCCAGGGTCGAGTAGGTGCTCGCCATTGGCGCCGCGCACGTGGGCGTGCAATACGCCGGCGCCGGCGGTATGGCACAGGACTGCTTCGTCGACCGTGTCTTCAATCGAAAGCGGCAGGTTGGAATGATCGGATCGGGTCTTGCGCGCGCCGTTCGGCGCCGCCATGACAATGACCTTAGCCTGCATATCTCGCCACCCTGCTGGCGCGGAGGCCAGTCATAAACTGCGCAAGCTTGCCTTGATCGCGGTGTCGAGTTTGTTCACGATTTCATCGATATGTCCGATATCGATGATAAACGGCGGCGCCAGTAGTACGTGATCGCCCTGTTGCCCGTCGACGGTGCCGCCCATCGGGTAACAGATCAAGCCAGCCTCGAAGGCGGCTTGTTTTAACTTCCGGTGAAAGCCGAGCTCCGGCGGAAACGGCGCCTTGGACTCGCGCTCGCGCACGAACTCGAGTCCGAAAAACAGGCCGCGGCCGCGGATATCGCCGATGTTGGGATGTTCGCCGAACTGGTCGAGCAGCGCCTTGTGCAGGCGCACGCCCTGGGCCAGCACGCGATCGAGCATGCGGCGATCCATAATTTTTTGCACTACCGCATGCGCCGCCGCGCAGGCGACCGGATGACCGAGGTAGGTGTGTCCGTGCTGGAAGAATCCCGAGCCGTTTTCGATTACCCGGTAAATCTGCCTGGTGCATATCATCGCGCCGATCGGTTGATAGCCCGCACCCAGGCCTTTCGCGATTGTCATGATATCCGGCGTGATGTCTTCCTGGTCGCAGGCGTAGAGACTCCCGGTGCGGCCCATGCCGCACATGACTTCGTCGAGGATTAACAATACGCCGTACTGATCGCAGATTTCGCGGATACGCTTGAAATAACCGGCCACCGCAGGCACCGCCCCGAGCGTGGCGCCGACCACCGGCTCGGCGATAAACGCCATCACCCGGTCTTCGCCAACGCGCTGGATTTCGATCTCGAGCTCATTGGCGACCCGCTGCCCGTAGTCGAATTCGGATTCGCCTTTCTCCTGGCCGCGGTAGGCGTAACAGGGCGGGATATGCGAGGTTTCGATCAGCAACGGATCGAATGGTTCGCGGCGCCATAGATTGCCGCCGGCGGCGAGCGCGCCAAGCGTATTGCCGTGATAGGACTGCAACCTCGAGATCACGCGATGGCGCGAGGGTTGCCCGATCTCGACGAAGTACTGACGCGCGAGTTTGAGCGCCGCTTCGACCGCTTCGGATCCGCCCGACACGAAGTATACCCGGTCGAGGTCGCCGGGCGCTTCCTTGATCAGCTGCTCGGCCAGAGCTTCAGCCGGCACGCTGCTGAAATATCCGGTATGCGCGAACTCGAGGCGATCGAACTGATTATTGATCGCTTCGATTACCCTGTCATCGCTATGCCCGAGGCAGGAGACCGCGGCGCCGCCCGAAGCGTCGAGATAATACTTGCCGGTACGGTCGATGATGTAAACGCCGTCGCCCTGCACCGCGAGCGGTACGTTGGTTTTGCAGTTACGCGGAAAAACGTTACTCATATGATTACCTGACTGGCGAGTGTATTCGATATCCGTCGGGATCGAACGCGGCATTTACCAAGATGGTCCCGGCATTCTGACTTCGTGCAATATCGACGTCAACACTGATGCCGTCTAAACTTGATGCAGTCCCCGTTTTGACCAGGGCGAGGGCGAAGTCCGGGCCAACTTGTAGCGGGTCTAGATCGGTATCGAGACCCTGTCCGAAGGCAGGAAAACGTTTCTCGATACGCATCGATGTCTGGGCAAATAACCCGGCCGGATTTGCTCCCGAGGTGATAAACCCGCGGTAAGGTTTATGCGCCTCTGCCGCCGGGCAGGTCAATTCCCAGCCGGCATCGCCGACATAAGACAAGTGTGCGGCATCGATCGCTATGCCCGACAATTCGGTTCGGCCAGGCTGGTCAATGCCGATCGTCCGGCCGACCTCAGGCCAGCGGGGTGAAATTGCCGGCTTCCCAGTCGTAGGCGCTGAGTTCCGGAGTGGCAATGTCGACGTACCAGCCGTGTAACTGCAGCTCGCCGGCGTCGATACGATCGCGCACCCAGGGGAAGGTCGTCAAGTTTTCCAGCGATACCAGCACCGCGTTCTGCTCGCAGGCGCGCGTGCGTTCCTCCAAACTGGCGTTGGCCATGGTCGCGCGCACCCGCCGGTGGGCGGCGTTCAACATCGAAACCCAGGCGGGCACGAACTTGAAGGCGCTGTCGTAAGGATCGGGATCCATCATCAGCTTGATGCCGCCGCAATGCGCGTGACCGAGCACGATGATGTGTTTGACCCCGAGTCCGAGTACCGCGAACTCAAGCGCCGCGCTGGTGCCGTGATAGGTGCCTTCCTCTTCCATCGGCGGCACCAGATTGGCGACGTTGCGCACCATGAACAGATCGCCGGGATCGGCCTGGAACAGGATCGCCGGATCGACGCGCGAGTCGGAGCAGGCCACCACGGCGACGTCGGGGCGTTGGCCGCGCGTGACCAGTTCCTCGATCAGCGGTTGACTCTTTTGGTAGTCGCCATCGCGATAACGACGGTAACCCTGCATTAATTTATCTACTCCGGTGGTCGACATACTGCCAGATCCTGTTTCGTTGATTCACTGATTCGACTAAGTTTAGGAAACTCTGACTAAATTGGAGTTGCCGTTGCCTAATGCTTTAGCCACGGATGAGGACGATAACCTGTCTGGCGTCCAAGGTCGAGTAAGCGCAGGCAATTTGGCCGATATCGGTTGTTTGAACGCGCCGTTCGGTGGGCGGGGCGGGTGTCATTTTTCGCGGGAATCTGCGGCTAAATAGAGTTTCGTCAGACGATATGGCGGCAGCTAGGGAGCAGAATTAAAGTCGCCGAAATTGACACTGGCGGTTTTACCGGTCTGTCTAATGTTGCTATTATCGCGCCCTTTCCTGGCGCGATCCGGAGGTCGGGACGATTTCCATGTTAAGAAAATTGTTGCTAGGCTTGCTGGCGCTGCACGCGGTGGCGGCAGCGGCCAATCCTCCCGCCGCCTTCGAAGGCAGAAGACTTTACGTTTCCTATTGCCTGTTGTGCCACGGCAGCGACGGCCGCGGGGGTGGGCCGCTGGCGCAGGCGATGAAGATAAGCCCGGCGGATTTATCGACCACGGTACGCTCGCGCAGCGATACCATCCTGACGAAGATCATCACCGGCGAGGGCAAGCAGACGATCACCGGGCGCGAGCGGCACAATTTACTCAACGAAACCATGCCGGAATGGAAGGACGTCTTCGATGAATCGCAGGTCCAGGCACTGATCGCCTACCTGCGTTTCCTGTCGCGCAAAAAGCACGACCTGATGGGCGATCCGGAACAGGGCCTCGAGCTGTATCAAAAGTATTGTCAGGTTTGCCATGGCGTCGAAGGCGACGGCGATGGGATTATGACCAATCTGATCGGCATCATGCCGATGGATCATACCAATCCCAACGAAACCAACAGCCTGGATAACCGGGAGTTGATGAACAGTATTCTCGACGGCAAGGGACGATACATGCCGGCCTGGAAAGGTATCCTGAGCCAGTCCGACGTCGAGGCGCTGGTCAGTTATATTAGATTGCTGTCTTTCTAGATCAGCCGCCACCACTAAATGCGATAGCCGATGACAACGACATTGCGAGATAAGATTAATCAGGTAGCCGACAGTACTTCACGTATGGTGCTGGCGACCTCGGTCGACGGTTGCAGCTCTTGCGCCAGCGTGTTTTTTGCGCGCGACGGCGACGACTTTCTGTTTTTTACTTTTAACCCGACCCGCAAGGCGCGCCAGATCGCTTTCAATCCCAGGGTGCAGATGACGATCTGGCCGGCCGGCGAAGACGGTATTCGCGGTCTGCGCGTCGATGGCAATTGCTTCAGGATCAGGCAAGCCGAAGAAATAAAACTGGCGCGTGAAAAAATTCTCGCGGTAACCGATGCCTTCCAGCAATATATGGACGATGAGTTCCTCAATGCCAACGGCGTCACCGGATACTACCGCGTCAAGCCGACGCAGATCACGCATATCGATTTTTATGCCGAGGCGCAGTTTGAAACACTCGACTTTCCGGAAAATGACCTGCCGGCTCTGGCGCAGGCCGTAAGTGCCGCAAAAAACCGGTTGTTGCTGTGGCTGCAAGCGGTGCGCGCGCCCTTTTTTACCGCCACGCTAGTCCCGGTGTTGCTCGGGGCGACTATCGCCCGCGGCGATTTGAGCGAAGCGGGCATGGTCGATGCCTGGAACTGGCAACTATTCTGGCTGGTCGTGGTCGGTGCCGTAGCGGCGCATGCCGGCACCAACCTGGCCAATGATTATGGCGACCATGTGACCGGAAACGATGCTGCCAATCGCGTACCCAGCCCCTTCAACGGCGGCAGCCGGATGATCCAGGCCGGCTTGCTTGCCCCCTGGAAGGTCCTGCTGGCGACGATTTTGTGTTTCGCCGTCACGATTGCTATCGGACTGACCTTAAATCAACAACTCGCAGGTTCCTACTTTGCCGCGACACCGCTGTTGTATATCGGTATCGCCGGCTGTTTCCTCGGCGCCTCCTATACCCTCGGGCCCTACCGGCTCGGTTATCACGGCATGGGCGAGGCCGCCATTGCGATCGGCTTCGGGCCGGTCATCGTGCTCGGAACCCACTATGTGCTCAGCACTCCTGTACCGGGCGTCTGGAACTGGGTGCCGGCGCTATTGGCTTCGATACCGGTTGCGGTCTTCGTGGTGCTAATCGTCTGGATCAATCAATTCCAGGACGTGCCCGCGGATCGGCTGGTAGACAAGCGCAACTGGGTCGTACGCTGTGCCGCGATGCAGGATGGTACGGTGCGTTACGAACGCCCGCTGGAGCTTTACCGGCTGCTGGGTTATTTCGGTTTCGGTTTCGTGGTCTTGCTCGGCGTCGCCGGTGTTTTCGACGCCGGCCTCGGCACGCTCTACGCGCTGTTGGCATTGATGCCGCTGCCGTTGTTGCTGTATGCGAATCGCCTCGGCGCCAGCTGGCTGCAGGACTGGAACCAGGACGATGCCGATCGCCAGCGCCTGCCTTACCTGCTGTTGAAGGTCAATGCGATTACCATCGGCATTCATTTCAGTACCGGCCTGTTACTGGTACTGGCCTATACCCTGCGTACGCCTTACTAGTCTGGACTGAATCCCCGGGGATAACCGTCCCGACGGGTGTTTACGACTGCTCCGCCGGCTTGATAAAGGTCAATTATAAGCGCTGATCGCTACAGTAGAATCTTCTCATTTGACGGTTTGAATTTCTAAAAATCCACTTATGGGAGATAGTTTCATGGCTTTATCCAGAACCCGAGTATCAACAGCGCTCCTGGCACTGTCGCTCGGTCTCGCCGCTACTGGCCCGATCGCGCAGGACTCGCTGCAAGATGTAATGAAAAACAGGGGATTGACCGAGAAAGACGTCTTATCGGCGTCCAAAACCTACACGCCAACCGGCGGTCGCGACGAATTCCTGGCCTTCAGTTCGGGCGGTCAGAGCGGGCAGGTCATCGTTTACGGCATACCGTCGATGCGGATCCTGAAATACATCGGCGTATTCACGCCGGAGCCCTGGCAGGGCTACGGTTTCGACGACGAATCCAAGGAAGTGCTGGCGCAGGGACGTATCCATGGCAAGGATATTACCTACGGCGATACCCACCACCCGGCGATTACCGAAACCAACGGCGATTACGACGGACGTTATCTGTTCATTAACGACAAGGCCAACCCGCGACTCGCGGTGATCGATCTGCATGATTTCGAAACCAAGCAGATCGTGGTCAATCCATTCTTCAAGAGTGCGCACGGCGGCGCCTTCGTTACGCCGAACTCCGAGTATGTCATGGACCCGGCGCAGTATGCGGCGCCGCTCAGCAACGGCTTCGTGCCGCTGGAAGAGTTTAACGATCGCTATCGCGGCGGTCTGACCTACTGGAAGTTCGACAACGAGAAGGGCCGTCTCGACCCGAGTCAGTCTTTCACCTTCGAATTGCCGCCTTATAGCCAGGATCTCTCGGATGCCGGTAAAGGTCCGTCATACGGCTGGGGCTTCACCAACTCGTTCTGCTCCGAACGTTATGTCGGCGGTAACGAGCGTGGCCGCCCGCCGTTCGAAGCTGGTTGTTCCTCCAAGGACACCGACTTTTTGCACGTTACCAACTGGAAAAAGGCCGCTGAGCTGGTCGCGGCAGGCAAGGTGAAAAAGGAAAACGGCGCCTACCTGATCCCGATGAAGCAGGCGGTTGCCGAGGGTATTTTGTACCTCATTCCCGAGCCGAAAAGCCCACACGGCGTCGACGTAACCCCGGATGGCAAGTTCGTGACTATTTCCGGCAAGCTCGACAGCCATACCTGGGTTTATTCCTGGGCCAAGATCAAGGCCGCGATCGACAACAAGAAGTTCGAAGGCAAGGATCCTTACGGCGTGCCGATCATCGCCATCAACGACGTTTTGCATAAGTCGGTTAACGTCGGCCTGGGGCCGCTGCATACGCAATACGATTCCAAGCCTTGCGTCGCCTACACCTCGATTTACGTCGATTCGATGATCACCAAGTGGGACTACTGCGAAGGCAAGGTGCTGCATCAGCTGCCGGTACACTACAATGTCGGCCACTTGATGACGATGGAAGGCGACAGCGTCAGCCCGGACGGCAAATACCTGGTGTCGCTCAACAAGCTGGCGATCGACCGGTTCAACCCGGTCGGCCCGCTGCACCCGCAAAACCATCAGCTGATCGACATCAGCGGCGAAAAGATGGAATTGTTGTACGATATGCCGATTCCGTTGGGCGAGCCGCATTACGCGGTGGCGATCGCCTCCGACAAGCTCAAGCCGGGCGTACGCTACAAGTCGGGCTGGAACAGCCGCAAGGACGAACGCTCGCCGTGGAAAACCCGCGCCGGTCGTGAAAAGACCGAGCGCAGCTGTGACGCCGACGGCAAGTGTACCGTGCATGTTTACGGTACAACGATCCGCTCGCATATCACGCCCGAAATCATCGAAGTGGAAGAGGGCGATACGGTTTCGATCCACCTGACCAACCTCGAGCGTGCCGAAGACGAAGTACACGGATTCGCGATGTACGGCCACAATGTACAGCTGTCGATCGAGCCGGGTAAAACCGCTTCTTCGACTTTCGTCGCCGACAGAGCCGGTGTTTATCCCTACTACTGCACCGAATTCTGTTCCGCACTGCATCTGGAAATGCAGGGTTACCTGTTGGTTAAACCGAAAGGTTATAAGGCCAAGGCGGTTAGTTTGAAAGAGGGCACCACCTACAGCCAGGCCGACTACCGCAAGCAGGTCGAAACCAACATCGCAACCCAGGGCGTTATCGATGGGGTTGTCACCTTCATCACCAGCCACAACTTCAAGGATTTCCCGACCGTTGTGGCGCTGGTTGAAGATGCCACCGATCAGCTCGGATTTGCCGAGGAGGCCAAGGCCAAGTCCGAAGCCGCCGCCGCCAAGAAGGATTGGAGCAACGCGATGCTGTGGGCCAATCAGTGGTGGCAGTATCAAGTCAAGACCGCAGATCTAGGTCTGCGCGCAAAAACCCACCTTGAGGAGAATGGTGCCAAGAAGGTCAAGTAATACTTGTAGTAAACCCAGCGGGGGCGATGCTTCGGCATCGCTCCCGTTCAACCCGATAACTGGCCATGAGGCCAGCCTGCCTTTCGATAGGAGTCGATATGAAACCCGTAAATCCAATTATTATTTCTCTGGCAATGCTGGCTAGCATAATGCTCGCTACCCCCGCCCTCGCTGCCGATGGCGCCCAGCTTTACAAGACCAAAACCTGTTTTACCTGCCATGGCAAGGATGGCAAAACCCCGATCCTGGATACTTATCCCAAGATTGCGGGCCAGAATCCCGCCTATTCGCTGCAGCAGATGAAAGACATTAAAAGCGGCGCCCGCGCCAACGGTTTGAGCGCGGCGATGAAGGGCGTGATGCATCTGGTCAACGATGACGAGATGAAAGCGCTGGCGGAATACATCGCGACCTTGTAAGCACGAGTGGATCGTAGCAATGCCGCAAACATGTGCCCGGTTGCCCCGCAGTGAAGAAACTTCGACAGTATTTCTCCGCACGCAGCAAACGGGCCGGCGTGGTCGCGGCATTGTTTTTCATGGGAGTCGGCATCGTTTTCTGGGGCGGTTTCAATACCGCGATGGAAGCGAGTAACCGGCTCGACTTTTGCATCGGCTGCCACGAAATGGAATCGACGGTATATCGGGAATATCGGCAATCGGCGCATTACAGCAATGCCTCGGGAGTGCGTGCCGTGTGCGCGGATTGTCACGTACCCAAAGACTGGACCCACCAGGTTCTGCGCAAAGTGCAGGCCAGCCGGGAGCTATACGCCTGGGCCGCCGGCACCATCGATACGCGCGAAAAGTTTGACGCCCGTCGCCCGCAACTGGCCGAGCGTGTCTGGCAATCGATGCGCGCGAGCGACTCGCGTGAATGCCGTAATTGCCACGATTTCGCGGCCATGAAAAACGCGATCCAGGGACGCTTTGCCGCGCGCGCGCACGACGATGCCAGCCTGGATGGCCGCAGCTGTATCGATTGTCACCAGGGCGTCGCGCATGAATTGCCGAACGAGCCTCAGCTGGCGGCAGCGCAAACCGAGCTGTCGCGCGACGAGCGCGAATATGCCGAGGAAATCAACGACACCTGCGCCGGTTGTCATGGTGAATTCGGCGAAGGTTCGCTCGATGGCGAGTACCCGCGGCTGGCCGGTATGGACGCGCAATACCTGGCGCGCCAAATCGATCATTTCAAGAGTCGCGCGCGGCTTAATATCCCGATGTTGCCCTACGCGACCGAGCGCGAATTGCCCGGCGAAGATATCGAAATCATCTCGGCCTACCTGGCTTCGATCGACTTGCCGACCGAGCTGCCCGAAATCGAAGTCGATAACTTTAACGCGCTGGAGCGTCTCAAGCAGAGCAAACTGGTGATCAATATTGCGCGTTACCCGGGCAAGGCCAGCGCCGGTGCTAAATTTTACACCCTCGAATGCGCGGGCTGTCACGGCAGCGATGGCTATGGCGGGACGGACGGCGCGGCACCGCAGCTGGCCGGGCAGCACAGCGCTTACCTGAAGCGCCAGATCGATTTATTCCGGCACGGCGAACGGCTTCACGACGATGCGCGCGATACGCAGATATTTCAGGCTTTCGACGACCGCCAGATCGACAATTTACTGGCTTGGTTGTCGTTGGCGGATGACCACGGTAAGAGGCACTAAACCGTGGTTACCTTAATCACAGGATCGCCAGCCCGGCGATAATTAGACTAACAGGAGAATTCGCATGAAATTCAAAATTTTTACACTACTGGCGGCGCTGGCCTTTTGCGGCTCCGCGGCCGCCTGGCTGGAGGGCGGCGGCGAGCGTGACGAAGCGCTGGACCTGGAGCCCGATCTGGAGAATGGACTCGATGTTTACGAAGTCTGCTCCGGTTGTCACCTTCCTGAAGGCTGGGGTAAAAAGGATGGTACCTTCCCGCAGTTGGCAGGCCAGCACCGCTCGGTGCTGATCAAGCAGCTGGCCGATATTCGTGAGGGTAACCGCGATAACCCGACCATGTACCCGTTCGCGCTGCCGCGTGCAATCGGTGAGGCGCAGTCGCTGGCGGATGTGGTTGCCTATACCGAAAAGCTACCGATGAATCCCGATAACGGTAAAGGTGAATGGCCCGCAGGCACGCCGGAATTCGACATGGGTAAGAAGCTCTACGAAGACAACTGCGTCGAATGTCACGGTAAGGACGGCGAGGGCAGCGCCGAAAAGTTTTACCCGAAGATTCACGGCCAACACTATGCCTATATGCTGCGTCAATTCGAGTGGGTGCGTGACGGCAAGCGGCGCAACGCCAATCCCGACATGGTCGAGCAGATCAAGAGTTTCAGCAATAAGGATATGCAAGCCGTAATCAACTACGTATCGCGTATTCCGGTGCCGAAAGAAGACTTGGCGCCATCGGCCGACTGGACCAATCCGGATTTCGATTGAGCACAGGATGACGCAGCTGATGGCTAGAGACAGACAGATCTGGATTTACCGCGGATTGACCGCCGTCGGAATCCTGTTGCTGGCGTTTATCTATTTCACGCCCATCTGGTGGGTATCCTTGACCGCGCCGAATTATCCCGCGGAAGCCTTTCCCGACGGCGTCCGCATCCATTTTCACGCCAACGGTGTTTTCAACGGCTGTCAAAAGGTCGACAAAACCGAAATCACCGAAGTCGAGGCGCTCGATTGCGTGCACGAAATGGATACCATAAATCATTATGTGGGCATGTATCCGATTGCCGCCGGCGGCGTCATCGAGCGCGCCTTCTCACCCTATCTGTTTAGCCTGCTCGGGATTATGCTGGCTAGTTTCATGGTGGTCGACCCGAAGCGGCGCACGCTTGTCATGGGAGCGGGTTTCGCCGCGCTCGCCGTCTGGATGTATTTCGGCTGGTATGCCGCCGACGGACTCAAGTATCAGAATGCCGGCTATATCGAAGCCTTGGTGACGGCGCTGGACCAGGATACTTCCAGCGATCAGGTGGTCAGCTCCGGTAACGCCATCGTCGACCGGCTGCGGGCTTCGCTCGAAGCCAGCGGTGTAAAGCTGGATGATGGCAAGGCCGAGCAGAATCAAAGCGATAAGGCGCGCAACCTGGAACATCTAAGCGTTACCTTCGAAAAAGACCAGGAGCGCAAACCGGCCGCGCAACGGCTGCAGTGGGACGGCAGCGGTGCGCAGATGATGTCCTGGCATTACGAAAAAAGCCTGGCGCGCTATTTTAATGTCGCGGCGGAGATCGCGCTGCGGGTCGCTGGCATGTCGACCGCCGGCCATATCGTATTCTGGGGATTGTTGGCAGCTATGATTTTTCTGCTGCTGGCGACCCGGCGCAACGACAGCCCGCTTTACTGGCTGCTGGTACTGCCCTCGATATTACTGCCGGTGTTTTTCATTATCGATTATTCCGCCTGGCTTTGGTGGTATGGCCACACGCTCAACGATATGGGCGCATTCACCGTTAAACCATTCATGCCTACCGTGTTCGGAGACGGCAAGGTGGCTCAGTTCACGACCCATTCCTACCCGCATATCGGCTTCGGTTTGATGGCCTTACACTCGGTCGCCGTAATCTTCGCCGCGAATCGGCGTTACCGCCTGCCGCAGGAAGAATAGTATGCGATCGCCGTGCCTGACTCTGGTTGTGTTGATCATGGCGGCTGTATCCGGTCCGGCCTGGGCGGCGGACAAAACCCTGCAGCAAATGATAGACGAAAGCCCCGAGCACGGGCAGTTATCGCCGCCGCCGGGCGTTTACGCCGGGCCCATCGTAATCGATAAATCGATCACGCTCGACGGTGGCGGTAAGGTTACGGTGGACGCCGGCGGCAAGGGCAGCGTCATCCTGATCAAATCCGACGGAGTAACCCTCAGCGGCCTGCGCTTGATCAATTCCGGCGAATCCCACAACGATATCAACGCCGGTGTCCAGGTGCGCGGAAATTTCAACGTGATCAGGGACAATGTCATCGAAAACAGTCTGTTCGGGGTCGATCTGCAGCAGTCCAGCAACAATGTCGTGCGGCGCAATCGTATCAGCTCCAAGAGCAGGCAGCTGGGCCAGCGCGGCGATGCAATTCGACTCTGGTACAGCTTCAATAACAAGATTACCGACAACGATGTACGCGACGCGCGCGACACCGTGGTCTGGTATTCGGCGGATAATGAAATCTCGCGTAACCGGGTGCGCGACAGCCGCTATTCGCTGCACTTCATGTATTCACGCTACAACCTGGTGGAAGATAACGTTTATTACAACAATGCAGTCGGTATTTTTCTGATGTACAGCGATGGCGTCATATTGCGCCGCAACCAGATCAGGCACGCGTCGGGACCCACCGGCGTCGGCATCGGCTTCAAGGAAACTTCGGATGTCGTCGTCGAAGACAATGAAATTCTCTATTGCGCTACCGGCCTCTATATCGATGTGTCGCCGTTCCAGCCGGACACGATCAATCGTTTCGCGGGTAACCTGATCGCTTACAATGGTATCGGCATACGCTTCCTCAACGACTGGACCGGCAATCGATTGCTTGACAATCGCTTCGTCGATAACCTGAGCCAGATCGTGGTATCCGGCGGCGCGACCGCCAACCGCAACGAATGGAGCGGCAATTACTGGAGCGACTATCAGGGCTTCGACGAGGACCTGGATCGCGTCGGCGACAGTCCCTATGAACTCTATGCTTATGCCGATCGGTTATGGAAGGATGAACCCTACGCCCAGTTTTTCAAAGGCTCTCCGGTGCTCGAAGTACTCGATTTTCTCGAACGGCTGGCGCCGTTTTCGGAGCCGAATCTGTTGGTAAGAGACACCGCTCCCAATACTAGCCTCGAAGTTAGCGTTGGCGCTACCACTAGCGCCGAGCCGGCGACACCGACGCAGCCGAAAAACTCGCTCGAATTATTGCGCGAAAGCCTGGAGCAGCAATGACGGCTAAGCGTGCCAGAAAGCCTCGCAGCCGGCGTAATTTTCTACGCACCGCGGTGATGGGTATCGGCGTGATCGGCAGCGCACTGCTCGGTTATCTGCCGGTACTGGGTAGCGCCAAGCGCCGCATCCGCCCACCGGGAGCGCTCGACGAGCATGAATTTTTGGCCTCCTGCATCAAATGCGGCCAGTGCGTGCAGGTGTGCCCGGTCGAGGCGATCAAGCTGGCCGATATCGACGAGGGTTTCGCTATTGGAACGCCATACATCGAAACCCGCAACCAGGCCTGCGATTTTTCCTGCGATGGCTTACAGTGCGTGTTGGCATGCCCCACCGGAGCCTTAACGCATGCAATCAATTACTCGCACGAAACCGAGATGGGTTGGGCGCGGGTCGTGCGGCCCGATCTCTGTCTCGCCGCGCAGGGTCTGAGATTCAAGGGCCAGGCGCGTGGCCCGGCCTTCGAGGGCTTGCTGCGTTACGCCGAAATCGATCGCTGGAATCCGATCCGGGTCAGCGAGTACGACTATGATCTCGAAGTGTGCGATCTGTGCGTACGGCAGTGCCCGATCGAAATACGCCGCGCGCAATGCGACGCCGGTAAGCCGCCGTCCGGCGATACCAACCAGTGTCCGCCGAAACCGGCAATCAGCCTCGAATCCGATGCCGCCGGTCGCTTGTTGCCGGTGATTCACGACGGTTGCGTCGGCTGCGGCGTCTGCGAAATGATTTGCCCGGTGGAGCCCGCGGTGCTTGTCATGGACTGGGATCGGTCCGCAGGTGTCACGGCATGAAGGCGCTCAAAAAATCACTCGCAGTACTGCTCGGCGCCGATCCGCAAAAGCCGATCCCCGACGATTTCACCATCGAGGCGCACGCTATGCATGCGGTGCAGCGCGCCGATAAGGGCCGCATTCAACTATTGCTGGCCGAGCTCGAGGAAAAGAAAACAAAGGGAAAACCGCCGGAGAAGTGGCGCCGCCGGCGCTGGAGTGTTTTGATCCTCGTCAATCTGTTGTTCGTGCTGTCCTATTCGCTCGATATTCAGGTGCTGGAAGGCGCGCTGACCGCGTCGCGTTTTGTCGGCTTCCATATGGCGGACCTGAATTCTGCACTGCAGGTCATGCTGGCCTATAAGCAAGTGCTGATCAATTTGCTGATCGGCACCGTCACGGTTCTTATATTCTGGTGGGTACTCGGCGGGCGCACTTTTTGTTCCTGGGTCTGTCCCTATCATCTGCTTGCCGAATGGGCCGAAATGATCCACGAATACCTGGAAAAGAAAAAAATCGTGCGCGATCACCCCTTCGATCGCAGGGTAAGAACCTTGTTGTGGCTGGTATTTGCATTATTGGCCTTCGTTACCGGGTACACCGTGTTCGAAACCATTTCGCCCACCGGAATATTGAGTCGCGCGCTCATCTACGGGCCCGGGATTGCATTGGTCTGGGTCTTGTTCTTGCTGCTGGTCGAGATTTTTTACTCGCGCCGGGCCTGGTGTCGCTACGCCTGCCCGATCGGGCTTACCTATGGCGTGGTCGGCGCCTTTTCTCCGCTCAAGGTGACTTATTATCTCGATGCTTGTTTTCACGAGGGCGAATGCCGTAAGGTGTGCGAAGTTCCGCATGTACTCGACATGGTAATCAAGGGCCGCGCGACCGATGTCAACATGAACATCGGGGCCGACTGCACGCATTGCGGCCGCTGCGTCGACGCCTGCCCGACCGGTTCACTCAATTTGAAGTTCAAAGGGCTTGGAGATATTTTTCAATGATACGCATCGAGCAGCTCAGCAAGTCTTTTCGCCGCCACAAGGTATTGCACGATTTGAATCTCGAAATCGGCGCCGGCGACCGGATCGCGCTGGTGGGCTCCAACGGCGCCGGTAAAACCACGCTGATGCGCTGCCTGTTGGGCGAATACGGATATACCGGCCGCATCGAGATCCACGGTTGCAACGTTAGTGATAATCGCGCCGAGGTTTTACGGCGTGTCGGCTTCGTACCGCAATTGCCGCCGCCGCTGAAGATGCCCGTGGATCAATTGCTGCGGTTTGCCGCCGGCGTCTGCGAATCGGATATTACCGCCATGCAGCAGGTTGCGAGCGAACTGGGATTACCGCTGACGGATATCGCTCACCAGGCTTTCAGCAGCCTGTCGGGCGGCCAGAAGCAAAAGTTGCTGATCAGCATTGCCCTCGGGCGTGATCTCGACGTCCTGGTGCTCGACGAACCCGCAGCCAATCTCGATCCGAAGGCCCGCCGGGCATTCTTTCGTTTACTGGCCGAACGCTATAGCGACACCACCATGCTGGTATCCAGCCATCGGCTGAGCGAAGTCGCCGCGCTGGTCAATCGCGTGGTCGAGCTCGAAGGCGGCCGGGTTACAATCGACGATCACGTCGAGGCGACCTCGGAGCTGAACGTCGTCGCTAGTTGCTCGCTAACGCTATATCGTGCCGATGAAGCCTTTGCCAAGGCTATCGAGGCTTGGGGATTTTCGAATCTGTCGGCGGGGCTCGAATGGCGGGGTGAGATTGCGGCGGCGGATCGGTTGCGATTTCTCGGGCTGCTGTCGCGTTACTCATCGATTTTAAAGCGTCTGCGCCTGGACGATGAAACTATGATTGCGGAGGTGCCAGCCGGTGCGCGTACTGCTTAGTTTTGTATGCCTGGTTTTGATTTACGGCTGTAGTCCCGAGGATAACACCGGGCCGGTTGAAGTTCGCTGGGATAGAGAAGTCTGTCAGCGCTGTAGCATGGGTATCGGCGACAATCGCTTTGCGGCCCAGATTCGTGGTGGCGCGCAGCACAAGGTATACAAATTCGACGATATTGGCTGCGCCGTGATCTGGCTCGAACAGCAAGCCTGGAAGGACGCCGACGCAACCGAAATCTGGGTTTCCGACTACCACGACAAAAACTGGCTCGACGCGCGCCAGGCGAGCTATGTTCGCGTATTGCACAGCCCGATGGGTTACGGCTTAGGCGCGGTTGCGGGGCAAGTAAAAGACGCGCTAAGTTTCGCCGAGGCGATAGCGCATATCGAAGCCGTGGAAAATAAAGAGCATCGGCACGGCCAAGCGCATCAACACCAAAACCTTGAAACCGAATAATCGGGATTAGCCGTATGAAACATTTGTTACTGTCCGCCAGGCTCGATATCAGCGAAGCGATCCGCAGCCGCTGGTTTCTGGTCTATGCGCTGGTGTTTGGCGCCGTCGTGGTCGGCTTGTTCATCTCCGGATTGACCGAATCACGGGTGATGGGCTTCACCGGGCTCTCGCGTTTACTGGTGACTTATTTACAGATCACGATGGCATTGCTACCGCTGTTCGTATTGCTGACCACGGTGCGCTCCATGGTGGGCGATCGCGAGAGCGGGACTTTCGAGTACCTGCTGTCGCTGCCGGTAGGGCTCGGTAGCTGGTTCTGGGGTAAATGCGTCGGCCGGTTCCTGGTGGTTTTTCTGCCGGTATTTGTCGCCATGGCCCTGGCCGTAATCTGGGGCGCGCTCAAAGGCCTGTCGATACCCTTGATGCCGGTGGTTTATTATACGGGGTTGCTGCTGTCGCTGGCTTTGTGCTTCCTCGGTTTTGGATTCCTGATTTCGACGCTGACGCGCTCGACCGAGGTCGCGACCGGATTGGCTCTAATGATGTGGCTGTTCATGCTGCTGTTCCTGGATCTGGTTCTGCTCGGCATATTGATCAAGACGGGTTTGAACTCGGAATCCGTGGTTGCCCTCGCGTTGCTCAATCCGCTTCAGGTTTTCCGCACCGCGTCGATGATGCTATTCGATCCGCAACTGGTGCTGCTGGGCCCTTCCGCCTATGTCATTCTCGACCATTTTGGCGGTAACGGATACATCGTCTGGGCATTGTTTTACCCTGCGCTGCTAGGCCTAGTCACGGCTTCGATCGCTTATCTCGCTTTCCGCAAAAGCGACCTGGTTTAGCCTGCCTGATTGACCACGCGCCCTCTACGGGCGGTGATCTACGAGATGACCGATACTGCTGTTGAGTAATCCCTGCACAAGCGGACACTTGTAAATCGAATTCGCGCTTCCACAACCGACACTGATGGAAGCCGACCGATCCAAATAATAGTTACGGGCATAGCATAAGAACAGGCCCCGTTCGGGGCCCATCCTCAGTTATCAATACAACTTCCTTTTTGCGGACGCGATTAAGCTGCCAGGGCCGCGGGTCTTTTCCTTTTTGATTTTACCTTCTTGGCTTTCGGGCTCTTCGCTTTTTTGGCCTTGGTGAGTTTCGCTTTCTTGGTCTGTGCTTTTTTAGGTTTGGCTTTTTTAGCCTTGGCCTTGGTGAGTTTGGCTTTCTTGGCCTGTGCTTTTTTGAGCCTGGCTTTTTTAGCCTTGGCCTTGGCGAGTTTCGCTTTCTTGGTCTGTGCTTTTTTAAGCCTGGCTTTTTTAGCCTTGGCCTTGGCGAGTTTGGCTTGCTTGGCCTGTGCTTTTTTGAGCCTGGCTTTTTTAGCCTTGGCCTTGGCGAGTTTGGCTTTCTTGGCCTGTGCTTTTTTGAGCCTGGCTTTTTTAGCCTTGGCCTTGGCGAGTTTGGCTTGCTTGGCCTGTGCTTTTTTGAGCCTGGCTTTTTTAGCCTTGGCCTTGGCGAGTTTGGCTTTCTTGGCCTGTGCTTTTTTAAGCCTGGCTTTTTTAGCCTTGGCCTTGGCGAGTTTGGCTTTCTTGGCCTGTGCTTTTTTAAGCCTGGCTTTTTTAGCCTTGGCCTTGGCGAGTTTCGCTTTCTTGGCCTGTGCTTTTTTGAGCCTGGCTTTTTTAGCCTTGGCCTTGGCGAGTTTCGCTTTCTTGGCCTGTGCTTTTTTGAGCTTGGCTTTTTTAGCCTTGGCCTTGGCGAGTTTGGCTTGCTTGGCCTGAGCTTTTTTGAGCTTGGCTTTTTTAGCCTTGGCCTTGGCGAGTTTGGCTTGCTTGGCCTGAGCTTTTTTGAGCTTGGCTTTTTTAGCCTTGGCCTTGGCGAGTTTGGCTTGCTTGGCCTGAGCTTTTTTGAGCTTGGCTTTTTTAGCCTTGGCCTTGGCGAGTTTGGCTTGCTTGGCCTGGGCCTTTTTGAGCTTAGCCTTTTTGGCTTTGGCTTTGGCTTTGGCTTTGGCTTTGGCTTTGGCGAGTTTCGCCTGCTTGGCTTTTTTCTTCTCCTTCTTCAACTTGGCTTTCTTTGCCTTGGCCTTCTTCTGTAGCTTGGCTTGCTTTTCGTCCTCGCTGATTGTTTCGCTGGTGCTTTGCATACTTGCTTGTTTTTCCCGATTCTTTATCGAGTCGATGGGCGTGATATCGATGGTAGCTGCTTTCATTCTTGGCCTCCTCAGGCAGACGTACGAACTAAGCTATCGATACTTTATTATTTCGAGGTATGATATTTTGATCTATGTCAACAATTCCCCCTTCAAACAAAAGGCTGCCAGCTAGTCCATGGCCAGCGGGCATGACTAGTTAAGATTCGAAATGTGTCATGAATGTCTCCCATCCCGCAATTCGAACAGCAGCAAGTGGTGCAGGTCAGTTCTTTAAAACGGCAGCGGCAGTTTGCTGGTGCGGCCGCCGTCGATGACGATCACCTGGCCGGTGACAAAAGTGGCATCGTCGCCGGCAAGATAGACGGCAAGCTTGCCGACATCTTCGGGTTCGCCGATGCGTCCGCTCGGGTGCATTCGGTAGAGACCTTGCCGGGCCGCGGCCGGATCCTGTTGCAGGTTGATATAATCTTCGCTGAGTTCCGAACGAATCCAGCCCGGCGCAATCGCGTTGAGGCGAATACCCTCGCTGCCGAGATCGACTGCCATGGCTTTGGTAAGCGCGTGCACGCCACCCTTGCTGGCGCAGTAGGCAGTGTGCTCGGGATTCGCCGCCAAACCCTCGATTGAACCAATATTGATTATGCTGCCACCACCGTTGCAACGCAGCAACGTCAGTAAAGCTTTGCACAAAAACATCGGAGCGGTCAGATTGACCGCGAGCATTCGGTTCCAGTCATCGAGTTGCATATCGTCGATCGATTGTTGGAACATGAATCCGGCGTTGTTAACCAGGATATCGATGCTGCCGAATTCCTGCTGCGCGGCCGCGGCGATGGCGGGGAAACTATCCGGCTGCGCCAGATCCGCCTCGATCCAGCTTGCCGCGGACAGTTCGGTTGGTAGCGGTCTGCGTTGCGCCACCAGGATATGTGCGCCGGCAGCGAGCATCGCCTGGCTGATCCCGAGACCGATGCCCTGGCCGCCACCGGTGATGACGGCCACCTTGCCCGCCAGGCTCATCGCCTAGTGAACCGGTTTAGCGCCGCTCACTTCGACCGTTTCGCCGCAGATGTAACGCGCGTCCTGCGAGGCCAGAAAGGCGATGACGTCGGCAATTTCCCCGGGTTCTGCAATACGGCCCAGCGGCACGGTTTTACCCAGTTCCTCTATCGCGTTTTCCGGATCGATGCCGCGCGTGGTATAACCGCTGCGTAGCATCGGGGTATTGACTTCGTTGGGGCAAACCGCATTGACGCGGATACCGTCGGGCGCATGGTCGCGGCCGAGACTCTTGGTCAGCGCCGCCAGCGCGGCCTTACTGGTGCAGTAGGCGACGTGATCGGGTCCGGGATATATACCCCAGGTCGACGAGGTGTTGACGATCGCGCCGCCGCCGGCCTCCTGCATATAGGGAATCGCTGCGCGGCACAGGAAAAACACCGCGTTCAGGTTGACGTCGAGTGCGCTAAACCACATGTCGTCGGTGGTTTCCAGAATATTGCCGCGCGGGATAATGCCGGCATTGTTGACCAGGATATCGATGCCGCCGAAGGTGAGTACCGCCTCGGCGATCAGAGCCTCGCAATAGGTCTTCCGGCGCAGGTCGCCTGCCATGTAATGTGTGTCCAGCCCCTTGCGTTTCATGGCTTCGCTGAGGTCGTTGCAGTCTTCTTCGCTGCGATCGGAAAACAAAACCTTGGCGCCTTCGCTGGCAAACAGGTCGACCAGCGCATGGCCGATGCCGCCGACTCCTCCCGTGATTACTACGCTCTTATCGTCAAATCTCATCGTTATAAAAATCTTCTCGGACTGAACGGGGTTATATTGTGGCTCGGATCTTCGCCGTTTGCCAGTTCGGCGATGAGTTTGCCGGTAATTCCGGATAGCGTGAGTCCGAGGTGCTGGTGTCCGAATGCATAGATTATGTATTCCGACACGGTACTGAAGCCGATTACCGGCAGCGCGTCGGGGCAGGTCGGGCGAAAGCCGAGCCATTCCTGATCGGGTTTGTCGGGCAGTTCCAGCATCTCCTGCGCTTTGCGGGTCAGATAGTCGATGATACCTGGGTTGATTTCGCCGTGGTAACCCGCGATTTCGACGGTGCCGGCGAAGCGCAGACCGAGGTTCATCGGGGTCGCGTAAAAGCCCGCCTGACGCCAGCTAACCGGGCGGCTGAGCAAATGCTGCTTGCCGCCGAACTGCACGTGATAACCGCGCTCGGTGTCGAGTTTGAGCAGCTGCGTCGGAATCCCCTCGATGGATTTTGAAAAGGCGCCGGCGGCAACGACGACACGCTCGGCCTCGATATTGGCCCCGCTATCGAGCTGGATCTCCACCGCGCCGGCTCCGTGCCTGACCTCGAGCGCGCGCTGGCGCAATAGCCGACCCTGGTTGCGCAGAAAACACTCGACGTAGCGCTGGCAAAGCGCCATCGGGTCGAGTACGTGGCTGATGCCGTCGGCTAGCAGACCGCGCGCGAACGGAATTTTCAGGTTGGGCTCGAGCGCCCGGATATCGCCTTGATCCAGTTCGACGAATTCGGAATAGTACCTGCGCCTTGTCTGAATATATTTTTTTGCGGCGTTGAATTCGCGCTCGTCGCGATAAACATCCAAGAATCCCTGTTGCGTCAGCAAGTCGCGCGCCTGCGCCATGTCGAGCAGCGGATCGAGTCCTTCATAGACCTTGGCCAGCAACTTGCCGAGTAGACGCGTAATCCGTTCGACCTTATGCTCGCGGCAATTGATTAAAAAATCCAGCATCCAGCCGGGATGCGATAATACGTAGCCGAGGTCCAGGCTCAGCGGGCTGTTATTGGAAAACAGCAGTGCCGGCAACCGGCGCAACAGATCCGGGCTGTTAACCGGAATGCAGCCGTATTCCGCGATGGTGCCGGCGTTGCCGGATGAGGTGCCGGAGCCCGGCTCCGCGGGGTCGATCAGGGTGACTCTAAAACCTTTTTTTTGTAACCACAGGGCGCAACTGCAGCCGACGATTCCGGCACCGATCACTGCGATGTGGATTTGCGAATTCACGCAGGCTCTTTCCAGCGACTAAGACGAGAGCGATAGTTTATGCAAACTCCGGGGGATTCGGTACCGCTTATTTGGCGGCCTCGATTTACCGGCCGAGCGCTTTGCGTAGCATGGCGGCTAGCTGTGGGCGGCTCGATGGATCCATCAGGTTGAGCGCCGGCAGGCCGGCGAGCTTCTCCACCAGTGCGATCGCGGCATCGGTATTGGCTGCGCCACCGGCCACCAGGTCGGGGCTACGCTGGAAGGCCGTCTCGATGCCTACCACGGCGTAAGGATCTTGGGCGCACAACAGCTTGAATTTGACGTGGTCGCGGATCATTTCCTTGGCAATTGCGCCATTGTAAGGCTCGAGCGGGGATGCGCCGGCCTCGGCCACGACGACGTCGGGCTTGTCTCTGGCGATCAGCGACAACAGATAGGGCAGGGCTTCGCGGTAGTCCGCTTTGTCAACCGCCGATGACGGTAGTCCGGCATCGACAAAATCGTAGATCGCGCTGGCGCCGGCATCGAGGAAGCTGAGCATGTCGCGATAACGCGCCGCCCCCGTCATTTTGGTGCCGACCACCTTGAGTCCCATTTGCGCCAACAAGTGCACGATGATGCGGCCGGACATGGTCTTGCCGGAAGACATCGAAGTGCCGACGATCAGGATGACCGGTATGTTGAAGTCGATCCTTTCGAGCGGCGGCAGGCAAGCGCGCATCGTCAGTTTGTTATCGTTGCGCGTGATGTGTCCCTGGTACTGCAGTCGCATGGGCGCAGATATGAACGGTGACAGCGATGTAGTTTTGCCGAATAGCCCGGCGGCGGTTAGCGCGTTAAGTTCACCCGTCGCATCGATCGAGCGCCAGTCGCCAACCGCCTCCAGCGTCGCCGCACGCCGGCCGAAGGCGCCGATTACGAGGTCGTCCTCCATGACTTCGATCATGCGCCCGCCGGGCAGTTCGATCGCCTTTGCGCGGCCGCGCGTGTCGAGCACCTTGGCGAGTACGTAATCGCCGGTATCCCAGTGATCGCGCGCCAATGCCGTAGTCGTGAAATTGTCGGGCGTCAGATCGGAGATGCGCGTGACCGATGCGAGAAAGGGACGGATCATGGAGAGCCTCCTGGTATCAGTTTTTGAGCGCCGGCGCCATCAATAACAGGGTCAGCAGGGCGCAACGCTCCGGTAACAAATCGATTTGGATATGTTCGTGGTGAGCATGAGCGCCGTCGCCGACCGCACCCATGCCGTCGATCGTGGCGGTATAAAGGCTGGTGGTATTGCCGTCGGAGCCGCCGCCGGCGGTGCCCTGCTCGATATCCAGGCCGATCTCCGCCGCCAGTTCTTGCGCCAACCGCCATAGTTGTTGGTTGCCTGCGGTACGCTCCATCGGCGGGCGGCCGAAAGTGCCCTCGATGGTGAGTATGACCCCTGGCGTTTCGGTTTCGAGGCCGTGGATCGCGTTTTCCAGGCGCTCGGCGTCGGCATGGGTTTGCACCCTGACGTCGATTACCGCGCGGCTCTGGGGCGCCACCATATTGGGCCGGATGCCACCGTCGATAAGACCGACGTTTACCGAGGTTCCCTGTTCGGGGTCATTCAAGTCGAACAGTTTTTGAATCACGTGCGACAACTCGAGAATGGCGCTGGCCCCGGCGTCCGGGTCGAGGCCGGCATGGGCGGCCTTGCCCTGCACCGTGACCTCGAAGCGGCCGACGCCCTTGCGCGCAGTCTTGATTTTACCGCTGCTGCCGAGCGAAGGCTCGAGCACCATGCAGCGATCGACGCGTTGCGCCAGCGCATGCACGTAACGTGACGATTCACGGCTGCCGATTTCTTCGTCTGAATTGATGAAACACAACGGTGCGACGCTGGGCCGAAGGCCCATGGACTCGATCGTTCTAAGCGCGAAAATCATTGCCACCAGCCCGGCTTTCATGTCGTAAACCCCGGGTCCATGCAAGCTGTTTTTTTTCCTTACCAGCGGCATTCCCTGCAGCGTGCCGATCGGCCACACCGTGTCGCAATGCCCTAGCATCAGCTGTGCCGGTTGACTCCGGCCGCAGTATTTTGCGCTGGCATAAACATGCCCGCCGGAAAGACGCCCGGGTATCAGGTTGACACGGTAATCGATTGCTTCGAATTCCGCCTTCAGGCGGTGCAGGATCTGGGCCTGTGATGCGGCGTCGGTGGATGGGGTTTCCATCATTACCAGATCGCTGAGTAGTGCCGTCATCGAGTCTTGCTGGGCGCGCAGGTGGGCCAGCACTTGCCGCTTGTCTTCCATGCAGCCTACCTTTTGAAGCCGGCCGGAAACGGCAGTTTGGTGGATTTCGAAATTTCGGCAAAACGGCCCGGGTACAGGTAAGCCAGTAGCGGCGCCTTGAAGACCAGGTCTTCGTCATCCCGATCGTTGCGGCGGAGTTCATCCTCGGCGATCATGGCTTTGACGATGCGGCCGATAATCAGCGAGTTTTCTCCCAGGTCATCCACCATCTGCTCCAGCTCGCACTCGAGAAACAGGTAGCCGTCCCGCACAAAAGAGGCATTGATCGATTCGGCGGCAAAAGTGGGTAGCGCCTCGGTAATCGGCTTGCTGCCGTCTTCACAGCGCGGGCTAGCGGCGAGGCTCGCCAGCACGGTTTGCGACGGGCGCATGTAGGTAACCGCGAATTGCCGGTCGCGCAAAATGTTTTGGTAGGTGTTGTGGCGCGGCGTGCAGACAAAGCCGAAGTGATTTTTCCAGCTCATCGGTATCGCCAGGTGCTTGGGCGCCAAATCGTCGCGGCCGTCTGCCTCGCGGGTTCCGACGATGACGAGCGGGAAAACCGTGAAAAAACTCTCCCAGATGGATTCGCTGGTATCCAGCTCGATCAACTGCGCGGTATCGGCCATGCTATTTTCCGGTGATTTTTATCCGATTAAAGCTAACATCGACCCCGCGTCGGCTTCTTGATACGTATCAACTCATTAACCCGGCGACCGGTTTTGCTATTAGAGGTATACAGATCGAACCGTTTTTGGTTAAGGTGGTCGTATACCAACAAATCCAATCCCAAGGAGTACTCCGTGAACGTATTAAAACCGCGGGAAGCCGTTCCCGCCCTCGAAGTCGAGACCCTGGACGGCCCCTGGTCGCTGGCCGATCAGAATCCCGAAAATTTTACCCTGGTCGTTTTTTACCGCGGCCTGCATTGTCCGATCTGTACCAAGTACATCGGTGAGCTGGACCGTCTCAAGAACGATTTTGACGAGATCGGGGTTTCCGTGTTGGCGCTGAGCACCGATACTCGCGAGCGCGCGGTCCAGGCGCAGCAGAATTGGGAATTGAAAAACCTGAATCCGGGTTATGGCGTCACCGTCGAGCAGTGCCGCGACTGGGGTCTGCATCGCTCGGCTAGCCGTGGTCTGACATCGATCGGTATCGAGGAGCCCGCCGAGTTCAACGAACCGGGCATCTTCATTGTGCGCCCCGACAACACGCTTTACTGGGCGCAGATTAGCACCATGCCGTTCGCGCGGCCGCATTTTCGTGAAATCATCGGCGGCCTTAAATTCGCGCTGGAAAAAGATTATCCGGCACGCGGCGAGCTCAGCTGAAGCAACCCGGTATCGTCTCGGGGTCTGCCTTCCAAGCCCCGGGATTCGAGCGGCGTCGACTGCCGCTTCGGATCGAACAATCGGTGGATCTGAAATCGTAAAAACTTCGCTCTCGGTGAGATTCTCCGGGTGTTCCGCAAAGCCCGGAGGGGTCATATTCCAGTGCGATGCCGTGGTTTTTCGTTTATACGGGCGACAAATCATGCTTTCCGCAACTCGGATGCGGGACAATAACCCAACGGCAATCCAAGGTTTTTGATTGGCCGGGGGAGAAGTCTATGTATTTCATGAACCTGCTATTAGCCGTGCTGATGCTGTGGCTGATACCGGGCGTGTGGAATGCCAATGCAGGCTCCGGCGAATAGGCGTTTCCCTAGTATTTACCCCCCACTAATTCCCGTTCTGTTTAATCTAGATCAAGTAAATGGCATTTTTTCAGTGCTTTTGCATCCAGCTGTAATCGCTGCGCAATACAAACCATGTATTATTTCCGCGCGGGCCGCTGCGGTCGAACATCGAATAATGGCATGACTACCAAAAGCATAATGACTTCCGGCTTGTTTACGTTAAAGCCGAACGACACGGTCGCGGATGCCTTATCGCTAATGCATGAAAAACACGTGCGCAATATTCCGGTGGTGGATGATTCGGGCGCTTTTATCGGATTATTCGGTTTGCGCCGACTAAGCCATCTGCTGTTGCCGAAAGCGGCGTCGGCCCTGGGTCCGCACAGCATCTCCGAACTTCATTTTCTGCCGGATGAGATTTTGCAGATGGGCGATCGCTGGGAAGAAATCGCAAAACAACCGGTGGAGAATTTCCTGGAAAAGAAAAAGAAACTGTTGTTCTGCACACCCGAGACGGCGTTTCCCGAGTTGCTTTCATTACTCGATGAAAGTAAGGACTCGAGTCTGCCGGTCATCGTCGTCGAGGGTAAGTCGAAAAAACTGGTGGGAATGGTTTCAAATTGGGATGTGCTCGAAGGCCTCATCATGGGGCGGCTGATCAGCGATGAGGCTAACGACGAGCCCGGCGAAAAAAAGGACTAAACGAAAATCGAATTATGCCGGGCAACTCGGGGCAGCTTCGGGAAAGGGGGAATGAATGCACGGTGAAAGCGAGTTTGCATCGCAGGTGATTTTCGGTTGGGACCCCCTGTGGGTATCGTCGATCCTGTTTATCGCGACCTACGCTTTGATCGTTTCCGAAAAGATCAATCGCGCGATCGTGGCCGGGCTGGGGGCGGCGCTGATGATTGCTCTGGGCGTGCTCAACCAGCAAACGGCGATCTCCGGTGTCGATTTCAATACGCTGGGGCTGTTGACTGGAATGATGGTTATCGTCGCGATTACCCGCGGCAGCGGCGTGTTCCAGTATGTTGCGGTCTGGTCGGCCAAGAAGGTCAAGGCCAGTCCCTGGGGCATACTGCTAATGCTGTCGTTGGTCACGGCGGTATTTTCTTCGCTGCTCGACAACGTTACTACCGTGCTGTTGATCGCACCGGTAACGCTACTGATCAGCCATGAGCTGAAGATGGATCCTTATCCGTTTCTTTTTGCCGAGATTTTCGCTTCCAATATCGGCGGTACCGCCACCTTAATCGGCGATCCGCCGAACATCATGATTGGTTCGGCGGTTAACCTGTCGTTTAATGATTTTCTATTCAACCTGGCGCCCATTATCCCTGTCATCCCGGCGCTAACCCTGGGGATTATTTATCTGATCTGGGGGCGTAGCATGCACGCCACCGAGCAGGCTCGTGCTCGTATAATGCGCTTCAAGGAGCGCGAGGCGATCACGGATCCATTGCTGTTGAAGCAATCGATGTTTGTGCTCGCGCTGGTCATCGCGGGCTTTATTATGGCGCAGCCCCTGCGGCTCGAGCCGGCCACCATCGCCATGTTCGGCGCCGGACTGCTATTGCTATTATCCAATTTAAAAAGCAGCGCCGACGAACAATCGGAAGAAGTGCACAAAACCTTCGGCAGGGTCGAATGGATTACCATTTTTTTCTTTATCGGCTTGTTTATTTCGGTCAAGGGTATCGAGGAGGCGGGGGTATTGAGGATTCTTGCTGACGGGGTCATCGGCTTTACCGGCGCCGATCTAACCGTCCTGTCGCTGGCTATCCTGTGGGTATCGGCAGTGGCTTCGGCGGTGGTCGATAATATACCCTTTGTAGCCACCATGATCCCGGTCATTAAGTCCATGGCGCCGACCTTTGGCGGAGCCGAGAATCTCATGCCGTTGTGGTGGTCGCTGGCGCTGGGGGCCTGTCTGGGCGGTAACGGTTCGCTGGTCGGCGCCAGCGCCAACCTGATTGTCGCCGGCTTCGCCGAACGCGCGGGTCACCGCATCCGTTTCCTGAAGTTTATGTTGTTGGCCTTTCCGATGATGTTGTTGAGTATCGGAATCGCCAGTTTTTACGTCTATTTCCGCTTCCTGTAGAAATCGATCGCGGGTGAATCTCGATGTACGTAGATAAAGTGTTGATCCCCACCAAAGTTGCCAGGTCGGGTATGACTATTCGGAAGTTTTTTGCCGAGTGTTCGCGTGCGAATACCCCCGGGCTTCCGTATTGCAACGATGAGGGCAAGATAGTCGGCCGGGTTACTTTAAAAAATGTCTTGAAAAATACCTGGCTGCCGGACTACCTGGTGGCAATGGCCAGGGTGTTGGGCGAACAGCTCTCCAACGTGCAGGATATCGAGGAGAATGCCAAGGAAACCTGCGACGGACCGATCGATCCCTATGTTCAGAAACCGCATCTATCGGTCACCCCCGGCTCTTCCGCCGTCAAGGCACTGGCTTTGATGGAGCAAAGCGATACCAGTTACATTTATGTGGTCGACGAGGGGCGTTACCTGGGGGTGGTGACGATTCATAGCCTGGCGGACAAGCTGGCGCGTTACGATAAAAAAGCCCGAAAATCCTGAGATCTCCGAATTAGCCCTGTCAGCCGTAATGATCGGTGGCGCCGGGAAGTTGCCAACGGCGATCCGGTCTAGGGAAGTGTGACACTCGGTCTATTCATAGATCATCGGGTTCGAAAACTGAAGTGGCATGCGACACAAGCAGCAGTGACCTTGTTTAGGGCCATGTTCGTTGCCTTTAAGTCATCTTCCATAGCCGCCTGGGCAAGCTCGGTCGCCGACTGGTGCATGGACCAGCCGATGCTTCGCATCTCTGGCGGCATAAATCTACCCGGTCCCATACCCGTCGCTCGATGCTTCCCCATTGAACTCTTACCCATCCTGGTTTCCGCCACCTCGGCAGCTGCAGCAAGCTTGTTCGCAGCAATATGCCCTATGATCTCGTTCAATGCTGCGAGATGGTCGAGCATATCACGACGCATAAGTTGCCGGGCTTCAGCGGGCATCGATACCAGTTGCCGGGGGTCACCGCCCGCAGTACCTGATGAGCCTTGGCCCGCGACAGCTTGTTGAGCTCCGTACGCTGATTGTATTGCAATTAAAAATACGCTCGCCGCAAATAAGGCGATCTTTTTCATCGCGACAGCTCCCTTTGAGATCGTGTAAAACAGGTTGCTCCATAATCGGCGGAATCGCTTTGACTATAGTCAAAAAGAAGTTATTTTTGGGCGCTCTGAGAGCGCTGCTCATTTAACAATAGTGGCAACGGAGACAAAGACCGGGACGGAGGTTTAGGCGATTAAAGCGGTAACAATTGTCGGCATCTTTCGCATTGTTTCCGCATATTTTACCTGCTCTTCGGTATTGCCAATGGAAAACTCGTGCCGTATTACGCGGTCGTGATTCAGAATTGACCCGAGCGTCTCTCCTTGCTTAACCGTTGTAGCAGGGTGCAAATACGAAACGCATACTATCGCGCATCGATACCTTTTTTGAGCGGGTAAATCCCGCCAGACCATGCTAACGAGATCGCAAAGAATTAACTCGCAGCTCGATTACTGTAGCAACTGGGGAATCAACTCTTGATAGGGCCGATAACCCTCAATTTTTTCTCCATTGCTTTTAATCAGCGCCGGGGTTCCGCTTATGCCAATCTTGTTGCCGGTGCGGTAGCCCCGATCGATCATCGCCGCTGCGGCGCAATCACCTGCCGGTAAACTATCAAAGCGCTGATTTTTTGCGTCGGTCATCGCCTGGTTCCGGTCACCGGCACACCAAACCGATTTAAGCTGCTGATATCCCGGTCCGCTGCTACCCCCGCGGGCATAAGGCAAATATCTCACAGTAATGCCGGCCTCCTGTAATTTTTCTATTTCGCCATGCAACTTCTGACAAAAGGGGCAAGAGGTATCGGTAAACACATTTAGTGTTGCCTTGCTTTCACCCCTGGCGGCGAATATCACCAGATCTTCATCGCTAAATTCGGCAATCGCCGCGACCGCAGCGATCCGGCGAGACCGCTCGGTGATATTTCGACCGCTTTCCAGGTTTACCAGGTCTCCCATCAGGGCATGTTTGCCATCGTCGAGCAGATAGATATAGCGATTGCCAATTTGAACTTGCCACACGTCTTCGATCGAGGTTTGCGCGACATTATCGATTTTGGCATCGCCGATTCTCTGTCGCAGCAAGTTGGTCAGAGGCCTATTGGCGGCTACCACGATGTCGTTTAGCGAAGGCAGGTCCGAGGTTTCGAATCGACCCGCCCAGCGTTGATAGATATCGTCCGGCCATTTCGATTGGAAAAATGCGATCACGCTGTCGATTTGCGCGGCGTTGAGCCGGCCCTCGAAACCGGGCATCTGGCCTCCCAGTTTGGCACCGCCTTCGCGAACCGTGCGGCGCAATAGATTTAAATCGTGGTGCCAGGCATGTGCGCTTCCGTTCAACGGCGGCGGCGGATAATTGCCGTTGGCGTCGGTCTGTTTCCAGTTGGGTGTTGCTTCGGCCTCCTGACCGTGGCAGGCGGCGCAGTTCTGGCGAAACAATTCTTTCCCGAGCTTTACCTGTTCGTCGCTATACCAGCGATCGTTATCAGCGGCAATCGTCTGACTGGTGAGCAGCATTAACGTTGCTATGCATAAGCTTAGTGTTTTCACAATCGCACCCCGCTAGAAGAGTTTTTTCTGTTGCTGGTAGTAGCGCAAGTAAGGCAGCAGGCTATCCATCTTTTTTGGCGTCATTCCGGCCACCGGCGGCATATCGCCAAAATTCCAATGGTGTTGCTTAACGCCTTGGAGTACGGCGCGGTAAAACGATTTGTCGCCGTGATGCGATGGTTTGTAAAACGGATGGACCAGCGGTGGACCCTGGTCCGAACCGTTTAGCTGCAGTCCGTGGCATGAGCTGCAATACTTTTCATAGAGCACCTGGCCTTTGGCAAGATTAAACGGGATTTCTATATCTTCGGCCGATATTGCTGGGGCGGCATAAGCCGAAGTGAGCATTAGTAATACCAATATACGAACGTTTAGAGATTTCATTTTTTATCCTGAGTAAAGTAAACACAACACGCAGTCAACTGCGTGACTCGACTTTGTTCAGGCGATAGGTGGGCGATATATCGAATTCTCAGAATGCGATCCGAATTTAGTATAGGCCGGAAGAAAACCGGCTAATTGGAGTGTTTCACCATATGGATGGGAAGGGTTTTCAGGGATAAATCCGATGCTGGAACATGGACTACAAGCCTGGGCCATCGAGGGGCAGTTTTCGTTGTTGCAAGGCAGATCTACTGCCATTTCCATTGGATCGCAATCGAGGCAATCGGTAGACGTCGAATGCTGGTGTTGCATTTCGTTCGCAACCAGATTGTAGGCCGGCATGAATCCGATGCATATTACCAACAGGAAGTAGATTAGATTTCTTTTGTGAGCCATCGCGCCGTATATGAACCCTTGGGGATTCTCTGCAAACTTCGATCTCAGACAGGTCAAACTTAGCACAGTTCGGAGAATTGTGTCAGATCGGAGATCTCTTTGCCCCAAAATCGATAGCCATCGCCCGGTTTCAATCATCGGATTCTTTTTTTTGATTGAAATCAATTTTGCCGCCAAACGGTACTTGCATCTGTAGTAACTACAGGCTTTAGACTGTATGTGAGATTTCAAGTGGATCAAGCCATGAGCGTTACCGAAACCAAATCCGAGTCAGGCAAGTTAGTCGATCCCGTATGCGGGATGACGGTTAGCACAGACAGCGAACATAAGTTTCGTTATGAAGCGATAGATTACTATTTCTGCTGCGACGGCTGTCTGCAAAAATTCAACTCTAACCCGGAAGGCTATCTGAGCGGCGAAGTTCACACCGCCTCGGCGGTGGCCGTGGCGGGTGCGTTATACATTTGCCCGATGTGCCCCGAGGTCGAGGAGGACCACCCTACCAGCTGCCCGAGCTGCGGTATGGCCTTGGAAGTATCCGGCCCGCCCGGGCCTGTCACCCGCACCGAATACAGCTGTCCGATGCACCCTGAAATCGTGCAGGATCATCCCGGCGATTGCCCCAAGTGCGGTATGTCGCTGGAACCTCGTACTATTGAAATAGAGGAAAAAAACGAAGAACTGACCGACATGACTCGCCGTTTCTGGGTTGGGGTATTCTTCTCGACGCCGGTTTTAATACTGGCCATGCTGTCCGATCTCGCGCCTTCGTTGCTGCCGCAGTCGCTCCCGATGAAAACGGTTCAGTGGATCGAGTTTGTGCTGGCGACGCCGGTGGTTATGTGGTGTGGCCTACCGTTTTTTGCGCGCGGCTGGGCGTCGCTCAAGACCCGTAATTTCAACATGTTCACGTTAATCGCTATCGGTGTCGGGGTCGCTTTTAGCTACAGCATAGTCGCACTGCTATTGCCCGGGGTATTTCCACCGAGCATGCTGCACGGCGACACGATTCCGGTTTACTTCGAAGCGGCGGCAGTGATAACCACGCTGGTATTACTGGGCCAGGTACTCGAATTACGCGCCCGCAGCCATACCAACGCAGCTATTAAGCTATTGCTTGGGCTTGCGCCCAACACGGCCCGAATCGTGCATGCCGATGGCAGCGAAATCGATGTTCCGCTGGAGCAGGTTAAACCGACGGACGTTTTACGCGTCAGACCCGGCGAGAAAATTCCGGTAGACGGGGTTGTCACCGGCGGCGATAGCGCAGTCGACGAATCCATGGTTACCGGCGAATCGATTCCGGTTGCAAAATCGGTCGGCGATAGCCTGATAGGGGCCACGGTCAACGGTAACGGCAGTCTGTTGATGCGTGCCGAAAAAGTAGGCGCCGATACGCTGCTGGCGCAGATCGTGCTGATGGTCAGCGAGGCGCAGCGCTCGCGCGCTCCCATCCAGAGGCTTGCCGACACCGTCGCCGGTTACTTCGTGCCCGCAGTCGTGCTGATTGCCGTGATAACAATGATCGCCTGGGGTTTTGTCGGACCCGAGCCCAGGCTTGCGCACGCGATCATTAACGGCGTTGCAGTTTTGATTATCGCCTGTCCCTGTGCGCTTGGTCTGGCGACGCCGATGTCGATCATGGTCGGAACCGGCAAGGGCGCCACGCTCGGTGTGTTGATCAAGAATGCCGAGGCACTTGAAGTGATGGAGAAGATAGATACGCTGGTGGTCGACAAGACCGGCACGCTGACCGAAGGCCAACCTCGACTGGTCGGAATCGAAGTCGAAAATGGTTATGATGAAAATCAGGTGCTTCGCCTGGCCGCAAGTCTCGAGCGCGCCAGCGAGCATCCGCTGGCGGATGCCATCGTGGCAGGCGCCCGCGAACGCAACATCGAGCTCTCCGACACGCGCCGATTCGCGTCGATTACCGGTCAGGGTGTAACCTGCGAGGTGGGGCAAAATACCGTTGCCCTTGGCAATCTGGAGTTGATGCGGGCGCTCGGAATCGACCTGGGCGACATTTCGTCACAGGCCGAAGCCGGCCGTAAGCAAGGCCAGACGGTCATGCATATTGCGATCGACAACCGACCGGCCGGCTTTATCGCCGTGGCCGATCCGGTCAAGATTTCAACCCCGGGGGCGCTTGCAGACCTGCATCGAGAAGGTATTAAAGTTGTCATGTTGACCGGTGACAATGAAACCACGGCGAGGGCAGTTGCTGCCCGACTCAAAATCGACCAGGTTAATGCAGAGGTATCGCCGCACGAAAAAGCCGAGATCGTCAAACAGCTCCAAACCGAGGGGCGCTTGGTCGCAATGGCGGGCGACGGGATCAACGATGCACCCGCTCTGGCGCAGGCGCATGTCGGCATCGCCATGGGTACCGGCACCGATATCGCCATGGAAAGCGCCGGCGTGACCCTGGTGAAAGGTGATTTGCGCGGCATCGTGCGCGCCAGGCGTTTAAGCCGTGTCACGATGCGCAACATCCGTCAGAATTTATTCTTTGCTTTCATTTATAACTCCGTCGGCGTGCCGATAGCCGCCGGTGTTTTATATCCATTCTTTGGCTTGCTGCTATCGCCGATGATCGCCGCGGCGGCTATGAGCTTCAGTTCTGTATCGGTCATCGGCAACGCGTTACGCTTGCGCACCACGAGGGTTTAGCAACGGCGCAGCATTCAATCATTCTCGAGAAGGCTTAAAAAAACGACTTGTCCGACATCCGCGTTAGTATTTTTCAGGTCGTTGTGAGCAACCACTTGGCGTGTCACTCACTTCGTTTCCCGGTAAGGATGCCGACAAAGAGCCTGTGGATACCTGTCACGGTTCTTCAGCTGCTGCCATGCGCTATTGCTGTGTCCCAGTAAAATTCCCAAGCGCGCTTGTAGCAGCACAACCCCTGCCAGCTTATTCGACCGGAAGTCACCAGGGAATAATACTGCCGTTATACTCGATGAATTGCCCGGTTTGAGATTGCCCCGCGGATTGCAGGATAGCTTTTAAGCCGGATGCACTCTCATCCGTGCTGATTTCCGCGTTGGGTCCGCCCATGTCCGTTTGAACCCAACCCGGGTGCAGGCTTATGACGCTAATGCCGCGCTCAGCCAGATCGATGGAGAGGCTTTTGACGACCTGGTTTACCGCCGTCTTCGAGCTGCGGTACTGATAGCTTCCGCCACTGCTGTTGTCGGCAATACTACCTACCTTGCTGCTGATGACCGCCATCAGCTTGTGCCGACTGGCCGCGACCTGGTCGACCAACGCCTGGGCCAGCATGAACGGTGCGATCGTATTGACTTCGAGCACTTGGCGCCATTCCGCCGCATCGATCCTACCAAATGCCGCGTCTTTCGAACCATAGATGCCCGCATTGCTTACCAATATGTCAATCGAGCGCCCCTTAAGCAGATCCGCCAGGGCGGTCACTTGTTCGTAATTGGTCACGTCCAGGGCATGTAATTCAATGACCCGGCCTCGTTCGGCCAGTGCATGCAATTGCTCGGCATCGGCGGGGTTTCTGCAACAGGCGAGCACCTGCCATCCATCCCTTGCGAATTGTTCGGTTAATTTCAAGCCGATGCCGCGGTTGGCACCAGTGATCAAAATGGTTTGATTTGTCATTAGAGCGCCCTTTGGATTGTTAGCGATTTAACGAGCATACCTTGTCGCTGCGATCGATTGAATCAGCGGACAATAAACGGATCAGAGTTCGATCTCGTGATTTGGCAGGTAGTCCTGCAGCAGGTGGCACAGGCAGTCCTGGCGCACCACCAGCTTGTCGCGGGTAATCATCGCCGGCATCATCGTATTATTCAGATAGATCTTGCCCGCTTCGACGCGCATGATGTCATCGGTGACGTCGTGACCATCGGTATCGGTGATCGAAATCGGGCGCTCGACCCGGGTATAGCCAAATACCTGCTGCGGGTCGAAAAGCGTAAAGTTTCGGCTCTCGAAATCGGGCTCGAAACACAAATCCACGTCGGCGCCCGGGTCGAACTCGAAACTGACATCCTCGGGGATATTCAAGGTTAGATGCGATTCGACCAGGTGCAGCGCGTGCCGCGTCGGCTGTTTATCCGGCAACTTGTCGAGGGTCAACATGTCCTCCAGGAAACGGCAGGCATGCTCGATGCCTGCGGGGTCGCCGGGTAACCCGCATTCGAGCGTCGCCGCCGGGCAAATGCCGTTAAAGGCCATGGTGCAGACGCCATAGTGGTTGAACACCATGCCGACTCGATTGAAGCGCGCCGCCAGGTTCTGATTTTCGAAACTGGGATCGGTAATGCAGGCGTAATGGGGATTTTTGCCCGTATTGTTATGAATATCGATGGCCGCGAATAACGGCAAGCCGTGGGCGATATCGACCACGCGCTGCATCATGCCCGAGGTCGTGCTCGGTTCGAGGTCGGTGCCCGGCCAGCAGCGGTTATAGTCCACCTGGCCCGGCAAAAAGCGACGATTCGCTTCGGCGGCGCGCACGTTGCCGACAAACAGCAAAATCGAACGCGGGAGGTCCTCGGCATATTCGGCCAGCACTTTTTGCATGGCCTTGAGTCCGGAGTATTCGTTGCCGTGCAGCAGGATCGATACGAATAGGAAATTCGTATCCTTGCCGTCGAGCTGAATCAGGGTCGGGTTGGGGAACAGGCTGCGGATATTGTCGATGTTTATGTCGAAAAACCCGTCGGGCAAACCGTGCAGCCGGTCAAAATAATCGATCATGCGCCGGGGTCCCGCCAGCGGTGAACCGGCTGGTTGCTGTGCGCTTGTTCGATGTATTCTCGCACCAGTTGCGCGCTATCGCCGAATCGTTTCCAGTGACTAGAAATCCAGTGGGCGCCGGTTGCCTCCTGTTTGACGCGGGCTTCGACAATATCGAGCCAGCGCTCGGTATCCCCGATTCCGGCCTGTTCCAGATTGGCGCGCGCCAATGGAATCGCCCGCTCGAGCAGGATATCTTTGAGCGACGATTCCCGGCCATCGGGCCAGTGTACTTCGGCGTCGAGGCCCGCACGCGCGGCACGGTAAAAGTCGACATCCAGCGTTTCATAAGGGACTTGCGTCAAGTCGTCGCCGAGCGCTTTCAAGCCTTCGGTCAGGCCGACGTAAAATACGATATTGGCGAGGGTATCGACCAGGGTCGGACCCGACGGCACCACGCGCAGCTCGAGTCGCAGGTGGTAGCTATCATCCTGGTTGCGCGCGATGATCGGGCGTACCCAGCGCCAGATGGTGCCGTTGTGCAGACATAGGTGGTGTAGATCCTCGGCCGGCCGCTCGAGCACTTCAGGCAGGATCGGGCTGTAATAAAAGTTGTCCTCGAACAGGTCGAGCAACGAATCGATATAACGCTTGCCGAGGTGCACGCGCGGGATTATGCGGTCTTCGATTTCTTGCACGTTACGGGTGTCGACCGCCTGCTTGAAAATACCGATGCGCGATTCCTGCCAGCAGCATTTACCGAGCACCAGCGGCGAGTTCGCGGTCGCGCCCAGAATCATCATGCTCGACCACAGCCCGGCGTGGTAGCAGGGCACGATTTCATCGAAGGGAACCTGCAAATGAATTTGCAGCGAAGTCGCGAGCGCCTCGAGCATGACGTCGGTTTTTTCGACCACCAACTGCTCGTCGCCGTCGAGGTGCAGGTGGATCGGTTTGCCGCGCATGCGCAGCAACTGGCGGTTGAGCAGATTATAGCGATGCAGCTCGGTCATATATTCGTCGGGATTCAGGTGATCGGGGGTGACGCTGGGGAATACGCCGAACATGCCAATGTGGGTGTCGAATTGCCGCGCGGCATCGGTGGCTTGCTGCAACAGTGAAGTCAGGTCGGCTTCGACCCGGTTGAAGACATCGCCCTCGTAGTCGAATGGATTGCCGTTGATTTCCATGTTGAACTTGGCCAATTCGGAGGTAAATAACCGATTTCCGGTGGCCTCGATGATATCGATATTATTTTTGCTCGGGTTGCCGCTGGCATCGGCCAGGCATAGCTCGAGTTCATAGCCGAGCACGCGGCTTTGGTTGTCGAAAGCCTGTTTGGCAAATAACCCGCGCACGAATTCGGTTTCCCGCTCCAACTGCTGCTGGAAGCGATCGTAGTCGGCTTTTTCGAAATGTTCCTTTTGTATTTCTTCGCCCATGACGCCCAAGTATAGGATAGTTGTCCGGGGATTGACTAGCTTCGTGTTGGGCCGGATTGCAAGCAATACACCGGCCAGGTAGTTTTAACCTTTAAGGCTGTTTATACTTTGCGCTCCCTGATCGAGAGCGCCATGTCCGCCATCCTGCAAGTATCCAACCTGATCAAATCATTCGGCCCGATCGAGGCGGTGCGAGATGTCAGTTTCGAGATCCGGCGGGGTGTCTGTTTCGGTCTGCTCGGGCCCAATGGCGCCGGCAAGACCACCACCATCGAAATGATGGAAGGCATCAATACTCCCGACAGCGGCACGATTCTTTACCAGGGCGAGGCGCTCGGCACGCAGTTTCGCAACGAGGCCGGCATCATGTTCCAGACCACCGCGTTACAGGAGTTCATCACGGTGCGCGAAATCATGCTTCAGTTCAGCCGCTTTTATCCCGACACGGCGAGCCTCGACGAACTCGCCGAGCAATTCGCCCTGCATGAATTCCTGAACCAGGATACGCGCAAGCTCAGCGGCGGCCAGAAACAACGCCTGCTGCTGGCGATGGCGCAGATCAACAAACCGAAGATCCTGTTTCTCGACGAGCCCACCACCGGGCTGGACCCGCAATCGCGGCGCAACCTGTGGCAACAGGTGCAGCGGGTCAAGGAGCGGGGTGCGACCATCTTATTGACCACGCATTATATGGAAGAGGCCTATGAGCTCTGCGATGAAATCGCGATCATGGACCACGGCCGCATCATCGCGCACGATGCGCCGGATGCATTGCTGGCGGCGCATTTTGACGATGTCGTGGTGCAAATCCATGCGGCCGATATTCCGCGCGAAATCGGCGAGGCCGAATTTGACGCGACCTATCGTAACGACAGCGCGCATATCGTGACCGGCGATGTCAACAAGACCATCGAGCGGCTGTTGCATCTCGAGATCCCGTTGCACCGCTTGCGAATTCGCGCGCGCGATCTCGAGGACTTGTTCTTGGAGCTGACCGGAAAGGAATTACGCGCCTGATGTGGAATCGAATCTACGCGCTCTTCGTCGCGCGCAATCTGGAGTTCTTTCGCGACCGCGCGGCCTTGTCGTGGAGCGTGCTGCTGCCGGTGCTGATTATTATCGTGTTCGCGTTTGCCTTTACCGACGACAACCCGGAAAAATTCAAGGCCGCGCTGGTCGCGAGCAATAATTTAGAGGGTGCGGCCGCCGTGTTTCGCGAAACACGATTCATCCGCTTCATCGAATACGACGATGTCGCCGCCAGTTTGCTCAAGATCGAACGCCATCAGGTCGATATGCTGTTCGACCCGAGCACAAATCGTTACTGGATCAACCAGACCTCGCCCAACGGTTACATCGTCGAAAAACTGCTGTTGGCGGCCTTTGCCGAATCCGGCGAAAGACTGCAGCAACACTTGGTGGCAGGCGATGAAATTCGCTACATCGATTGGGTTATCCCGGGCGTAATCGCGATGAATATTATGTTTGGCGCCTTGTTCGGTATCGGCTATGTGATCGTGCGCTACCGCAAGTTCGGTGTGCTCAAACGGCTGCGTGCAACGCCGGTGACCGCGATGGAATTTTTAAGTGCGCAAATCCTGTCGCGGCTGTGGCTGTTGGTGGTGGTGAATACCGTGATCTTTATCGCGATGGATTATTTCGTCGATTTCCGCATGCATGGGTCTTATTTCAATCTGTTTTTGGTGTTTACGCTCGGCTGTATCAATTTAATTTGCTGTGGGCTGGTGGTAGCGGCGCGCATTTCCACCGAGGAAGTGGCGAACGGCGTATTGAACCTGTTCAGCTGGCCGATGATGTTCCTGTCCGGGGTCTGGTTTTCTCTCGAGGGAGCGCATCCGGCGATGCAGCAGTTTGCGCTGCTGTTGCCGCTAACGCATGTCACCGACGCGGCGCGTGAAATCATGATCGACGGCGCCGGCATCCTGCAGGTATCGGATCACTTGCTGGCACTCGGTATCTCGAGCGTTATTTTGTTGATCATCGGCGCCAGGATCTTTCGATGGGAGTAGTTTCCGACCAGCTCATCCTGTTTTGCCTGCTCGGGATTGTCTTCGGGCTGCTGGTCTGGGGCAAGATTCGCTACGATCTGGTCGCATTTGGCGCTTTGGTAATAGCGATAGTGATCGGTGTGGTACCGCAGGAACAAGCTTTCGCAGGCTTCGGTCATCATGCCACGGTAATCATCGCGCTGGTGTTGATCGTCAGCTGCGGCCTGTCGAATTCGGGCGCGATCGAACTGATCGCCAACCGCATCATTTCCGGGGGCCGTTCGCTGTTCATGCACATCAGCGTAATGTCGGGGGTGTCGGCGGTGCTGTCGGCGGTGATGAATAACGTGGCCGCGCTGGCGTTGCTGATGCCGATCGATATGCAGGCCGCAAAGAAGGCCAAGCGCAGCGTCGCCGTGACCCTGATGCCGCTGTCGTTTGCATCGATCCTCGGCGGCATGATCACGCTCATCGGCACGCCGCCCAATATTATTATCGCCAGTTTTCGCGAACAGGCGATTGGCGAGCCCTTCGGCATGTTCGACTTTTCACCGGTGGGCGCGGTAACCGCACTGGCCGGCGTCATCTTTATCGTCGTAGTCGGCTGGCGGCTGATTCCGCTGCCCGCGGGCGACGACGGTAAATCGGATCTTCCGCTACCGCACGAGGATTACGTTGCCGAGGTCCGGGTTGCCGAAGACTCGAGCGTTATCGGCCGCCGGGTGCGCGATCTGGACGGTGAGGCGGACGAGGCCGATGTCGCTATTGTCGGCCTGGTGCGCCAGGGAAAACGGCTGCCCGGACGGGCGCGCCTCGAACAAATCCGCCAGGGCGACATGCTGGTAATCGAGGCGGACGCGGAACATATCGACGCCTTTGTCGGCAGCTTCGGACTCGACTATGTCGGTAGCGAAAAATACAGCGGCCATGCCGCGGAGGGCCTGTCGCTGGTAGAGGCGGTGGTGCCGGAAAACGCGCGTATCGAGGGCCGCAGCGCGTTGAGCCTGCGGCTGCTGTATCGGCACGGAGTGACCTTGCTCGGCGTGTCGCGCAAGGGTAAGACTTTCCGCGACCGGGTGCGCAAGCTCGATACTCGGGCCGGAGACGTATTGCTGCTACTCGGCCCCAGCGAGCGCATCGACGATGTCGTCCTATGGCTCGGGTGCCTGCCGTTACAGGAACGCGACCTGCAAGTGGTACAACGTCACAAAGCCTGGATCGCGGTGGCGAGTTTTGCGCTGGCCATCGCCGCGGCCACTTCCGGCATCATGCATCTGCCGGAAGCGCTGGCCCTGGTGTGCATCGTCATGGTCGGGTTCAACATCGTGCCCTTAAAAGAGATCTATACCTCAATCGAGTGGCCGGTAATCGTTTTGCTGGGATCGATGATCCCCATCGGCTCGGCGCTGGAAGCCTCCGGCGGCACCGCGTTGATCGCGCAGCAAATCATCGAATTCGCCGCGGGATACGGGCCGGTCATCGTGCTCACGCTGTTGATGATCGTCACCATGACCCTCTCCGATGTCCTCAACAATACCGCGACCACGGTTATCGCCGCGCCGATTGCCATCGATATCGCCAATCGTTTGAGCGTCAACCCCGATCCGTTTCTGATGGCGGTTGCGATCGCCGCCTCCTGCGCCTTTCTGACACCGATCGGACATAAGAACAATACCCTGATCATGGGGCCCGGCGGCTACCGCTTCGGTGACTACTGGCGTATGGGCCTGCCGTTGGAAGTGATCGTGATAGCGGTCTCGATCCCGATGATCCTGATCGTCTGGCCGTTTTAAACTAATGTGTCATCCCCGCTAGATAAATCATTCCCGCCAGGTATGTCATTCCCGCGAAAGCGCACTGCTGTCCGGAATAAATTAAGTTGGTGTATTTGAAAGTGTTGCAGTGCCCGGGTTTTACGAATAAAACCATAAGCGACAACTTAATTTCAGGACACTGCAACATGTATACAAATACCC
>Ga0209791_1000131_pt1 | contig 43684 bp, 35 predicted proteins | sample WorMetTyACAVOLI1_FD_187422 | JGI IMG/M metagenome (GOLD analysis project Ga0209791, IMG submission 187422) | Marine gutless worms symbiont microbial communities from Max Planck institute for Marine Microbiology, Germany - Olavius algarvensis... ... | reverse complement strand
TGTCTAGATTTTTTTATTCGTTGTAATATAAGCAAGTTAGAGCAATAATTAGCATAACTCGCATAATTCCTGAAATTTCTTTTTACAAGTGCGAAATGTAAGTAGAATGGACCAAACGATGTTAAATCGATATCGCCCGAGAAGAGCAAATTATGTTCGGGAATGTAAAACGCCATGTGACCGGGTGTGTGTCCGGGCGTATGGATGGTCTGCAGGGTTATCCCGCCCAGATCAATCTGATCGCCATCAGCCAATCGATGAACAATTTCAATCTCAAAACTCCCCTTAGCAAAATCAAAAAGGCCGGCTAAATCCAGGCCGCTGCGCTTTAAACCCATGGCGGTGAAAAAGAATTCCCGGTCCTGTAGATAAATGTCTTCTTTTTCATGACACCAAACCGGAACTTCGGGAATCAGTCGGCGGGTAAGACGGTGGTCGATATGGCAGTGACTGAGAATCAAGACATCGACACCGGCCGCCATCGCCGGTGCCATATTTTCCTCTCCCATTCCCGCATCAATTAATACCCGCTGATCGCGGCCTTTAATATACAGACAGGCGCAGTACGGAAAGCGCGATTTATTCTGCCCGGGTATTAAGTATATGTGCGGGGCAATTTCAAACATCATAAATTAATCCTAATTAATCCGCCTTGAAAAATAGCTTATTCAGGCTTGCATCTGATTCTTTTAATTAAAAAGCTTGGTAGACCCGAGCGTTGGCGTCTTAATTTTTTTTGCTGCGCAAATTTATTTTTTTTAGTTTAATTCCACAGACCAGAAATACGTGCATAAAGCAGGGGCGGCCTCGACTCGGCTGAGTTCGTCGCAGGCTGGGCCGACCTGAATTGTTGGGCACCTAATCGGCGGGCACCGGTCTTCGCCTATGCTTCGCCGCGCCAAGCTGAGGCTCGCACTACCAAAATAAGGACACAATCTAATTCGGTCTGGGCCAGGGAATAATGGTCAAAAACGCATAACTTAATACTATTGCCGGCCACTTTCAGGAGTTCGAATGGAAAATTGGCAAATATTCAATTTTCAATCATCGATATTCATTTTATCTACCGTTGCAGGTTCTCAATCACCGTCGCAACGCCCAGCCCGCCGCCGCAGCAGGAAGAAAAGAAACCGTACCGGCCGCCGCTGCGAATCAATTCGCGCATGGCAAACATGCAGATGCGGGCACCCGATGCGCCGTTGGGATGGCCGAAGGCAATGGCCCCGCCGTTGGGATTCCACTTGTTCATATCTATTTTTTGGCCGCTTTGTTTCTCGAGTTCCCTGACAACGGCCAGATTCTGTACCGCGAAAGCCTCGTTGCACTCCATGACATCCATGTCGGAGAGCGTCAGGCCGGCGCGCTTGATCGCAATCGGAACGGCGTAAGCCGGACCGATGCCCATGATTTTGGGATCGCAGCCGTAATCGGCACCGGATAACCACTTTGCCATGGGCTGATACCCGAGCTCAGTTGCTTTTGCGGCGCTCATCATAAGGACAAATGCCGACCCGTCATTTCGCCCCGAGGCATTGCCGGCCGTGACGGTACCATTTTCGGTAAAGGCCGGCGGCAGTTTGGCCAGCCCTTCCAGGGTGGTATCGGGGCGCGGATGCTCATCCGTATCAAATACGATTTCAGGTGTTTTGCGGGTTCCCGGAATGGTCACCGGCACGATTTCGTCCTCAAAATAACCGCTTTCCATGGCCTTTTTGGCGCGTATCTGGCTGTTGCAGGCAAACTCGTCTATTTCTTCGCGGGGGATATTGTACATCTGCTGCAGATTCTCGGCCGTCTGCCCCATCCCGATCTGTTCATCGGCCACCGGTGAAAGCTGCGGTGCAATCGGCAGCGGCGGCATGAGTCGATAGGGTACAGTGGCCATTGAAAATTTACATGTGGCCTGGCTGTAAGACTCCATACCGCCGGCAATGATGATGTCGGCCTGGTTGGCCAGTATCTTCCAGGCCGCATGATTGATGGAGTCGATGGCACTGCCGCACTGCATCTCCACGTAGGAGGCCGACGTTTCATAACCTAAGCCTGAATTCAGCACCGCCCAGCGGGCCGGATTTCCTGAATGCGAACATCCGAGAGCCGTTCCCAGAAAAACGCTGTCCACGTGCGCTTTTTCCTGTATGCCTGTTTTATCGAGCAGACCCCGTATTCCGACACCGGCCAGCTTCGAGGCAAAAATATCCCGCAGGGTGCCACCCATGCGTCCGAATGCGGTGCGCACCGCATCAACAATGACAACTTCTTTTTTACTCATGGAAATCTCCTTTCTTATTTTCATTCGGAATGCTTGGAGGTGCCTTCGGGCCGTGCCTAGTTACGGCGATAAATAATATATGCTGTGGACGTTTATAGATACCGGCCTACCCCGAGATCTGCCGCTTGAAAAGTAATTGATACAAAAAATTAGCCATACGGTTCGTGAAATGGGCACTAAGACTTCCGATCAGGAGGTCTTGTCGGTTGGTTTTTGACATATTTTAGATTATTTCAAGCAAATATTTAACCGTGTAGCGAGCCAGAATATCATCCACTTTTTGTTTGAGTTCATCGATAGTTCTGTCGGGCGCCGATTTTATCTTAATGACTGCCAGGGCACCATGGATTTTATCTTCACGGACCGACACCTGAATTGATTCCGCTAAATCTGCCAGAGCATTCAGCTCAGTCTGATACACATGTTGAATGGCCTGCCAGCGCAAGGACGGTTTGAATATTTTTCCGACCGGTGTCAGAGGGATTTGATCAATAATGTAAACCGCTTTAGGTATTGCCGCTCTTTCACCGATTTCGTCTTTCAAATAATCTAGTATTTGCGCTTCGGACAGGTCGCTATCATCCTGGAGCTGAACATATGCAATCGGGACTTCACCGGCATGCGGGTCCGGGCGGCCGACCGCAGCCGCCACCTGGATGCCCGGCAGACGGTAAAGGGGATCCTCAATGGCCGCCGGATCGATGTTGTGACCACCGCGGATGATGAGTTCCTTGGTGCGACCGGTTAACCAGAAATAGCCGTCCGCATCCTGTCTTCCTAAATCTCCCGTGTTCATCCAGCCTTCTTTGGGCCAGAGGCCTTGATTGTGTGCATCGTCTAAATAGCCGTTAAATACATTCGGCCCATGGATGCAGACCGAGCCGATTTCATCGGTCGCGGCTTCCCGCACAAATTTTCCATCGTCATCACAAATAAAACTTTTCATTTGCATATAAGGCAAACGTAATCCTATGGAGCCGACTTTTTGCCGGCCGTAATATGGGTTGAAAGAAGAGGCGCAGGTGCCCTCCGTGAGGCCGTAGCCTTCCAGTATTTTCATACCGCTGTGTGCTTCAAATCGTTTGAAAAGCTCTACTGAAAGCGGCGCCGCTCCGCAGATGGCATAGCGCAGCGAGGATATGTCGGCATCGCCTTGGGGGATGTCCAGCAGCACGGAAAGGACAGTCGGAACCGAAGAAAAGGTGACCGCCTTGTAGTGATCCACAATCTTATAAAAATTTTGCATCACCGATGGGTCCCGGTAGCCGCGGGGGCCCAGGAGAACCACATGGGCACCAATGGAGAAAGGCATCGAACCGGTAACCGTGGTGCCGTTGACATGAAAAAGCGGCAGTCCGCACAGAGTTGCCTCGCCGGTATTAATCTCAGCCGCTGCAGCGAGCATATAGGCCATCACAGCTTCATTGAAATGATTATGGGGCGCCAGCTTGGGGGTTCCGGTGGTACCGCCGGTGTGGTACATGGAAGCGATATCCTGCGGGTCAATTATGCGATTTGAATCCAGTTTCGCCCCATTATAACGGCCGATAATGTCATCATAGCCGTATATTCCTTCTTTTTCATCGTTCGGCCCCATAATTCGGATAATGGCCTTGAGGTTGGGTAAATCATTTCGAATCTCCATAACTTTCTGCCAGATGTCAGATCCCGGAAACTCAGCCAACGTGACCAAAACTTTGGTTCCGGCAGCCTGGCATATTTCGGCAATAGTATCGGGTTCCAGCAGGGGGTTGATTGGATTGGCAATGCCGGCGGCCTCCCCGCCCCAGAGCACATAATGGGTGTGCGGAAGATTGGGCAGGAGATAGGATACGACATCCTGTGGTCCGACTCCCAGATCATGGAATAGATTCGCCGACCTGGTGATATTGGCCATCAGGTCACGATAGGTCACTTGCATCGGCTGGTCATAGCTGTCGCCCGCAGGGAAAAAGCTGATGGCCGTTGCATCCGGGTTGATTGCTGCGCCCTTTTTGAGCAGATCATAGGTATTGAAAGCTTGCAGTCTTTCTTCTATAGGGGTGCTTTCAAATATTTCAATGTCACCGATATTGCGAAATTTCACTTCTCCCATAACGAATATTCCCCACTTGTCGATTTCGGATTTCGGAATGTGGATTGATAGGGCAGAGCGCATGGAGCATAGAGCAAGGTGCAAAGCGCATAAAGCATAGCGCAACCATTAACAACATTGAATATTGAAAATTGAAGATTGAAGATTTATGGAAATCGCTTCGCTCTATCAATCAATAGTTTGGTTACTGACAGGATTCTTAGTCCGCTACACCGTCGCCGGATAGTACCATTACGTTCAATCTGCTGAAGCCCGGAATCCGCACTTTATGACTCGTAACCCGTAACCCGCACCCCTTACCCAGTAACACGAAACTGTCAACTCGACACTCGCAACCCGTAACTCGTATCTCGCAACCCGTAACTCGTATCTCGCAACCCGTAACTCGTATCTCGCAACCCGCACCTCGCACCGCGCGACCCGCACCCCGTAACTCTTAACTCGTATCTTGTACCTTGTACCCCGCAACTCGAAACGCGCAACCCGCCTATACTTCCAAATATTTGGCGCGAATATCCGGTCTAGCGTCAAGCTCTTCTTTGGTTCCAGTAAATCCAAGATGGGCCTTGCCCATCAGATAAACCCGATCCGCCAGCGACATGGCCACTTTGAGATTGTGCTCCACCAGCAGAATCGAAACCCCGGCTTTGTTGATGTCTTCGAGGATGTCGCGAACCTCTTTGACCGTAACTGGAGCCAGGCCCTCGGTGGGTTCATCTACCATTAGCAGATCCGGATTTCCCATCAGTGTTCGGCCAATGGCTAGCATTTGCTGTTCACCGCCGGAGAGAAGGGCGCCTTTTTGATGGGTTCGTGCTTTCATAAATGGAAAATGTTCAAAAATGCGATCGAGAGTCCATTTGTTCCGGCTGGAGATGTTAGCTGCAGCTCCGTGTTTGATGCCCATCTTCAAATTATCAAGAACAGACAGGTTCGGAAATATCCGTCTTTCCTCCGGGACATATCCAATGCCTGCTTTGGCCGTTTTGTAGGGCGGCAAATTCGTTATATCCGTACCTTGAAATAAGACCGTACCGGATTTTGGCTTGACCAGGCCCATGATGGATTTCATGGTGGTGCTTTTACCCATGCCGTTGCGCCCCAAAAGCGCGACAATTTCACCGGAGTCAACGGCCACGGACATGTTCTGCAGCACATGGCTCTCACCGTAATATGTGTTCAGGCCTTTAGCGTCTAACAGCATCCTTATACCTCCATTTCACCCAGATAAGCGTCCTTGACCGCTTGATTGTCCCTGATTTCCTCCGGTGGGCCGGATGCCAGGATCGTTCCGAGGTGGAGCACGGTAATACGGTCCGCCAGCGAGAAAACCACATCCATGTCATGCTCGATGATGACCATGGTTTTGCCTTCAGTAAGTCTTCTGATCAGCTCAACTGCCGTATGGGTTTCATCAACCGACATGCCGGCCGTGGGTTCATCCAGCATGACCAGGTCCGGGTCGGTCGCCAGGGCCATACTTATTTCCAGGGAGCGGCTTTTGCCGTATGACAGTTGGCTGGCCGGGATGTCGCGCTCCCCATCCAAGTTGATGCGTTTGAGAACTTCGTCGGTTTCGGCCGTGACGTCCTGCATATTATTCAGCATGCGGAACATATTGAAACGAATATCTCTTTTGGACAGGATGCCCATCCGGATATTTTGAAATGCAGTCAGTCTGGAAAACGTGCTGGTTATTTGAAACGAGCGCCCCATGCCGCGGCGCACCATTTTATGCGGTTTAAAGCCGGTGACCTTCCTGCCTTTGAAAAAGACATCCCCCCGGCTCGGATGATAGGTGCCGGTGATGACATTGAACAGGGTGGTTTTGCCGGCGCCATTGGGTCCGATGATGGCGTGACGTTCGCCCTCGCTGACTTCAAGGTTGACATCGAACAATACTTTCAACCCGCTGAAATCGTGATAGAGAGCCTTGGTTTCCAGAATATTCATGCAGCCTCCTCGAGGATCGCTTTTTCAGACTGTTTTTGACCAGATTCTTTGCTGAATATTTTTGCTTTGATAATTTGAACTAAGCCCATGAATCCCATCGGGGCATACATGATCACCAGAATCAATATCAAGCCCATCACCAGTTCAACGCGCTCCGTATACCGGCTGGTCAGCTCTTCGATAATGCCAAAAATAGCTGAACCCGCTATGGGGCCGAAAAAGCTGCCGATGCCGCCCACCATGGTCATCATGATCGGTGCAAAGGAAACGAAGACGTGAAACCCGTCCTCGGCTGAAATCAGGTTTTGAAAAAGCGCGTAAATTGAACCGGCCACTCCGGCAAAACCGCCGGCGAAAAGGTAAATGACCGCCTTGCTCTGGGGCACTTTAAACCCCAGATAGTCGATCCGGCTGGCATTATCCCGCATGCCCACCATGATACCGCCGAAAGGTGTTTTGGTAAAAAACCATAGAATCCAGATGCTGACCACCAGAACCGTCATGGCAAAGTAATAAAAATATAATGGATTTTCCATATCAATGGATATGATGCCCGGAATGCTCAACGGTGGTATGGGAAATCCCCCGATGCCGTCCTCACCGCCGGTAATTCCTCTCAGTTTGAGAGCCAGGACAAACATGAGCTGGCCAAATGCCAGGTGCAGCATGGCAAATGCCGTGCCGCTGACGCGCACCATTATCGGGCACAAAATAACGGCCAGGGCTACGGCAGCCAAAAAACCCAACAGGAGCGCCACCAATAGCGGGCATCCCTCGATATGTTCCAGAGCCAGGGCGGTACCATAAGCACCGGTGCCGAAGAACATGGCATGTCCGAAACTCAGGAGCCCGGAATAACCCAACAGAAGGTTAAGGGTAACGCCATACAGGGCAAAGATTGAAAAGGTGACGAAGACGTTGGTATAGTAGATGCCAAAAATCTGAGGGTAGAATATCAGGGCAACCAGCAGGACAACCCATAAAATCCATTTAACTGTTCTGTTCATTATTCTCTTTCTCCAAATAAACCCATGGGTTTAATTACCAGGACAATCGCCATAAAGATAAACATCAGAACCGGGGCGAGCTGGGAGACGAACTGAACGCCATAAGAATTTAACAGCCCGAATATGATGGAAACCAGGAGGGCACCCCCGAGACTGCCGAATCCGCCCACAACCACCACCATGAAGGCATCCAGGCCCACCTGATCGCCCAAACCGGGAAATACGGTAAGAATGGGAGCGATGGCCACCCCGGCCACGCCAGCCAACCAGGTGCCGGTGCCAAAAACAAACATAAAAACCAGGGGTACATTGATCCCTAAGGAATTAACCATATCGGCATCGGAAACGGCCGCACGCACCACCATACCCAGGCGGGTTTTGTATAGAATCAGGGCCAGAATACCTAAAACCACGAGGGACAATCCAATCACGAAAAGCCGATAAATCGGGTAATCAAGGCCCCCAAATGAGACAAGGCCCTGCAAGACCGGCGGTATCGTAATATACAGAAACTCAGTGCCCCAGAACACTTTGACGCTTTCCAAAATGACCAGTGAGACTCCCACGGTCAATATCAATTCACCAATGTGTCCGAAGGCGTGCACCCGTCTTAAAAGAAATCGCTCGAGCAGAACCCCGAAAATAGCAGCAGCAATGGGTGCTATCAGCAGCGCCAGCCAGAAACTTCCTGTCATGGCCAGCACCTGGTAACAAAAATAGGCAGCCAGCATAAAGAAAGCGGCGTGGGCCAGGTTCAAAATTCCCATCATGCCGAAAATCAGGGTCAGGCCGGAGGCCAACAGGAACAGTATCATCCCGTATGCCAAACCATGTATACCCTGTGAAACATACATCGCAGTCGTCGGACTCATAAGTTTATCCTCCTGAATCGAAATAAAAGAATGCTTAAAATGAACTGTCGGGCAGTTTATTTTAACCACTTTTTTATTATGCCTTCCAACACACAATATTAGTCTGTCAAATATTCGGGAGGGGATAAACCCCTCCTCTATATTTAAAATGTTTCTTGTGGGTAGGGGCGGGGTTTATCCCCGCCCGCTATCAGCACGGTGTCAACCGAATCGTTAAACTCGGGCAATACAAAAAGTCACCAAAAAACTTCTCATTGCCCGCCTCTTTACTTGGTCCGTTTCAAATCCGGGTCCAGCAACGGCATGATCTTATCAGCCGGTATTGTAAAGACGGGGCCCACACTGGAAGTGCCCTTGTAGAAGTAGTAGGGTTCAATATTGAAAGATTGTCTCTGTTCTTCCGGTGGGACAAACTCAACAGCATGAAGGTTCTGGATCGCTTTGTGATCCTGGGCCCGCATGGTGATTACTTTGCCGTTTACCATGCGGTAGGAGTCGCCCTCCCAGGTCTTGATAATTTTTTCAGGATCCGTACTGCCGGCCCTCTCAATTACACTCAGCAGCCAGTAAGTCTGCTGGGTGTATGACCCGATGTTGCCGGTTCCGTGTTCGTACAACCGGGTGTTATAGGGTGCCTGCCACTTGGTTTTCCACAGATTGTTCCAGGTCTTATAGTATTTTATCTGCTCGGGTGTTTTGAATAACGGGTTTTCAACGCCGTACTGGGAAATATTCAGCAATCCTTTGGTGCCCTCGATCCCGACTTCGTGAAGCATATTGGGTTCGTCCAGGAATGTATTGGCAAAGGGCAGCATAATGCCCATTTGCCGGGCCTGTTTGAGAAGATTGGCGGCGTCCGGGATCCAATCGCCGGTATAGATAACTTCGGCTCCGGAGGCTTTTATTTTGGTTAGAAAGGGGGCAAAGTCGGTCAAGAAAAGTTTGTGGTAGTCCTCGCCGACGAGTTCGGCATCAGGATAATATTCCTTCAGACCTTGTTTGAAGCCATTGGCCATTGCATGGCCGAACAGGTAATCCTGGCAGAGGATATAGAATTTTTTTTCCTTTTGCCTTTTGCCGTAATAATAGGCTGCCGCCCGGCCGATCTGGTTGGTCTGAAATGAACTCATGAAAGAATAACGGGTGAAGTTTTTGGCATCGTAGAGATCATCCGACAGAGACGCGGCGCATTGGGCAATCTTTTTATATTTCTTGGCCACCTGGTTGATGACTTTCATGATATGGCTGCCGTTGGTACCCCACAGAACGTCGACTTTTTCCTGCAGGATCATCCGCTCGGCTACCTTTTTGGCAATGGCGGTCTTAGACTCGGTATTGGCCTTGATGACCTCGACCATTTTCATTTTGCCGTCCACCATGATGCCGCCCCGCTTGTTGATGTCGTGGGCTGCCCACTGGACGGAGATAAAATAAATCTGTCCCACGACAGCGGCTGGTCCGGAAAAGGACGCCATAAGAGCGATCTTGATGGTATCTCCGGTGGGGATTATCGGGTTGTTGGGGTCAAAATCGGACATGTCTCCCATTTTGTTAACGTCAAAACTGGTAAGGCCGGCTGCCATGGCCTGGGGAAGAGCTATGAAAGACAAACAGGTAATTATAACAATTGCAATACAAAACTTTTTCGAACGGTTCATGATTAGCCTCCTTGGATGTGGTCATTGGTGAACTCTACATATGAATGATTTTAAACCAATTTCCGAGTAATTTATCTCACCTCCTTTCTTTCTGTGTCTTTGGGCTTCCGTTGCTCGATTAAGCGATTGGTGGCTTGCCGGATAAGTTTGCGATAAAGATGGTAAAAAAACAAACTGATGACTTCGTGATACTGGGGGGCTCTTACAGCGTATTCTTTTGAGGTTAATTTCTCCAGATTGTTCTCGTAGTATTTCCGCGAAGCGGTGGCCACATATTTTTTAAGAAATTCAGCTATCTGTCGAAGATCCTCCGGGTCAAATCCGTCTTTGGGACCGAAACCAAGTTGATCCATATCGACCATTAGCTTGCCGATTGCCAGATCATCCGGAGAAAAAACCACATCTCCGTTGTGATGTTCCGGCGTGATGAGTTCCCATTCCTCGGCTTTGTTCAGCCACTTCCGACCCAGTCCGGTGGCATGCAGGAAAGCGTCTCTGCCGATTACCTCCCTGGCAAGCAGGCGGTCTGCCGGTCGAAAGAATCGGCTGTAAAATTGCGAAACAGCCTGGTCGGAGGGGGATTGTTTTTTAAATTCCTTTACAACTTTTTTAATTTCAGGAATCGGAAGGTAAAAATTATCTCGCAGATCCTTGATCATCTGAATCTGGTCAACATAACGTTCGTTATATTCTGCTGAATTGACGCCGGATTTGCGGGGTTTTCGCAGCAATCCCTCTCGGATATAAAAATGAATGGTCTCTTTGGGAACTCCGGTTCGCTTGACCAATTCGCTAATCTTCATGGATTCCTCAGTTTGCGGTGAAGGGATGAGAAAAGCGTAAAAATCTCAGGTAAAGACTTGACTATCATCAATAATTCAGAATGGTAAAAGATGTCAAGTGAAAAATTATAAAAATTATATTGACAAAATTTACATAATATTATTAATGGTTCTTATGTGTAGTTTATTGCACGATATTCATGTATTGCATTGCACGTTTTGCAGAATTTATTAAATATTTTCTTCCCAAGTTGACAAGTTATGGGCGGACCTTTAATTACGCCGCCCTGAAAAACAGCGAAAACAGGTGTGGCGAAAATATGTTTGTACCTTAAAACCTGATGAATATATCATGATGTTGACCAGGGCGGATTAATTAGGCTATTATCTGATTTGACGGCGACACTCGCTGCCCGAAACCCGTAACTTGTAACTCGCAACTCAAAATTCGCAACCCAAGGAGTTTTATACCATGGCACAACAAGTAGCAGACAGACGCGACCAGGATTTTGTAATCTGGGAACAGATGCAGTGTGAAGAGATCCTAAAAAATGAAAAATACCAGGAATTCAATCGAAAAACCTGTGATATGATTCTGACCGAAGCCCGGGCCCTGGCAATTAAAGAACTGTTGCCGCTTATGGCGGAAGGAGATGAGCAGGGAGTAAAGCTTGAAAACGGTACGGTCAAAGTGCCTGAAAGTTTTCATCGGGTGTATAAACTCATTTTAGAGGGTGAATGGAACAATCTGGGAGTACCCGAGGATATGGGCGGACAGGGCGCACCGGCCTTTATCGGGGCCGCCGCCGCCGAGTACTTTCTGGGATCCAACTGGGCCTTGTACTGCTATGCCACCATGGGCAACGGCACCGCGCACATTATTAATCTGTTCGGCACACCGGAACAGAAAGATAAATATGTAAAAAAACTCACCGCAGCGCAATGGGGCGGCACCATGCTGCTGACCGAATCCGAAGCCGGATCTGATGTCGGAGCCCTGACCACGACGGCTGTCAAAAATGACGATGGGACCTACTCGCTGACCGGCAGTAAAATCTTTATCACCAACGGAGAACATGATCTGGCTGAGAATATTATCAATCCGGTTCTGGCACGCATCGAAGGTGACCCTCCCGGCACCAAGGGCATTTCTCTTTTTCTAGTCCCCAAATTTTTTGTCAATGAAGACGGCAGCCTGGGCGATCGCAATGACATTGTCTGCTCGGGGGTTGAAGAAAAGCACGGCATCCATGCCAGTGCGACCTGCAGCATGACGCTGGGCAGCAAGGGAAATTGCATCGGTTATCTGCTGGGAGAAGAACGCCAGGGCATGAAGATCATGTTCAACATGATTAATCACGCCCGCATGAGTACCGGCCTGCAGGGCATGTCATATGCTTCCGCCGCCTATCTGCTGGCAGTCAATTACGCCCGGGAACGGATCCAGGGCAGAGATCTTGAGAATTTTGCCGATCATGGTGCGCCTTCGGTGGCCATCATCCGGCATCCGGATGTTCGCCGCAATCTATTGTGGATGAAATCCTATGTGGACGGTATGCGCAGCTTTTTCTATTTCATGACCCGCAGCGGATCCCAGGCGCTCATTACCGATTCAAAAGAAGAGCAGGAACGCTTCGAAGATTTATTCTCGATGCTGACCCCCATCGTTAAAGATTATATGGCGGTTAAAGGGCACGAAGTCTGCGTTCAAGCCATCCAGGTCTTCGGCGGGGCCGGATACACAAGAGATTACCTGGTTGAGCAATATGCACGGGACTGTAAGATTACTTCGATTTATGAAGGCACCAGCGGAATACAGGCCATGGATCTTTTGGCACGCAAAATCGGTATGAAAAAGGGAATGGTTTTCATGAACTTTCTGGTAGAAATTCAGAAAACAGCTGCCCGGGCTAAAGAATTCGAGAACTTAAAAGATCTTGCCGAAACCGTTGAGAACACCGCCAACCGCCTTGGCGAAATTGCAATGCACATCGGAAAAATGGCCATGTCGGAAAATTTTAAAGTGGCCTTTGCCCATGCCCTGCCGTTCTTATATGCCATGGGGGATACCATTATGGCATGGATGCTGTTGTGGCGGGCGGCCGTGGCCAGTGAAAAGCTTGCCGGCAAACCCAAAAGAAAAGATGTCGCTTTTTACGAAGGCCAAATCAAAACCGCGGAGTTTTTCATCAAAACGGAGCTTCCGTTGACATCCGGCAAGATGGAGGCTATCAAAGGCGGTTGTGCCGCGGCCATAGAAATTGCCGATGAAGGGTTTGGTGGGATTTAAGGCTGAATTTGGAATGCGGAATGCGGAAGTCGGAAAGAAAACATAGGAATGAGCAATTCGGGCTGAGGGGAATGAAATCAGAAGTCGGAATGCGGAAGTGGCAAAATTGGTTGAATACGTTTTTTAAAACAAGATCAAATCCGATTTCGCTTCAAACCTCAAGCGATGCCCATTTAAGGCCACAGTCCGATTTTCAAGTAAAACGCTCAACTTTTAGTTACCGGAGGTGAACTATGGAAAGCAGACCCTGGCAGCGTCATTATGATTACAATGTTCCTTTAACCATCCGTTATCCGCGAATTGCCGCTCATTATTTTTTAGACATTCCTGCCGGTAATTTTCCGAACAAACCGGCAACTAATTTTTACGGCACCGAAATAACCTTCTGGGATCTTAAACAGCAGGTTCTGCGAATGGCCAATGCCCTGGGGGAGATGGGCGTTAAACAGGGTGATCGCATCGGGGTTCACCTGCCGAATTGTCCCCAGTATATCATTGCCTATTATGCCGCTTTGAATCTGGGCGCTGTCGTTGTCAACCTGAATCCCATGTATACGGTTGATGAATTGAAAGCCCTTACCTCCGATACCGGGGTGTCCACGCTTTTCACCTTCGATATGGTGTTGCCGAATATCCGACCGCTTTGCCAGGAAGTGGAGATCGCCCGGGTTGTCGTCACCCGGGTTACGGATTTCATCGAAGGATTCGGACAGAGCACGCCCGAGGAATTGGAACTGGAAGAAGGCTGGCATCATTTTTCCCAGGTGCTGGTCAATGCATCCGGCACCCGGTTGTCCCGGATTAACATATTGCAGGACGACCCGGCCCTGATCCAGTTCACCGGCGGCACCACCGGCTTACCCAAGGGTGCTGTTCTCACTCACGGGAATCTGGTAGCGGCCACGATGCAGTGCTCCCTGTGGGGTTCCGCCTTTACCGATTTGACGCCTCCCGAGAAACGCAGTGTTATGGCGGTCTTGCCTTTTTTCCATATCTATGGAACGATCGTTGTTTTAAACTGGGGCATGTTTAACTGTGCCACTCAAATTCTGGTGCCGCGTTTTGAGCTCGATGAATTTATGGGACAGCTGGCCAACTTCGAGAAAATTACCTTTTTCCCGGCCGTCCCGACCATGATCAATGCCATCATCAACCACCCCAAGGCCGAGGAATTGGAACTGGGCAAAAAGTTGGGTTTATTTAATAGCGGCGGTGGACCAATGCCCCTGGAGCTTATCGATCAGACCCAGGATATGGGCATCAACTACGGCGAAGGCTGGGGCATGAGCGAAACCACCTCCCTTGGAATTGCGAATCCGCTTTTTGGGATGAAAAAAGCCGGCAGCATTGGTATCCCCTTTCCGGATACTGATGTCAGGGTCGTCGATCTAGCAGCCGGTGAGGAAGATGTCCCCCAAGGTCAACCGGGAGAATTAATCATTCGTAGCCCACTGACGATGAAAGAATACTGGAACAACCCGGCGGAAACCGCCGGGCAGATGAAGGGCGGCTGGCTGTACACCGGTGACATCGTCGTACAGGATGAGGATGATTATTTTGCCATCGTCGATCGTAAAAAAGACATGATTATTGCGGGCGGCTATAATGTTTATCCGCGGGAAATTGACGAAGTGCTCTATCAGCATCCGAAAATTGCCGATGCCGTCTCAGTAGGAATTGCCGATGAATACCGGGGCGAGACCGTAAAAGCCTTCGTGGTTCCCAAAGCAGGTGAAACTTTGACAGAAGAAGATGTTATCGGTTTTTGCAGAGAGAAACTGGCCGCATACAAAGCGCCCAAAATCGTCGAGTTTCGCGATGAGCTTCCAAAATCTGCGGTAGGTAAGATTCTCAGGAAGGTGTTGCGGGATGAAGAGGCGAAGAAGCAGAAATGAACATACGATTTAAATAACCAATAGCTAATTCGGAGAGGGGGAGATAAAAATGAAGACAGATTTTAAAACAATTCAGCTGGATCTGAGGGACAATGTGGCCGTGTTCACGATGAACAATCCACCGGTTAATCAGCTGTCGACACAGTTTCGATCGGATCTGGCGGAGGCCTTCGGCGAGGCCTATGGGGATGCTGCTGTCCAAGCCATAGTTTTAACCGGAACCGGCAAAAATTTTATCGCCGGCGCGGATATCACCGAAATTCAGCATATCGAAAACAAAGAAGAGCTGGTATCAGGGATGATGGAAGGCATGAAGTTTATGAACCACATCGAAACCGGACCCAAGGCTGTTGTGGCGGCTATCAACGGCAATTGTCTGGGAGGCGGGCTGGAAATTGCGATGTGCTGCCATTATCGGGTTGCAGCAAAGGGTATCAATTTGGGGCAGCCTGAGGTACAGATTGGTCTGATTCCCGGAGCCGGTGGTACCCAGAGATTGCCGCGTCTGATCGGCCTGCGCTATGCCCTGGAGATGATTACCATCGGCAAGCCCATCAAAGCTGAAGTCGGCCATCAGCGGGGATTGGTTGATGAGGTGACGGATCCGGAAGAGGTTGTTGATGCAGCGGTTAAAGCTGCCGGTCGGTTTGTCACAGGTGAGTTGAATGTTAAAGCCCGTGCCACCCGCAACCGCCATTACTGGATTCCCAGCGCAGCCGAAAAAAAAGCCATGATGGACTTCACCAAAGCCATGATGGCGGCCCAGGCCAAAGGCTATATTGCTCCCTTCAAAGCGGTTGAAGCGATTGACAAGGGGCTTAGCTATGATATCGACGCCGATCTCAAAAGAGAAGCAGAATTATTCGCCGATTGTGCGGTGTCGGATGTGGCTAAAAATCTGATCGGCATTTTCCTGAACACTCGTTCCGCCGGCAGGTTGCCGCGCATAAAAGGTATCGAGCCGGCCAAGGTTAAAAAAGTGGCCATGCTGGGCGGGGGTGTCATGGGATCCGGTATCGTCAGTTTGCTGCTTAAAGGCGGATTTGAGACGGTTCTCTGGGATATCAATGATGAGGCATTGGAAAAGGGCGTCGGTTCGGTGCGCAAAACCTTTGATTACCCGATTAAAAAAAGGAAAATAAAACCGGCCGATCTTGAAAACATGCTGGAACAACAACTGACAGCGACCGCTTCTCTGGAGGATTTAAAGGATGTTGATTTGATTATTGAAGCCGTGCTGGAAAACATGGATGTCAAGCAGGATATCTGGAAAAAACTCGAAGGTATTTGCAGGCCTGATGTCATATTTGCCACCAACACCTCGGCCCTGCCGATCACCGAGATGGCTTCAATCCTGGGAGACCCCGGCCGCATGATTGGGCTGCACTTTTTCAATCCGGCCCATCGCATGATGCTGCTCGAAATTATCTGTGCCGAGAAGACATCCGATCAGACCCTGGCGTCCAGCGTTGGCTTTGCCCGGGCCATCAAGAAAATACCCATCGTCGTCAATGACGGCCCCGGCTTTTATGTGTCAAGACAGCTTGGCGGCCTTCTAGGCGGAGCCGTATACCTGTCGGCGGATGGGGTGGATGGCGCGGCCATTGAAATGACCATGCTGGATTTTGGCATGCCCATGGGACCGGCAACTCTGGCGGATCTGACCGGTATCGATATCGGCTATCATGTGAACAAGACGTTTGAAAAAAGATTGGGTGATCGTTACAAGGTGCACCCGCTGACTGAATTGATCTATCAAACCGGTTGTTACGGCCGCAAAACCGGGGCCGGGTATTTTGATTACAGCGGCGATCAACCGGTTCCCAATCCCAAAGTGACGGAAGTGGTTCAAAAATACCACCAAGACAACGGGGTAGCACCCAAAGAAATGTCCAAAGAGGACATTACCGACACCCTGCTGGCCCTCGGTATCAATGAGGCAGCCCTCATGATAGAAGAGGGCATCTGTGACCGTCCGCAGGATATGGATCTGGCCATGATATACGGTACCGGTTTTCCCCCCTATCGCGGCGGCATCCTGCGCTATGCCGACAAATGGGGCCTTAAAAACGTATATGGCAAGCTGTTGGCTCTGGAGAAACAGTATGGCCTTCGTTTTAAGCCGGCGGAATTAATCAAAGAAATGGCGGAAAAAGATCAGAAATTTTATCAAGAATATTAACTTAATCAACCATTCAACAAATAAACTAATCAACTAAGCCAATGGAGGTGTCATCATGAGAGACGTAGTCATCGCTGGATATTTAAGAACAGCCCAATCGCGCTCCAGACCCAATGACCCGGCACGGGATTGGTTTTGCAAGATGAGAGCCGATGAACTGCTGGCCAAAATTCTGCCGGAAGTCATCAAAAAAAGCGGCATTGAACCCGAAGAAATCGATGATTTTCTGGTGGGCTGCGCCACCGGTGTCAGCGAACAATGGGCCTATGGCGGGCGCAACCCGTTATTTTTAGCCAATCTGCCGGAGACCATTGCTGCCAAATTCGTCGATCAGCAATGCGGTTCCGCCATGGCCGGAATTCACATCGGATTCATGGAAATTGCCCAGGAATTTGCCGATGTCGTGCTTGTCGGCGGCATGGAGCACATGACCCGGGTGCCCATGGGCGCGCCGTTGATTGACAGGGGCGCAATCGTTCCGAATATGACCCTTTTCATGGACCCAAAATACCAGCACTGGGACATGATGACCAGCATGAACATGGGGCTCACGGCTGAGAAACTTTTTGCACAGACCGACTATACCAAAGAGGATATGGACAATTGGGGCGTGCGCTCTCACCAGCGTGCAGCCCGGGCACAGGAAGAAGGTTTTTTCGATGGTGAGATAATGCCCATCGAAGCCGAGCAGGCTGATGGATCGAAGATGGTGGTGGACAAGGACCAGGCCGTCAGGGCGGACACCACCCTGGATGGCATCGCTTCTTTGAGACCGGCCTTCAAAAAGGACGGCGTGATCACCGCCGGCATCTCATCACCGTTAAACGCCGGTGCAACTTCCATGGTGTTGATGTCCAAAGACACGGCCAAAAAGAAAGGGATCAAACCTCTTGCAACCATTCGATCCATCGGGTTTGCCGGTGTGGATCCCACCATCATGGGACACGGTCCGGTTCCGGCCAGCCAGAAGGCCCTTGACAGAGCGGGGCTTAAGGCTTCGGATATCGACTTCTGGGAGATCAACGAGGCCTTTGCTATTGTTGCGCTCAATTGCATTGCGGAACTGGGGCTTGACCCGGAGACCGTCAATGTGATGGGCGGCGGCACAGCCATCGGTCACCCACTGGGAGCAACCGGTATTCGCCTGACCGGTACCCTGGCCCGAATTCTGGAATCAAAAGGTGGACGGTATGGCTGCTCCAATGCCTGTGTTGGCGGCGGACAGGGGGTGGCGACGATTATTGAGAGAGAAGATTATTAATATTTTCTGATATATTTTCTGATTTCCGGTTATATGGGCCGGGAGAATGACTTAAACGTTTTGGGTAAATAGGAACGTTGAAGTCTAATAAGCAGAAAATATGTAAGTTATTTTTAGTGAAAGTTTGCGATTGATGAAGTAATAGATATATAATCAGATAGGATTCAATCCTATCCATCACTCCAACACTCCAGTACTCCATCACTGCAGATAGTTATGGCTAAAGTACTGAAATAAGCAAATTGCTCATTTGAATCTATTAATCTTTCAGGAGATGTTCCGTGTTTCGAAATTTTCATGAAGTTGTAAACAATGTTTCCAAGACCATCCAGAAGCATGAAACGGAACTGGATCGCCCGGTCATCGGCGTCATGCCGGCTTATTTCCCCCTGGAGTTGATCGAGGCTGCCGGGGGCTATCCGGTCCAGTTGTGGGGCAATAATCTGGCGATTGAGAAGGCGGATGCGCATCTTCAATCCTACTGCTGTTCGGTGGCGCGTTCGGCGATGGAACTCGAGCTGAGAGACGCCGCTCACATGGTAAAGGCTTATGCGTTTACGTCACTTTGCGACACGTTAATCAATCTGAGAGAGATTTATCGCCGGGTTTTCACCAAACCCACGCTGGAGCTTTCAATACCGATTACGCGCACCGAGCAAGCCCGTCACAATTATCTGACAAGTGTCGTAAAATCCGTAATCGATGGGTTGGAAGAAATCACCGGCAATAAAATTACATCGGAATCGTTGTCCAATGCGGCGAAATTGCACGGCCGCACTCGAGAACTGCAACGCCGCCTTTACCGGATCCGGCGTGAGAAGCCCGGAATTGTTAAAAACCATGATTTCTATACCGCGATCAAGACCGGGTTCTTTTTGCCGGCCGATGTCTACAACCGCATGCTTGAAGATTTGCTGCAAAATCTGGCAGACCTGGAGGGAGGTCAAGGCGACCGTCCGAAGCTGCTTCTTTGCGGTATGGTTTTTGATCCGCTTGAGATTTACAAAATTATTGACGAATTGGAAGCTTATGTTGTTGATGATGATTTTGCCAATGGCTGGCGAACTGTTTCGAAAGATGGGTTGAATGCTGATAATTTGGTGGAAGGAATCACAGACTTTCTTTTTAATCCGGCGCCGTGCTGCTGTATCTACAATCCGGATAATGACCGACATCCCTATCTGCTGGAAAAAGTAAAACAATCCGGTGCCGAGGGCGTTTTGTTCTGGTACATAAAATTTTGCGAACCGGACGCCTTTGACCGGCCCCAGCTCATGAAACATCTCAAAGACGCAGGTGTTCCGGTTGCCTTCATCGATCTGGAACTGACCATGACCAACTTCGACGCCGTCAGAACCAGAATCAGCGCCTTTTGTGAAATGCTGGAGAAATAGGGCCCAATGAAAATAAATTCGTTTATCATCCTGGTACCTTTAACCTTACACCTTAGACCTCGTGAAAATTATAGACTACGGCCAGTATTGATACATTAATCACAACCTATCGATCAATTTGTTACGGAGTGCCCGTGTCATGACCAAATTCGATGCCTATCACAAAATGAAAGAGCTTCTAACGGACTATTACATTGAAGCAAAAACCACGAAGGAAAAGCCCATTGCCTGGATTACCAGCGGTGCTCCGGTGGAGTTTCTTTATGCGATGGACGTCTTGCCGGTTTATCCTGAAAATTATGCCGCCATGTGTGCGGCCAACCATCAATCCATTGATTTGATGGAATCGGCTGAGGCCGAAGGTTTTTCCCAGGATATTTGTGCCTATGCCCGTACGGATTTCGGTGCCGACATCACCCAGGGCGGACCCGCGGCCGGACTGCCGGCACCCCATTTTTTGTTGTGCTCCACCAACATTTGTAAAACAGTTATCAAGTGGTATGAAGTCATCGCCCGCAAATACGATGTTCCGCTTTTCATCGTTGACACGCCTTTTCTGCATGATGGATTGACCCAGGATTTAATCGATTATACCGTATCACAGTTTAAGGATCTTGAAAAATTTCTGGCCGATTTTAGCGGCAAACCCTTTGACCGGGACCAATTGAGGGAAGTTCTTTATTTAAGCCGTGAAGCTGCCGGCTACTGGCAAAAGATGCTTCAATTAGGAAAGACGCTCCCCTCACCATTTAACAGCCTGGATACCTTTATTCACCTAGGACCGATTGTAACCCTGCGCGGAACGCAGGCGTGTGTGGATTATAACAAATTGCTTTATGAAGAAGTTGCCGCACGGGCTGAGAAGAAAATTGGATCCCTTCCTGAAGAGCAATATAGGGTACTTTGGGACAACCTGCCGGTCTGGTTTAAAATGCGGCGTTTGGAGAAATTCTTCGAAGAACAAAAATGCACGCTGGTCGTCACCACATACGCCAACAGTTGGGGCCAGTACAGCAACTATCCGGTAGAGGAGAATGCCGATCCGTATGAGGCTGTCGCAAAAAGTTATCTGAATGTTTATATCAATACCGGTTTCGAGGACCGGATTAACTACCTGGCGAGCTTGATCGATGAATTTTCACTGACCGGCTTTATCATGCATTCCAACCGTTCCTGTAAACCATATTCCGTGGGCATGTACCACATGCAGAATGAATTGGCGAATATCACAGGCAAACCGGGAGTTGTCATCGAAGCCGATCAAAATGATCCGCGAGCCTATTCCGATGCACAGGTGGAGACGAGGCTTGAGGCGTTTATTGAGTCGATGCAGCCGGTCAATTGATGAGACTTTTAAGTTTGTATAGGAGGCGGATATAGGTTTCAGGTGACGGGTTTCAGGTGTCAGGAAAAGAAGGTATTCGGTATAGAGAGCCATGGAAAAGAAGAACTATTTGGATGTGGAGGATCTTGAGGTATATAAGAAATTGTGCCAATTACACATTGATGTTTGCGACTTGACACATAAGTGGCCCCAGGAAGAAAAGTACGAACTGGGGAGTCAGGCAAGACGTTCCTCCAACAGTGCTCCGGCTCAATTGGCAGGGAAAAATGATGACCGCCATATTCGTAACAAGATCGAAGGCGTAAATCGCAGCAGAGGAGAGGCTGGTGCGATAGTTCACCACCTGTTTGTGGCTATACTTAAAAGATATATTTCTGAAAGCACGTATTCTTTATCTAACTTCCTGGCCCCCCAGCATTTTAAAAGGAGAAAACAGCATGACTTACGAAAATTTAACTGTAGAACAAAAAGGCCACATCTGCATCATCACCCTCAACCACCCCCCGGTCAATGCCTGGAACTGGGGGTTGATGGCCGATTTTGAAAAGGCAGTTGACGAAGTTGAAAACGACCAGGAGGTGAGGGTGCTGATTATCACAGGGGGCGGGGAAAAGGCTTTTTCGGCCGGCTTTGATTTGAGTGATTCGGCCAACGCTCACAAAACCTCTCCTAAAGGCCGCGAACTCTGGACCCGGCTCGATCGTTTTTCAAAACCCGTGATTGCCGCTATAAACGGCCACGTTCTGGCCGGAGGATTGGAGCTGGCACTGAGTTGCCATTTCAGGATCATGGTCGATGATCCGAACTTAAACGTCGGCCTTACCGAACTTAACGTCGGCATCATCCCCGGCTGGGGTGGTACCCAGCGATTAACGCGGATTGTGGGTAAAGCCAGGGCCCTGGATATGATTCTGTTCAGCACTCGCATCAACCCGCAGCAGGCTCTTGAAGCCGGACTCGCGAATCAGCTGGCCTCACCCGATAAACTGATCGACACGGCGGTTGAATTTGCCGAAAAACTGGTCAAGCGACCGCCCCTGGCGGTGGGTTGTGTTCTCAAAGCAATATCTGCCGGCGAGTATGAAGGCTTCGAGCAGGGACTGAAGGTAGAAGAAGAGGGCAGTGCGGTCGTCGGAGTGTCCAAGGATCGCGTCGAGGGCTTTACGGCCTTTCTGGAGAAGCGTGAGCCGGTATTCACCGGCGAATAGTATTTAAATTTAGCCGAAACACTTATGTCGCAAGGATATGAAGCCCTGCTCGTTGAGCGAGGTTTCTTGGTTTTTCAGGAAAAAAAAGCCAACCAGATTTTGCTTGACAGGTTCCTGAACCCGCTGATAGGTTGTCGATATTCATCTTATATTACCACCATGTAGCAGCTCATACTCCCAAAATTCTGAACATGGCTATAATGATGTTTGGATTTTTATGGTAAAACGCAGAATTTCCACCCTAAAACAGTTAAACCATAAGGGGAACCCACCATGAAATCTGCACTAATGGAAGAGCTTAGCTGGTTTGACGTTCAGGAGTACCTCAAAAGCGACGATCTCATTATTTTACCGATCGGATCCATTGAACAGCACGGACCCCACCTCCCCCTGGCCACCGATTCAATCAACGTTCTTTATCTGGCCACCCAAGCTGCAACGGCATGCGGGGTGCTCGTTGCCCCGGTCCTCAAAACCGGGGTTTCATTTAACCACTACGATTTTCCAGGAACCCTCAGCGTGCAGCCGGAAAGCCTTACCAGTCTAATTGTCGATGTGGTGAAAAGCCTTATTCACCACGGCTTTAAAAAAATCATTCTCTTAAATGGCCACGGCGGCAACAACTCGGCGATTGAAACTGCCGCCATCAAGCTCAAAATTGATTTCACTAAACAAATAATCGGGGTTCTTCACTCCTGGCTGCTGTGCCAAGAGTCTGTCGACGTTCTGGAATCTCCCATTCGCTATCATGCAGACGAAGGTGAGACATCCCGAATGCTCGTCAGTGCCGGCGCTCTGGTCAATATGGACCGGGCGAAGTTAGAGATTCCCCAATCAAAGTCCGGTCTTTTCAATTTTGACATTACGGAGGTCTTCAACCAGGTTGTATTTTGTGGATTGCCGCGAACCCAGACGGTCACCAAATCGGGAATTTTTGGTGACGCCTCTATTGCCAGTGCGGAAAAGGGGCAGGCATTGTTTAAAGAGATGATTGAAAATTTCATTAAGGAAATTAATCGGTTAAAAGCCGTCGAATTGGAAGACTACATCGAGGGATAGGTTTTATAGACCATGCAATCCACCCTAGCTGAGAGCAAAGCCGTTGCCCTCTGGCAGCGGCCCCACGTGCCACTATTATTTTTGCCGGTTCTTTTTTTCTTTGCCTTTCTGGTAGTACCTCAGCTTTACATGCTGGCCGTCAGTTTCTTTACCTATAAGCCAATGGAGATTTTTACCACCGATATCACCATTGAAAACTACCTGCGCTTTGTTAAAGACCCTTTTTACCGGCGGGTCTTACTCTATACGGTTTGGCTGGCCTTCTCTGTTACCTTTTTCTCACTTCTGTTGGGCTATCCCCTGTCTTATTTTCTGGCGCGGACCCGGTCGTCCAAAAAGGGATTTTACATCTTTTTGCTGCTGGTACCGCTTATGGTCGGAATCATTGTCAGGACTTACGGCTGGATTGTCCTTTTAGGCCGGGAAGGGCTGGTAAACAACCTTCTGATTGGACTCAATCTTACCGCAACACCGGTAAAAATTCTTAATACGCACACGGCGGTTGTAGTTGGCATCGTTGAGGTGTTGATGCCATACATGGTACTTCCCATCGTGTCCGCGATTCAGAAAATCCCGGTCAGTCTTGAAGAAGCCGCATCCAGCCTTGGGGCTAACAGATGGTATGTGTTCGTGCACATTCTCATTCCCCAGAGTCTTCCCGGAGTGCTTTCCGGATCGATTATTGTCTTTACGCTTACTGCCGGCGCTATTGTCACCCCGGCGCTTTTGGGCGGACCCAAAATCCACACCATGGGTACTTTGATTTATCAACTGATGATCTCATCTCTCAACTGGCCTTTTGGCTCGGCCACCGCATTTATTTTGCTTTTGATGGAGTTTGTGATTGTTCTTTTAGTGCTTAACGTACTGTTGCCGGTTACACGCAGAGGGAGGAAGACATGAGAGCTTCGAGACTTCTGTTTGGCAGTTTCCTCGTTGCTGTTTATCTCTACCTGCTCGCACCGGTGATTGTTGTCATTTTCACTTCCTTTAACGAAACTGCTCTGAATGCGTTCCCGCCCCAAGGATTTTCATTCCGCTGGTACGCTGAATTTTTCAAAGACCCGACTTTTATGAATGCCTTTTTCAACATCAGCCTCAAAATCGCAATTTTCGTGGCTTTAATTTCGACCCTTTTGTCGCTGCTGGCGACGATCGCCATTACCCGCTACAGGTTCCCGCTATCTTCACTGATTCAAACATTTTTGCTATCACCCTTGATGATTCCCCATATGCTGGTGGGCATTGCCCTGCTTCTTTTTCTATCCAAAGTTTTTATCGGCGGCAGTCTGCGGCTGGTTATCGGGCATGTCATCATTACCATACCCATCGCCATTCGTGCTATTTATTCGAGCATGGCCGGGTTGAATCCCGCTTTTGAGGAGGCTGCCCGCACTTTGGGAGCGAATCGTTGGCAGACTTTTTTCCTGGTTACTTTGAGACTGACCTTTTCTGGAATTATGGCTGCATTTATTTTCTCCTTTATCATTTCATTTACAGACGTTAACGTAGCACTTTTTCTGACCGGCCCCGGAACCACGACGTTGCCGATTGAAATTTTTACCTTTTTGACCTGGGACAGTAATCCGATGATTGCTGCGATTACCACCATACAGGTATTTATGATTATCGCATTTAGCTATATTTTGGAGAAACTGGTCGGACTCAGTTCCGTCATGCAACATTAATAATACACAGCATTATGAAAATAGCTTATTCGCCTAGTAAATCGTTGTGTTTTAATCTACCGCATTGGGCCAAACGTGCTAAACGCTGTGTATGTATGTTATAGAATTTATGTCGCTCTGTATCATTCTGAGCCGGCGCTGATAACACAGAGACCCCGAATGGCCGTACAAAATAACATTAGCTGAAAGGAGGCACATTATGAGTTACAGCAGAAGACAATTTTTAAAGACAACCCTGGGAGCGGCGGGCACGATGGCCGGCGCAAGCTATGGCCTGAATTTTTTAACCCCCAAAATAGCTGAAGCCAAGCAGGTCGATTTGAATTTCCTGTTTGCCGGCGGCACCTGGAAAAAATGGTTTGAGCAATCATTTACGATGCCCTTTGCCAAAGAGAATAATTGTAAAATCATCATTTCCTCCGGAGACTCGGCTTCACAAATGGTACGCGTACGTGCCGAAAAGGGTAACCCGAGCTTCGACTTCATCCATGTCCAGCAGATCAACGCCATGCAGCTGGGTTCCGTTGGACTGCTCGAAGAGTGGACCAATGAAAACATACCGAACCTGAAAGATGTTCACCCGGCTTTTAAAAATCCCTACCATGCTGGAAAAGTCGTAGCTCCTTATGGGCTGGCTTACAACACCAAGACAAGTTCCAAAGATGTCACCTCATGGTATGATTTGTGGGATCCGGCTTTTAAAGGCAAGGTAGGTATCCCCAAATGGCCCTGGGTTGGAGAAACCTGGTTTAATGCTGTCAATAAAGTGTTTGGAGGTACCGAGGCCAACATTAGTCCGGGCATCGAGAAATGTCGCCAACTGGTTAAAGAGAACAAAGCAGTCATACTTGACAGTGTCGAACATACCAAAAACCTCTTTGTGTCCGGTGAGATCTGGATCGCCCCTTATTATACCGCTCGAACCAATCAGGCCATCAAAGCCGGCGCACCGCTTAATTTTGTTTACCCTAAAGAAGGCGGTTTGGGCTGGTATTTTGGCACGGCCATCATCAAAGGACGCCCGGAGGAAAACCGGCAAATGGCTTTCCAGTTTGCCAACTATACCCTTGATCCCAAAAAGCAGCTTGCATTCTCAACGATCTGCGGTTACCCGCCCACCAACACGAAAGCCATGGCCATGCTGCCTGCCGATCGACAGGATCTATTTCTGACGCCTGAGCAGATGGATAATTTGGGTAAAATTAAAATCGATTATGTCAAGATGCTTGAAAACTCCGACAAGGCCGGTGAGCGCTGGAATAAGGAGGTATTGGGATAATTAATCTCTTTTCGGCAAGAGTTCTCATGTCATTATTCGAAAGTGAACTCAATCGGGACCGGGGCAGTCGTTGCTTTTGCCGCCTGAGATGGACAGAGAATCGCCTGCCCCTGTTCCACGGATCCACCATCAAGCGAATTTTCGAAAGATCGTTATGGAAGCTGCTAGCCTGGAACTGAAAAATTTGGTTAAATTGTACAAAGATGTTTTGGGGGTGGGGCCGGTCTCCTTGAGCGCCGGACAAGGGGAGTTCATCGCATTATTGGGACCCAGCGGTTGCGGTAAAACTACCACTTTGAGATGCATCGCTGGTTTAGAAACGCCGACCGAAGGTGAAGTAATGATGGACGGCGAACTGATCAACGATCGCCAACTCCATAAGCGGGAGATCGGATTCGTTTTTCAGGACTACGCTCTTTTTCCCCATATGACTGTTGCACAAAACGTCGGTTTCGGACTGCGCTTTAGAAAGGTAAAAAAAGACAAAAAAGAAGTGCAATCCAGGATTATGAATACCCTAGAATTAGTAAACCTGCAGGGGTTGGAGGACCGCTATCCAAGCCAGTTGAGCGGCGGACAGCAGCAAAGGGTGGCCCTGGCCCGGGCAATCGTCATTCGCCCAAAAATTTTGCTATTAGATGAACCCTTGAGCAACATCGATGCGGCGTTGCGCCAGAGGATGCAAATTGAACTCAAGAATCTGCAACAAAAAATCGGCATCACGGCGATTCACGTCACTCATGACCAACAAGAAGCGTTTACTCTGGCAGATAAGGTAGCACTTTTTAACAAGGGCCAACTCGTTCAATTCGGTCCTCCCGATGAAGTTTACGAATCTCCGATTGATCCGTTTGTGGCGGAGTTTATCGGCGACACTAATTTTCTGGAAGGCGTCATCCGAAGTCGGGAAGGCCGGTTTTTGTTAGAAACTGAGTTTGACCTGGCGCTCGAACTCGACCCTAAAATTCTGAATGACGGGGAGCAGACGGGCCGGCAAGTTCTGATGACCATCAGGCCGCAGCGTATCAAGGTTGAAGCCGTCGACCTCCTTGAAGGTAAGAATATCATTCAGGGTTTTATCGAACAGAAAATTAACATGGGAGATCTCTATCGCTTCCTTATTCGATTGGGCGGTCAGAATGTATCCTCGGAAGTAGCGGGTACAAGGGGCATTGTCATGATTGTGAATAAATACAATACTCGTGAAAGTCGGCAATTGCCGTCTAAAGGAGTGGTGCGTGTTCAGCTACATCCGGAGGATATAAGGCCGGTGAACACTCAATAAAATCATTGCCACCGCTCGATCCACGTCATCTGCCACCACGGTGATGAAATAATCGCGTGAGGACAAGATATGGATTCCAATCAAAATCAGTCACTGGCTGTTTCGGTTGAGATGGGCACGTCCGTTCGGCGAGCTCTTGAAATTGGCCGGCGAACTGACGGGACAGCCGTGGGGTTACCTGTTTTTGTCGTAAAAGGCGCCCGGCCCGGCCCGGTGCTCTGGGTGCAGGGTTGTCTTCATGGGGATGAATATGCCGGATCCAGAGCGATCCATCATTTTGTTGCCGGGCTGGATCCCGATCAACTTAGCGGAACCGTCATTGCGTTGCCGGTTGTCAACATCATGGCCTGGGAGCATAAAAGCCGTTTCAGTCCAATCGATCACCTGGATCTTAATCGCGTGTTTCCAGGTGCCTCCGAGGGCACTTGGACCCGGTTGCTGGCTCACGACCTGTTAGAAGCTATCTCACAAAATGCCGATTTTGTCCTGGATCTGCACGGCTATCGTTCGAATTATTTTGCGCTCTATTTTCACCAGCAAGACGAAGCAGGTGCTGTGGCCGAGCAGTTAGCCCTGGACTCAGGAGCACCTGCAGTGGTTGGTGTCAGCGAAAAGTGGCTGGAGCATTCACTATTTGCGGTTCTGACTCGGCGCGGGATTCCGGCGATCCTCATCGAGGCCCCCGGCGAAGGACGCAATGATTCTGAAGTCATCGACTACTATCTTAAGTGTCTGCAGAATATAGCGATCAAGCGAGGTATGATTCGAGGCGATGCAACCCGGAGCTCACCGCCGGTCCGGATAAAAAATTTGATTTCCATCCCGGCTCCAGCAAGCGGGTTTGTCGACTTGAAGGTTAATCGTGGTGATAAAGTCAACAGAGGCCAGAATTTAGCTCGGATTCTTTCAGCATACGGAGATCCAGTTGCCGAGGTGCGTTCCCCTAAAGGAATTGCGTTGGTGCTCAATCTCGACACCCACGGGGTGATTCACAAAGGTGAACCCTTGGTTATGATTGGAGAATTCGCTGATTAAAGACGGCAATTGCGCTGCGGAAAAGTGGTTCCGGCCGGGTAGTTAGCTCGCTGAAAATTTAATGCTGCAACCCAGGCATGTCAATGCACTCGGCAAAATCGACAACAACTGGTCGATATGATGCTATCATTTGCCTAAACGAACCATTAATAGGAGGAATTATGGAAAAAATGCAGATTGGATCAGCTGTTGCTGAACCCGGTAGCCGGGCAAACGGCTACCTGGATATTGCTTCATACAATGACGGCCTGCCGGTTCAAACCCCGGTGATTATAGTCCATGGCACCAAGCCGGGACCCAAACTTTGGGCCCAGGGATGTATTCACGGTGACGAATTTTGTGGCACCTTGGGAATTCTGAAGGTCTGCCGCGAGTTGGATCCTGCTAAAATGGCGGGTTCGTTTATCGGGCTGCCGGCTCTGAACATCACCGCCTTCAGGAGCAGTCAGCGCTTTTCACCTTACAGTTATTTTGGAGTGCCGGACCTCAATCGCGTCTTTCCCGGTAAGTTGGACGGCAATATTAACGAAATCATGGCATCCAACATCTTTAAAACAGTGCAGGAGAATGCTGATTTTATGATTGACTTTCATTGCGGTCATAATGCCGAGACCCGCTGGACGCTGTTCAATGAAGACGGCTCGGTGGAAGCCAAAAGATCAATGGAACTGGCCAAAGCTTTTGGGATAGAGATCATTTATCCGTGTGATTATCCGGTCCTGCAGAACGCCATGTTCACCCAGGCATCCAACAAAGGCATTCCGGGCATTATCGTTGAATCTGGCGGCGGCGGTGACCTGGCAACCGAGGAAGCTGTCAATACCGTGGCCGAAGGTCTGACCAATATGCTGAAGTATTTGGACGTCCTTGAAGATCCATGTGAATTTAAAGATAAGTACATCGTCCTAAAGGCATGGGACTGGATGCTGGCGCCCCATGGTGGTCGTTTTGCACCGACGGTCAAGATCAATGACATAATTGAAAAAGATCAGATCATCGCCAGGGTATATACCCTCTTTGATGAGGAACTGGATCCAATTAGATCGCCCTTGGACGGCTTGGTGCTTACCGTCAATAAGAAACCGTTTGTTTCAGCCGGCGATTCGATTTTTCAAATGGGGACTCCATCATGAATGGAATAGGTCTTTGGAATTTGTATGAAAAAGATATGGATATTTACTTTTCCGATGATTTTGTTGCGCACAATTCGGATGAAATAGAAAAATTCATCGAAATTTCCCTGCGCCACTACCAGCCGGCGGATGCCTTTTTTCGGCAATTCGATGCCTGTCTGCGGCATGACACCGTCGAGCGACTCTACCGTCTAGCGATCCCCACATTGATAATGACAGATGACGTTACTTTATTGGGAAAAGAAAACTGATTCAATTCACCGCAGAGCACGCTGAGGGCGCAGAGAAATATTCTTGATGGGGCAATTAAATTAATTGGTATTCTTTGTTTCATTTGGAAACAAAGAAAAAAAATTCAGTAAATCTTGTTAATCCTGTCTAAAAAAAGGAAATATAAATCGAATCCATTCCTTCCATTACTCTCTCCGAGCCGCAGCCCCTACGAGCCAGCCGGAGGCTAACACTCCAGTACTCCACCGTTTAAGCTGTCGGCAGCTTATAGTCTTTATACTCACCGCGCAATTTTGTTTTCAAAATCTTGCCGGTCGCCGTATGCGGCAGTTGATCGACAAAAATGACATCGTCGGGCAGCTGCCATTTGGCCAGGGTGCCTTTCAGATGTTCGATAACCTCCTCTTTGGTAACGCTGGCATTTTCTTCTTTGACGGCCACCAAAAGGGGCCGTTCATCCCATTTGGGGTGTGCCACGGCAATTACGGCTGCCTCGGCAATGCCCGGGCATCCAACAGCTTCGTTCTCCACGTCGATCGAAGAAATCCATTCGCCGCCGGATTTAATGACATCCTTGGAACGATCGGTGATCTGCATGTAACCGTCGGGATCAATTGTGGCCACATCGCCGGTGTCAAACCAGTTATCTTCATCGACCACCGTATCACCGCCTTCACCCTTGAAGTAGCCGGATGTAATCCAGGGACCCCGCACGAGCAGGTTGCCAAAGGCCACGCCGTCCCAGGGCAGATCTTTGCCGGCACCGTCAACGATTTTCATATCGACGCCGAATATCGCCCGACCCTGCTTGAGGGATAAATCAATTTTTTGATCAATGGTATAATCCCGGTGTTTCTTTTTGAGGTTGCAGGCTGTCCCCAATGGGCTCATTTCCGTCATTCCCCAGGCATGGAGGACATTGACGTTGTATTCTTTTTCAAATGTTTCAATCATCGCCCTGGGGGCTGCTGCGCCACCGATTACCGTGCGCTTCATGGAAGTGAACTTTTTGTTGTTTTCCTTCATATAGCCAAGCAGCATCATCCAGATAGTCGGCACGCCCGCCGACAAAGTTACCTGTTCGCTCTCCATCAATTCAAAAAGAGATTCACCATCCATCCTGGCACCGGGCATGACCATCTTGGCACCGCTCATGGCAGCTGCATAGGGAATGCCCCAGGCGTTAACGTGAAACATGGGAACCACCGGCAGAATGGTTTCCATGTTGGACAGGCCGAGTGCGTCCGGTGTACAGGCGGCGTAGCTGTGTAATATTGTGGAGCGGTTGCTGAATAAAGCCCCCTTCGGATTTCCGGTGGTGCCGGAGGTATAGCAAAGGGAGGAGGCGGTACGCTCATCAAAAACCGGCCATTTATAATCGTCATCTGCCGTGGCCAGAAAATTTTCATAGCAGATAACATTGGATAATTTGGTCTGCGGCATATTGGCTTCGTCGGTCATGATGACAAATCCCTTTACTTTCGGGATATGTTCGACAATCGCTTCAATCAGGGGCACGAAGGTCAGATCCATAAAGATGTATTTGTCCTCCGCATGATTAGCAATATAGGCTATCTGCTCGGGGAACAGGCGCGGATTGATTGTATGGCAAATGGCGCCCATGCCGGAAACGCCATAATATATTTCCACATGCCGGTAGCCGTTCCAGGCCAGTGTGGCGATCCGATCACTTTGCTCGACTCCCAGCTTCTCGAGTGCTTTGGCCAGTTGGCGGGAGCGAACGACGCAATCTTTGTAAGTATACCGATGAATCGGTCCTTCAACGGTTCGCGAAACTATTTCCTCATCGCCATGGTTCAAAGCGGCAAATTCAATCAAAGATGAAATTAATAGCGGACCCTCTTGCATTAAACCAAACATGTTAGTAGTACCTCCAGCCTAAGAATAGTTGATAAGTTGAATAGTTTATTGGTTGATTAGTGAGTTAGGAATACTATCTGATTAAACCTTTCAAGGGCAAAGCGGAGTTGGCTATTCATTAATTATCGCTACTCCCTGACACCCGAAACCTGACACCTGAAACCTTCGGTTGTGTTCAATCTTCAATCTAAAATCTTCAATACTTTAAACCTCCAGCCACTCCTGGCGGATTTTATCATTTGCGCGAAGCTCGTCAGGGGTGCCTTCAAAGACCAATTGTCCATGCCCCATTACAATCACGCGATTAGAAATTTTCATTGCGATGGCCAGTTTTTGTTCAACCAGCAAAATAGAAAGGCCGCGGCTGGCAATTTCCTCAAGCAGGTCAGCAACCTGTTCCACAAGTTTGGGGGCCAATCCTTCCGTCGGCTCATCGATCATAACCAAATCCGGGTCTCCCATGAGCGTACGGCAAATGGTCAGCATTTGTTGCTCACCACCGGATAACAACCCGGCATCTACGTGACTTCTTTCACCCAGGTTCGGAAACATTCTGTACATGTCGTCCAGGGACCATCGACCGGTTTTCCCTTTCTTTTTCTCACCCAGGAGCAAATTATTAAGGGTTGTCATGGTGGGAAAGATATCGCGATTCTCCGGTACGTACCCCAAACCGCGCCGCGCTATCTCATGGGTCGGCAGTTGGCTGATCTCTTCTCCTTTGAACTTAATTGAGCCGGTGTGCTCCACCTCACCCATAATTGCCTTGATCGACGTGGAGCGTCCAACTCCGTTGCGGCCTAGCAGGCTGACGATTTCCCCTTCTCCGACAGAGAAGGAAATTCCCTGAAGAATGTGGCTTTTGACGTAATAGGCGTGTAGATCGTTGATTTCAAGCATTTTATAGTTATCACTTCTTTATATTGTTAAGATTCAACCATAAATCTTCAATTTTCATTCTTCAATCTTCAATTACTTTCGTTCGAAATTTCCGCTCCGAGATAAGCTTCCTGGACCTGTTGGCTTTTTCGTATATTCTCCGGGATATCCGAAGCAATAATTTCGCCGTAGACCAACACCGAGATGCGTTCCGCCAGATCAAAGACCACCCCCATGTCGTGTTCGACCACTACCACGGTTTTGTCTTCAGCAATTGACCGGATCAGCTCCACCGCCTGTTCCGTTTCGCTGTGGCTCATTCCGGAAGTGGGTTCATCCAACAGGATCACATCGGCGCTTCCTGCTATCGTGATGCCGATCTCAAGGGCGCGCTGATCCGCGTACGGCAGCAGCATAACCGGCACATCGCGTTTTTGATATAAACCGGTACTTTGCAAAACATGATTGGTCCGTTCCGTGACATCGCGTCTCCGATCCACAAAGCGCCAGAACGCATACTTACACCCGCTGTGGTATAATAATCCATTGCGTACATTTTCAAAAACGCTCATTTTCGGAAAGATGTTGGTCACCTGAAAACTGCGGCTAAGGCCCATACGATTGATTTCATAGGGTTCTTTGTCCGTAATGTCATTTCCATTCAGGCGAATGGAGCCTTCGGTTACCTTGTACATGCCGCTGATCAGGTTGTACAGTGTTGACTTCCCGGCGCCGTTGGGACCAATAATGGCGTGAAGTTCACCCTTTTTAATTTGGAGATCAACACCCCGAATTATTTCCGTCGGCCCAAAACTCTTGCGTAATCCGTTTAATTCAAGTGCAAACGTCATCGTAACATTCTCTTTTTTATAGTATCCATGATATCGTCCCATTTGCGGGTGACATACGGAAAGGAAAACCTGCAAAGGCCAATGCCGATTAGGGCCACTAAACCGATAGCCAGCCAGGGAATGAAGCTCGTGGTTTCCACCGCGATTCCGTAAAGGCTAAGAATCGGCCCTTCGCTGTACTCATCCGCGACGTGATTGATCATTTCTATGAGGCCAATGATCGCACCTGCTGCTATTAAAAGAGTTATCAACGCGCTCAAATAAGGAAGCACCATTTTACCCAGTAGCCGGAAATCGGTTTTCCAAACCGGTTCGTGGCGAAGTATCAGCCCCGCAATCCCTGTGGGTGCGAACAAAATCGTCAGAAGGAAAACAGCTCCGAGATACAGATACCAGGCCGAACTGTAATCGCTCAACACTCCCTTTAAGAAGGTAAACAGAATGGCACCGACGATCGGCCCTAAAAAATGGCCGCTGCCGCCCATATACGTCGCGAGCAATATCTCTCCTGAAAGCTCCAGGCCGGCAGCCTCAAAGCCGATGTGCTCGAAGTGCAGCGCATATAGGGCCCCGGCCAGACCGGCAAAAAAAGACGATAACGAGAAGGTCAGCCAGCGCACACGCTGGGTGTTGTACCCCACAAACTGCGCCCGTTCCGGGTTGTCCCGCACCGCATTCGACATCCGGCCAAAGGGGGTTTTGGTAAGGGCATACATGGCGATCATCGAAACGAGGCACCAGACGCCGATGAGATAATAAACCTGGATACCCGGCCCAAAGGTAATTCCCAGCGGCTCGGGCCCGACCCAGCGATCGGCCTGGATCCCCTCTTCGCCGTTAAAGAAGGTAATCAGAATGAATGCCATGGCCGTCATCATTTCCACGAAACCCAGAGAAATCAAAGCAAAAATGGTGCCGGCCCTGCGGGTCGAGACAAATCCGATCAAGACGCCAAAAAAAAGTCCAACCACCCCCCCAAACAGGGGCAGTAAACTGACCGGAAAATAGCCGATGGCGCCCTCACCCATTAAATTTAAGAGGTGGATGGTAAAATAGCCTGCCATTCCAAAGTAGACCGCATGCCCGAATGACAGCATACCGCCCTGGCCCAGCAACATGTTGTAAGCCAGGGCAAAAATAATCAGAATGCCCATCAGCCCCATCAAAGAGACGGCAAATCCGGAAGAAAAAACCAGGGGCAACACCAGAATGACGAATCCTGCCAGAATCCAAATACTATTTTTTTTCAATAGCTGTATCATGCGTCACGGGTTCCAAATAATCCTCGCGGCCGAAAAATCAGCATTAATACCAGCAAGAGGTAAGGCAGGATCGGCGCAATTGATCCGCTGGTCATGGCGATCAAGTCCTGACCCACCCCCACGGTGTCCGGGCTGACGCCCAGCGCGATGAAAAAGGTTTTAAATGAAATATCATAAGAAATCGCCATATTGGTCAGAATACCGATGGCAAGTGAGGCAATGACCGCTCCGCCCAGAGACCCCAGTCCCCCGATGACAATGACAACAAAGATGATGGGGCCGAGCTGCGCCGCCATGGCCGGTTCGGTTCCCAATATATTGCCGCCGAGCACACCGGCCACCGCGGCCAGGGCGCTGCCAAAACCAAAGGTCATCATAAACACCCGGGGTACGTTATGACCTAGCGACGCCACCATATGGGGATGGGTCAGGGCACCTTGAATGATGAGGCCGACCCGGGTGCGGGAAATCAACCAGTATAGGGCCACCATGATCCCCAGGGATGCCAGGACCATGAAAATCCGGTAAGCGGAATATCCCAGCCCCAGCCAGGTAAAGAGGATAAAATCCAGGCTTTCAGGAATCTCATATCGAACCGGCGCTTTACCCCACACCATCTGGACAAGGTCTTCAAATACGTAAAAAAGGCCGAAGGTAAACAGCAACTCTGCTACATGGCCATATTTATGAACGGCCCTGAGTCCGTAGCGCTCTATCAACGCACCGATAACTCCCACGCCAAGCGGGGCAAATATAAGCGCCGGCCAGAAGCCAACGTATTTTGAGATCGTATAAGCGAAATAGGCTCCCAGCATGAATAAACTGGAATGCGCAAGATTGAGAACCCCCATCATGCTGAAAATCAGAGTAAGCCCGCTCGAAATCATAAAAAGCAGCAGCCCGTAAAGCGTACCGTTAAATATGGAAAATATAAATGCGTTCATGCTATTTGTTCACCTTGTTCAGGAATCACGAAAATAGCCCATGATCAGAATGATCATGGGCCATGATCGTTGATAGAATTAAGGTTTCGGCGGACGCTGCATCTGGCAGGTCGTCGGCAGCGTGTTTTCCGCGGAGGAAACCCAGCCAGCCGTTTTCCAGCCAATGCCGAAGGGTTCATTATTGTAGAAAAATTTGACTGACGCATTTGGATCGATCTCACTGACAACCATCGGCATGGCGATCTGATGATTGTCCGCCCGCATCACGATTTTGTCGCCGTGCGGACCCGGGAGGGTCAAACCTTCCAGGGCATAAGCCACGGCCACGGGATCATCGGTACCGGCTTTATTCAGAGCCGCAGCGAACAACTCTATGGTAAGGCGGTAACGATCGGCATACCACGTCCGTCCATATTTTTTGAGATTAGCGGCCGCAAAATCAATCACTTCCTGACGATCTTCATCATTCATGTGCGCTTCGGAAATCTGTTTGATATTGAGTTTGATTCCGGCCTCTTCACCGTAGGCATTAAGTGAGGTTGGAATACCGGCGTAAATAGAATAAAAGTCCACATCGAGCCCAGCCCCGGCAACCGCTTTGACAAACCTGGCGAAGTCGGGCCCCCAATTGCCGGTAATCACAGCATCGGCTTTGGCAGAAGCGATCTTGGCCACGTAAGGTGTGAAGTCCTGGACCTTTCCGAATGGGATCATCAGGTCGTCCCCCACCAGTTTAACATGGGAGGCGCGTTCTTTTAGATACCGGTGTACGGCCGATTGAACCGCTTTTCCATATACATAATTTTGATTCAGCATGTACAGTTTTTTTATTTTGGGATTTTTCCCGAGCTGGGTGACCAGCGCACTTATTTTCATGTCCACATCGGCATCCGTGCGGAAATGCCAGAACGAGCACATATCATTGGTAAATGCGGGCGTTACGGCGGAATGATTGAAAAAAACCACCGCCTGATCCGGATTGCGCTTGTTGTGTTTGTTCAGGTTCTTGATGATATTGAGGGCGTGACTTGATCCAATGCCCTGGGTGATAAAACTAATGCCCAGGTCGACGGCTTTTTTGACCTGCTGGGTGGTTTTTTCGGCTTTCATGGCATTGTCAAGGGGAACCAGTTCGATCATTCGTCCCCCGAGAACCCCTCCCCGGGCGTTAACCCGCTCGATAGCCAGTTTATAGTTATCCTGGCCTTCGAGTCCAACGGCTGCAATTGGGCCGGAAAACGGGTCAATGTGTCCGATCCGGATCGGTTCTGCGGCCTGAACTGAAAAAGCAAAAGAACTTACCAAAACAAAGCTGAGCAGATAGGTATAAAAAGTTTTAAATTTCATTTTTTCCTCCTTCTAGTTTGTTTAAGTGTTTTTGTAGCATAATCCTTAATTTATCGAATGAAACCTCCGGTTCCGACAATTGACCCGGATAGGTTTCGACAGCCTGGTAAAACTAATATTCGAGATCAGCAGTTGAATAATTAATTGGCTGACCGGCTAACATGTGATTGGAATTAGATCGACTCTATACCGATGTGTTATCGTTTTACCCCCTTTCCTTTGATTGGGCGACTTATTATTCATTAATAATTCTGCGCTTAATCTGTTCAAAACTTGTCGGACCTTTGGGACTCCCGGTATAAATGACGATTAGGGTTTTCAGCGGCTCATCGCCAAGCGGTTCACCGGTATGCTCCACACTCGAATCAAAATAAATGCAGTCTCCGGTGTCAAGTGCGAATTCGCTGTTGCCGTATTTAAACCGCATATGCCCTTGAAGCACAAACAGCATTTCTTCACCGTCGTGTTGAAATGTGTGTTTGAGCGCGTCATCAGAAGGATAGGACAGGATAAACGGCTCCATGTGTTTATTGGGATAGGGATTGGCCAGGGCTTCATAGGCATAGCCGAATTCCTCGCCGGTTTTGGCCACCAACATTCGTTCATTTTCCCTCACCAGACAAATAGAATCATCCATGGTCTCCTCTCCCAGTATAACTGAGACGGAGACACTTAACTCCCTTGCAATGACACTGAGGGTCGCAACCGGTGGGGCTTTATCGGATTTTTCAACCTTGGAGAGATAGCCTTTGGAGTAGCCGGTTTTTTCAGCCAGTTCCTGCAGGGTAAAATTGTTTTGCAGACGATATTGGCGAATTCTTTTTCCTATTTCGGCTTCAATGATCATTTTTATCATTATAATCCAGTCAATAAGTGTGCAGACAATACCGGCGGGTTGGTTCGCAATCTAAGAAAAAAGTTATCCAGAAAGAAACAGAATGGGAAATTGTCATCGCCGAATAAAATGGCCGCCGTTGCCATATCGTATTGATGATTCGTTAACGAAATTTCCTACTTGTTTCATGTGGAATTGTCAAGAATTAATAATAGTTTAATAAAATCAGTTATTAAAAAATAATTATGAGATTCTACAATAACTTTTAAACTCAGATAGTTATCTGGCAGGCAAACTGTAAGAAAGGATTGCTGTGATGATGATGTTGACATATAGGAAACAAAATGGATTGTTGCAGTTGGATTTTGTATTGTTTTGTCGGCAATCACGATCCCCCGATTTTTTAACCGGGATCTGCCGGAAAAATTACACGGCGTGTGGGAAACCACTGAGACAAAATATGAAAACCGGTATCTGTTGAAACGGAGGATTATTTCGATACTGAGTAATTCAAGGGTTCGATCACCAGCCGCAATTTATTCGGATGACCAAAATAGCGGATTCGCTTGATCCATTTAGACTGAACCGGGATTTTTTATCTGCATTTGGAGTTTTTCCCAATTAAATCACAGCATCAAGATATCGGGGCGTTTATTATTTGCCTGGAGCCCCTCGTCGATCAGTTCCAGCACCCTGGCTTTTTCTTCCGGAAATTTGTAGCCTTCATAGCTGTGGGTGAAAAGCAGTCCGCCCTGCCGGTTGTGCCAGTAGTTGGCGGCATGATCAAAGCAGACTTTGGCGGTGACATCGAGGTTTTCCATCATCAGCTTTAATTCCGCCAACTGCTCGTCGGCCGAGAGCAGATGCAACTGGCCGGCGGCCATTTGCGCATGCATTCCGGTTCCGGGGATGGGATTAAAGGGTCGGGATCGGATGTAATGCGGATTAATCTCGTTTAATACGCGCGCCGTATTCAAGGCGTGGTTCTGCCACATTTCCGTGCCGCCCAAACCCGGCATCCAGTATTCGGATACCTGAAATCCGGCCTCTATGGCCTTTTTACCGCCCTTGATGTGACCCTCGGCCGTGACGCCTTTGTTGATTTTTTTGAGCAATTCGTCATCACCGGTTTCCAACCCGATGTGCACGCGATCCAGACCTGCCTCGCGGATGGCCTGCAATTCTTCCGGCTTTTTTTGTGCAATGGTTTTGGACCGGGCATAGGATGTGACTCGGTTTAATGTCGGAAATGTTTTCCGTAAATGCTGCAATATGTCTACCAGCTGGTCGGTTTTCATGATCAGGCTGTTGGCGTCCTGCAAAAAAGCGGTCCCGGCACCGGACTGAATCCAGTTGTAAACCATAACGAATCCTTGATTGTAATTCAACTCCGGCTCTGAGTTCAACAGTTCAATGGCCGCCTCCCGTGCGATGTTGCCGCCATGACCGAGTTTCCAGGATATATCTTTAAGCCGGCCGCAGATATCGGCAACCTGATCGATATCGCCTTTCACTTCGGCGGGCGATCTTAGTTCAAATTTTTCCGTTTTATACATCGCGCAAAACTCACAGCGGTTTCAGGGACAGTTGCGGGTGATGCGTAACAGCAATGAAGCGCTGCCGCCTTCGCTCGGTGGGCGGTAAACACCGACTTCAAAATCATATTTTTGGGCTGGTTCTGCTGACATCGATTCTCCCTTCAATTCCAGTTTATTTCTGAACAAGACTTTTTTATCACGAAAACACGAAAATTTAAAAGCACGAAATAAAATATTAACTCTTTTCGTGTTTCGCTCTTTCGTGCTTTCGTGATTAATTTGTTCTTTCTGGCCTAATTTATCACGGCTTGGTTTTATCTGGCAAAATAATCATTTGTTGGTTTATTTCAAATTAGGCAAAAATAAATAGATATCTGAATTTAAAATAGCCAAAATCGTTTGGGATTAAGAATGATGATTGGGTCTGGCAAATAGTAGCAAAGAATTCTTTTCGAAATTCAGATTAGAATTGACAAAAACAGTCGCATTTCCTAAATGGAGATGAGAATGTGACCGTTCGGTGCACTCTAATTGAGCGGAGGTGCTCAATTTTTACAACAAACAACAAACTACACACAAATGGCACCCTGACCGAGCTTTTGGATCGATTCGGGTAATATTTTCAAATACCTCAACAGCTTTTTTAAAGGAAACACACAATGAAAATAAAAACCACTGCTGATTACCTGACAAGCTTACAAAAGCTAAATCCCACTATTTATTACAGAGGGGAGCGCATCAAGGATGTGACACGCCATCCGGCCACCGCTCCGCACGTGCGGTCGGCGGCCATGACCTTCAGCCTGGCCAACAATGAGAAATACCGTGATCTGGCAACGGCAACCTCCCATCTGACGGGTAACACGATCAGCCGCTTCACCCACGTGCACCAGAGCGTTGAGGATCTCATAAAAAAAATAAAGCTTTTGCGGGTATTGGGTCAAAAAACGGGCACCTGCTTCCAGAGATGCGTGGGATTTGACGGAATTAACGCGGTTTACACCGTGGCCTACGAAGTCGACCAAAAGCTCGGCACTGACTACCTGGAGCGTTTTAAAAAGTGGCTGATCGATGTGCAGGACGAAAACCGGATGGTGGTCGGCGCTATGACTGACCCGAAAGGGGATCGTTCAAAAAGTCCTGCCCAGCAGAGCGATCCGGATCAATATGTGCGGGTTGTCAAGCGCACCGATGACGGGGTCTATATCCGCGGTGCCAAACTGCACATGACAGGAGCGGTCAACTCCCATGAAATACTGGTAATGCCGACCACGGCCCTGGATGAACAGTCAGCTGATTATGCGATTGTGTGTGCGATTCCAATCGATGCCAAAGGGATCACCATGATATTCGGTCGCCAGGCCAACGATTCCCGGCGCGACAACCTCGAAAATATCGACAGCGGCAAACCGCGGTTTGGAGCAGTCGGCGGAGAAGCGGTTATTGTGTTTGATGACGTATTTGTGCCCCACGAAAAAATATTCTTGAATGGAGAAGCGGAGTATACCGGTGCCATTGTTTATCGATTCGCCGCTCACCACCGGGCCAACTACGGTGCCTGCAAGACGGGCCTGATGGATGTGCTGACCGGAGCCGTCAGCTACCTGGCCCAGGCCCAGGGGACGGCCAAGGCCTCGCATATCAAGGAAAAAGTAACCGAGATGATTCACCTCAGCGAAACCTTATACAGTTCCTCGATCGCAACATCGGCCGAAGGCTGGCCGACACCTTCCGGCGGCTACATGGTGAACACCATGCTGGCAAATGTTTGCAAACAAAATGTCACGCGCTTCCATTTTGAAATTGCCCGGCTGGCGCTGGACATCGCGGGCGGCTTTATCGCCACGCTGCCCAGCGAGCACGACCTGAAAAGTGAGGAGGTGGGACATCTGGTCAAGAAGTATTTTTCCGGTGTGGAGGGCATTCCCGTCGAAGATCGCATCAAAATCGGCCGGCTGATCGAGGCCATGACCGGCGGTACAGCCCTGGTGGAATCCATGCACGGCGCAGGATCTCCCCAAGCCCAACGCGTGATGATTTTCCGGGAAGGGGATCTGACGAATAAAATTAAACTGGCAAAAAGCCTGGCTGGAATTCGGCAGAAACAAAAGTCCATTAAATAATTTCACCGTCCGAGTTTGCATCCCGCCTCGCGGGGCTGCGCTCAGACGCAGAGGACACAGGGTTACTTTATCTTTTTACATTGCGGCTTTGCGGTGAACTAAAATATTAAATCGATCTTCGACAGAAGACCTTAAATATTCAATTTTCAATTAACAAAGGGACTTGCCGTGCCTGGTTATTATGATCAAAAGCCATGGTTGAAAACTTATCCCAATTGGCTGCCGCAAACCTTTGAGCTGCCGGAGACGAGCGTTTTGGATCTTTTTACCACCAGCGTTGATGCCTATCCGGAGGATCCGTGCGTCTGTTATTTTGCTGCCGTTTATTCTTATAAAAAAATCCATCGCATGGCCCGGAACCTGGCGGCTGCCTTATCGGAAATGGGAGTCGGTCAGGGCCATCGTGTTTTGCTGGTGATGCAGAACATCCCCCAGACAATTGTCACCTCGCTTGCGGTCTGGATGTGCAATGGGGTCGTGGTGCCGATCAATCCCATGTACACGGCACGGGATGTAACTCACCTGCTGGATGACAGTGGCGCCCGATTGATTGTCTGCCAGGATGATCTGTACGAATCAACCGTCAAAAATGCGATAGAAGATATAGACCCGCTCTCCGTGATCACGACCTCGCCGCTCGACATGTTGAACCCGGATGAGATAATCCCCAAACAGTTGAAGAATGCGGTAAGACTCTCTTTCCCGGATACCATCGATTTTATCGAACTTGCCAGTAACGACACAGATGATGAATTAGAATTTCCCAAACCGACCGCCGATGATCTGGCGTATCTGGTGTACACTTCCGGCACCACCGGACCGCCTAAAGGAGCCATGCTCACGCATGGCAACATAGTATACAATTCCGAGACCTATGAGATCGGGGCACGCCTGGACCGCAGCGATGTGGTCCTGGGTGTTGCGCCGCTGTTTCACATTACAGGCATCGTGGCCCATTTAGCGATTGCATTCAGGCTGGGAATTCCGGTCGTGATCTTTAACCGCTTCGATGTGGCTGATGTGTTGCGATTAATCGAGACGTATCACGCCACATTTGTTGTGGCATCGATCACCGTATATATTGCGATTCTGAACCATCCCGATTCAAAAAAGTATAGCATTGCTTCGCTTACTAAAGCCTATAGCGGCGGAGCACCGGTATCTCCGAGTACTGTGAGGAAATTTGAAGAGGTTTTGGGTCTAACCATCTATAATGTTTATGGCTTGACAGAAAGCGCATCACCGGCCACCATGACGCCGCTGGGGCTCAGTGGACCGGTGGATCAGGAAAGCGGGGCACTTTCGGTCGGTCTCATTATCCCCGGTCACGAAGCCTGGATCGTAGACGTTGAAAACCCGGAACTTGAATTACCGCCCGGCCAGGCGGGAGAGTTGGTCCTGCGCGGACCGTGTATGGTGAGCGGATACTGGCGAAAACCCGCCGAAACGGCCAACGCCATCAAAGACGGCCGGTTTCATACCGGAGATGTGGCCAAAATCGATGAACAGGGCTGGTGCTACATCGTCGATCGCAAAAAAGATTTAATTAACGTGTCCGGTTTTAAAGTCTGGCCGCGGGATGTCGAGGACGCACTCTATCAGCATCCGGCAGTAATAGAAGCCGCAGTCGTCGGTGTGCCGGATGATTACCGCGGTGAAACCGTCAAAGCCTTTGTTGCCTTAAGCGCTGACTATAAAAATAAAGTCAGCCCGGAGGAGCTGATTTCATTTTGCAAGTCAAAACTGGCGGCCTTTAAATATCCTCGCATCGTAGAAATAATCGATGAAGTGCCGAAAACACCCACCGGAAAATTTTTAAGACGGGAATTGCGGGAGCGTTGATAATGGATACTAGTGAAAAAGGCGCAAGGCTCACGGCGCAAGGCGCAAGGTGACTGAATACTGGATAAAAAAAACGGGTGGAAGGTATAGGGTATACCCTATAGTTGCATAAAATTTTGAAATCCAACTTAGCTGCTGCAATGAAGACCATTGAAAGTATTGACTGATCCTGGATTCTGGTTTCTGGATACTGGATGTCGTTGAAATTCACCGATAGTGTCCTGTTAGATATCCAGCATCGAGTATCAAGCATCCAGC
>Ga0209791_1000129_pt1 | contig 44030 bp, 43 predicted proteins | sample WorMetTyACAVOLI1_FD_187422 | JGI IMG/M metagenome (GOLD analysis project Ga0209791, IMG submission 187422) | Marine gutless worms symbiont microbial communities from Max Planck institute for Marine Microbiology, Germany - Olavius algarvensis... ... | reverse complement strand
CAGCATCCACTTTAAAAGGCATAACCTGATTTCGAAATCACCAATTTCGCGTTTATAACTGCCTGTTATTATTAAAGGCAGTATTTGATTTTCAATTTATTTTGGACAGCAATGAATTTCGATATTTTATATTTTAAATCAGTAGAAAAGCAATTCATACCTGAATTTTAGCGCAGCACCCATCGTTTCAAGTCAATGGTGGTAACTTGACCCCATCTTCACCAAGGGCCAATTGCATGCAGAATTCAGGTAATGAAAAAGTTTCCGATCATTCAATATAAGACATCATCACTTTAATCACCTGTTCAACAGTCAAGTCGGTCGAGTCGATGACGATGGCATCCCGGGCCGGCTTTAACGGAGCCACTTCCCGGGTGCTGTCATTTTGATCCCGCTGCTCAATATCACGCTCGACTTCATCCAGGGTCTGGGTGCTTTTTGATTTTAATTCATCGAAACGTCGCTGGGCCCTTTTGCGGGGGGATGCATCCAGAAAATATTTCAGGTCGGCTTCCGGGAAAACGACGGTTCCCATGTCCCGTCCTTCAAACACAGCAGCTTTTTTGCTTGCCATATTTCTCTGTAAATCAAGAAGATATTGCCGCACGACCGGTCGGGCCGAGACGGACGACGCCAGCATCGTAATCTCCGGTGTCCGAATAGGGTCGGAGATATCTTGCCCGTTAGACATAAGTCGCAGCCCATCTTCGTTTACAACGAAACCCAATTCGAGCTCATTGCAAAGCTGTTTCAAATCTGCATCATTTTGCGGATTCATCCCTTTGGTTTTAACAGCAAGAGCCACCCCCCGGTATAGTGCGCCGGTATCAATATAGCGATAGCCCAGCCGCTGCGCCAACGCCCGGCTAACGGTTGTCTTGCCGGCACCCGCCGGACCATCGATTGTAATCAATAATTTCTTCATATTTTTAATTGGTTAGACGGTTGCCGGTATCCGATCTCTGGCAGCGACAATATAAGTGGCGAAAGGCTTAAGGTATATAGGGTATAGGGTTAACCGGAAAAGGACTAAAATTCTTCACCTTATACCTTACACCTCACACCTTACACCTTAAACCTCACACCTTACACCTTACACCTCACACCTTAAACCTTATACCATAAACGATAATCATCGATTTAATGTTTGAAATCCAAAAATATAACTCTTCCGACTTCAAGTGACTTTCCCCAGTGCCGCCAAGAAGCGCACATTTTCATGATGCTGCCCGACGCTGACACGGATGCAATCCGGATATCCGTAAGACGACATGGAGCGCACAATGACCCCCTGTCTGAGGAGATCTTCGAAAACGTGATCCGCTTTTTTGTTCAACTGAATGAGCAAAAAATTGGCACTGGACCGGCAATAATGAATATCGAGTTCATCCAATGCGTTGTACATAAAAGCCATTTCATCGTTCACCAGTCGGACGGTTTTTTCCAGGAAATCCTGATCTTCAAGGGCTGCTATGGCCGCCGCCTGAGCCAGAGCGTTCACATTGAAGGGTTGCCTGACCCGATGGAGAAGTTCGGCAAAATAAGCCGGCATCAAGCCGTATCCGATGCGCAGCCCGGCCAATCCGTATGCCTTTGAAAATGTGCGCAAACCGACAACAGTTTTACCTGAATTCAGATAATCGATGCTGTTGGGGCAGCGGCTGTCTTTGACGAACTCGATATAGGCCTCATCAATAACCAGAACGATGTTGGCCGGCAGTGCTTCTACAAATGCATCGAGCGCCTGCTTGGTAATCAGGGAACCGGTAGGGTTATGAGGATTATTCACGAAAACCAGCCGGGTTTTCGGACCCATGCGTTCCAGCATCCCATCCAGGTCGGTCGTTTCGGATTTTAACGGTATTCCGACCGGAACAGCGCCGGAGCTTTGAATTACAATTTCGTAGAAAAGAAAGGACGGCTCCGGCAATACCGCTTCATCACCGGGCTGCAGCAGCACCCGGGCGAGCATGGCAATCAGATCGTCGGATCCATTGCCCAGAACGATGTTTTCGCACTTTATGTTCAATTGTCTGGCAAGGTGATGGCACAGATCATAACTGCCGCTATTTGGATAACGATGCAGATTTTCGGCGCTGCGCCGGATGGCCTCTAATGCCATGGGAGATGGCCCCAGAGGATTTTCATTGGAGGCGAGCTTAACGGCACCCTTGATGCCAAATTCTCTTTCGAGTTCCTCGAGGGGTTTGCCGGCGACATAGGGTTTTAGTGATAGGATATAATCTGGCACGCAAAGTTTCATTTGACAATCGCCGCCTTCCTCCCTTCCTCAAGTGCTTTCATGTTGAGGGGAATGAGCTTTTCTTTTTGGGCAAATTTATCCTTGACCGCCGTTTGCAGAGAATCGAACTTGACAACTGCGCTGCGGCTCACAAATGCCGCCAGCGCCACGATGTTCGCGGTTTTGATATTACCCAGCGCTTTGGCAATTTCAATGATCGGCACTCTGACTTCATCCACGTCATCACGGCCGGCATCGATGGAAATAATGGAGCTGTTGACAAATATTACGCCTGCGGCTTTAACGGTTGGCGCAAATTTCTCTAACGAGGGACGATTCATGGCAACCAGATGCTGGGGATTGCGAATAATGGGCGAGCCGATGAGCTTGTCGCTGATGACCACCGTACAATAAGCGGTACCGCCCCGCATCTCAGGACCGTATGAAGGGATCCAAACGACCTCAAACCCTTCATTCATGGCGGCCTGGGCCAGGATCTGCCCCATTAGCATGATCCCCTGTCCGCCGAATCCGGCGAATTGAATTTCACTTTGCATTTTCCATCTCCCATTTCAGCGAGAAGTAAGAGAAAACCATTTTGCACATAAATAATAGTTGATGCTTAGTTGGTTGGTACTTGCTTCTCACTTAAGCATAAGGTTGCGAGAATTCCACAATCGCAATCGCCCACATTCCTATTTCCGACTTCCGCATTCCAAATTCCGAAATCAGTTTTCCTCCGGCACTTTATAATCACCCAGTTCAAAATAAGGCAGCATCTTTTCTTCGGCCCACTTCAGGGAATCAATCGGCGTCATTCCCCAGTTGGTGGGGCAGGTGCTGATCAGCTCCACCAGGCTGAAACAGCGATTTTCCAGTTGATACTGAAAGGCCTTTTTAATGGCTTTTTTGGACCTGTTGATATATTTCGGAGTTATCAACGTCTGCCGGGTAATATACGCGGGGGTCACCAAGGCGGCCAGCATTTCGGCAACCTTTACGGGCATGCCGGTATAGTCCGTTTTGCGTCCGAAAGGAGATGTCGTGGTTCTCTGATCGGGCATTGTTGTGGGGGCCATTTGACCGCCGGTCATACCGTAAACGGCATTGTTAATAAAAATCGTCGTAAATTTCTCGCCGCGATTGGCTGCGTGAACGATTTCACCCAATCCAATACTTGCCAGATCACCATCACCTTGATAGGTGAAAACGACCAGATCGGGTCGAACCCTTTTTATCCCGGTGGCCATGGCAGGTGCCCGGCCATGAGCTGCTTCCTGAAAATCGAATGTGAAATAATTGTACATCAAAACCGCGCATCCGACAGGCGCAATACCGACGGTTCGACCTCGAATGCCAAGTTCATCAATTACTTCCGCCACCAGCCGATGGGCCACACCGTGGGTGCATCCCGGGCAGTAGTGGGTTATCGTATCGGCAAGGGCTTCGGGTCTTTGAAAAGTCTTTCCCATTATAGTTACTCCTTTTGACTATTTTACTATAGATCGCACTGCATCCATCACCTCTTCGGGTGTCGGAACTTCTCCGCCGCACTTGCCATACCAGTGAACGGGTCTTTGACCGCACACACTGCGTTCCACATCCTCCATCATCTGTCCCATACTCATTTCAATACTGAATACAGCCTGACAACTATCTTTTTGGGCAGCCTCATGGATAGCCGTGCGCGGAAAGGGGAACAGAAATTGCGGTCTGAGCATTCCGATCTCCAATCCCTCCGCCTTGAGAATGTCGATGGCGGTACGACAAACCCTGCTCATGGTACCGTAGCTGATGATTAAGCCTTTATATTCCCCTGCCATATTGTAGTTCTCAAAGCGCAGCTCTTCCTGTTCCATCCGATCATATTTGGCTTTTAATTTTAAATTATGCGCATTGAGTTCTTCGGGGTTCAGGTAGAGCGTTTTGACCAGGTTGCGGGTGGTGCTGTTGCGGGTGTCCATACCATTGGTGGCCCAGTCGTCTTTGTTGGACGGCTCGATTTTAAGTCGATCCGGAAATTCGACCGGCTCCATCATCTGACCGGTTAAGCCGTCGCCCAGAATCATGACCGGATTGCGGTATTTCTCCGCCAGGCCAAAAGCCTGCATAACCATCTCAACTGCTTCTTGAACACTGGCCGGGGCCATGCACAGCAGTCTGTAGTCACCGTGCCCGCCGCCCTTGGTTGACTGGAAATAATCGGCCTGAGAGGGTAGAATGCCACCCAGTCCGGGACCGCCTCGCATGATATTGACAAATACTGCCGGACACTCGGCGGCGGTAATATAACTGATGCCTTCACTCATCAGGCTGACCCCCGGACTCGACGAGGTTGTAAACACCCTCTCCCCGCAAGCCGAAGCACCGAAGATCATATAGGAGACCGCCACTTCACTCTCACCCTGCAAGAAAACGCCACCGACTTCCGACAGGCGTTTGGATAGATATTCCGCCACCTCCGTCTGAGGGGTGATCGGGTAGGCGAAATAGTTCAGGCATCCTGCTCGAATGGCGGCCTCAGCAATGGCTTCATTGCCTTTCATCAGAACTTTACTCATCTTCAACCTCCGTTTGTTTTGGTGCTGCCGCTTCTGCTTCTATTTCGCTGATCGTTATGGCAACATCCGGGCACATGGTGCAGCAAATGGCACAAAATATGCAATCTTCCGTCCGCGCCTGATAGGCCGGAAAATAGCCTTTGACGTTGACGTCATTAGAAATTTCCAGAACATTTTTGGGACATACGGTGACGCATAATCCACATCCTTTACAACCATCCGTATCAATCGTGTGTTCATATGCCATACAAGAAACTCCCCCTAATTAATTGAAGAATTAAGATTTAAGATTGAATAATTAAGGAATTCTGTCATTTTATTTTTCATCAACATAATTTTATCAGTTTCAAATTATTAATAGCCCCTGAGAGTACCCGGTTTACTCAATTAAATTAATTCAACTCAAAACTATTCACATTCTCACATTTAATAAAAATGGATAGAATTCATTCCTTCGATATTCTCTTCTCCAGCCATGCTCAATACGCTAGGCGCCATGCACTTTGCGCTCTGCTCTGCGCTTCCCACTTCAGTTCTTCCGCCTTCTGTTCTTCATCCGGTATCATCTCACCTTCCCAACTTCTTACCTTCTTTTTTCCGTCCTTTGTCTTCCGCCTTCTTTTAACCTCAATTCTCAAAATCCCCGGCCTTCAGCCACGGCGGTACAAGCTGTCTGGCAATGGTCAACACCGGACAGGAAAACCGATTTAATTCGACTCGCGGCAAAATCTCACTGGCAACGGTAATAAACTCCAGCGGCAAGCCGCTTTGGGCAGATAATTTCTGGACAAATTCATAGCCGTTGTAGATCTCGGCGGTATCCGTCTCGTTGATCAGATTAGCGTTGCCGATCAGGCCGGTGATCGTCAATTGGGCGGCTTTCTCTATTTCTTCACGGATTTTCAAACATCCCTCGATGGTACGGGACTGTGGACGCATTGGATTAACCACCTGCAGCAAATGAACCTGGACATCTTTAAACGCATCCGCCAGGGCGGCCAACACCATGGCACCGGCGTCATCTCCGCCGACATCCAACAGCGTTAGGCCGTCAGTTTTTTTTATCATACCTGCAACAACCGGGCTGAGTATCGGCAGGTCTGCATGCAGGAACTGCGGCGGCGGCAAAATCACCTCGACCCCCAGTTCCTCGAGTTGCGTTCGGGCCTCCCGGGTTCTAAAATATGGATTCACCAGATCCAGATCGGCAAGGCGGACATCCAGACCTGCTCGTTTGCGGTTCACGGCCAGATTGATCGAAACTTCCGTCTTGCCGCTGCCGTAATTACCGACAATACCGGCTATACCGCTTAAACTAATTTCCAAATTGCACCCAATACTGCGAACCAAAATTGAAAAAGCCCTTGGCCTTTCAGCCAGGCCTTGAACTTAACTAGGTAAAACAACAGAGTCTGTCGAATTTGATAATGTATGGGGAATTTAATTTTATGTCAAGCGTTTTCGGGGTTATTGCCGTAAGCATCAAAGTGACACCAGATGACGGGTGACGGTGATTCGCAAAGGTGAGACAGCCCCCTTCGAATAAGGTTTAAAAATTGTCGGGATCAATACTTTTGGAAGAACTCGCGTTAGATGTCAAGGATCATCAATTCCTCCCCAAAAATGATTTCGCCTTTAAAAATTCCGGCCACATCCGCGAGGCCCCGCTCTTTTGAACCGGGTTGGTCCAGATTAGGACCTTGATGCGCCAGAATAAGTCTCTTGGCTCCCGTTTGTTGAGCGAATTCAGCCGCAGCGACAGTCCCGCAAATCATCCTTGCTTCATTTTTTTTCATAGATGCCTGATGATCCCAGCAGTGTATCAAAAGCGTGTCACTGCCGGCGGCCAGCTCTTTTACGGAACGACAGGGTCCCGTATCGCTGGCAAATACGATGCTGCCGGCGATAAAGTCGACTCGGTAGGCCAGGGTTTGCATCCAGGGGTCAATATGTTGGGTTTTTGCAGCGGTGACAGTCCACCGCTCCCGCTTGATCACGTCGCCTGATTGGATATCGTTCACGATAACCGCCGGCTCCGGTCGTGGTAACACACCACCTCGATTTTCAAAAATTTCCTGGCTCCCGGGATGCTCCACCCGTGCTCTCCAATCGTGATGGAAGGCGCCCTCGGGTCCAATAAGCCGATCGGTGATCCATTCGGTGGGCGGCGGCCCCCACACCTGCAATGTATTTTCTTGACCGACACTCTGGTCCCAACGACACAGCAAAAGACAGGGATAGTCTACGTTATGATCGAAGTGATGATGACTAAAAAACAGATAATCAATCTGCGTCGGAAACAGCCCCATTTTTACCAGTTTATGTGTCGCAGCCGGTCCGCAATCAAACATCAGAAACTCGTCGCCGAGTTGCAGAACATAACATGTTCCAAATCGAGATTTGGTGGGCGTTGGCGTCCCTGAACTCACAAAATAGATCCGGTTCATATCATTCCTTTCAACCAACGACTTCGAGATTCCCTTCGGACCGTCGAACCTTTTTACTGGAACGGTAATTTTGGGCGACACCGATCGCAAGCAGAACAACTCCGGCGATATCTGTTGGAATATGCGATATCAACAACAAGACGCTTCCTGCAAATATCGCTAATCTGCTGAGCGGAGATAAAAAAGTTAGCAAAAACCCTTCCATGGCAGCCGAGAGTGCGATCGTTCCGACAAATGCAGTGGCAAAACTAAAAATGATAAAAGCTGCACTGCCTTCCATCAAAAGGGCGGCATTATAAACAAAAACGAAAGGCACAATATACTTCACGAATCCAAGTTTGGCGGCATTAACACCGGTCTTTATAACATTCGCCTCGGCAATAGCGGCACCGGCATAAGCTGCAAGGGCAACGGGCGGTGTAATGGCTGAAAGAAGACATGAATAAAATACAAACATATGCGCGGAAATTGGGCTTAATCCCACTTTAATAAGTGACGGCGCCGCGATCATCGCCACGATGATATAGGCCGGGGCTGTCGGCACCCCCATGCCGAGAATCAAGCAGGCCAACATGACAAGAAGTAGTAATAGCGGGAAAATACCTTGCGAAAGATTTAATATGATATCAACGAATTTTATTCCAAGACCGGTAATATCGAGACACCCCACAACAATCCCGGCACATGCACAACATGATGCAATGACCACCGCATTCCTGGCCCCTTTGATCAGGGCACTCAGGAATTCGTTGAAGTTGAGCCGGCTGGATTTGCGGGCCATCGCCACGATCAACAGGGCAATGATGGCGATAAAGGCCGCTCTGAATGGTGTGTACCCCCTGACAAGCACGAAAATAAGCAAAAATATGGGGATGATAAAATGAAATCCCTTATAGATGGTTTCTTTTAGCGGAGGAAGTTCGGAGCGCGGAATGCTCTTCAACCCCATCTTCAGGGCCTCGATATGGGTGGATGCAAATACAGCTGTAAAATAGAGCAGGGCCGGCAGCAAAGCCGCCTTACAGATGGAGAGATAGGACACCCCGATAATTTCGGCCATAATAAATGCGGCCGCTCCCATGATGGGCGGCATGATTTGGCCCCCGGCCGACGCCGCTGCCTCGACGCCCCCGGCATACTCGGGTTTGTATCCCATCTTCTTCATCAAAGGGATGGTAAAAGTGCCGGTGCCGTAGACATTGGCCACGGAATGTCCTGATATGGTTCCAAACAGGCCGCTGGCAATCACAGCTACTTTAGCCGGCCCGCCGGTTGCCCACCCCACAACGGAGAGGCTGAAATTAATAATGAACTTTCCGGCACCGGTTTGATCGAGCAGTGAGGCAAACATAATAAATAGAAACACAAATGTGGCCGATACACCGACCGGCACCCCGAATAGGGCATGGGGTGTCATGAACATATGGTCAATAAAGATGAGCAGGTTGGGCGATCTAATCGTGAACGGATACGGAAAAAACTGTCCAAAAAGCGTATATCCGACAAAACACAGCGCAACAATCGGCAGGGCCAGGCCCGCCACCCGTCGGGTCGCCTCGAGCACCAAAACCATGGTAATCCAGCCAAAGGATATATCGAAAATATTCATGGGGCCGGTGTACCACTCCCTAGTCGTGAAGCGATAATGATTAACCATCAAATAGATGTCGATGGCAAGACAAATGAGGGCCAAAGGGATATCGATTACAGCGGACTTTTCTTTGGACCACTTTTTGGATGCCGGCCAGTAAAGGAATGTCAAGATCATGAGGGTCATGAGGTGGATCGTACGCATACCATAAGCCTCGATAATACCAAACGCTCCGGTGTAGAGGTGAAATACCGATATACCGATGGCGATCAAGGCGGCCGATAATTTTATCGCATTGACAAGCGATGTTGGCTTTGGAAAGATACTTTCTTGCATGCGCTGCTCCCCCCATTGCAGTTTTCAATCTGTCCGGGCAGGCCGGTGGCCGGACAGATTGAAATTTAGCAAAAAACTACTTCATATAACCCATTTCTTGGTAATATTTCGCTGCTCCCGGATGCAGTGGAAGGAAGAGACCGGTGGGCATTCCCTTGGCCGTAAAACTCCTGAATGCGGCATGATGGTTGCGGTACTCATCGGCGCCTTCAGCCATGGCCTTGACGATGGCATATGCCACCTTATCCGATACCTTGGCGTTAATAATAATCTCACCGCTGCTTGCGGGGCAATCCACCGTATAATCGATGCCCTTGTAAAGGCCGGCCGGCATGGTGGCGGTTTTGGTTCCGGTTTTCTTATTGATGGCGTCCAGTAGTGCCGGGCTCCACTTCAAAACCTTCATGTCCCTTACGGTTGCCAATTCCATGGCCCAACCGGCTTTACCCAGTGCCGCGGCGCAGATTAGATCTGCATGACCGTCTTTGATCAAGGAAACGCCATCACCCCACTTGACGAAATTCACTTTTCCGCCCCACTTTTTTATGTCATCCCAGGTCACATTTTTCGAGGCCAATGCATTTCTGAACTGCATTTCAGTTACTGATCCCGGTGACAGCGTGCAAAGCCGAACCGGAATTTTCTTTTCGATCAATTCCTCTACCGAGTCCACCGGGAAGTCCTTGCGCGCATACATGAAGTAGTACATTGTGTCCTGAACACTGAACAGGGCTCTGACATCGGGAAAAGGTTTATTCAGCGGCGCAATACCCTTTTCTGCCAGGCCGCAAAGCGTATTGGCGGTGCTGGCAAGATCCAGCTCACCGACATTGACCCGGGTGATATTTCCCACCCAACCACCAGGTACAACCGTAATGCTGACTTTTTTATGCGCATTACTGACAATCTTGCTCACTCCGGTGAGCATCACAAAACCGGCACCACCCACGGCGCCTCCCCCGGCCCTTAGCACGGCACTTACATCGGAACCTGCGGTGGCAAACGGTACTGTTGAAAAGGAAAATAACATAACCAACAAAATGACGATTCCCAAAGATTTCAACCTCATAATTAAACCCCCTTTTCTGGTAGTTTGCCTTCGACCCCAACTCGAGTCAACGCACGTCAGTGCCCGGTACGTTGATCATGCAATCCCACCGCGGCGGGAATTGTCTGCCAAGAAAAGCTGGCGCGCTGCGTTGGAATATCGAAGGCAATGTTAAATTAACATACCTACGCCGAAGGATTTTCTACCGATTCCCGTCACGGGAAAAGACAGTCCTCAAAGTTTGCGTGGTTCACCTCCTTTCCTCTGATGACACCATATTTTACATGACAATTCGTTACAACCCTTTTAGATCCTTTTTTATGATTTTCCCATTTTCGTTCTTGGGCAAGCTCTCGATAAGCCGGATGAGCTTAGGGACCTTATACCGGCTAAGGCCCTTTTGGAGGCAAAAGTCGACAAGTTCCAGCTCTTTGGGAGGATTTTTATCTTTCTTGACCACGATAAAAGCCTTGACGGCTTCGCCCCATTTCGTATCCGGAACGCCAATGACAGCTGATTCGAGCACAGCGGGATGACTATCAAGGAATATTTCGACTTCCCTTGAATATATGTTGAAACCGCCGCTGATGATCATGTCTTTCTTGCGGTCAACAATATATAGATATCCGCCCTGATCCTGGCATCCCAGGTCCCCGGTGTGAAGCCAGCCGCCTCGATACGTCTCCTCAGTTGCTTCAGTTAGATTCAGGTAGCCCGGAGAGATATGCGGGCTTCGCAGCAGGATCTCACCGATCTGACCCGCCGGCACATCCGCATCGTTTTCATCAACGACACGTATTTCGAGCCCGATGGCCCTCGTTCCGGCAGAGCCCAGACGACCGACGATTTCCTGCTCGCCATCTAGAATATGCTCTTGCGGAGTCAGATGAGCAAGCGGTTGAACCGCTTCGGTAAGACCGTAGTTTTGCCGGAAGACATTGCCGAAAATTGCGACGGCTTCCCTTAACTTCGAGGTCGGCATCGGCGCGGTGCCATAAAAAACTCTATTTAGACTTCTCAGGGAATAGCTATGGATATTTTCTTGCTCCAGCAGCATGACGATCATGGTGGGAACTAAGAGGGTGCAGGTGACGTTTTCCTTCTCAATGGTTTCAAACAGGAGGGTCGGATCAAATTTGTCAAGAATAACGTGTTTGGCACCCTTCAAATAATAAGGTGTGGAATAGTAACCTGCCGCATGGGTCAGGGGGGCCACATGCAGAAAAACGTCATCTTTGCTGATCAACCTATCCGCGTTCATAAACACATGGGCAATCTGCTCCTTCCGATTGCGGTAGGTCATTATGACGCCACGCGGTTTGCCGGTTGTCCCCGAGGTGTAATGAATTCTGTAAATGTCATTTTCGTCAAATTCGAAGTTGGGTTCAGACGGGTCGGATGCGGCCAGGATCGATTCATAATCTTCATATATGCCGCTGTCCTCTCCATGGCATATAAAGTCTTTAACGGTGGGCAACTCCTGACGGATCGCTTCTACTTGATCCATAAACTCTGACCCGAAAATTAGAACCGTCGCTTGAGAGTCTCTCAAGATATCAATGTGTTGTGAGGCAGAATCACGGGTATTGAGCGGGACCATTACAATGCCTGCTTTCCACATTGCCAGAAAAAGCTCGAAGCTTTGATTGCAGTTGTATTGCAGACAGGCAATCCGGGTTCCTTTGGTGAAACCTTTATTAATGAGGCCCCAGGCCAATCTATTGGCACGTTGGTTTATTTCAGAATAGGTAAATGTTCGATCTTTATAAGCAATGCAGGTCCGATCTGGATATCGTTGGGCCGGGATACTTATCCATGCACTTGCATTGAATTTCATCACACCCCCCTCTTTACACCCCCGTGGAGCAAAAACAGATAAAAACCGATCCCGTCCTGTTTAGGATCATTTAAGGTTACCTTCTGACGTTTCATCCTTTAGCGTCCGTTCTGGATCTCCTTCAAGCCCAGCGGATTGCGCCGGGTAAAATCTTGATAGCGTTTTTTTGCCAGGAGCCACCGCTCCTTGTGGCGTTTCTCAATTGCACCGATAATTTCAACCGGCTGTCCGACGGCGATCACACCCGGAGAAATCGCCTGGCGCTCACGTACCAGTCCCATCTCACCGATAATGGTCCATTCGCCCACCGATGCGAAGTTGCTGACGGTGGCCCGGATGCCGATCACAGCAAATGCGTCGATGGTGGCATTGTGCAGCATGGCGCCGTGACCGATGGTGGCTTCCGGTCCGATGCGGCTCACAAAATCGGGACTCGTATGAATAATAACGCCTTCTTCAATGGCACTGCCCGCTTCGATGACAATGCTGCCATGGTCTCCCCGCAGAACAGCACCCCAGCCGACATAGCATTGCGGCCCGATTCGTACATCACCGATGACATCGGCGCTGGGAGCAATCCAGGCGGTTGGATCAACTGCTGGGAGCTTGCCTTCAAATTCATATAATGGCATAAAACCTCGCGGTCACTGCAGGCCTTTTAGTATATTCACCAGGCCGGCCAGAAGGATGTAACTGAATACGATTTTTAAAAACATATCTTTGGATACACACCGGCTGACACCATGCCCCAGCAACGTGCATACGACGAGAACCGGCAGGGTCATGGCCGCTATCTTCATCACCGGCAGGGTGATTCCTTTGCCAAACAGCACAATGTTTGCCAGTCGCAAAATTGTGGCGGTGATAAACACGGTCTGCAATGTGCTTTTGGCCAGTCTCGGATCCTTCTGGCGGGAATAAACAAATAGGGCCAGTGGCGGACCTGCCGCGGTGAATGCGCCTGATAAAAATCCTCCGATCACCCCGGCCAATACCCCGAAGGCCAAATTCAACTTTCTTATGATCCGGGGGCGCAACAGCTCATTGGCAGCAAAGAGCGCCAGGGTCACACCAAAGACCAACCTGAATACAGCCATAGATACTGCGGATCCAACATTTGATAATCCACGATTAGGGTCGCACCCCATTTTTAGGTGTGGGCCCCAGTTCGGTCTCCAGATAGTTCTGGGCAGCTTCGACGAGATTGCACAGCCGCGACCTCGTTTCACGCGGATCAATGATATCCTCCACAGCAAAAGCTTCGGCGGTCCTGAATGGAGATTCATAAGAACGAATCTCGGTCTCAATTTCCCGCCGTCTCTTTTCAGGATCATTGCTGGCTTCGATTTCACGTTTGAAAGCAGCCGCAACCCCGCCTTCGATGGGAATCGATCCGAACTCGGCCGACGGCCAGGCAATGCGGTAGCACAGGCGGTTATTGACATAATTTAACGCCCCCGCCATACCGTAGCACTTGCGGATGATAACCGTAAAGCGCGGAACGGTGGCCTGCATCCCGACGTGCATTGCCCGCATGCCGGCCCGCAGGGTGCCCATCGCTTCGGCCTTGGGACCGATCATGAACCCGGGTACATCCACTAAAAAGACCAGGGGGATATGAAATTGATCACAGACTTCACAAAAATGCCCCATTTTGTCGGAATCCCGAGCATCCGGTGCTCCCGCATTGACTCTGGGGTTGTTGGCCACGATACCCACCGGATAACCGTTTAGCCGGGCCAAACCCGTAATGGCAGCCAGACCGTAGGTTGGCTGGATCTCGAAAAAACTGTTGCGGTCAAAGACCAACTCGATGATCCGCCGCATGTCGTATGGTTTCATCCGGTTGCGGGGCACAATGGACAGCAATTCTTCCTCCCAGCGATCCACAGGATCGGCGGTGGATACGTAAGGCGGCATCTGCCAGACATTTTGGGGCATATAGCTTAAGAAACGCTTGATCTGGGCGAAGGCTTCTTCTTCAGAGCCTGCGGCATTGTCGATCGTACCGGCCTGATTTACGGCAATCTGCGCTCCGCCTAGCTCCTCTTTGCTGATTATCTTGGATAGCGCTCGCTCAACAACCGGAGGTCCGGCCGCAAAGAGCTGAGACGTACCGCGCACCATGACCGAAAAATGAGACATGACGGCCCGGCCCGCCGGCCCGCCGGCAGTCGCCCCCAGCACAGCCGAGGCAACCGGTACCAGGCCCAAAAGCTGCATGGCGCGCTCGTATCCGTCCTTGGCCGGCAGACGTTTGAACTTTGATTTTAAAGCTGACGCGACGTTGGCGCCGGTTCCATCAATCAGGTTGATCTGCGGAATTCGCAGCTCTCTAGCCAAGTCCTCTACGAATCCCCCCTGACCGCCTTTACGGCGCACAAGCCCGGCACTGGATCCGCCTCTTACTGTAAAATCCTCTCCGCCAACGGCTACCCAGCGACCGTCAATTTTACCCAATCCCATGACATAGGGCGCGGGAATAATGTCCTTGAATTTGCCATCTTCCCAGGTTGCGTCCCCGCAGAGCTGACCGATTTCCTGGAAGGATTCTCTATCGAGCAAGGCGTCGATACGTTCCCGTATCGTTAGCTTACCGGCCTTGTGATGGCGGGCAACCCGTTCCTCGCCCCCAAGCTGGAGGGACTTATGACGTCGCAGTTGAAGCTCTTTTACTTCCGGTTCCCAACTCATTTATACCATCTCCTTTTCTAAGATACTTTCAACACCTCACGATGCTCTGTAATCGCCATTATCTCTAAAAGAGATTGGGAATTGGTGTCAAGCTATTTTTCTTCATTTACACTTTAGATTCTGCGGCCGCTGTGCTAAGAATATAGAATGGATCGATGTGGTCCCAGGGGCAGCGGCTCCGGTGCCATTGCCCGCTGGTTACACTTTTTATCCCATTGGACTGTTTGACAGCATATATGACCCTGTCAGGCCGGAGAAAGCATACCCAACGTTATGAAAAAAGTACAGACTGGAATAGAAAGACTGATCAAAGAACCCGGGCTATGGATCTCACAGGAGCGCATCGGACTTTTGTGCAATCCAGCCTCGGTGGACAGCCGCCTTAACCATTCGTGCCAGGTGATTGATCAAACATTCCCGCATCAGCAAAAGGCCCTGTACTCGCCCCAGCATGGCTTCTTCGCCGAAAAACAGGATAACATGATCGAATCGGAGGACCTGTTGGATCCGGTTTTGCAGATCCCGGTTTTCAGCCTCTATGGAAAATCACGCAAACCCGATGCCCGGATGTACGAGCCGATTGATATCTTGCTGGTAGACCTGCAGGATGTCGGTACCCGGGTGTACACCTTCATTTACACGCTTTCCTACTGCCTGGAAGCGGCCAGAGAATACGGCGTGCGGGTTATCATCCTCGATCGCCCCAACCCGATAAATGGGATCCAGGTCGAGGGCAACTGCCTGGCAGCGGATTGTGCATCCTTTGTCGGCCGCTACCCGATCCCCATGCGCCATGGGTTAACGATCGGAGAACTGGCCAGATTATTCAACGATTACTTTGCGATCGGCTGTGATCTGGAAGTGATCACAATGAACGGTTGGAAGCGCGACATGCTGTTTGATGACACCGGACTTCCCTGGGTTGCACCCTCGCCCAATTTACCCACGCCGGTATCGACTATGGTCTACCCCGGCCAGGTTTTATTGGAAGGCACCAATATATCGGAAGGACGCGGCACGACCCAGCCCTTTGAACTGTTTGGCGCTCCTTACATCGATGTGGCAAAATTGATATCTGCCCTGGGAAACACAAAATTCCCCGGCGCAATTCTCAGACCCGCGGTGTTTGAACCGACTTCGAATAAGTGGCAGGCAACACCCTGTAAGGGTTTTCAGATTCACGTCACCGATCCCGCGCAATTCCAGCCCTACGCCACAACCCTGCACCTTATCCGGGCGGTCATCTCAAACCATGCCGAACAATTTGAATGGAAATCGCCCCCTTACGAATATGAGTATGAAAGAATGCCCATTGATCTGATCATCGGCGACCGCAGTATTCGTGAGCGTCTGGAGAACCTTGACCCCATTGAGGAAATTGAAGCCGACTGGCAGGAAGAGCTCAATCGGTTTAAAGATATGCGCCGCGATTTTTATTTGTATGAAAAAGAATAGGTATAACTCGTAACACTTTTAACCAATAACTCAAAGACAGCCATCCTTCACCGTGCGCCGTGCGCCTTATGCCGAATGCCTGTCAGTTACAGCAACCAGAGGCCAGAAACCAGTGACCAGCAACCAGCAACCAGAGACCAAAGACTGGACCCGCATGTGGTTCAAGGCGAACAAGGTCTGGATGGCCGTTGACTCTCAGGGAAAACCGGATATCAAAGACGGCAAGGTTCTGATCAAGTACCAGCTTAAACAGGATTATGAGTACTGGGTTAATCAAAACAATGTAAGCCCCATTGACTCCCCGCCGCCGAAAACAAAAATCCATCAAAAACGCAAAACGGGCAAGAAAAAATCCGCCAAAGGTAAGGCCTCCGACGAGGCGACGCCCTGGGATCAAGCGGCGTATGAGGATAAAGTTTGCATATTTACCGACGGTGCATCTTCGGGCAATCCGGGACCTTCCGGTATCGGGGTGCTGCTGCGTTACGGCGGACATGAAAAAGAAATTTCTCAATTCATCGGGAATGCCACCAATAACATCGCCGAGCTTAAAGCTATCCAGGCCGGGCTGTCAGCTATGAAAAACACGGATATCCCTGTCAGGCTATTTACCGACAGTAAATACGCATACGGACTCCTGGTGTTGGGTTGGAAGCCCAGAAAAAATCAGGAGATTGTCGATTCCATCAAAAAAGCAATCACCAAATTTAAAGATCTAAAAATTATTAAGGTTAAAGGCCATTCCGGCCATGGAGGCAACGAAAAAGCTGATTTTCTGGCAACCTCGGCCGTCAAGAAGGCTCAAAGCGAGTAACTTGGCGTTCATGAATGATTTTTTGCCCATGCTGAACGAAGTGTCTCATTCTGGCTAATTGGATCCGATTTGCCGGATTTGAACATGAAGAGCCCGACATACCAAGCTGCCGGGCTCCCAATGTTAAGAATATCGCCTTGTTGCTATTCTTTTTTTAAGGATTCGATTTCATCCTTCAGCTCAGAGATTTCTTGCCGGTATTTTTCAACTTCTTCCGTGGTTTCAGCTTCAGTCTCTGCGGTCTCCTCATTCGACCAGCTATCTTTGAGTTCATCAACACCAAGGTAGATGGCCAGAGCACCGCCGAGCAAAAGCATGATGGGGATCGTACCGGCCACAACAGTCAGAAATTGCGGAAACCAGGCCACAATCCCAATCAATCCAAGTATCGCTGCGATTGCACCGCCAATTAATGTCTTCATATAGTGTAAACCTCCTTTCACATGAAATGAATAAAAATAATTATCTGATCAGGCCAAAATGACCAAGCTTTAGGTGTTGAAAAAAACCAGTTTTAGATAAATTTGAAAATTAACATAACATAGTATGATGTGCAAGCCAATAAAATATTGCAAACTAGATGCTATACTGTTATTTTTAAAGGTAATTATTGAAAAAAAGGTAGCGGCAAATTTCATATTGCCGACATGCAACGGCATAAATATCGCCAGCTAATACCTGAATTTTGCATGTATTCTTACCAACGATGCAAAAGCGTGTATACCGGTAGGCTCTGCCAAGCGAAGTTGACTGGAAAAAATTCAGGTATTAGAAAAGCTCCTCACAGAATCCGGACATGACGACAAAGAAGACCATAACTCCGCCGGGCGGCAGCGCGACATCGCAAAGTTTGATCGGCAAAATTTTGCAAGGTACCCACGATCATTATACCTGTCTGCTGCCGGATAACATTGGCAGATTCACGGGCCTGCTCCTGAAGCTATTCTACTCCGGGATAAAGGTGGACAAAGAGCAGACCGAAACGATCCGGCAGCTGGATAAAAATGCGATTGTGGTATATGTAACCAAATTCAAAAGCTATTTCGAATATCTTTTGTACTATAGCCGCTATCGCCAGGAAGATCTGCCCCATCCCCAGATCGGATTTGACTACAAAGTATATCTGTGGCAGCCGTTCTCACGCATTCTTAGAATTTTATTGGCCCGGCTGGATTTCTTTATTCGGCACCAATCGCTGCCCGATCCTTATGAACGCGGGTACTTCAAGCAAGAATTGATCAACGGGCGCAGCGGTCTCTTGTCACTGGTCGGCAAAAAAGGATTCTACCGTCGATTTGTCAAAGCCCAGACTGATCCGATTCAATACCTGGTAGAAACACAGAAGTCCGTTGACCGGCCAATTTATCTAATCCCGCAGTTGATATTTTTCAGCAAAACCGCCCGTCGCGAAATCCCGACCCTGATCGATATCCTGTTCGGACCCGAAGATAAACCCGGCACACTCAGGCGCCTGTTTACCCTATTTAAAAATCCCGGCAAGGTTTTTGTGGAAGTATCCAAACCGGTCAATCTGCAAAGCTACCTGCAGTCCGACCAACTCCGGCCCCAGACGACGGAATATCAGTCATTAATACTGCGAAGGGATCTGCTGGTTCAACTCAATCGCCACCGTCAAAGTATTACCGGACCGATTCGCAAGTCCAAAGAGGAGTTAAAAGAAAGTATTCTAACCAATGATCGCTTGAAAGAATACATGAATCGCTATGCCGAAAGCCGCAATATCTCCATTCACGAGGTGCACCGCAAGGCCGATGGCTACCTGGAGGAAATCGCCGCCAATTATAAGCCGGCTTTCATAAAGATTGCATCGGTCATTGTGGGATGGATCACTCGGAACATGTTCGACGGCGTGGCTGTGAATTATAGAGTTCTCAATCAGGTGAAGCAAAAGGCGCTTAATGGCCCTCTCCTCCTGATCCCCTGTCACAAAAGCCACATTGATTACCTGATCTTGGATTACGTCCTGTACAACAACAACATGCCGGTGCCCCATATTGCCGCCGGGAAAAACCTGTCATTCTGGCCGATGGGCCCCATATTCCGCAGCGGTGGTGCCTTTTTCCTGCGTCGCACTTTCGGGGGCGCTGTGCTCTACTCAAAAGTATTCGCCGAATACATCCACAAGCTGCTCCAGGAAGGTTATAACATCGAGCAGTTTATCGAAGGCGGCAGAAGTCGCACCGGCAAGCTGCTGATGCCCAAACTCGGTCTGTTGTCGATTCTGGTCAACGCCTACAAGATCGGCGCCTGTGATGACATGCTGATCGTGCCCATTTATATCGGATATGACAGAATTGTCGAAGAGAAATCATATCTGCACGAACTTGGCGGCGGTCAGAAGGAATCGGAAAATATTTTACAGGTTATTCAGGCCCGCAAATTTTTAAAAAAACGTTACGGCAAAATATACATTCAATTCCATGAACCCATTTCCCTGAATAAGCTGCAGCGCATTTATGATCGCCCATTGGCAGAGATGAATTCCAAAGAGCAAAACCGCCTGATCAGAGATCTAGGTTATCAGGTCATCAACGCCATCAATCGAGTAACGGTTGTCACACCGCATGCCGTTGTGGCCAGTGCCATACTTAACTTTTCAACGGATACGTTTTCATTCAGCGAATTGCTGGCAGTCAATGAGATCTATCTGAGATATCTGACCGCCCAAAACGCCAAATTGGCCGACACCCTGGTTTCCGACCACCTGCGGGTTTTTGAACAGGTGGTCGATTTATATTGCCAGCGAAAGTTCATCGAGCCCCTGGCAAAGGGCAAGGAAAATAATTCGACCGATAGGCATTTTTTAATCAATAAAAGCAGAAGACTGAACCTGGAATATTATAAAAACAATTGTATCGCCTTTTTTATTCCGGCCGCGTACACGGCAATGGCCATTCTGGAAAAAGATGCTTTTCGGTTTTCAGCCTCCGAGCTCCATACCGGTTTTGAATTCTGGCAGGATTTTTTCAAGTATGAATTCGCCTATGATGTTGAAAACAGACCGGAATATAATGTCCGCAAAAGCATCAAGGCCTTCATCGACAATGCCGTCGTGGTGCCGCATAAAACGTTGCCCGGCACTTATGATATTACGCCGGCAGCCCTGCGCAAACTAAACCTTTTTTCCCTCTTTCTTAAAACCTATTTTGAATCATACTGGATCGTGCTCAGCTACTACAAGCGCAATCCACAAAGTTCAACAAAGCCCAAAGACCGTCTCAAAAAAATTGCCGCCCGAGGCAACCGCATGTATAAACGCAAGGAAATCGATCGCAAAGAAGCGCTGTCCAAGGTCAGCTATCAAAATGCCGTGGAGTTCTTCACGAGCAAAGGGATCAAAGGATCCGACGATACAAAAAAAATCGAAGTTTATGCAGAAGCCATCCAAAAAGCGTTGAAGCATTTACGGCCATGAAAGCAATGATACTGGCCGCCGGGTACGGTACCCGCTTACGGCCTTATACCGATCACACGCCGAAACCCCTGTTTTCCATCGCCGGTCGTCCGCTGCTCGATGAGATCATCCGCCGTCTTCAAAAAGCCGGCTGCAAAGCCGTAATCATCAATACCCACCATTTGCACGCGCAAATCGAGGCCTTTGTGGCCGATCAAAATTTCAGTCTCGAAATATATACCCGCCATGAACCGGAAATACTCGGTACCGGGGGTGCTATAAAAAACGTGTCTGATTTCTGGGATGATCAACCCTTCATGGTCATTAATGCCGACATCATTGCAGATATCGATCTGACAGAAATCTATGACGGGCACTGCCGCCATCAACCGCCAGCCACACTGGTTCTATGTGATGATCCCAAATTTAACAGCGTGATCGTCGAGCAAAATAAATGGATTACGGGATTTTCCGACCAATCCCGCGGTGGCGACCCAACGACTGGCAGTCTCCTGACCTTTACCGGGGTCCAGGTACTGGATCCGCTGGTATTGGATTATATTCCGGCCGGCCGGCCTTACAGCAGCATCGATGCGTTCAAAAAAATTTTGGCGCAAGGCAAAAAGCTGGCGGCCATTGTCGTGCCCAAAAATCGCTGGCAGGATATCGGAACCCCGACAAGCTACCGCCAGGCAGCGATTGACAGGGCGGTGCCGCTGGCATTTGAAGCAGCATTCCCGGCTGCCGGCAACCAGCCGGTCGATCGTATAAAACTCAAAGGGGATGGATCCCAAAGGCAATGGTACCGATTGAAAACCAGGCAGGGCTCTCTTATAATGGTCGACCATGGTATCCGGCAAACACGATTGACATCGGAGGTCGATTCGTTTGTACAGCTGGGAGAACATCTTTACCGCCAGGGGGTGTCCGTGCCCAAAATATATTTCTACGATACCTTCTGCGGGCTTGTTTTTCTTGAGGATTTAGGTGATGATCATCTGCAGCAATCAGTGAAAACAACGGATGACCCGCAGGCAATTATCAAGCAATACCAATCCGTCATCGATCAGCTTATATCGATGTCCCGGCTCGGTGCCGAAAAGTTCGACCAAAACTGGACCTATCAAACTCCGGCCTACGATCAGAAACTGATCCTTGAAAAAGAATGCCGTTATTTTCAGGAGGCGTTTTTAAACGGCTATCTCGCATACGAGATCCGATTCAAAGATTTAGAGCCTGAATTTACTTTGCTGGCCGGCAACACCCTGCAGAATCCGACGATTGGATTTATGCACCGGGACATGCAGTCGCGCAACATCATGCTCAGAGACAACACCGTTTTCTTTATCGATTTCCAGGCTGGACGCATGGGCCCGATTCAATATGATCTGGCCTCCCTTTTAATCGACCCTTACGTGGAATTGCCGCAGCGTCTGCAGGACCGGTTGTTGGACTACAGCATTGAAATGCTGTCGCAAACAACTTCGATAGCGCCGGACAAATTTCGGACCTGTTATCACTACTGCACCTTAACCCGCAACCTGCAAATCCTGGGCGCTTTTGCATATTTGAGCAAAGTTGCCGGCAAAAAACATTTTGAACAATACATACCGGCAGCACTGAGAACCCTCAAGTCGAATCTCACTGCCGGCGATCACAATGAATTTCCCCGTTTGACCGCAGCGGCAGAAAGGGTTTACAGTCATTTGATGAAGACCGGTAAAATTTAGCAACTAGCCACTTTAGCCGGTGAAGGCGGAATTGAATATTTGTGGGAGTCGTTTCGCTCTGTCATTTTAAAATCGATCCGCCGGAGGCCGACCTTAAATATTCAATATTCAATCGAAAATATTCAATTTTTTTTACAGAGGTGAAATATGAACCCCATAAAAACAATGGTCAACGGTCTGCCCGGCAATGTGGCCCAAATAGTGGCCCGTCATATTTTAAGGGACCCACGGTTTGAGCTGCTGCCTTATTCAATGACCGGACCGGAGATCCAGCAGTCCGGATACTCTTTAGAAGCGGTATCGCTTGAGCTCATCCGACCGGACGCCAAAGCGTCAAAAATTGATACGATAAAATCACATCAGGGACAGTTTTTGAGCGTAGACTTTACCCATCCGGCGGTGGTCAATCACAACGCCGAATTTTATTGTCAGGCCGGCTTACCGTTTGTAATGGGCACAACCGGTGGGGACCGCCAAAAACTTGTGGAAACCGTAAGTTCCTCGTCCATCGCGGCTGTCATTGCACCCAATATGGCCAAACAGATTGTCGGATTTCAAGCCATGATGGAGTATGCGGCCGACACTTTTCCGGCTTTATTTGAAGGCTATACCCTCGAGATTAAAGAGAGCCATCAAAATGGCAAGGCCGACACCAGCGGCACGGCTAAAGCCATGGTGACGTATTTCAACCAGCTGGGGGTCCCTTTCTCAGAGGATCAAATTATCAAAATAAGAAATCCTGAAATCCAGCAAACGCAGTGGGGCATCGACCAAGAATACCTGACCGGCCATGGTTGGCACACCTACACGTTGGTTTCTGAAGACCGGACCGTTCGTTTTGAGTTCACCCACAATATCAACGGCCGTGAAATTTATGGCCGCGGCACCCTGGATGCCCTGCTCTATCTGTCCGGGAAAGTCGAGGACGGTGTCAGCGGCAAAGTGTTTACCATGATCGACGTGCTGAAAAACAGCTGAAGGGAAGTTGGAGGTCGGAATGCGCGAGTGGGAACAAAAGAAGGTGAGAGGTTGAGAAGGTGGGAAAGTGAGCGGAAGTGGGAAGTCGGCATGCGGAAGGGGGGAAAAAAGTAAGGTAGGAAAGAAAGAGCAAAAGGGCATAGGACGTGGCGCATAGTGGAAAGGGAATTCAGCTGAACGTCACCCGCAGACCGTAACGCTTAACCCGTAATTCGCATCGTGTAACGCGCGACTCGCAACTCACTATCCGAATGCCGCAACCCGTAATCCACAAATAAAAAACGACAGAATTCCTTAAATATTCAATATTCAATCTTCATTATTCATTTCAGCCCCCCCCACCACCTCATACACCTTCTGCAACGCCTGATCCAGATTCTCCGGCTGGTTTCCGCCGGCCTGGGCCATGTCCGGTCTGCCGCCGCCACGGCCCCCTACCACAGAAGCAATTTCTTTAACGATCTTGCCGGCATGATAACGATCGGTGAGATCTTTCGTGACAACCGCAATCAGCATGGCTTTGGAACCCGCCTGACTGCCTAAAACGACAATACCCGATTTGATTTTGTCTTTGAACTGATCGGCTAGATTTCTTAAAGCGGCCGGTGTTTCCACTGCGACGCTTTTCACCATTACCTTAACGCCGTCAATTGATTTTAGGGACTCCGGCGAGGCATCTCCGGCATCTGAAGCCAGCTTCGTTTTGAGTTGATCAACCTCTTTTTCATAGGCTTTGATCTCCGACAGCATCTTTTTTATCCGCCCGGGGATGGCCGGTGTATTTTCCTTGATCAGGTGGGCCGTCTCCTGCAATATTTTCATGGTCTGCTGGGTGTAATCCAGGGCTGTTTCACCGGTCAGGGCCTCAATTCTTCGGACACCGGAAGCGACGCTGGACTCATTGATAATTTTAAAAAGCCCGATATTGCCGGTTTGCCCGGTATGAGTTCCCCCGCAAAGCTCCCGGCTGAAATCGGTCAGGGAAACCACCCGCACCCGGTCGCCGTATTTTTCTTCAAACAGCGCGGTGGCGCCGGATTTGAATGCATCTTCCGCATCCATCTCCTGGGTGCTGGTGGGCAGGTTTTTCCGGATCTGCTGATTGACAAGTCTTTCGATGGTATCCAGGGCATCGGCTTCCACCTGGGAAAAATGCGTAAAATCAAATCGCAACCGGTCAGGGGCCACCAGTGACCCGGCCTGTTTGACATGATCACCTAAGACCTGCCGTAAGACAGCATGCAGTATATGGGTGGCCGTGTGATTTAACTCCGTGGCCTTGCGCCTGCCTCCGTCCACCTGCAGGGTGACCGCCTGATCTTTACGGATCTTACCGGCTGTCACCTTTCCCTTGTGAATAATTAATCCGGTGGGATCTTTAACCGTGTCCCGCACCTCGATCTCGAAATCGGATCCGGATATCGTTCCGGTATCTCCGACCTGACCGCCTGCCTCAGCGTAAAACGGCGTATTTTCAGTGACGATTTCAACCGACCGGCCTTGGGCTGCCTCGGTAATCTCCTCGCCGTCAGCAACCATTACCAGTATTTCTGACTCACCGCTCAATGAATCATATCCCACGAATTCGGGTTTGATGCCCTGGGCCGAAAGATTTTTGTAAGCGTCGCTGATACGGTCAAAAGTTGCCACCGTCCGCGATCTGGCCCGCTGCTGGTCCATGGCCCGGTCAAATCCGGCCATATCCAGGCTCATGCTTTTATCCCGCACGACATCCTGTACGATATCCACCGGGAAGCCGTAAGTGTCGTACAATTTAAAAATAACATCGCCGGGCACCTGGCTTTGACCGCCGGCCTGAATCTCAGCCAGGGTATCATTTAACAGCCTCAACCCGGTATCCAGGGTTTCCAGGAACCGGATCTCTTCATTTTTGATCACGTTGGTGATAAATGCAGCGGCCTCGGAAAGCTCGGGATAGGCCGATTTCATGATGTCAAACACGACTTCGGCCGTTTGATAAAGAAACGGGCGTTGCAGCCCGATGTTGCGGCCATAGCGAATCGCCCGGCGCATAATGCGGCGCAGGACATAGCCGCGTCCCTCGTTGGAAGGCAGAATACCGTCATTGATGAGAAAGGCGGCCGCCCGGCTGTGGTCGGCGATGACTTTCATGGCCACCTCCGTCTCACGGGACTCGTTCAGTTTCTTTTCAGCCAGATCCTCGGCCTTTTCAATGATCGGGCGGATAAGGTCGGTGTCAAAATTCGTCGGCACATCCTGGATGATTGATACAATCCGCTCCAGCCCCAGGCCCGTATCGATGCTCGGTTTGGGCAGCGGTGTCATTTTGCCGGATTCATCACGGTTAAATTGCATGAACACGAGGTTCCAGATTTCCAGGTAGCGGTCGCATTCGCAGCCCGCGGTACATTCCGGCCGACCGCAGCCGAATTGTTCACCGCGATCAATCAGAATTTCCGAGCACGGTCCGCAGGGACCGGTATCGCCCATGGACCAGAAATTATCTTCTTCACCGAGTCTTACAATGCGGTCCTCGGGCAGTCCAACCGATTTTAACCACAGATCGTAGGCGTCATCATCATCAAGGTAAACCGATGCCCACAGTTTATCGGCCGGCAAACCATAACCGTTGGTTAGCAGATCCCAGGCAAACTCGATGGCGCCTTCCTTGAAATAATCGCCGAATGAAAAATTGCCGAGCATCTCAAAAAAGGTGTGATGGCGGGCCGTATAGCCGACATTTTCCAGATCATTGTGTTTGCCGCCGGCCCGCACACATTTCTGCGAGGTGGTGGCCCGCACATAGTTCCTTTTCTCTTCGCCCAGAAATACGCGTTTAAACTGAACCATGCCGGCATTGATAAAAAGCAGCGTGGGGTCTTCCTGGGGAACCAGAGAAGAACTTCGCACGATCTGGTGGTCATGCTGATTGAAATAATCAAGAAATTGTTGCCGTATATCGTTTCCGGTCATTAAAAACTCCATTAGTTGCGGGTTGCGCGGTGCGAGTCACGGGTTGCGCTGTGTGCGTTCGGAAATACGCGTTGCGGGTTTCAGGTTATGTGCGACTATCCATTTTCTGGGCTCCCGTCACTGGCCCTGGTCTGATCGCACCTTCTCACCTTCCAAACTTCCCACCTTCTATTTCTTCTGTTCCTCAACATCCGCTTCGACATCCTTTTTCACAATTCCCAATGCTTCTCTGGCCTTTAGGTATATGTTGTCGTAAATGTCCTGATTTTCTTTCAGAAACCGTTTGACATTTTCGCGTCCCTGGCCGATGCGCTCACCTTCGTAAGAATACCACGAACCGCTCTTGTCGATAATTCCGGCATCAACAGCGACGTCCATCAGGTCTCCGGTTTTTGAAATACCCTCGCCGTAAGTAATATCAAATTCGGCTTCCGTAAATGGCGGGGCCATTTTATTTTTTACCACCCGCACCCGGGTTCGATTTCCCACGACTTCCTGCCCATCCTTAATGGCACCGATCCGCCGGATATCGAGCCTGACTGAAGTATAGAATTTCAGGGCATTGCCGCCGGTGGTAGTTTCCGGGTTGCCGAATACCACGCCGATCTTCATACGGATCTGATTGATGAAGATAACGGTGGTCATGGTCTTGCCAATGGTGCCGGTCAATTTCCTGAGGGCCTGGGACATCAGTCTGGCCTGCAGCCCCATATGTGAATCTCCCATCTCACCTTCGATTTCGGCCCGCGGCACCAGGGCCGCCACCGAATCAATTACGATGATGTCGATCGCCCCGCTTCTGACCAGCATGTCGGCAATTTCAAGGGCCTGCTCGCCGGTATCCGGTTGTGACACCAGCAGATCATCACAATTGACACCCAGTCGCTTGGCATAATTGATATCAATGGCATGCTCGGCATCGATAAAGGCCGCAATACCTTCCTTTTTTTGTGCTTCGGCCACGGCATGCAGCGCCAGGGTAGTTTTACCGGAGGCTTCAGGTCCGAATATTTCCACCACCCGGCCACGGGGCAGTCCGCCGATGCCCAGCGCCTTGTCCAGAGACAGGGAACTGGTTGAGATGACCGGCACCTCAATTATCTCTTTGCTGCCCAATTTCATGATGGAGCCCTTGCCAAATTGGCGCTCCACCTGAGTCAATGCGGTTTCCAGAGCTTTTTCTTTGTCCGCGGATATTGCCATGTTTTTCTCCTCCCGTTTGGAATGTCAAATGGCGAATTACGATTTAAAGTCTGATGGAATTCGAACAATGACAGCGCGCAGCGATATCATTAAATATTCGATCTTCAATTTTCAATATTTATTTTTGCCAGGCCAACCTGTTTCAAATGCGAATACACCGCACCGGATGGCTTTAGATCACTTTTAAACAAAACGATCCGATCGGCGGTAAATTTTAAATTTCCTAAATCAGAATAATCCTGAATAGCCTGGCCGACAATATCAGGATTAGCTGCTTGCCGGATACGCCCCAGGGTTAAATGGGCTTTAAATGATCTTTTTTCTTTGGGGAAACCGGCCGTTGCCAGCCGGTTCTCCAGATTGCGCTGCAAATTAAATAGAGCCGGCTTCGCTCCGCCAAGTCCGACCCAGATGACCCGGGGACGCTTAATGCCCGGAAAAAATCCAATGCCGCCGATTGTCAGTGAAAACGGTGCACAATCTCCGGCAGCATCAGCCATCACCACACCGATATCATCGATGTCGGCGGGATCTATATTTCCCAGAAACTTAAGCGTCAAATGGATATTCTGCGGTCGCACCCACCTGGCCTTGAGCCGCAACGATTTTAGCTCCTGCTGCACGTTATCCAACAAGGATATAACCGCCGGCGGTAGTTCAAAGGCAATAAAAGATCGAATGGTCTGCGACATGGGCAATTTAAATGAATATTGAAAATTGAATATTTATGGAGGTCGCTACGCTCCGTCATATAAAATTAGAGTTAAGTGAGACATTGAAATTTTGTGATGCAAGCTCTTTGAACCTGGTGGTATCAAAGACCGGTCAACAGGTATACGGGCCAATTGAAACCTAATTATTGGAATTCCAGTAACAGATCAAGTCCGTCATAGGCTCCGCGGGCTTGTCGACCGATATTGCTTTGGAGTCCTCTTTTCCTCAATTAATTTAGTTAAAGTAGACAGAATACCTTAAATATTCAATATTCAATTTTCAATATTCAATTCAAGACCTCGGCAGTGTAAACTGTGGCTCGCCGATCATAAACTTGCCCTGGGATATCTTCTTTTTCAGAATATCGGCAATCTCACCGGCCCTTACAACACTCGACAGGGGAACCGTTGCGACCTCCTGATCGTTGAGTTTGATCGAGCCGCTTTTGAGTTCAGCGTAGCTTACCTTGCCGTAGCTTCTGGAGATCCCCTTGGGATAGTCGTTGCCGTAGTCGATGATTTGGGTAAATATTTCCTCATCGGATATGGCTGTATATTGAGCGATCTCTTCATTCAACAGGGGAATGGGAATTCCCAGACCGACTGCCAAAGAGCAGCCGTATCCTTGAATGCCGACGCCTACCAGCCATTTTGAACTCATCTGTTTTAAATCTCCCATTACCCAAAGGGTTCCGGCCGGTGTCAGGGGTATCCCCTTTTTGGTCCGTTTGATCGACGGTTTGTGCTGGGTACCGTGCCAGGTCACATAACCTTCACCGCCCCCGAGAAAGATTCGGGTACCGAGACCGATGGTTTTATAATAGGGATCATTAAACAGGGGACTCAGCTGTCCGGCGGAGCAGTAATTGGCATTGCCCGCTTTAGGTTTAAGCGCTCCCATATAAGTGTATATGGTTTTATTCGTAAGGTTGACGGCACAATTATAGTTCTGATACCCGTTTCTCGGACTGCAGAGCGTCGCCTGGGGCAGCGTGCGCAAAGTAACATCTTTTTCGACCAAACGGTTTGGATAGCAGTCCGTGCCGTATGCGCTGGCTTTTAGATGCACCTGTTTGCCGGCGACCAGATCCTGGATAACATGACCGCCGCCATAATTAAACTCACCGGGATGCACTTTGTTGAGCGGATCATCCTCAACGACTTCCGTCGCCCCGATGTAGCAGTCCACCGCAGCCACTCCCGCATAGGCCGGCACCTTATTTAACCATACTTTAGATGCTTTGATCGTCGGGGTTGAATGCCCGAAGTTGATAAATGCGCCGGACGAGCACATGGGCGCGAAGGTGCCGGTGGTCACCACATCGACCTGACGCGCCGCTTCAACAGGGCCGTCGTTTTTGACGATGTCGATAATCTCCTCGGCCGTAACGACCACCACGTCTCCCGACTTAATTTTCTGATTGATTTCCTGGATGGTTTTGCTGACTTTATGCTTCTTCATGTACCATCTCTCCTACTTTTGACTGGATTTAACCTGCTCGATTTTTGACTGGACGTTGTTTTCAATCCATTTTTTGTCCCACCATTCCACCGGATTGACAAATGTTCCATTGATCAGCATGCTGAAATGAAGGTGATCCCCCCCGGCCATGCCCGTGCTGCCGGTCCGGCCCAAAATGCCGCCCCTGGACACCTGATCCCCGGCTTTGACTGCCGTGAAGCTTAAATGGGAATACATGCTGAACAACCCAAAACCGTGATCAATAATTACCGTACCACCGTAAATTCCCAGGGGCTCCGCAAACACAACAACTCCGCTGTTGGCTGCCGGCACCGGACTGTTGGCCAACGAGGCCAGGTCGATCCCCATGTGTACCTGTCGATCGATCTCCTTTTTCTTGTAAAAATAAGTGCGATGATCTGCATATCGGGCCCGGTTGGCTGAGTTGGGCAATCTTAAAAATACTCCCCGCCAGTGCAGTTTGTTGGCGGTATTGCGGCACACTTCAACTATTTTTTGGTAATTGGCTTGGCGCAGTCCACGATTAACAAGCAAAAATCTGTCCACCGCAGACATTTTTGAATCCCACGGCAATTCGGAGTCAAAATCCGGAAGTTTCTTTTTTAGAAACCCATCGGAAATGTTGATGCGATCTTTTCTGAATTTTTTGCGACGGATATAATAATTAAAACCGCTTTTGCCCGGGTTGCCGGCCAGATCGGCAGCTGTCAGGTGTATCGCTGTATCGCGCCCCTGTTCGTATCCCAGTGCGAAAAAGGCCAGGTAAAGATTTGGATCTTTAAAATATCCTGCATGCCCGGGAAAAAATTTGTTGCCGACCTGAACCCCGCTTTGTGAACAGGTTTCGGATGTTCGGTACACAACCAACCCGGCCCCGCCCTGGTTGATATTGTGAGCGCTTGTGAAAACCTCTATTCCAGGAGCACGGGTATCGATCACGACCGGCTTTTCAGCATATGTTTTGTTGCCATTCCACCAGTCTCGCCATGAGTAATCCCGCACGACCAGTCGCAAAATTGCATCCCCATCGGAAAAGCCCAGGTCAATGGGCGCCACCGGTATCTTAACCGAGGCATCATTGGTGGTTCCGCCTTTTAACAAACCGGCTGAAGGAAAGGTCTCATCATGCAGAACGATTTCCTTGCCGTCCTTGAGTAGACCGACCCAGAGTTGCCGCAAACCGCTGTCGGCATCGGAAACCGATATGGTAATTTCCTGTGAACGGCCCCAAGAAAGCGAAATTAAATCGACTTCCACCTGCGGCGCTTTTCCCTCCAGGCGAACCGTTAAAAACCAGGCAGCAGGCACCACAATGATCAAACATCCGATGAGAATCAGCCATAACCTGGTATGCTTTTTATCTTTTTTCATATTATTATATGATCATTAAATTTCCAATGGGGTCCGCTTCGAGCGAATTGGATTGTAAACGATCGGAGCCGTCTAGATTGCAATTATAGAATTTGATTAGATAGCAGTTAACCTGGTGACAATCAAGGCTTGTTTTCGTTTCTTGACTTTTGACAAGGTGCAGGATAAATTGCTCGTTATGTCAAATCTAATAAAAACAGGCAACGTTGCCATCGGCCAGGGTGCACCACTGGCTCTTATTTCAGGCCCTTGTGTGATCGATGACTATGAGACCACCCGGGAGATCGCGGCAACGGTTAAAGACATCACAGACAAACTGGAAATTCCATTTGTCTTCAAGGCTTCCTATGATAAAGCCAATCGCACCTCGGCAAATTCTTTTCGCGGGCCGGGATTGGACGACGGGCTTAAAGTTCTTGCAGAAATTAAGAAAGAATTTGGTATTCCCCTTCTTTCGGATGTTCATCGCATCAGTGAAATTCCGGCGGCTGCCCGGGTATTGGATATCATTCAAATCCCGGCGTTTTTGTGCCGTCAAACCGATGTTATCATCGAAGTGGCCCGAAGCGGTAAGGTGGTGAATATCAAGAAAGGTCAATTTCTGGCGCCCTGGGATATGGCCAATGTGGTGGAGAAGATCACTTCGGCCGGTAACCGTAACATACTGATTACCGAACGGGGCACCATGTTCGGCTATAACAATCTGGTGGTAGATTTTCGCGGGTTTATGATTATGCGCCAAACCGGTTATCCGGTAATATTTGATGCCACTCACAGTGTTCAGTTGCCCGGAGGTGCCGGCACAAGCTCCGGGGGACAACGCGACTATGCCCCGATGCTGGCCAGAGCTGCAGTTGCTGCGGGTGTTGACGGTATTTTCATGGAGGTCCACAGGGATCCCGACCACGCCCTCTGCGACGGTCCCAATTCGCTAAAACTAGACACGGTTTATGACCTGTTGTGCCAGCTCAAATCCATTCATGGGACAATCAATCGCCGCTAATTTAAATACCTTTGCCCTAGATTGAAGCTACCCCCACAGACACTGTGGCATCCGCTTTTGCGGCTTCTTGGTTCGTTTGAAACTGATGAGAAGGTTTTGATGTTGTCAGGGCGGATTGCCAACTAACTTATAAAAACCAATCGACGACCCTGGATGTGCTGTTTTTCAGGGCGGACAATTAAACTGGCCAGATGAAAACAAAAACCTTGCCGAAAAATTTAAAGGACATTCAACTGCTGTTGCTGGATGTTGACGGCGTTCTCACCGACGGCAGCATAATTTACAGCGATGAAGACAGCGAAACTAAAGTGTTTAATGTCAAAGATGGATTTGGTTTAAAGCTGGTAATGTCGGCCGGGATCAAGGTCGGCCTGGTAACCGGCAGAACATCAAAAGCCCTTCATCGCCGCTGCCGTGACCTGGGGATTAGATATATATATGACGGCGTGCGGCAAAAGGCTCAGCTGCTTGATAAGATCGTGACAGATACAGGAGTTGGTGCCGCCAACACGGCCTTTATCGGCGATGATCTACCTGACCTGCCACTGATGAGACGCATCGGTCTGTCTATTGCCGTGGCTGATGCACATGAAATGGTCCGTGATTACTCAGATTGGATCACCTCGGCACCAGGCGGTCACGGCGCGGTAAGGGAAGTGTGCGATGCGTTGTTGAAAGCCCGGGGGGATTGGGAAAAATTGATGGAACAATTTTAGGCACCTAAGTCCGTTCCGCCAACGGCGGAAACACTGAAACCTGTATATTTCGATGAAGATCAAAAAATTAAGCACCATCTTGCTGATTATTATCCTGCTGGCCATTGGTACCGTTGTGGCGGTTTTCATTGGCTACCGCAAGGTTTCAAATGCGCCTGAACTGCTGCTTTCTTCCATCAAAGACGGCGCTAATTTATCCCTGGGAAAAATTCGGCAGACAGCCACGCGCGACGGCAAAAAGGAATGGAGCTTAGAAGCCGGTTCAGCCCATTACATGGAAAATGAAAAAAAGGCTATTTTGAAGGACCTGTTTATTACCTATTTTCTTGAAGATGATCAGAAAGTTTATCTGAATGCAGATCAGGGAATATTGAAAACGGACACAAATGACATTGAATTTTCAGGCAACGTTGTGATAAGAAATGAGAATTACCGGCTAACGACGGAAAAATTGAGTTATGAACACAAACGGCGTTTCATTTTCACCGATGACCCGGTAAATATTTCAGGTGATGCCTCCGAGTTGTCAGCGGCTTCTGCGACCTTTGACTTGGCAGCCAACAAAATCGTTTTGACAGGAAATGTAGAGGCTGCGATATCCCGTGATTTTGCACCCATCCAGGGCTTGAGCAAACCCTAAATTAGGACAAGGCTCCGGCCTTTTATATATAATATTCTCTGATTCCATGAAAATATGTGATCAATGAACTTTATAGAAATACCAAGCACCAAAAAACAAATCTCAAACAAATCCCAATTACCCAAATTCAAAATTCGAATCGACTGAGTTTAATTTTTATTATTACCTTACCCGGTTGTTAACCTAATGGTTGCAATTTTAAACCAACTCATCTAAAATAAAAAAAAATTACATATTTCGGCACAAAAATTGCCGGACAACGGAAAGGTCGTCATTGACGATCAAACGAATGCTGATTATTCTACAAACCTAAAGGCAAAACACATCCGCAGGTAATATGGCACTTGAACTGAGACAACAACTTAAATTGACCCAGCAGCTAATTATGACGCCGCAGCTTCAAATGGCTATTAAGCTGCTGCAGTTGTCCAGGCTGGAGCTAATGGAAACGATCCGCACCGAGTTGGAAGAAAATCCGGCTCTGGAAGAGGTGCCGGAAAGCACCGCTGCCGAGAATTTGGTTGAACAAACTGAAAGCTCATCCGAAGAAGCCCCTGCCGAAAAAGAAGTCACCATCGAAGAAAAACTCCAGCAGGATATTGATTGGAGCGACTATCTGGATGATTACAATACTCCCGGACGGGTGCACTTCGAAGCTGAGGACAGGGATACCCCGCGTTTTGAATCCTTCATCGCCCGCAAAGAATCCCTCAACGATCACCTGCTCTGGCAATTTATCATGACCAAGCCGAACAAGGAGGAAGAGCGAATTGCCAGTCTTATCATTGGCAATTTAAATAAGGACGGCTATTTGGATGTGTCGGCTGAAGAAATTGCTGAAACGAGCGGATCATCGCTTGAAAATATCGAAGAAATTTTATCATTGATGCAAACCTTCGATCCAATTGGCGTTTGTGCCAGGGATCTGAGTGAATGCCTGCTGATACAGGCTAACCATCTGGGCCTGCAGGATACGATTGTCACCGAAATCATCACCAATCATCTCCCGAATCTGGAAAAGAAAAATTACAAACTTATCTGCAAGACTTTGAAAAAGAGTATGGATGAAGTCGTATCCGCGGTCAATGTTATCACGAGCCTGGAGCCCAAACCCGGCCGCGAGTTCAGTGATGAGACACCGCAATACATCAATCCGGACATTTACGTCTATAAACTTGAAAACGATTTTGTCATCCTGCTCAATGACGACGGCATGCCGAAACTGCGCGTGAATTCTTACTATAAAAATTCCATCACGCGCGGCAAAAAAATCTCCGGGGACGCCGAAGATTATATCCAGGATAAAATGCGGTCGGCTGCCTGGTTGATCAAAAGCATTCATCAGCGTCAAAAAACCATCTACCGCGTAATGGAAAGCATTTTGCGCTTTCAAAGGGAATTTTTTGACCAGGGAATTTCCCATCTAAAGCCGATGGTACTCAGGGACGTGGCCCAGGATATTGGGATGCATGAATCCACCATCAGCCGGGTAACCACCAACAAATATGCGTTTACCCCCCAGGGTATATTTGAATTGAAGTATTTCTTCAACAGCTCAATCAGGCGATCTCATGGCGGAACCATAGCATCTGCCAGTGTTCAGGACAAAATCAGACAAATCATATTGGGTGAAAATCCTAAAAAGCCCTACAGCGATGATAAAATCGCACAAATTTTGAAAAATGATGAAATTCATATTGCACGCAGAACAGTAGCTAAATACCGTGAAATGTTAAAAGTTTTGCCATCCAATAAACGCAAACAGATATAGGGAGGTCTAAACATATGCAGACATCCGTCACCTTCAAAAATCTTGATCCCTCTGACCATCTGAAATCATATGTTGGTGATAAGTTAGATCGATTCGACAAATTTCTTGACAACCCGGCCGAAGCCAATGTTGTTCTGGCGGTCGAAAAATTTCGCCACATTGCTGAAATCAACATATCAGGTGATCGACTCAGTATAATTGGCAAAGAAGAAACGGTTGACATGTATTCGGCCATCGATATGGTGCTCGATAAGCTTGAAAAACAGATCAAGAAAAACAAGGAAAAAATCAGAGAACGCAGATCCGCCTCGAAAAACCGCAATCGATCGATGCTTGATGAGATAGGCAACCCGCCTGACGAAGACAGCGACAGGCAAATCAAAATCAGGAACATTGAATATAAACCGATGGATATCGAAGAAGCCGTTTTGCAAATGGATTTGATCGAAGATAATTTTCTGGTATTTACCAATGCCAGATCTGATCAAACAAATGTATTGTATCGGCGCCGGGACGGCCATTACGGCTTGATTCAGCCAAGTTCGTGATTATAATAAGCGATTCCTTGATGAGTAATTTTAATTTTCCGGTTCGATGGTGTAATGTTCGAACCGGTTTTATACTGAACGATAAAAATCTTTTGGCCTACATACACAGCGTTCTGCATGTTTAGCCATAGACGTGAGTTTAAATTTCAATAATTCAAATGGTGGATACGCAATTTATTAAAACGCTGTGTATAAATGCAATAATATGTGAAAATGAAAATATGTGAAGTATTGCAGAAAGAAGCAATTCAGGCCGATTTGAAGGCCCAGAATAAAAAAGGGATCCTGGAAGAACTTGTGGGCCCTGTGGCTGGAATTGCCAATGTCCATCCGGAAGATCTGGTCAAAGTCCTCCTGGAAAGAGAGCGTCTCGGCAGTACCGGAATTGGTGGCGGCATTGGTATCCCACACGGCAAAATGAAAGACCTTGAATCGCTGGTTCTCGGTTTCGGGCTGAGTCGCAAGGGGGTCGATTTTGAATCGCTGGATGGCAAGCCGGTCCATATCTTTTTTCTCCTGATTACACCTGAAAATTCAACGGGTCTTCATCTAAAGCTTCTGGCTCGAATATCCAGAATTCTAAAAAATGAACCTTTCAAGGACAGACTCTTAGGTGCCTCTGACCGCGATGAGATTTTAAGTATTATCAAAGGGGAGGATGAAGAATTTTAACTGCTGAAATGAACTAACGTGCAAACAAAAGTCATTTTCATCATTACAGGTCTTTCAGGCTCCGGAAAGAGCACGGCCATGGCCGCCCTGGAGGATGCCGGATTTTATTGCATCGACAATATGCCGGTAGATCTTCTGCCCAAATTTCTGGAAATGCCGCTAGAGCGTGATTCTGATATTTCCGGAATAGCGCTGGTCATGGATTTGCGCGAAAAAGGCTTTCTTGCCAGATACAGCGCCGTCTTCAGCGAGCTCAAAAAGAAAGGCTATTTTTTCGAAATCCTGTTTCTTGAAGCCGAAGAAGAAATCCTGGTTCAGCGTTACAGCGAAACACGCAGACAACACCCCATGTCAACCGGCAAAAGTCTACTGGACGACATCCGGTTGGAAAAGGAGCAGCTGGAAGATTTGAGATCGGCATCTGATCTGGTGATCAACACCAGCGAGTTTAATGTACACGAACTCAGGTCAAAAATTCTGGACATCGCCCAGAGAAGCAAAAAAAACGTACCCATGCGCATCAATGTTCTCTCGTTTGGTTTCAAGTACGGGATACCCTACGATGCTGATCTGATCATGGATGTGCGTTTTATGGTAAATCCGTACTTTATTCCGGAATTAAAGGAGCTTGATGGAGAAGCACAAGAGATAATAGATTTTGTTATAGGCCACGCTGACACCCGCGCATTCCTTGAAAAATATCTGGGTCTGCTTGACTATTTAATCCCGTTGTACGAGAAAGAGGGCAAGGCCTATTTAACAATAGCGCTCGGCTGTACCGGGGGTCGGCACCGATCTGTAACGATTGCCAGAACTATATACGAGCACATCCATGCCATGGGAAAAACTGTGGAACTTAATCACCGCGACCGAGTCCAGCCTTCGTAGATCAGAGATAGTTCAACCCAAATCCAGTGGCAGACAGATAGTCAGAATAAATAAAATGAATAACGGACATTAAGCATATGCATGGTGTTTTATGATCGGTATTGTTATCGTCACACATAGCCGGCTTGGTGATGCCTTGATCGGTGCGGCTGAATTTATTATCGGAAATCGACCTGAAGCCATGGAATCGGTCTCGATCGATCTGAGTGAGAACGCGGATAAACTGCGCACCAAGATTGCCCAGGGAATCAAGAAGGTCGAAGGGCAGGAAGGCATTCTTATTCTGACGGATATGTTCGGAGGCACTCCCTCCAATCTCAGTTACTCGTTTTTGGAGGAAGGTCACATCGAGGTGTTGTCCGGTGTAAACCTTCCGATATTGATCCAGGCTGCAAGCTTGCGGGATAAAAACATGAAACTCGACGAGCTGGCAGCCAAGCTGGAAGTATTTGGCAAAAAAAGCATTTCTCTGGCCAGCGGAATTCTTAAAGGCAACAAGCGGAGTTAAACCGTGAGCAGTTGGCAGCTTGGTACCATCAACCAGGCCGATGAGCTTGAGCCTATTCTGGCCATCGAACAACGTTCGTTTCGGTGGCCCTGGGGTCGTCTTTCCTTTGAAGGGGAGCTGTCCTGTCAAAATGCTTGCAACTATATTGTCAAATCGTGCGCAAACGGCACCGGCGAGCAGGTGGTCGCATACGCCTTCTTTCGTCTGGCAGCCGATGAACTACACCTTTTAAAAATTGCCGTCAGCCCCGCCTGGCGGGGACATGGGATCGCCACCCGGCTTCTTGAGCGGTGTTTTACAATCCGTGCGAAGCAGGGGGCAACTTCGGTTCATCTTGAAGTTCGCCCATCAAACACCGCAGCCATTGAACTTTATCTGAAGCTCGGGTTTGAAGTGATCGGTCGACGGCACAAATATTATGCGGATACAAAGGAAGATGCAGTATTGATGATGAAAAACCTAAAGGAGGAATTATGAGTATTAAGCTTGGTATTAATGGTTTCGGCAGAATCGGCCGTATGGTTTTAAGAGCTGCCCTGAAACACCCCGATGTGGAAGTTGTGGCGATCAATGATTTGACTGATTCGGAAACAATGGCCTACCTGTTAAAATATGACTCGGTTCACGGCCAACTGGATATGGAGGTTACGGCCAAAGATGACAGTATCCAGGTCGGTGACAAATCCATTGCCATCCGTTCCGTAAAAGACCCGGAAAAAATCGGCTGGGGTGATTTCGGAGTGGATATTGCCGCCGAATGCACCGGTATCTTTCGCGATCGGGAAGGCGCCTCGAAACATCTGGCCGCCGGAGCCCGCAAAGTCATTATCTCTGCCCCGGCCGGCAACCCGGACATTACGATTGTCATGGGGGTAAACTCCAACCAGTATGATCCCCGACAGCATCACATCATTTCAAATGCTTCCTGCACCACCAATTGTCTGGCGCCGGTTGCCAAGGTGCTGCTGGAAAATTTTGGCCTACAGCACGGGCTGATGACCACCATTCATAGCTATACCGGTGATCAGCGGTTGCTTGATTTCCCCCACAAGGACCTTCGGCGGGCCCGGGCGGCAGCACTGTCCATGATCCCCACCACAACGGGTGCGGCCAAAGCCGTCGCACTGGTACTGCCGGAGCTTTCCGGTAAGCTCAACGGCCTGGCCATCCGGGTTCCCACGCCCAATGTATCGCTGGTGGATCTGGTGGCAACGGTCGATAAAGCAGGCCTTACCGTCTCAGATGTAAACGAGGCTTTGAAGCAGGCATCCGAAGAATCCCTGGCCGGCTATCTGGGTTACAGCGACAAACCGCTGGTCTCGATTGATCACAACGGTTGCGCGCTGTCTTCCATCGTGGATGCACCCACCACCTATGTCATCGAAGACATGGTCAAAGTGCTCTCCTGGTACGATAATGAGTCCGGTTATTCCCACCGCATGGTCGACCTGGCCGCCATGGTGGGCAAAGAGCTGTAACGAATAGAAGGTGAGAGGTTGAGAAGATAGGAAGGTGAGAAAGTATCAGGACTGAGTGATGAGGACTGAGGATTGAGAACGGAAAAAGGGGGCAGGTGTCAGGTTTCAGGGAACAGCCATTTGAAGTCGTAATTCCTTAAACCTTTTTCCTTTAACCTTTGACCTTTATCCTTTTAGACCTTACGCCCTATACCGTATACCTTTCACCAATTTCTATGACCGCTGAGCTTGTACAAACACTTGCAGCAAAGGAATAAATCAATGAATACACGCACCCCACTTATAGCCGGCAACTGGAAAATGTACAAAACCAATGCCGAAGCCGTGGAAACGGCCGGCCGTCTGGTTGAGCTGGTTGCAGGCACGTCTGATGTGGATATCATGATTACACCGGTGTTCACCGCAATTGATCCGGTTTGCACGGTTGTCAAAGGCAGCCGGGTTGGTTTGGGAGCCCAGAATTTGTACTGGGAGAAGGAAGGTGCTTATACCGGAGAAATTTCCGCTGACATGCTGGTTTCCGCCGGATGCCAATACGTGATCATCGGTCATTCGGAAAGACGCCAGTATTTCGGTGAAACCGATGAAACCGTCAACAAAAAGATCGGTGCCGCCATCACGGCCAATCTGATTCCGGTTTTCTGCATCGGCGAAACCGAGGCTGAACGAGAATCCGGCAACACATTTTCTGTGCTTGACAAACAGGTTAAAGACGGGTTAAAAGAAAAGGTTGTTGAAGATATCGGTTCTTTGGTCATTGCCTATGAACCGGTCTGGGCCATCGGAACCGGCAAGACGGCCACCAGCGATCAAGCTCAGGAAACGCACAAATATATCCGCTCGCTGATCGATGGCGTTTTTGGCACGGCTCTGGCCGACTCCGTCCGGATTCTGTACGGTGGCAGCGTCAAACCGGCCAATGTTGCCGAATTGATGGCAATGCCGGATATCGATGGTGCCCTGGTTGGCGGCGCCAGCCTGGATGCCGAGTCGTTCAGCCGGATTGTAAAATTCTAAAATTTCATTGGGACACAGATTTACACGGATTAACACGGATAACTAATTCAGGATTCAGGAGAATCAATTTTGGAGTTCAGAAATTAAGGAATTTAGGGATTAAAGAATTTTTATTCGCATTATTTCATTTTTAAGAATTCCGACTTCCGCATTCCCAATTCCGAATTCTAATGATTCCGACTTCCGCAGGCCGTATTTCGAATTCATATATTTCCGTGTCCTAACAGGAAAAACTTAAGCATTATGACAATTTTACTAATAGTGATTCACGTCCTCGTTTGTATCGCGCTGATCATGATTGTTTTGCTCCAGACGGGCAAAGGCTCGGACATGGGCGCCGCTTTTGGTGGCGGATCGAGCCAGACGCTGTTTGGCAGCACCGGTGCCTCGACTTTTTTGAGCAAAGCCACAACCGGCGCCGCCATTGTATTTATGCTCACCTCGTTGGGGCTGGCATATATGTCCAGTCACCGCACGGGAACGGAATCGGTTGTCACCGAGACCCCTGTCCCGATAGAAGGATCGGCCCTGCCGGCACCGGGCACACCGCCTGCAGCCGGCGGCAGCGATTCACAGCCGGCCAAACAGTCAGAGTAACATATAGCTGTAGATTTTTGAAAACGTGCCGAAGTGGTGGAATTTGGTAGACACGCTATCTTGAGGGGGTAGTGGCTTACGGCCGTGCCGGTTCAAGTCCGGCCTTCGGCACCAACCACATCTTTTTAAAAGCGATTTCAGGTATTTACCGGGATCGCTTTTTTTCATATGCGATTTTCGGCCTGATTTTCGCACCGGTTTGGGCAGGATAACAGCCTCCACTCAGGAATATTCATCCCCGATTTCATAGCCTATGGAACGATAACCCTTAAGTCGTCGATCATACATTCTTGCCAAAACCGGCACATTCAAATCCGCGTAATCGTAAATCACTACCTTCTACTTACTGTCGTGGATTCTGTTCAAACGACCGGCGTATTGATTTAGGGTACCTCTTCAGGAAATCGGCAAAGTCAAAAATAAGGAAGCTACATTTTGGCAATTGATTGTTTTTGCTCTTTTAGCTGATTGATTCTTGCCTGCAGCGCCTTCCTTTTTTCATCTAAAGCAGCCAGTTCCTGCTCAGCAGACTTGATTCGCTCATCTATTGGCTTTTGATTCTTCAAAATATCCTCGAAAATATTCGACGCAAACGTCATGAAATCGGTATAACCTTACAATTTCATTAATTTAAAATCAATCGTCATTTCATTAATCACGCAAAAATAAAAAATAAATGCGTTGACAATATGTCACATTTGACATATTTTAAACCATATGAGCCCCCAAGATAAACCACTGGTATGGATGCATGGTGAGATCGCCACACCGCCCTTTTCTGAAAATGCTCGAATCGAAGCGGGATATTTATTGCGGCAAGTTCAAAAAGGCGTAAAGTTATCTTTACCACAATCGCGACCAATGCCATCGATTGGGACCCGGTGTCATGAGCTAAGAATAATTGATGAAAACTTGACCTGGCGAATAATATATCGAATCTACACCGATGCGATTTTGATTCTGGAGGTTTTTGAAAAGAAGACGAACAAAACCCCCAAATCGATTATCAATATCTGCAAACAAAGAATCAGTCGATATGAAGCAGATGTTAAAAATTGGAAAAAATAAAATGGATAAGAGAAAAAAGAAAGATTTAGAATCTAAGGGTTATAAGGTCGGATCTGTTGATGAATTTCTTGGATTGAGCCCGGATGAATCGGATTACATCGAGCTAAAACTCGCACTCAGCGAAGCTCTGGCAAAACTCCGCAAAAAAAGCAATTTAACACAGGCACAGTTAGCTAAACAGCTGAAGTCCAGTCAGTCAAGGGTTGCTAAAATGGAAAAGGGAGATCCAACCGTATCAGTGGACCTGCTTATAAAATCAATGCTGGCTATGGGTGCCGACAAGAAAAGCATCGCCAGAGCGATCGCCTGACACGTTTCACCGGAATAGACATGAACGTTAGCTCCACATTTTTTTTCACTGCTGATGAACACTACGGGCACGCAAACATCATCAAGTATTGTAACCGCCCTTTCACATCGGTTGATGATATGGATGCCGAGATTATTCAGCGCCACAATGAAATCGTCGGACCGAAGGATGTTGTGATTCATGCAGGAGACTTTACCCTTTCGAAAAAGACTTTTGCCGAAAATTACATTCGGCAGCTTAACGGAACCCACATTTTTCTGAAAGGCAGCCACGATTATTGGCTGAAAAAGTCAGCCATTGTATTCTGGGAGAGGGAAATGGAAGGATTTTATGTGGTTGTATGTCATTTCGCCAGGCGTGTCTGGCCACGGTCACATTACAACAGCCGGCAACTTTATGGCCATTCCCACGGAAAACTTCCGCCCATCGGCAAGCAGTGGGACATCGGGGTTGATAATAACGTTTTTTATCCGGTCAGCTTCAATAAAATTCGTGAAATAATGCATAATCGGCCAGATAACCCTAATTTTGTGGGTAATAAAGCTGCCTGAATGATTTTTCGTGAATTGAAATATGCGATTATGCGGCCAGGAACGTACAAAACTCGTTTAAACTCACTTAAACTCACTTGTAAATCAGTAACTTATTGTTTTCATTGGTTATCTGGCAAGTCCGGCCTTCGGCACCATCCATGCATTAATCTTAAGGGTTTCAGTCACCTACTGGAACCCTTTTGCTTTCATATGCAAAAATATGCATTTTTCGTACAGGACTTGGTACACCTTTGCCGCCGCCGGTTAAGGCATCTTCCAACCCCGCCCTGCCCTCTCCTGGAATCCAGTGACCGTATACGTCCACGGTGATCGCAATCGATGAATGGCCGAGCTGTTTCTGCACATAAGCCGGGCTCACCCCTGCCATTAAAAGGATCGTAGCGTATGTGTGTCGAAGGTCGTGGGGATTGCGAGTTTTCAACCGGGCCGCCTTGCACACCCGCTTCAGCTCACCTTGAACCTTACGCTGACTATACGGCCAGGGACCGCCCCTCTCTGCCGGATCGACAAACAGAAGATCCACACCGCCACCACTGCCCCTTTTAAGCCCTCTTTTCTTAAGGTATGCGATGTGGGATCACCAATTAAGCTTTGCTGTCTTGGCCACGATAGCGGATTAAATTCATGGCCATCATGGTGGCCACGACATCACTATCCTGGTTGACCATCTCGCAAAAGGAGAACAATACACCCCGGTCGGGCTTGCTGCGGGAAGGTTTCACCTTGTGCACGGTAATCCGCAAAGTCAACTCGTCGCCGGGGCGTACCGGTTTGAGCCAGCGCAGTTCATCCACACCCGGGCTTCCCAGACTAGCCGGTCCCGGCAGGCAGTGTTCCACGAACAATCGCATGAACAGAGCGCAGGTATGCCATCCGCTGGCGATGAGACCGCCGTATACTGTTTCTTTGGCGGCCTCCGGATTGGTATGAAAAAGCTGCGGATCAAACTGTTTTCCGAAGCGGACGATCTCATCCTCGCTTATGGCAAGGGGACCGAACTCATGGACGTCTCCTTCCACGAAGTCCTCCAAATAACGGTCATGCGCTGTGGTGATAAAGACCCCGTTACTCATTCAAATTGACCCCCTTACTGGATTTTAGACAATTCGCAACCAGATGGATATATCAGTAAGCCGACACAACGGTCAAGGACTCTGAGTTCGTCTGAACTTCAGTGAAAAAATTAAGAAAATCAGAGGGACGTCCGTTATATATTTACATTTTTACAAGCTTTTAAGTTGAGACACTTTAAATGATATTCGATATTTATCAACTTCCTATCAGTTCTTTTTGTATCTGTTTTAGGTTTGGAACACTTCTCCTTCGACTAGCGGCTCGGCTTGCCGTCGCTGGACTGATTTTCAACTTTCGGGCAACATCCGCACAA
>Ga0209791_1000125_pt1 | contig 44837 bp, 37 predicted proteins | sample WorMetTyACAVOLI1_FD_187422 | JGI IMG/M metagenome (GOLD analysis project Ga0209791, IMG submission 187422) | Marine gutless worms symbiont microbial communities from Max Planck institute for Marine Microbiology, Germany - Olavius algarvensis... ... | reverse complement strand
AAATCGACTCTATTCCAGCGACCCAGACTCGAATTCGAAGTACTTAAACGACGACGAAAATGGAAATCCGATTTCCAAATACATCAAGCACAGTTGGCATTATGATTTATTCCGGACAGCAGTGCGCTTACGCGGGGATGACAATTGAGACAGGACCTTGCAATAACGGCGCGTTACAAGATCCCCCGCTTTTGCGGGGATGACAATTGAGACACATGTGATGACTCCCATTGCGGGGATGACAATTATGGCGCAGCGAAATTCTGAAATAGCAGCTGTCGTCAGCTAGCGCTTGAAGCGGATTTTTTTGGGGTAAGGGAAAACATCCTCGTAAATACCGGCCTTGATGTTGGCCTGCTTTTGCAGCCAGAAATCGGCGTCGAGCAAGTCGCGATGGTGTTTCAGGAAGGCCTGGCGCACGCGGTTGTTGGCGAACAGGAAGGTGGCGAATTGTTCCGGAAACACATCGTTGGCGGCGATGCTGTACCAGGGTTCCGCCGCAAATTCATCCTCCGGGTATCTCGGCTCCGGAATCTTGCGAAAATTACATTCGGTCAGGTAGCAGATTTCATCGTAGTCGTAAAACACGACTCGGCCCTGACCCTGACCGGTAACGCCGAAATTTTTCAACAACAGGTCGCCGGGGAAAATATTTGCAGCGGCGAGTTCCTTGATGGCTTCACCATAGCCCCTCATAAGGCGCCTGAGGTAGTCGTCATCGGCCTGTTGCACCGCCAGGTTCAGCGGCGTCATGCGGCGTTCGATGTAAATATGTTTGAAAATAATCTGGTCGCCTTCCTGCGAAACGCTGTTGGCGCAGGTATCGTAAAGCTCCTCGAGCAGATCTTCGGAAAACCGGGCGCGCGGCAGCGCGACGTGCGAATATTCGAGGATGTCCGACATGCGACCGACGCGGTCGTGCATCTTCACCAAGCGGTAAGTATCCAGGACTTCCTGGCGCGTGGTTTTTTTCGGCGGCGGGAAGCGATCGCGAATAACCTTGAAGACATAGGGATACGAAGGCAGAGTGAACACCGCCATGACCATACCCTTGACACCGGGTGCAAAAATAAGCTCGTCTTCTGAATGTTTGAGGTGATGCAGGAAATCCCGGTAAAAAACCGTTTTACCCTGCTTGTGGAAACCGATGGCTGAATAAAAGGATTCCTTGCTGCGGGTGGGCATCAAGCGCCGCAAAAAGGTGACGATCGATGACGGCACCGGGTGGTCGACCATGAAATACACGTAGGAGAATTCAAACAGCCGGGCCAGGCCTTGTTTGCCGATGATGATCGCATCGCAGTATATCGAATCGCTGCCGCTGTGCAGGATGGGAATCGCAAAAGGTACCTCCTGGTTCGAATTGATCGCGCGCCCGACGATATAGGCGGCCTTGTTGCGATAGAACACGCTGCTGATAACCTGGAATTGAAAATTGAGGTGCGCGCGGCGCGGTCGCGGAAATGTTTGCTTTATCAAGGCCTGGGTAATGTTGCGCACATCCCGGTCGATATTTTCGAAGGGCAGGTTGAAGTCGCTATCGAGCAGTACTTGCTTGATCGCGGAGCGAAAGCCGCGTTTGGCGGGATAGTAAACGTGGTAAGAGGGTTTTTCGGAATCGATAAATTCGGTCGAAACGGCGCTGCGAACGAAAATGTAGTCATTGCCGAAGTAATCGCGATGAAACAATGCGCAAAACACCGAGTTGTAAAACGATTCGGCCAGTTCCGGCTGCAGGTGGTTGCTGATCAACAGCACGTATTCGCGTTTTACGTCGAACCAGAGCTGGCTATTGAACGGCTCGAGATCGAACAGTTTGTGCAAGTCCCGAATCGAGTCCTTGACGCGTATATCGTAAAACTCGATGCGCTCGCGCGAGGCTGCGCGCTCCGCATCCCAGTCGGCGTTTTCGAATCGCTCCTTAGCGCCTTTGGTGATCTTGCTGAAAATTGTAAAATGTCGATTGAAGCCGTTTAGTATGCTGGCTGCAATTTGCACCGGCAGGCCCTTGGCCGGGATATCCATTAATTATGCTCCGGGATGATTATTGTTTACGTGATGGAATATCAAGGCGCTGCCTTTTTTCCCACAGATTCTTGCGGCTAATGCCGAGCATGCGAGCGAGCTCGGTTTCATTGAACTGCGGTTGGTATTTCTTGACGAAACTGACGAAGTAATCATCGAGCGACAGGCGATTTTCGAGTTCGTATAGCGGCAGTTGATGGTTGGTTTCGACGTTGTTGAGCGCCAGGTCGTCGGCAGAAATCTGGCCGCTTTGTTTCAGAATTACCGCGCGCTCGATAATGTTTTCGAGCTCGCGCACATTGCCGGGCCACTGGTAGCGAAGCATTTGCTCGTAAGCGGTATCTTCGAAATTCATGACCTTGCGGTGGGTGCGTTTCGCCATCCGGGTTAGAATTGTTTCGGCCAGCAATTTTATATCGCTGCCACGCTCGCGCAGCGGCGGCAAATTCACTTCGAAAACGTTTAATCGGAAATAGAGATCTTCGCGAAATCTTCCATCTTGCACCATTTGAGCCAGGTTTTTATGGGTTGCCGTCAGCACGCGCACGTTGACCTTGATGGCTTTATTCGAACCTACGCGGCGAATTTCATTGTCCTGCAAGACTTTAAGCAAACGACCCTGGGCCGCCAGCGGCAGTTCGCCGATTTCGTCCAAAAACAAGGTGGCGCCATTGGCGGCCTCGATCAATCCCTTTTTCATTTCGAGCGCGCCGGTGAAGGCGCCGCGCTCGTGGCCGAATAGCTCAGACTCGATCTGATTTTCGGCGAAGGCGGCGCAGTTTACACTGACCAGCGCCTGTTTGCGGCGCTCGCTTTGCGAGTGTATGGCGCGCGCCACCAATTCCTTGCCGGTACCGGTTTCGCCAACGATTAAGACCGTGGTATCGGTCGGCGCCACCCGTCGGATACGGTCGATGACTTCGAGCATTGGCTCGCAGTGCGCAACCATGCCGTTACTCGGGTAATACTTGTCGACCTCCTGCTTGAGGAATGTGTTCTGCTGCTCGACCCTTGTCTTTTCGAGGATTCGTTTGACTGTGATATTCATTTCATCGTGATTAAATGGTTTGGCGATGTAATCTACCGCACCCTGTTTCATGGCTTCCACGGCCGATTGCACGGTTGAATAACTGGTCATGATCAGAACCGGGGTCGGTGCCGCGCGCGCGATCAGCTCGGTTCCCGGTTCACCCGGCAGGCGTAGATCCGAAATGATCAAGTCATACATATTGATCGAGTTTTCTTCCGCCTCGGCCACCGAAGCCACGCCGGTAACCTGGTAACCCTGACGCTGCAACAGCCGCACCAGGCTTTCCTGGATGATGGGTTCGTCTTCGACCACCAGTATATTGCTCACGCCTGCGCCACTCTCGAGGCGTCAAATCCGGGTAACACGATGTCGAAGCGGCAACCCTGCCCGTATTTGCTGCTGACCGAAATCGAGCCGCCGTGTTCCTGGATTATGTTATAGGCCAACGACAATCCGAGGCCGGTTCCTTCACCCACCATTTTGGTAGTAAAAAAAGGCTCGAATATCTTCGACAGGTGCTCTTCGGCGATGCCTTTACCCCGATCGCTGACCGTAATCGTCACCTGATTTGCGTCGATTCCGGTTTCGATGGTAATCGTCTGACCCGGCTCGGAGGCATCGGTGGCATTGGTCAACAGATTGACGAAAGCCTGCACTAGCTTTTGCGCATAGCCGGAAACAAAAACACCGCCCTCGCACTGGTGCTGGTAGTTCATTTGTTTACCGGACTGACTTAGCGACACCAGGTTGATAGCCTCGCCCACAATTTGCTCGAGATCGAGATTTTCGGCCGGGTACTCGTCCGGGGCTCCGGCATGGCCGTAGTTTGAGAGCGAGCCGACAATGCGGCTAATACGATCCGTCTGCGTCAGAATCTGGTTCAAGCCTTCGCTGACTTCCGGAGTCGCCCGCAGATCGGAGCGCAAATCCTGTGCCAGACAGGCTATTCCGGTCACTGGATTGCCTATTTCATGGGCAACGCCGGTCGCCAGTTGACCGATCGAGGCAAGTCGCTCGCTATGCGCCAGTTTTTCTTCGAGGGAGTAACTTTCGCTATGATCTTCAATCAGAATGGCGATGCCGCTGTTGCCTTCCCGTTCCTGGCGGACTTCCGCTTTGAACAGGTTCAGGACCTTGATCTGGCCATGAATTGGAAATTTGAAATTGCCGACCAGAAATTCGTCGCTAGCAATAAAGCCGGCCAGCAACTCTCGCCACGGCAGCTGTAATTGATCGATAGACTTGCCGATGGCCTCATGTTGCTCGATCCCGGTAAGCTTGCTGAGTTGTTTGTTCCAACTAACGATATTGTTTGCATTGTCGATCGAAACCGCGCCCAGGGGCAGATCCTGTAACACCTGGAAATGAAAACGCCGCAACGCATCGAGTTCGCTGGAAACGCCGCGCAGCTTGTCGCGCGATTTCTCCTGGGTATTGCCGACGAACTGGATGGTGTCGGCGAGCGCACTCTGCGTCGCACCATCGATTTGTAAATGCTCGTTGACGATCATACGCGACAGCACCGGGCCCACCAGACCCGACAGGTTGCGATCGATTTGCGCGCGCAGGCGGGTAAGATCGCTCTGCATGACTTCACCCGGGACCAGTCCTAGGTCGGCCAGCGCGCGATTGACCTCGTTATGCGCAATATCTTGTCCGACGATGGTGCTCAATTGCTGTTCGAACTCCGCTATCGAGGCGGCCTTGACCGCACCCTGCGGAATCAGAAAACTTTCGCGGCTGCAGGCCTCGGCCACTTCGCGCTCCTCCGCCGATTGGCGACTGAGCAGCGAGACGATCACGAAAGTCAGGCTGTTGAGCACCAGTGACCATAGCGCTGCATCGGTGGTGCTCATCGCCAGTTCGGGAATCGTGAAATAGGGGGTTTCGATGATGCCGGCGCGCTCGAACAAGGGCACAAACAGCGTAACGGCCCAGATAGTGGCGCCGACCACCAGACCGGCGATGAAGCCGTTTTTATTGGCGCGCGACCAGTACAGCAGACCAACGACGCCCGGCAGGCACTGGGCGACCGCCACAAAGGAAATCAGCCCGAGGCCGGCCAGTCCCGGATTATGCTGCTGCACCAGGTAAAAGAAGTATCCAATGCCGACGATCGACATGATGACGATACGCCGCCCCCATAATAGCCATTCGTACATGCTGGTGCCGGTCGACAACTTGGGCGGAAAGCTCGCCGGCAATACGAAGTTATTCATACACATCGAGGCCAGCGCGAGGGTCGTGACGATAATCATAGCGCTGGCCGCGGACAATCCGCCCATGAAGGTCAGTATCGGCAATACCGACGAACCGCTGTCGAGCGTGATTCCGAGCACGAAAAAATCGGCCGGTATCGTGAGCTGCAACGACTGGCCGGCCCACAGAATCGGTGGAATCGATAAATTGAGTAATAACAGGAATAACGGAAACGCCCAGCTCGCGGTTTCGATATTTTTATGTTTGATACTTTCGACAAAAATCATGTGGAACTGACGCGGCAGCAGAAAAGCGGCCGCGAAGGAGAGTAACATCAGAGTCGCCCAAGGGCCGTCGGTGACCGGAGCAAACAACGCCTCATTGGCCTCGGGGTGTTGTTGCAGATACTGATTCAACTCGCCGAAACCGCCGAAGATACCAAAGATCGCGAACAGGCCGACACTTAGCAAGGTTACCAGTTTGACCAGCGACTCGAAGGCAATGGCGACGACCAGGCCGCGATGCTTTTCACGCAATGAAATATGGCGCGTGCCGAACAGGATGGAAAACAGCCCCACGATGATGCAGAACATTAGCGCGATCAACTGTTGTTCGGTTTCGTTGGTCATGATTTGCAGCGTGTTGGTTACTGCTTGTATTTGCAGCGATATATAGGGTAGGGTGCCGGTCAATACCAGCAGGGTCACGAGCACTCCGGCAAGCTGGCTGTGGTAGCGAAAGGCGAACAGGTCGGCCAGCGATGCGAGTCGATAGGTTTCGGTGATTTTGAGTATCGGTCGCAGCAGGATGGGCGAAGCGACGAAAGCCAGCGTTGTGCCAAGATATATCGTCAGGAAGTTGTAACCCTCTTTTTGCGCAAAACCAACGCTGCCGTAGAAGCTCCACGAAGTCGCATAAACCCCGATCGACAGGGTGTAAACCAGCGGGTGGCTGACGATGGATTCCGGAATCCAGCCGCGATCGGTGGCGGTGGCGATAACAAACAACAGCCCAAGGTAGAGCACGCCGACAACGAATAGTTGCCACAGCTCAAATTGCATTTTTACGCAACAGGCGCTGCAAGTAATAAGACAACAGGATGATACACAACCAGATCAGGTAAGGCAGAAACCAGGGTGAATCGACTGAGATCCACAATCCCAGCAAGGGTGGTAGCAGCAACAGCAAGCAAATCAGCAGGACGACTATAGTGATTTCGGTCGCCCGTAAATCGGCAGCAAAAAGCGACACTGTGTTACCCCTGGTTACTCGATTTTCCGATGAAGTGTTACCTATAGTGACGTACAGGTCAATAGAACTGCGAAAACCGTTGATTTAAATCAAGAATGAATCGTCAGGAACGATTGCTATAAGCCAGTCTCTTGTCGCTGGCCACCGATTGTGTAAGCATATCCGGGCTCGCACAGAAACCTAAGGAAACTCTGATTTATTCAGGGTTTCCGCGGCACAGGGATGTGCCGCTTCGGTGGACCGCGCCATTTTTCAATGACTGTAAGGCATTGAAAAATGAAGGAGAAACGAAAATCGCATTTTCGTTTCTCCGTGCTCTGACAATTCAGGATGAATTGTTCAGAGCTTATTTAATAATCAAATCCCGAGGGAGGCAAGATGTCAGAAATCAAAACATACCCAGCCCCGGCAGAATTTGCCGCCCAGGCTAATGTCACCGCGGCTCAATACGATGAAATGTATCGCCAGTCGGTAGAAGACCCCGATGGGTTTTGGTCGGAACAGGCAGAAAACTATATTTCCTGGTTCAAACCCTGGAATTCGGTTAGCGACTGGAGCTTCGCCGAGGACGATCTTCATATCAAATGGTTCGAAGGTGCGGAACTCAACGTTTCCTATAACTGCCTGGATCGCCATTTGGAGCAACGTGCCGATCAGGTCGCTATCATCTGGGAAGGTGACGATCCCAACGAAGATCGCAAAATCACCTATGCGGAACTGCACCGGGAAGTTTGTAAATTCGCCAATGTGCTGAAAGACCGCGGCGTCAACAAGGGCGATCGCGTCTCGATTTACATGCCGATGGTGCCCGAGGCCGCGGTCGCGATGTTGGCCTGTACCCGCATCGGCGCGGTGCACTCGATCGTGTTCGGCGGATTTTCTCCGGATGCCTTGCGCGACCGGATTCTCGACTCGGACTGCCGGGTAGTCATTACCGCCGACCAGTCGATGCGCGGCGGCAAACGGGTTCCGCTCAAGGACAACGCCGACAAGGCGGTCGGCCAATGCCCCAATGTCAGTTCGGTGATTGTCGTCAAGCGCGGTGGCGATCCGGTGGAATGGACCGAGGGACGCGATGTCTGGTACCACGAAGCCGTCGCGGCCGCCGCGGCCGAATGCCAGCCCGAGAGTATGGCTGCCGAAGATCCGTTGTTCATTCTTTATACCTCCGGCTCCACCGGCAAGCCCAAGGGCGTGTTGCATACCACCGGCGGTTATCTGTTGCAGGCGGCGATGACGCATAAGCTGGTATTCGATTATCAGGATGACGAGGTTTACTGGTGTACCGCGGACGTCGGCTGGGTCACGGGCCATACTTACATTGTCTATGGCCCGTTAACCAATGGCGCGACCACACTGATGTTCGAAGGTATTCCGACCTACCCCGATATTTCCCGCTTCTGGCAAGTCTGCGACAAGCATAACGTGTCGATATTCTACACCGCGCCGACCGCGATTCGTTCGCTGATGGGGGCGGGGGACGAGCCGGTTACCCGAACATCGCGCAGCAGCCTGCGATTGCTTGGCACCGTGGGCGAGCCGATCAACCCGGAGGCCTGGGAATGGTACTACCACGTGGTTGGCAACGGCAAATGCCCGATCGTCGATACCTGGTGGCAAACCGAGACCGGGGCGCACATGATGACGCCTTTACCCGGCGCGACCACCACCAAGCCGGGGTCGGCCACCTTCCCGTTCTTCGGCGTGCAGCCGGTGCTGCTCGACGATCAGGGCAATGAAATCGACGGCAACCCGGCCGAGGGTAACCTGGCGATCAAGGCGCCCTGGCCATCGATGATGCGGTCGGTGTATGGCGACCATAAGCGCTTCTTTGAAACCTACTTCGCGATGTTTAAAGGTTATTACTTTACCGGCGACGGTGCGCGCCGCGACGAAGACGGCTATTACTGGATTACCGGGCGCGTCGACGACGTGCTCAATGTCTCAGGCCACCGTCTCGGCACCGCTGAAATCGAATCGGCGTTGGTGTTGCACGATAAAGTGGCGGAGGCCGCCGTAGTCGGTTATCCCCATGATTTGACCGGGCAGGGCATTTACGCCTATGTCACGTTGATGGCGGGGCAAACGGGTAGCGACGAACTTAAGGCGGACCTGGTGAAACTGGTGCGCTCCGAGATCGGCCCGATCGCCAAGGTCAATATTATCCAGTGGGCGCCCGGCTTGCCGAAAACTCGTTCCGGTAAAATCATGCGCCGCATCCTGCGCAAGGTTGCCGCCAACGAGCTCGACAGCCTCGGCGACACTTCGACCCTGGCCGATCCCGGGGTGGTGGATAACCTGATCGAAAATCGCGAGAATCGCTAAGCCTTTTAAACCTGCTAAAAGCTCCGCGCGTTGCGGGGCTTTTTTTTGGATCGGAACCGGCGGCCGTTACTCCAGAGTTGCAAGTTCTCATTTTTTTCTCTAAAATTGCGAGAATAAAATGAGAATAGAGCTCGCGCATGCTGACTTCACAGGAACAAAAGACACTTCAATTCATCCGTAATTACCTGGCCCAGTACGGTTATGCACCGCGTTTCAAGGAAATCGGGATTGCCATCGGCGTCAGTTCGCACGGCACCATCCATCGTTATGTGCAATCGCTCGAGGACAAGGGGTATATCGACCGGATCAAGGGCAACTCGCGCGGTATGAGCCTCAAGGATTTACCGCTGGTGAGTCCGCCTACGATTCCGTTGGCCGGCAAGATTGCCGCCGGCTTGCCGATCGAAGCAATCGAAGATCAGCAGGAGTTGAACCTGGCTGAAATGTTTATGGGCCCCGAGCTGTTTGCCTTGCGCGTCACCGGTGATTCGATGATCGATGCCGGTATCCTCGACGAAGACTATGTCATTATCAAAAAGCAGCCGATCGCCAACGATGGCGATATCGTGGTAGCGATGATCGACAAAGCCGAGGCGACGCTAAAACGTTTCAAACGACGCAGCGAGGATCAGGTCGCGCTGATTCCGGAAAACTCAGAAATGGAGCCGATGATTTATCCCGCCGAACGGGTCAGCATTCATGGCATACTGGTCGGGCAGTTGCGTAACTACCGATAAATTAAAATCCGGCCGCCATCGATGTCATCCCCGCGCCACCCTCGTCATCCCCGCGAAAGCCTGCGCGGCTTTAGGCCCTGCGGGTCCCGGCGGGCTCCGACCTATCGGGACCTTGCAATAGCGGCGCGTTATAAGATCCCGCCCCATAACGTCATCCCCGCCTAAGCCTGCCCGGCTTTAGGCCCTGTGGGTCCCGGCGGGGATTTTTTTAATATCGGGTGCTAACAATCGAAGGCATGAGACTAGATATTAACTTTTCATCTGCTTGCTGATGGTACGCAGCATATCCGCGATTATCTTAGGATTGCCGGCCACTATCTGGCCGTTTTCGAGAAAGTGTTCATCGCCGCTGTAATCGGTCACGAGACCGCCTGCTTCGCGCACAATCAGGGCGCCCGCGGCCATATCCCAGGCATTCAGCCCCGACTCCCAGAAACCGTCCAGGCGACCCGCGGCGACATAAGCCAGATCGAGTGCGGCGGAGCCGGCGCGGCGCATATCGCTGGCCGACTTGAAAAATGCGCTGAACAGTCTCAGGAAGCCATCGAGATCGTCCGGGTTTTTGAACGGAAATCCAGTTCCGATCAGTGCGCCTTCGACGGATTTGATCTTGCTGACGCGAATGCGCCGGTTATTCAGCGTGGCGCCGTCGCCGCGACTGGCGGCAAATAATTCCTGTTTGAAAGGATCGTAGATCACGCCGTGGATCAGGCGCCCGCGATGCTCGCAGGCTATGGAGACGGCATACTGTGGAAATCCGTGCAGATAATTGGTAGTGCCGTCGAGCGGATCGATAATCCAACGATGCTCGTCCCGACCTTCAATCACGCCGGACTCTTCGGCAACTATGCCATGCTCGGGATAGGATTTGAGTAGATCGTCGATTATCCTGACTTCGGCTTCGCGATCGACTTCGCTGACAAAATCGTTGCGGGCTTTTACTTCAACCTGCAAGTCGGGTAATTTGTTGATTTTTCGGACGATAAAATCCCCGGCGTGGTGAGCCGCTCGAATCGCGATGTTCAGCATGGGTTGCATGGGCGGGGTTTCGTCGTGCTGAAAAAGGCGCGCAGTCTAACAAAGGGGTTATCAATAGACCAGAGAAACCCGCAAACGGCGGGCTATGAAACAAGTGAAATACCTAGCAAGCGGTTATAGCGATACATCGGACCGCGACGCAAGCGGGGACGGCTATCGTTCATTGGGTAAAATTCGGCCAGGAGATTAGTTGCTTGAAGCTGGAAAATATCAGAATCGTCATGGTTGGGACTACTCATCCCGGTAATATCGGGGCCGCAGCCAGGGCGATGCATAATATGTGTATCGACCAGTTGACGCTGGTTGCTCCGCGATGCGCAATCGGTGAAATTGCCTACGCCCGGGCCTCGGGCGCGAATTCGGTGCTGGACAATCGCGTAACCTGCGACGATCTCGCCACGGCGATTGCCGATTGCGCCTGCGTTTTCGCCAGCAGCGCCCGCCGGCGTTCGCTGCCCTGGCCGGAGTTGGACCCCGAAGCCTTATCCGCAAAAATTTGGGCGATGGGCGAAAATGACCGCGTGGCGCTGGTTTTCGGACGCGAGCATTCCGGTTTAACCAACGAAGAAATACAGCTGTGTAATTTCATGGTCGGGATTCCGACCAATCCGCAGTTCAGTTCGCTTAACCTGGCGTCGGCAATTCAAGTGCTGTGTTACGAAATCTATCGTTATCAAGCAGAGCCGCCGTCATTCACACCGCCCGATGCGGTGGATCAACCCGCCAGTAGCGGCGAGCTTGAGAGGTATTTCGAGCATCTGCAGCAAACGCTGGAAACCACCGGTTTTCTGGATCCGGAGCGGCCCGGCTTAATCATGCAGCGCTTGCGCCGGCTGTATCTACGCAGTGAATTGACTCACAACGAAATCAATATCCTGCGCGGCATGCTGAGCGCTATCGAAAAGCGACAGCCGTGACTGTTACAAATCGTTACAAATCGTTACGCGATCGAAAAGCTTGCTGACAAGTCCTTCTCTAGACTCTGGTTCCGTTAATCAACTACGGAGCATATCCATGAAACTTTCTACCAAAATTATTACCGCCGTATTACTGGTCGCCGGCAGTTCCGGCGTGGTTTACGCCGTCAGCAAACATGGCGACTGGCATATGACGCCCGAGGAAAAGGTCGAGTTCGTCACCGACAGGGTGACCAAAAAACTCGATCTCGACAATCAGCAACGGCAAAATTTCACCACGCTGGCCGAAACCGTGGCGCAGATCATGCTCGATGCCAAAGCCGGCAAACAACAGCAGATAAATGAAATCGGAGCGCTGTTGCAGGAGCCGAGTTTTAACCAGGCGCGCGCCATGGAAATCGTGCAGCAGAAAACGCAGATGGTGAATGAAAAAGCACCCCTGGTGATCTCATCGCTGGCGGTTTTTCTGGATTCCCTGAATACCGAGCAAAAGCAGGAATTACAGGAATTTATTAAAAATCATCGCCATCATCGACATGGCGCCGGCCACTAATCGATCGAAGCCGGGCAACGCGGCTTCTCAAAAGGAGGCCGCGTTGTACAATGACCGCCATGGTTGAATACGGGCAGGCAGATGCGCCAGTTATTACTAATCGATGACGATGAACGGCTGGCCGAACCGTTGCAGCAGTATTTCGCCAAATTCGAAATGTCGCTGCGGCATGAAACTCACCCCTTGAAAGGTATCGAGCGTATCAAACGCGAGAATTTCGATTTGATCGTGCTCGACGTCATGCTGCCTGAAATCGACGGTTTCGAAACTTGTCGCCGGATTCGACAGTTCAGCGATGTTCCGGTCGTGATGCTTACTGCACGCGGTGAAGTCATGGATCGTGTCGTTGGTCTGGAGCTGGGCGCCGATGATTATTTACCCAAACCTTTCGAACCGCGCGAACTGGTGGCGCGCATCCAGAACATCTTCCGGCGCGGCAAAACGGCTAAACAGGCGGTATCCGTATTCCAGTTGGGTGAATTAACCCTCGACCTGGATAAAAAGCAGCTTACTCGAAATGACGACGAAATTGCGATTACCGCGACCGAGTACGAATTGCTGCGCCTGTTGGTGCAAAACCAGGAGCGGGTATTGTCGCGCGATGAAATCATGCAGTCGCTACGCGGTATCGACGCCGATATTTACAGCCGTGCGATCGATGTGTTGATCAGTCGGCTACGGCATAAACTGGATCGACCCGAGTTAATACGTACGGTGCGCGGGCAGGGTTATCAGCTGGTGAATCGATAATGTGGGAATACCTGCAACACAAACGCCAAAGCCTGGTATTCCGGTTACTGTTGTATTTTTTGATTACGATATTGGCGCTCGCGGTCGTGCTAGGAATCAGTTTTAGCAAGCGCCTTAAACCGCATCTACAAAACGAAATACTACCCAATGTCGACCGTTACATCGAGTATCTGATCGACGATATCGGGCTGCCTCCCGACCTGGCGGTGGCGCAGCGGCTGGCCGACGATCTGCCGTTTGAACTCAGCATCGAAGGCCAGGGAGTAAACTGGGCTTCGAGCCTTAATTTGCGAGCGCTTGACGTCGGCGACTTCGAACCGGCTCCCGCGCCCTACGACGGGGTTTATTTTAGCCACCATCGACGCGCGCAATATCTGCTGATCGAGAAACAGGGTTATCGCTACCTGTTCGCTGTCGATAATAGCCTCCGCCGGGGATCCGAACGTCGTCACGGGTTTCTGTTTTTGTTTCTCGGATTGCTGCTGTTGCTGCTTTATGCGGCGATACGGCGCATGTTCAAACCGGTTGAAGTCATGTCGCAGCAAATCCAGAGAATCGGCGCCGGCGATCTCGAACAGAATATCGAGGTTCGGGGCAAAGGCGAATTGGCGCGCCTGGCCGCCGGCATAAACCGGATGTCGGCCCAGATTAAATCGATGCTGGAAAGCAAATCGGGGTTGCTGTTGGCGATCAGTCATGAATTGCGCTCACCCATTACCCGTATGCGGGTGAATCTCGAATTACTCGACGCGAGCGAAATTCAGCGAAAATTGATCGATGACGTCCGTGAAATGGAGGTTTTGGTTACGGCGATTCTTGAATCGGAGAAGCTCAATAGCCGACATGCACCCTTGCACCGGGAACGCTGCGATCTGGCCGCGCTGATTCAGGCAGTAGTGCATAACCACCCGTGCCACGATCGTATTAAGACCGAGCTGTCGCCACTCGAACTCGAGATCGATCAAATGCGAATCAAGTTGCTGGTAAAAAATCTGATCGACAACGCCTGCCATTATTCGAACGACGACGCTGCGCCGATCGAGGTCAGCCTACAGCATGATCGGGCGTCGTTGCAACTAGCGGTCGAGGACCACGGGATCGGTATCGCTGCGGAAGACATAGCGCGGCTTACCGAGGCCTTTTATCGACCCGATAGCGCACGCCGGCGGGATACGGGTGGCTATGGCCTCGGGCTCTATCTGTGCCGGCTGATAGTCGAGGCGCATGGCGGCCTGATAAGCATCGAAAGCGAGCCTGGGCGCGGTACCAGGGTAATAGTCAATATACCTCTTGATAATAGTTGACCAATTTAGTCAGGATTGTATACTGAGCCCGTTTTTCGCTAAACCATGCTACGATGCGATTGTCCACTAAAAGCCGTTATGCCGTAACCTCGTTGCTCGATCTTGTCATGCACTCCGATCAGGGGCCGGTGTCGCTGGCCGATATCTCGGTGCGCCAGGGGATATCGCTATCCTATCTGGAACAGCTGTTTGCCAAAATGCGCCGCAATAAGTTGGTGGTCAGCACTCGCGGACCCGGCGGCGGCTATAGCCTGGGGAGCACGCCCGAGCAAGTTTGCATTGCCGACGTGATCAATGCCGTCGACGAAGAAATGCAAGTTGCGGATAGGGATGTCGTCAATGGCTCAGCCAGTTACGAGCCCTGTTTGACCGAGCAGCTGTGGGAAGAATTGAGCGCCGAGATCGAAAACTACCTGACCACGATTTCACTCGCCGATATGATGCGAAATGAAGAGGTGCAGGAGCTGTCGCGGGTACATGACATGAGACAACAAGCGTCGAATCTGCAATAACCGAATCATGTCAATCTATCTGGATCACAACGCCACCTCGCCGATGCACCCGGAAGTCATCGACGCGATGTTGCCCTTTCTGCAAAATCCGGTCGGCAATCCATCGAGCCTGCATAGCTATGGTCGCATGGCCCGCTCTGCGGTCGAGTCGGCGCGCGCCGAGGTCGCACAACTGCTGGGTTGCGATGACAGCTCGATAATATTTACCTCGGGCGGCACCGAAGCCAATAATATGCTGTTGAAAGGTTATGTCGACCGTAGCAGCCAGGCTCCGGTGATCAGCAGCGAGATCGAGCACCCGAGCGTACTCGAGCCTCTCAAGCAGCTGCAGTCGGACGGTGTCGAAGTCATCCGGCTCAAGCCGAACGCCGCGGGACAAATAGACCTCGAGGCGGCGCGTCCGATTATCGCAGCCGCGGATCCCCAGTTGCTGTCGGTCATTTATGCGAATAACGAAACCGGTGTTATTCAACCGCTGCCGGCGCTGGCGGCGATGGTCGATCGCGATTCCTGCCTGGTGCACAGCGATGCTACCCAGGCAGTTGGTAAGCTTCCGCTCGACTTGTCGCAACTCGACCTCGATGCGATCAGTTTTTCGGCGCATAAACTGCGCGGCCCCCAGGGTGTGGGTGCACTGGTGATCAACCGCAAACCGAGGCAGCGGCTGATTAGCGGCGGCGAGCAGGAACACAAGCTTCGCGGCGGTACCGAGAACGTCGCCGGCATCGTCGGCCTGGGCAAGGCCGCGGCGCTAGCGCGCATGGAAATGGAATTTAAGCAGCAGCATTTATCGCGACTGAGAGATGCCTTCGAGTCCCGGCTTGCAAATATTCCCGGCAGCGTAGTGTTCGGGCAGCAGGCGCCGCGATTGCCCAATACCACGTATTTTGCAATTCCCTATTACCACGGTGAAACCCTGTTGATGGAGCTTGACCGGGCGGGGTTTGCCCTGGCCAGCGGCTCGGCCTGCCATAGTGCGGTAACCGAGCCCAGCCATGTACTGAAAGCGATGGGGGTCGAAGACAATCTGGCGCTGAACGCGATCAGGCTGAGTATCGGTATGGATAATAGCTTGCAGGATATCGAACAACTGGCAACAAAACTTCAGGCACTGGTAGACAACTTGCCAGCGGTAATCCGCCAGGCGGCGGTATAGAGAGACACAAATGGCCATTCATCTTAGCGATCTGGCTGCATCCCGGGTGCAGCACTTTCTTGAAAACCGGGGCAAGGGCATCGGCTTGCGGCTCGGTGTGAAAACGACGGGCTGTTCGGGGCTCGCCTATGTCATCGAATTTGTCGACGAATTGCGGGAAGGCGATGAAGTTTTCGAATCCAAAGGCGTTAAGATTGTGGTGGATCCGAAAAGCCTGGTATTTCTGGACGGGACCGAGGTCGACTTTGCCAAGGTCGGTCTGAACGAAGGGTTTCAGTTCAAAAATCCCAACGCCAAGGATGCCTGTGGCTGCGGTGAAAGCTTTACCGTCTGATACTAAAAAAAATAACCATGCAGTCCCCCGAGCTTAACCAAAACTATTTCGAGCTATTTGGTTTGAATCCCGTGTTCGATATCGATTGCGTCGCATTACATGCGCAACAGCAGCGTTTACAGGCTGTCTATCACCCCGACCGCCACGTGGACGCCGACGATCAGAAGCGGCGTCTTTCGGTGCAAATGGCGTCCTGGGTCAACCAGGCTTATGAAACCCTGCGTGATCCGGTTAAGCGTTCGCGTTATCTGCTCGAAATCAATGGTGTCAGCCTGCCTGACGATTCGGCGACTACTTCCGATGCCGCTTTTTTAATGGAGCAGATCGATTTGCGGGAAGCGGTCGACGCTTGTCGCCATGGCGATAACGGGCTTGAGCGAAGTCAAGATATCGAGGCCAGGCTGGAGCAGCGCGCAGACCAATTGGCGCAAGATTTTGTCGAACATTTTTCCGCGCAACGGCACGAAGCAGCTATCGACAGCTGCCGTAAGATGCAGTTTGTCCAGCGTATCCAGCAACAGTTAGCGGAACTTCAATTTGAGCTGGAAGAGACCTGATGGCGCTACTGCAAATTTCCGAGCCCGGTGAATCGAACGCACCTCACCAGCATCGCCTGGCCGTCGGTATCGACCTCGGCACCACCAATTCGTTGGTCGCGACGCTACGCAGCGGTGAAGCGGTTTGTTTGCCCGATGAACAGGGGTGCAGCCTGCTGCCTTCGGTGGTTCATTTCGACGGCAGGCAAGCGCTGGTCGGCTACGAGGCGCAGGTGCTGCTAAGCAGCGACCCTTTAAACACGATCGCATCGGTCAAACGTTTAATGGGCAGGGGACGGGACGATGTGAAACGCCTGGGTGAAGTCATGCCGCATGAATTCGTCAGCGCCGAAGACAGCGCGGCGCTCCGAATTCGAACGGCAGGCGGCGATTACAGCGCGGTTGAAATTTCGAGCGAAATATTAAAAGAATTGGCGCGCCGGGCCGAGCAAAGCCTCGGCAGCGATCTGGCCGGCGTGGTCATCACCGTTCCCGCCTATTTCGACGATGCCCAGCGTCAGGCCACACGAGATGCCGCCAGGCTAGCCGGGGTAAATCTGTTTCGGTTATTGAACGAACCCACCGCGGCGGCCGTCGCCTACGGTCTCGATCGGGACGCCGACGGTTTGATTGCGGTCTATGATTTTGGCGGCGGCACCTTCGATATTTCCATTTTGCGGCTCAACAAAGGCGTATTCGAGGTGCTTGCGACCGGCGGCGATTCATCGCTGGGCGGCGACGACATGGATCATGCACTGGGCGAGTGGATCATCGAGCAGGCCGGTTTCACCGATATCGATGCGCTGCTGGCGCGCAGGATTTTGTCCGCTGCCCGCAGCGCCAAGGAGCAATTGAGTAGCGCCGGATCGACCACTATTCGGATTGAAGCGCCGCAGCCGTGGCAAACTGAGATCAAGCGCGAGCAGTTTGAGGCCCTTATCGAACCACTAGTCAAAAAAACGCTGTCAGCCTGTCGGCGGGCGGTGCGCGATGCCGGGGTCGCCAAGCAAGAGGTTGCTGAAGTCGTCATGGTAGGGGGTTCGACCAGGGTGCCGCTGGTACAAACGATGGTGGGGGACTACTTCGGACGCGAACCGATGAATAAGCTCGATCCCGATCAGGTAGTTGCGCTCGGCGCCGCGATCCAGGCGGATATCCTGGCCGGTAATAAACCAGATAACGAGATGCTACTGCTCGACGTTTTACCACTGTCGCTAGGGATCGAGACCATGGGGGGTTTGAGTGAAAAAATTATTGACCGTAATAGCGCAATTCCGGTAGCCAAGGCGCAGGAATTCACCACTTTCAAGGACGGTCAGAGCGCGATGTCGATTCATGTGGTGCAGGGTGAACGCGAGCTGGTTTCGGACTGTCGTTCATTGGCGCGCTTCGAATTACGAGGCTTTCCACCAATGGTGGCGGGTGCGGCCAGGATCCGCGTCACCTACCAGGTCGACGCCGATGGCTTGCTGTCGGTAAGTGCGCAGGAAACGACCAGCGGCGTCACGGCGGATATTGTCGTCAAGCCATCCTATGGTCTGACCGATACCGAAATCGAATCGATGCTGCGTGCCTCGATGGAACATGCGCGCGAGGATATCGAACTGCGTATGCTCAAAGAGCAGCAGGTGGAGGCCCGCCGGGTAATCGAAGCAATCGACGCGGCACTGGCCCAGGACGGCTCGGTGCTGTTGGATGAGAACGAACTATCGCAGATTCAGCTAAAGCGCGACGAGTTGCAAGCGGCAGTCGGCTCCGGTTCTACCGAAGAGTTGAAGAATTTAATCAAAGCCGTCGAAGACGTGAGTGAAACCTATGTCGCTCGACGCATGAATGCAAGCGTGCAACAAGCGCTTACCGGCAAACAAATTGACGAGGTTGATGTTTGATGACCAAGATTACGGTGCTACCGCATGATGAAATATGTCCCGAGGGAGCGCATTTCGAAGTCGAACCGGGTATCAGCCTGTGTGACGCGATGTTGGGAAATCACATCGATATCGAACACGCCTGCGAAAAATCCTGCGCTTGCACCACCTGCCATGTTTATGTGCGCGAGGGATTTGATTCGCTGCCAGAGTCGAGCGAGGATGAAGACGATTATCTCGATAAGGCCTGGGGCTTGGATATGGATTCCCGACTGAGCTGTCAGGCGATCGTCGGCGATGACGATCTTACGATCGAAATTCCAAAATATACCATCAATATGGTGTCTGAAAATCATTAGGAGAGAGCGATGAGTCTTAAATGGACCGATACGCTCGATATTGCAATCGAGCTGGCGGAATTACATAGCGACGTAGATCCACAATATGTGCGTTTTACCGATTTGCACGGCTGGGTTTGCGCACTCGATGAATTCGAAGACGATCCCAACCATTCCAACGAAAAAATACTGGAAGCGATTCAAATGGCCTGGATTGACGAAGCGGATTAACCCCTGTAGTTCGCAGTCAATAATTTGACAGGAAATCGTCGAATTTCCGACACTTTTATTGTTCAAAATCAAACACTTTCAGAGCCAACTTAAGGCTGTTTAAACATTTTTGCCTGTAAAGGCGAAAAAAATATCAAGTCGCTGCGTTGCCAACAAAGTTTCGGCTTGGCAAAGAGTTGGGGGCCATACTTAAAGTAATTTCTACGATCACTTGTGTGAACTCGGTCACAGTTTGCTTGCAATCGTTTCCCGTTTCGGTAAATTGAACTTCACAACCCACTTGCCTAAAAGCTGGGAAACGCCCTGAAAATAAGACGTTTTAGCGTCGCGGGCATTGAAATAATAGCCAAATTCCTGAATGCAAAATTCAGGCACGAAGACATTCATATCTGGAGTGACAACATGCGCAATGTAGCATATATCAATGAAGTTCCGCCTGAACAGCAGGCTTACGCCGATCAATCACAGTTAAAAACCTTTTACGACGCCAAAAATAAAATAGGCTGGTTCCTGATGAAGGGAGCGCCGCGGCCTTCTTTTACGTTGAGATTGCTGGATGACATATCCGACTACCTGGAAAGCGTAAAACAAGAAATGCAGGAAAGTAACGGCGAGAAATATGACTATTTGGTGGTCGGCTCCGATGTCGACGGCATGTTCAACCTCGGCGGCGATCTGGAGTTGTTTAAAAAATACATCGAGGCGGGCGACCGCCAAGGACTGCTCGACTACGCTATTAAATGTATCGATATCCTGTATCAGAACATGTTCCACTATAACCTCGATCTGACGACCATATCATTGATTCAAGGCGATGCACTCGGCGGCGGTTTTGAAGCGGCGCTGTCCAGCAACGTAATCATCGCCGAAAGAGGTGCGAAAATGGGATTGCCGGAAGTGCTTTTTAACCTGTTTCCGGGGATGGGCGCCTATTCCTTGTTATCGCGCAAGATCGGTTTTGCGGCGGCCGAAAAAATGATTCTCAGCGGAAACTTGTTCTCTGCCGAACAGCTTTACGAAATGGGAGTGATCGACATTCTTGCGGAAAAAGGCGAAGGCGAAGTCGCCGTCTATCGCTATATCAAGAATACGGCTAGATCCAGCAACACCTACAAATCAATGCAGAAACTCAAAGATATATGCAACCAGGTCAGCTACCAGGAACTAGCCGATATTGCTACCGTGTGGGCTGACGCCGCACTACAGTTGGCACCGAAAGATTTGCGCATGATGGAAAGGCTGGTGCGCCGTCAGAATAATCGGGTAGAAGAAGGATATTAATGAAACCTTACCAGCCCGCCGATCTCGGTGTTTTGCGTCGCGCGGTCGTCGTAAAAACGCTGTGGCGGGCTAATGGTCGGTCGTCTTACCCGGAAGTGCTTCGTGTTCAACCGTTACTGCACTGACAAGTGCAGTAACGGTTTTGTTAAATACCGTTTCAACTTGCTGGCACATCAAATCAATTTTTTCGCTACCCATGTCATAAGGTTTTAGCGCTTCGCCCTCGATACAGACTTCCTCCAGCCGGTTGGCGCCGAGCTCGATCGCCGATCCTTTTAACGCATGTAGATTTTCCCGGTATTCGAGATAATCGTCATACATCGCCTTCTTGATATTCAATATGTGCTGCGCGCCTTCGCGCTCGAAGTTTTTAAGTAAGAGTTTCAGGAAATCGGGTTCGCCGCCGAGAATATCCAGTTCCTGCAGTACCGCATTGTCATACCAGTCGGATTCAACAAAGCTACTGGCTAGTTGGCGCCTGGGTTCGCTCGCGATCTGCTTGCCGGCCTTCGCCTTACGGATGTTCTTGGAAAGCGAGGCGATACATTCGAGCAGTCCCCGGGCATCGATCGGTTTTGTCAGGAAACGGTTGGCGCCTGCGCTTAAGGACGCTTCCCTGGCTTCCGGAGTGGCGTCCGCGGTCAACATAATTACCGGTAGCTGGTTACTGGTATCCATGAAACGCAGGGTCTTGACAACCTCGACCCCGGAAATCTCGGGCATATTCATATCCAGGATCAGCATATCGATCTGGTCGAGTTCATCGCAGAGTATGTCGAGCGTTTTTTCGCCGTTACTGGTGATTCGAACGTTATGGCCCGCATTGTGTAAAATGCCTTCGATAACCTGCTGGTTCACCCGATTATCTTCTGCGACGAGTATGTTCAGATTAGAAACCCCGGCCTGTTTGGTATAGTGCTCCGCCATGGTGACGATCTTGCTATCGTTCAGGCTGACGCTTTGAGCCGCGTGCAGGGCATTGAATAACAGGCGTTTTTCTGCGGGATTGGCAATGGTCGAAATGTAGTAGAAGTTCGACTTGTTGGCGTCGATCATGGTGTCGGACGAATTGATCAGCACCAGCGAATTATCTTCCAGTAAACCTTCCGCTTTAACCATTTGAGCAAACTTCACCGCGTCGAGATCCACCAGACAGGCCTGATCCACGACAATGGTCTCGTAAGGAAGTTCTTCATCGTTGGCTCGGATCAACTGTGACAGCGCGCGGCTCGGCGTTCTGACCCAATCGAAATCTACCTGCCAGGATTTCAACGCAGGCCTGACGATATTGACGGTTTCTTCGCTCGCGAGTAAGAGGATGTGGTTTTCCGAAATACTGGTCTGCGGATTGCTGCTCGCCAGGAAGGGAATCTCAAACCAGAATGTGGTGCCTTTATCGAGTTCGCTGACAACGCCTATTTCCCCGTCCATCAACTCGACCAGTTCTTTGGAAATCGTGGTGCCTAGTCCGGTGCCGCCAAAGGAGCGGTTGGTAACTGTATCGGCTTGTGTAAAATTATCGAAAATTCGGTCGATCGACTCGAGGTCGATACCGATCCCGCTGTCGCTGATATCAAATCGAATCCGGGGCATCGATTCGGTTCCACCGACAGTCCTAACCGACAGGATAACAGTCCCTTTTTCCGTGAACTTAATCGCGTTGTTGACCAGATTGATCAGCACTTGCCGCAAATGTTGCTGGTCACCCTTCAGTTCAAACGCGGTATCCGGATCGAAGGTACAAGACAGGGTTAAATTCTTTTTTTCCGCCATCGGGGTAAGCATGTAAATTACCGAATTGACCAGGCCGTGCATATCAAAATCCTTGGACTCGATTAGTATCTTGCCGGCTTCTATCTTGGCGATATCCAGTACGTTTTCGATCAGATCGAGCAATGTATTCGCCGAACTGTACATGGTATTGACCAATTCCCTTTGTTCGTAATTCAGTTTGGTTTCCCGCAACAAATCACCCACCCCGATAACGCCGTTCAACGGCGTCCGGAGTTCATGCGACATGTTCGCGAGAAACCGGCTTTTCGCCGCGTTTGCCTGCTTTGCCGAATCGATCGCAACATGTAGTTGCTTGATCAGAAATGCTGCGTAGATCGGCAATAGGACGAGTAACAAAAATAATCCTAAGGCAAACGAGCGGTGTTCCTGCCAGTAACTGCCCCAGATGACTGCAGCCAGGAAGCCCGTTGTTGCTATGGCCTGGGAAATGAACAGGTAACGCGTGCCGTATCTGAAACCGTTACCCAGGATAACCCAGGGATAAAGCACGAATAATATGACACTGTCACCGCCGGCGAAGTACATCACGACAGACAGCGAAATCATATCTAGGGCAGCGCCGATAACCCGTCGAAGCGGCGATGCTACTGGATAAACCAGGATCGCCAGAAAAATCGCCAGTGCACCGCTATAGTAAAATATAGTCATCATGCTTGGCAGCGAGCGAATCACCTCGGCAAAGCGTTCTTCGGCGCCCCAGGGCAGGCAAAAATACCCCACCAACAAGACACCGATGGCGAGCCTGAGTTTTGCCTGTGCGGGTTCCGTATCGTCGGTTCGTGCCAAGCGACGATTCAGTTTCGCGAGCGAGCCGCGTCGTTTTTCCTTTTCAGAATTTTCCATAGATGTGATAGCTGAGTCGGCAATTAGCCGTCGCTGAAAGTTTTATGGATATTGGTAATGTTTTCTAGGCGTTCAAAAAAGGCTTCTATGCAGATAGGATCAAACTGGGTGCCGGCGTGTTTGTGCAAATAGTCCTGGGCATCCTTGGCCGCCCAGGCACGTTTATAAGGTCTGGTCGAGACCAGTGCATCAAACACATCGGCAACCGCGACAATGCGCGCCACCAGCGGGATATCCTTGCCGGAAAGGCCGTTGGGATAACCGTTGCCATCGAAGCGTTCGTGATGATTGAGCGCGATAATCGAGCCGGTCTGGATATACCGCGACTGACTATTGGACAGGATCGAATGACCGATGATCGTGTGCTGTTGCATGGTCAGCCATTCCTGTTGATCGAACTTGCCGGGTTTCAGTAGGATATTATCCTGAATTCCTATCTTGCCGATATCGTGCATCGGCGCCGCGTATTCGATTTCGTCGCATTCTCTTTCCGACAATCCCAGGGCTTCCGAGATTTCTCGCGAGTACTTGGCCATGCGTACGACATGGTTGCCGGTCACTTCATCGCGGTATTCGCCCGCCTTGCCTAGCCGCAACAGAGTTTCGTGTTCGCGTGAGACAATTTGCTGGGTCGCGACTTCGACCTGACGCGCCAGCCAGTCCGCCCGATCCTGGATTATCGACTGTTGTTCATGCAGTTTTAACAGATTGCGGCAGCTGGTGCGGCATTCGATCTGATCAATGGGGCGAGTCAGGAAAGCGGTTGCGCCGGCTTCCAGCGCGTCATAGCGAACCGATTTTTCGCTAACCACGGTTATCATCATAATGGGAATATCCTGGCAGGCGGGTTTGGCGCGAATCTGCTTGATCAATTCGACACCATTAATATCCGACATGCGATAATCGGTGATGATTAAATCGGGGTGATTGTGATTTAGCCACTGCAGCGCCGCCAACGGGTTGTCGAAGGAATCGACGCTGACGCCTTCTTCGGCCTGTTGGATTATTTTGGCGAGGATCGTACGTCCGGTCGACTCATCGTCGACGATCAATACCTTACGCTGGCGCCGGAGGATGCTCAGGCGACGCGCGTTTTCGTATGGCGCGATATTTGAATCCTTTGGGATATCGGTTTTTTTATCTGTGCTCGAGATCAATTATTTCACCCCACATTGATTCTGGCAGAACCCGACATATTAGCAAAATCAATAACTTATGTCACTTATTTCAACTTATTATTGGCGCTGAGTAATACTAACGAATTTTCATAAAAAAACAAACTAATACAATATAATCAAGTTTTTACGGCAACACTCTAACGGTTTAGATGAAATATCGGCTATATCTGTGAATGTGTCACTTTCAGGCCTACTTATAGCACACCTGTGCAGCGGTCGCTGATTCCGGTTTTTTTAATGCTCCTGGCATTTCTGCCGCTCGAATCTTTTGCGGGGCGGTATATCGAGCTTAAAACCGCGACGGCCACCTACCGGGTCGAACTTGCGCAAACCCCTGCGGCACGCCGCCGGGGATTAATGATGCGTAATCACCTCGATCGGTCAAGTGGAATGCTGCTGGTTTACCAGCAGGTGGACGACCACCGCATCTGGATGAAAAACATGCTGATACCCATACGTGTTTACTGGATCGATAGTGACGCCAGGGTGGTTGGCACACGCCGACTGGAGCCCTGGCTCGAGGCTCCCTGTCCGGTTTATTCGGTTGCCGGGTCGTCACTTTACGTGCTCGAACTAAGCGATCATGAACACGATCTAAAACCGGGCGACAGGATAGAAGGTCTTAGCGACCTGTAGTTACGGGCCGACGTCCATTCAACCACAGCCAGCCATGCGCGCACAGGGCCGCTGCGATCAGCGGCACTACCGCATAGTTAACCAGTTGCCAGCCGAGCGTATGCAGCAAGGCGCCGGCGCTGAATGAGGCGCAGGCCGCAGCCGTAAATACCACAAAGTCGTTGAGGGCCTGGGATTTGGCGCTTTCTTCGGGGCTATAGGCTTCGGTTAGCAGGCTGGTGCCGCCGATAAACATGAAGTTCCAGCCCACGCCGAGCAATAGTAGCGCCGACCAGAAATGCCAAACCGTGCTGCCGCTGAAATTTAACAAAATGCAAACCAGCATCAAGCCGGATCCGCATAGAATGATACGGGCGGTACCGAAGCGGTTTATCAAATGTCCGGTAAAAAATGACGGCACGAACATACCGAGCACATGCCACTGAATGACAAAAGCGACATCGCTGAATTGGTGGTGCTGGTGGGTCATTTCGAGCGGGGTTGCCGTCATCAGCAAGACCATGACGGCGTATCCGATCGCGGCGCTGGCTACCGCAACGATAAATTTTGGCTGACTGGCGATCTGCATCATCGAGCGGGTGTTTTGCCTGAAATCGCGTGCCGCGGGTCTGGGTAGCTTCATGCATAAAAAGTTAATGCCGTTGAAAAGATATAAAACGACTACCGAAACAAAAATACCGAGATAGGTAACGGCAAACACATCCTTGCTGAGATTCGCCAGATTAGGCCCGATGACGGCCGCCAGCACGCCGCCGGCAAGCACATAACTGATCGCGGTATTTTTTCTTTCCGCCGGTGAAACCTCGGTGGCGGCGAAACGAAAGTAATTTCCAAAGCCGGTATAAATGCCGGTGCCGATCGTGCCGATGCAGAAAAGTGAGAACGATTCCAGGTAAATACCGACTATCCCGCAGCCGCCGCCGATCAAACCGATCGCTGTCGCCAGCAAAAACCCGAGTTTACGGCCGATTTTACCCATCAGCATCGATGCCGGAATCGTAGTTAGCATGACGGCGACAAACTGCAACGCGAGTGGCAGCGTCGCCAGCGCCTTGTTGGTAGCGAGATGGCTGCCAATGATCGCGGCCGAAGTCACCATCAGCGAATTCACCGACATCATTAGCGCCTGCGCCAACGCCAGCAGTAGGACGTTTCGATTCACAAAATGAACCAGAGGGTTGTTGGAATGACCAGGACGCTGACCAGATTACCGATCAGCACGATTGACGCGACTCGATGCGGCTCCTGGTTATAGATCTCGGCAACCATAAAATTCAAAATTGCCGGTGGCAGTACGCTAAATAATATCAGCAACGAGCCCTGGGATTCGTTCAAGGGTAGTAGATGAAGCATAACCAGCGCTATCAGCAAGCCGCTGAGCGGGCACAGAAATGACCCGACCAGGCTGATTTGCCAGTCGCGAAAATCGATAGCCAGCATACGCACTCCGAGTGAAAACAGCATCAACGGAATCGCAATCAATCCCAGCATGTGGATAGGCTGGCGCAGGGTTTCGGGAATCTCCACCCCTAAAACGGAGGCGGCGATTCCCAGAACGGTCGCTACGATCATCGGATTGGAGACTACCGTTCTAGGCGACCAGTGCTGGGTGATCAATTGTTGCCCGATCAGAAAGTGGCAAAAATTCGATATCGCAAACAGCAGTATCGCGGCCGGCATCATGGCCTCGCCAAAGGTGAGCGCCGTCAGCGGCAATCCCATGTTGCCGCAGTTGTTGAACATCATCGGCGGCACCAGCGTTTTCCACTGGTAACCCAGCAGCTTGGCCACCGGCCAGGCGATGATGCCGGAGCCGAGTATGACCAAGAGGCATCCCAGCGATAGATAAATATAATCGGCCAGCGCGTAATTGCTGCTCGACATGTAGTCAAAGATCAATGCCGGTACAAAAATATCCATGTTGAGACGGTTACCGGAGGACATATCGGTTGCGTGCCGATAGCGGGCGTATAGATAACCGATCGCGACGATGCTGAAAACCGGGAAGATAATCGCGAGGATGCGATAGATTAAATCCGCCTGTGTCATGTAGCGGCCGGCCCTAGAAGTGGAGCGTCAAATCCTTGTGAATAGCGAGGCAGCTGGCAATCGATTCGGCTTGATCTGAGGTCAGTCGCTCCTGCATACGCATGCCGATGGTGCTGGCGACCGCCCGGTCATAGGCTTCGAGATCAGCGGCGAGTTCATCGCTGGCCCGCTGGCGCCAATCGATTTCGGCTTGCAGAATTTCGGCACCGAGTTTTAACTGATCCAGTGCCTTGTCCTTATCCGCAGAGCTACCGCGCAGGGCGCGTTTCGCCCGCGACAGTTTGGATTTGATGCGATGCGTTTCGGTCAGTTTGTCGATTTCGAGTTCCAGCGGCTTGATGGCCTCGAGGCCGTCCTCAGCAGACTGGTTTCGTACCAATTCCTGGAGCGAGTCGAATGCGCTTTGCAGCGCACTGAGCTGCTCGGTTTCGGCAATCATGTTGCGCATCGTAACAATCATGCCATAACTTTCATCGACGTTTTGTCGATATTGCCGACGGGCCCTGGTTTCAGCCTTGGCCAAAGTTTCAAATTCGGTGCGCGCGCTTTCCCAGCGATCGGGAATATTTGCCAGCAGCGCCTCGCTTTCGGCCTTCAGCCCGGCGATGCTGGCTAAAATTCGCTCGATGCGCTTCTCATCCACAGGCTCGTCGAAGGCGATACGTTGGCGTGTCTGATCGAGGTCTTCGATTTTGCGCAACAGTTTGCGCGCTTCTCTTTGTATGCGCCGAACTTCGATGTGAAGCGGCCGGTATCCGGGCGAATAGTCTGCGAGCGCTTGTTCCGCGCCCCGAATTTCATCGATCATGGCAAAGGAGATGGCCGCCTGCCGGTAGCTTTGATTCAGGCGCTCCTGATACTCATCCGGCAGATAAGCCAGATTGGCGGTGCCGATTCTTTCGATGCTCGCTTCGATGGTTCCCCGATTGAGGTCGTAATCGGCAAACAGGTAATCCTCCAGGCATTCCTGTAACCTGGGGTTACTCGGCGGTGGCGCGGTTTCGGAAATCAGATGAGTCTTGTTCGGCAGGTAGTTGACCAGACCCGGAAAGGCGCCGGCGATTGCCAACCCCGCTAGCTGCAGCACGATAAAGGCCGCCGCGCCCTTGTAAATCTGCAGGGTACGCACGTCTTTAGGCGCGACACCGCGTAAATAAAACAAGGAGAATCCAAAGGGTGGCGTCAGAAACGAGGTCTGTATGTTCATCCCCACCATAACGCCAAACCAGACCGCGGTAACATTCGCGCCCGGGTCCGCCAGCAGAATCGGGGCGACGATCGGCACCACGACCACGGCGATTTCAAGAAAGTCGAGGAAGAAACCGAGGAAAAAGATCACCGCCATGACGACGATAAACTGAGTCCAGAATCCACCGGGCAGCGAGGTTAAATGTTCCTTGACCAGTTCTTCTCCGCCGAATCCGCGGAACGCGGAGGTCAGCATGGCGGCGCCGAGCAGTATGATAAACACCATGGAGGTGGTCTTGGCGGTATCCATCATCACTCCGCGCAGGGTGTCATCGATTTTAAAGGCGCGCCAGGTGGCCCAGCCGATCGAAACCAATAGGACCAGCGCAGCGATTGCAGCGAGCGCGATACCGAAGGCGTCATAACCGGTTTGTATATTCTTGATGTTGAGTTCGAACAGGTTTAACAGGACGACCATCGCAAATACCGCGCCGATAGCCAGGGCCGCCGGGTAATATGCGCTCTTTTTACCCTCCATAAGACGATAGCTACCCATCATCATGGCGCCGATAGCGCCGATGGCGCCGGCCTGATTTACCGTCGCCACGCCGAGGATTATCGAACCCAGCACGATAAAAATCAGCGTCAGCGGCGGCACCAGCGCCAGCAACACGCGAAGGATAAACTTGTGATCGTATTTCCCCTCAAACGGCACGGGTGGCGCATTGGCAGGTTTGATCAGGGCCGATACCAGAATGTAGAGCATATAAAGCCCCACCAGAATCATACCCGGCACAAAAGCGCCCATGAACATGTCGCCGGCGCTTGCGGTGACCACATCGAAATCGCCCGGCATCGAAAATTCCCCGGTGGCTTCCTTATATTCGGCCTTACGGGTTGTCGCCGCCTGATCCGCCGCGCTCGACAACTGGTCGGCGAGGATGATTAATACGATCGACGGCGGGATAATCTGACCGAGGGTGCCGGAGGCGCAGATGGTGCCGCAGGCAAGCGATTTCGAGTAATTGTTGCGCAGCATCGCCGGCAGCGAAATCAAACCCATGGCGATCACCGTAGCGCCGACAATACCGGTGGTGGCGGCTAGCAGGGCGCCGACAAACACCACCGAAATGCCGAGCCCGCCGGGAATAGGGCCGAACAGTTGCGCCATCGCCACCAGCAGATCCTCGGCGATACGCGAGCGTTGCAGCATAATGCCCATGAAGATGAACAGTGGGATTGCGATTAGCGTATCGCGTTCCACCACCCAATATAGACTTCGATAATTGGTTACCCCGGCGCTAAGCCACTGATTGGGACCGCCGAGCACGAAATAGGCATCGACGTTACCCTCGAAAATCCAACCGCAAAAAGCGGCAATCGCGATCGTGGCAATCGCCGAGCCGGGTAGGGCAAACGCCACCGGATAGCCCGAAGTCAGGGCGAAAACCATGATGGCGACTAGCAGGACCAGGAAGTAGAGTTCCATAGCTAGCGAGCACCGCCGGTAGTGACGTTTTTATCTCCGGAGATCAGCTGATTATAAGTCAGCTGTGCTTCGCTGCTAGCACCGCGTTTTTGCAGCTGATCGATATTGAACAGCAGGTAGCTGACAAATTGAATCAGCATTGTCACCGCGAAAATAATCAGGAAGGCGGCCATGATGTATTTGACGTACATGCCGTAGCCGCTTTGCGATACCTCGAAACTGAGCAAAGGACTGTTGATGCTATTGCCGCGCCCGCCCATGCCCTGCATCAGTATGACCCAGCAAATCGGCATCCCGAGCAGGACGCAGCCGATACTATCGAACAAGGCTTTCTTGCGGCGCTTGAATCCGGCATAGAGCACGTCGACCCGCACGTGCCCTTCTTCCACCAGTGTTTGCGAACTCGCAAACAAGAACAGTCCGGCGTACCAGAAACGCACCACGTCCCCCATATAGGCTTGTTCGTAAGAAAACACGAAGCGGGTTATGACGATCAGAAATTCCGCCAGAACGCACATCAGCGCAAGCCAGGAGAAGCTGATGTTGCGGAACCTGGCAGCCATGAAAAGCGAAATGAAAATCAACGGGTAGTGGACATAGGTACCCCGAAAAATAGGACGCCCTAGCTGCTGGGTCAACCATTCGCCGACTATGGGCTCGAGGAAGTTTTCAACCCGAAGGAAAGATATCAGCATATCGATCGAGCCGACTAGCGTAACCGACCAGAAGGCGACGCGGACGATATAGGCTGAAAGCCGCGCGAAACGGATACTGTCCGCTTGTAGGCTTCGTGTTTTGGTCTTGATCGCGTAAGCGATACCGCCGGCGAGCGCCAGCAGGTAAATGATGAGTTGGATCCAGCCCTGACCGATCTTCGCCGGATCGATTTCGGTTACCTCGAGCCCAAACCAGCCGTAATGCAGCGCCAGCGCATAGGTCCCCGGCATTTCCTGCCAGAATACGAGATAATTATTGAGCAGGTACAAAAACACCGCCGTTACCATGCTGTACGCGAATGCGCGCGATATCAAGGGTATAGGCAGGTGTTGTTTCATGCTACGGCTAACGACGGGCGAAAGAAAACGGAGCCCGAAGACTCCGTTTTGGTTTCACGACTGAACTAGCTCTACAGCCCGAGTACGCGGTTGCGTTGCGCCACGTAAGCCTGATCGGAGATCTTGGCCCAGGCGCCAACTTCGTTGCGCGACTTGAGGAAGCTTTGGTGAACTTTCTTCGCCAATGCGCTGTGTTGTTCCACTTCGTCGAACACTTCCGCGGCGGCGTCGCCAAAGCTGTCATAAATGTCATCGCTGAAGTTTTTCAGTTTGACACCCTGATCGGAAATCAGTTTCGCCAGCGAGGCGCCGTTTTTGGCGTTGTACTCCGACATCATGATCGAATTTTCGACCTCGGCCGCGGCCGCGATGATGGCCTGGTCGGACTTGGTCAAGCCGTCCCAGAATTTCTTGTTGATGCCGAGTGACAATTGCGCCGCCGGCTCGTGCATGCCCGGATAGTAGTAGTACTTGGCGGCTTCATAAAACTTCATGAAACTATCGTTCCAGGGGCCGACCCATTCGGTGGCGTCGATCGCACCGGAAACCAGGTTTTCGTAAATTTGGCCACCCGGCAGCGATACCGGCGAAGCGCCCAGCTTGGCGATGACGTCGCCACCGAGGCCCGGCATGCGCATTTTCAGACCTTTGAAGTCGGAGGCGCTGCGCATTTCCTTGCGGAACCAACCGCCCATCTGGACGCCGGTGTTACCGCAGGGTAGGCATTTCAGGCCATAGCCGCCGGCGAGTTCATCCCATAGTGCCTGACCACCGCCCCACTGTATCCAGGCGTTGATTTCGGTGTAAGTCATGCCGAACGGAACCGCGGTAAAGTAAGCCCAGCCGGGATGTTTGCCTTTCCAGTAGTAATCGGCCGCGTGATACATTTGAGCGTTGCCTGAAGCCACTTCGTCGAACGAGTCGAATGCTTTTACGCGTTCGCCAGCGGCAAAATAATTGACCTTGATGCGGCCGTCGGTCATTGCGGTCAGGCGCTCCGCGAAACGCTGGGCGCCGGTGCCGAGGCCGGGGAAGTCGCGCGGCCAGGTGGATACCATGGTGATTTCGATGCGCTTGGCGGCGAGCGCCGGTGCTGAAACCGCAGTGGCTCCGGTTGCTAGGGCGGCGGCAACGCCACCTTTGAGTACATCACGACGTTTCATTGCTGATTCTCTCCGTTACTGGTTTATTGTTTGGTATGTTTTTATAGTTGTCTCGGGGTTTTTATATTTAAGCCCCTCGAATAAGACACCGTCATTCTGGGCTTTCTATCCCAATAATTCAAGTTTTAACGCTAACATGGCGGGTGAGCGAAGCCTCTTTTTGGTGCATTACCAATAAATCCCAGGCGGCCTGAACCTCTGCCTTCACGCTTTCGCAGTCTTCGGTTAAAAGTGTCTCGGGAATGGTAACGGGGTTCAGCACCGAGTCGGGGCGGCCTTTCGGAAACAAGGCGTTGTTGCTGAAGCACAGGTATCCGCGCAGCGGCGCGTTACCGACTAGCAGCCGCAGCGCGGTAAGCTGGTTTTCAAGTTCGAACAATGGATTTTCGAACTTGAAGCTTTTCTGTCCGATAACCTGGGTCCACTCCGAAATTCGCTCCGCACAATAGATGTTGCCGCCATAGGGTTTATAGGTGATTAACAGGATTGCATCGCGAGTCAGCGCGAGTCGATCGATCGTATAAAAACCATCGAGGCCGTCGGCGCAGACCAGGTTGCGGATTTGCGCGCCGCCGATTCGATTCAAGCAACGCCGGGTGCGCCATTCCCGCAAACCTATCGCTATACGGCGGCGGTTGATAATCAGGATTAACATGACCGCAACCGCAATAATCGCGATGACAATAATTTCCGATTTCAGATCCAGCTGATTTAACAGTGCTTTAATGTCCATGACGATGACTAATATTAGTAAGCATCTCAAGATGCCATCGCCAATTGCCTTCGTCAATTGTAAAAATTAAACTGGTTGTCGCAGACCACGGAGCTTGCCACCATGATGACCCCCCAGCTGAGCGTAAAGCAATTATTCGATCGGGAAAGTTGTACCTATACCTATTTGCTTATCGATTCGGACACGGGCGAGGGCGCTATCATTGACGGGGTCCTCGGAACCTTCGAGCGGGATATGCAAATCATCAACGAGCTTGGGGTGGAACTGTTGTATGCGATTGAAACCCATGCGCATGCCGACCACATCACTTCGGCCGGAAAAATTCGCGAGATTACCGGAGCCAAACTGGTTTACGGCGAAATTTCCGGCATCGAAGCGATCGATATCCCACTCAAGGACGGTGACTGCATTCCACTCGGCCACTATGAGATTAAGGCGATTTCGACGCCCGGCCATACCAACGGTTGCACTAGTTATTTCTGTAACGGCATGTTGTTCAGCGGGGATACCCTGTTGATTCGCGGCTGCGGGCGCACCGATTTTCAATTCGGCGACCCCGGGCATCTTTACGACAGTATCACGCAAAAACTGTTTGTACTCAGCGACGATACCATTATATATCCGGGGCATGACTATAACGGCCGTACCACATCGACCATCGGCGAGGAAAAGATCTGGAATCCCCGACTCGGAGGCGCTCGCTCGCGCCAGGAATTTGTCGATTTGATGAACAACCTGAATCTAGACATGCCGAAACGTATCAACGAGGCGGTGCCCGCCAACATGAGCGTCGGTATCGACTTCGACGCCAACCGCTACCTGTTGCGCGACTTCGATATGAACGACTTACATGCGATTTGGCAGGGCCAGCCCGACAATATCCTGGTCATGGATAACCGTACGCCCGAAGAGTTTGCCAAAGGCCATGTGCCTGGCAGTAAGAATATTCCGATGGGCACGGAAAATTCACATGTCGACGAACTCAGGCAGTATCAACAGATTTATCTCTACTGCCGGTCGGGCCGGCGGGCGCAGACATCGACGACGAATCTTAATTTTCAGGGACTCAATCACATCACCTGCATTAGCCATAGCGGCATGCCCGACTGGGAAAAAGCGGGCTATCCGGTCGAGACCTGATTATCGTTCGAATGGGACGATTCCTGATCTGATCCCGGGTATCCGAAGCTTGGAAAGACCGGGAGCCTTGGGGACAGATCTTTAATCTGTCCCCTTCGCAGCGACCGCTCTATCAGACTGTTATTTTAGAAATCACCATATAAGCATGCACGTAATCCATGCCGTGACCTGCCGGACTGTCGCGCACCATGTCACGATAGGTTGCGTAGTAATCCTCGATGATCTGCTGGCGCTCTGCCGGCGAACGCCGGTCGGACAAGCCGTTGAAAAATATGCTCTCGTTCCAGGAGCGTATTGTCGGGATATACGACTCGGCGAAGCGCTCGGCGTCGCCGTGTTCGGCGAAGGCCTCGGCAAACGGGCATTTAACGACTCGGGTTTCGATATGATCAAGACGCAGTCCAGCCCGGTAGACCGCTTCGTCGGGGTCGGTTAGCGGCGCGCTGAATTCCTCCAGCGTGTTGTAATATTGCGGCAGGGTCATGTTTTCATACTCCGCGTGCGTGATGCGGTCCTGCTCGAGAAAAGACCGCCAGATCCGGTTGAAATTGTCGAACATGTTAACGCCACCGGTATTACCCAGATACCGCCCCTGTTCGTCGCAACCGAAATTGATCAACACCAGCTTGCCGCCGGGTTTTAGTTCCGCGGCGCGATGCAACAATATTTGCCGCCAGTCGCTTGCGGCCTGCGCGCGAAACTTTTCCAACTCTTCGCCCGCGGCGCCCACCGCCTGAACGTGGTTCGAGATGTTACAGACCTTGCTGCTCAACCAGTGCATCGCGGTCGCCGAAAAGCCGATGTCGACCGTCGCGTTCGGCAGAATCTGTTTGTAAAAAGTGGTGCCTGAAACCAGCGGATAAACCTGCTCGCTTCGATCGAGGTAGGTCTCGAACGGCCCGAGTCCGTAAACGTTGGCAATCAGCGCGTTGAAATCGTTAGCCGGCTGATCCGAGTAAACGATCGAGATCGGCGTCTGCGGCGCCCGCGCCCGCACGGCCTCGATCGCACTGGCGACCATGGTCAACGAAGTGCCTGCATCGGCCGTACCCATGTCGGAGAGCGTGAAACCGTCGGCGATCGATTCGCTGGACAGGCTGGCGATGGCATCCAGCACCATCGGTGTGGCCGCATCGATAACGTGTTTGGCGCCGATGGTCGCGAGCGAGTAAAGCCCGCCGCCGCTCATGGTGATACCCTCTGAATGCCCCCGAGTAGCCATATTCTCCTCCGCAGGATTATTGCTCGATCAACGTCAGTACCAATTGTGCCATGTTGCGCGCGCCATCTCCCGCGCCAAGGTTTTCGCGTACGCTTTCGAGCCCGGTTGTGACCTGCTCGCGGTAACCGGGGTTTTCCAGCAGTTCGAAAACCTCGGCGCTCACCGCGGCGGGATTAGCCTGCCGTTGCAGGAATTCTCGCACGACCGGGCGATTGGCAACGATATTCACCAACCCGATATACGGGATTGTAATCAAACGTTTCATGATCGCATATGACAATCCCGACATCTTGTAGACGATGCACATCGGCACCCCGAGCAAGCCGATTTCAAGCGTCACCGTACCCGAACAGCTCACGATCGCATCGCAACAGCTGATGACTTCATAGATATCGTCCCGGCAGAGTCTAATGTCGAGCTTCCCTTCGGCGCATTGCCGGGATATCTCTTCGAAATCCAGCGTCGATGCAACCGGCAGCAGGAACCTGATAGCCGGGTCGCGTTGGCGCATCAATTCGGCGCATTCCAACATCAACGGCAGCAGGCGTGAAATTTCACTGCGGCGGCTGCCGGGAAACAATCCGATTACCCTGTCCCTGTCGGCCAGGCCGAACTTCGAACGGAGCGCCGCGACATCCTGGCCGACTTTCACCTTGTCGACCAGCGGATGGCCGACGAAGCTGACCGGAATGCCCGCATTTTCGTAATAGACTTGCTCGAACTTGAAGATCACCGCCATGTGATCGATCAGTCTGCCGATCTTGTGAATACGTTTCGGCCTCCAGGCCCACACCTGGGGACTGATGTAGAACAATACCTTGATGCCGAGCGCGCGCGCATGGCGCGCCATCTTGAGATTGAATTCGGGATAATCCACCAGCACCAGCAGCTCCGGGCGGGTTTGTTCGAGCCGCTGTTTGACGATCGCCATCGCGCGTTTGATATCGCCCCAGTGCCGCAGCACTTCGACCAGGCCGACGACGGCGATGACCGACGAGTCGAAAAAAACCTCGACCCCGGCGCGGCGCATTGCCACGCTACCCATGCCGCTTAAGCGGATCCCGGGTCGCAGGCGTTGCAATTGCTCGACGAATTCGGCGGCGTGGGCATCCCCGGAAGCTTCCCCGGCCAGGATCATGACATGGGCCTGGCTCATCAGGCGCTCAACACGGCCTCGCAAACGGTTTCGATCTGTTGTTCACTCATTTCGGGGAATATCGGCAACGAAAGGCAGCGTTGCGCAGTGGATTCGGTCACCGCCAACACCGGCTGTTGCGTATCCTTGAAGGCTTGCTGTCGATGCAGGGGCACCGGGTAGTAAACAGCGCAGGAAACACCCTTGGCGATAATGGCTTCGCGCGCCGCGTCGCGGGCCTCGCACAGCAACGTATATTGGTGAAATACATGGTCGCGATCGCTGGGGATCACGGGCGTTTCGAAACGGCTGCCGGCAAGCCGTTCGTTGTAGGCCCTGGCAACTTGGAGTCGTTTGCCGTTGTAGGCATCGATGTGTTTGAGCTTGATGCGCAGGATTACGGCCTGGAGTTCGTCGAGCCGGCTGTTAAAGCCGATTACGTCATGATGGTACTGTCGGCTGCTGCCGTGGTTACGCAGCATCTTTACCCGCTCGGCGGTTGCGGCGTCGGTCGTGGTTACCATGCCGCCGTCGCCGTAACAGCCGAGATTCTTGCTCGGGAAAAAACTGAATGCGGCGGCGACGCCCAGGGTGCCGGTGGATTTGCCATGGTAGCGGCTGCCGAAGGATTGCGCGCAATCCTCGATTATCAATAAATCGAATTCGTCGGCCAGCGCCTGGATTTCATCCATGTCGGCGGGTTGTCCGAATAGATGTACCGGCAGTATTGCCCGAGTCTTGTCGGTGATGGCGTCCCTGACCCAGGCGGGATCCAAATTAAAACTATGCGGCTGGATATCGACGAACACCGGCGTGGCCCCGACGTAGCGGATCGCCTCGGCGGTGGCGATAAACGTAAACGCGCTGGTAATCACTTCGTCACCGGGCTCGATCCCGGCCGCGAGTAGGGCAAGATGCAGTGCATCGGTACCGTTGGCGCAGCTAATCGCATGCGGCGCGCCGAGGTAGTCGGCGGCCTCCCCGTCGAAGGCCTGAACGTTGGGGCCGAGGATGAACCGGGTCTCGCCGAGCGCCTGCAGGATCGCGCTGTCGATTTCCGTCTTGAGGGTTTCGTACTGACCCTTCAGGTCTACCATAGGTATATTCATAGTGATTCTTTGGATTTGTGTCGTTATCGCAATCGCCGTTGCCAGCGCTCGTTTTCCGTCTTCGCCGCTCACCAGGGGCCGATTGCCGGTTTTGATGGCATTGATAAAATCGAGCACTTCCAGGTTGAGGGCGTCATTATCCTCGAAACCGAGTTCTTCATGGGTAATATCTTTAAAGCCCTCGGCATTGTCGGTTTCGCCCTTGCGGTTGAGCGCCAGAATCTTTCCCTGAAAATCCGCCGACAGATAGGCGTCTTTCTGGAAGATGCGCAGTTTGCGCTCGCGCTTGCGGCTGATGCGGCTCGCGGTGACATTGGCGACGCAGTGGTTCTCGAACTCGAGGCGCGCATTGGCGATATCGATGGTATCCGACAGCACCGAAATACCGCTGGCGGAGATGCGGGATATCGGGCTGTCGACCAGGTCCAGAATGATATCGATATCGTGGATCATCAAATCGAGGATGACGCTGACGTCGGTGGCGCGGGTCGTAAACGGCGCCAGCCGGGTCGATTCGATAAACTGCGGCTGCTGCAAATGTTCGGTAATACCGAGCATAACGCTATTAAAACGTTCGATATGCCCGACTTGCAGCACCAGGCCTTTGTCGCGGGCCACGTTCACCAGGGTTTGCGCTTCGGTGACCGACTCGCTGATCGGTTTTTCGATCAAACAGTGAATTCCCGCTTCCAGAAACTCGCGACCAATTTTATAATGCAGGCTAGTTGGAACCACCAGGCTGATCGCGTCAACCAACGGGATGACATCGCGATAATCGCTAAACGTCTCGGCACCGTGCTGTTGCGCGATTGCACCAGCGCTTTCGGCATTGGTGTCCACCACGGCAACCAGTTCACAATCGGCGCAGGCGGCATACTTTTCAGCATGCCATTTGCCGAGGTGACCGACGCCAATAACAGCAACCTTGGGTAATTGAGACATAAGTGGCAGGGGTAAATTCAAACGGCGCATTATATATGCATGAAAACCCAATTGCGAAGCTAGCCGGTGTATTTCACCCAACTTCCGGCGCGACCGTCGACCGGTTTGCGATGGCGACGCAGCCCTCGGCTATTAACGGACCGCCGTTGTGGCAGCGCGGCGACTTCGAGTCGGACGATGGCCGGGAATGCCGGTTGGTCGCCGGTATCGATGAAGCCGGGCGCGGCCCGCTGGCGGGTTCGGTGGTCGCCGCCGCGGTAATCCTCGATCCGCGCTTCCCGATTGCGGGATTGACCGATTCCAAGAAATTGTCCGAGAGCCGGCGCATTTCGCTGGAGGCGGAAATCAAACATCAAGCCAGGGCCTGGGCGATAGCCGAAGCCAGTCATGATGAAGTCGATGCGATCAATATCCTGCAAGCCAGCCTGCTGGCCATGAAACGCGCCTTGTTGAGCCTGAAACTGAAACCGCAGCAGGTGCTCGTCGACGGTAACCGGCTGCCCTCGCTCGACGGTTACTCCATGCGCGCCATCGTCAAGGGCGATCTCTCGGAGCCCTGTATATCGGCAGCCTCGATACTAGCCAAGAACTTTCGTGACCGGCAAATGCTCGAGTTGGATCGCCGCTATCCGGAGTACCAGTTCGCCCGTCACAAGGGTTACCCGACCGCGCTGCACCGGGAACTGCTGGCAAAACATGGTGCCTGCACGGTGCATCGCCGCAGTTTCAAACCGGTGCGGGACGTTTTGCATGGCTAATCGTTTCGTTCATCTGCATCTGCATAGCGAGTATTCGCTGCAGGACAGCACGATCCGGCTGAAGCCATTGGTGGAGCAGGCGCGCGCGCGCGGTATGGGCGCGGTGGCGCTCACCGACTCGAACAATATGTTTGCCGTCGTCAAGCACTACAAGGCGGCGACCGCGCTGGGGATTAAGCCGATTTTCGGCGCCGATGTCTGGATCTCCCACCCCGACCGCACCGAACCCTTGAGTCGCCTGGTTTTGTTGTGTCAAAACGACCAGGGTTACCTAAACCTCAAGCGTCTCATTTCCCGTGCCTTCCTGGAAGGGCAGACCGCCGATCGAGCCACCATCGATATCGCCTGGCTGCGCGACGCCAGCGCAGGCCTGATTGCCTTGTCTGCCTGCCTCGAGGGCGATATCGGAATCGCCTTGCGCATGCAAAATACCGAGCTTGCCGAAACCTACTTGCAGCAATGGATCGATGTGTTCGGACAGCGTTTCTTTCTTGAACTGCAGCGCTGCGGGCGCGCCCATGAGGAAACCTACATCTCGCAGGCCGTGACCTGGTCGCGCGCGCGACAAATACCGGTAGTGGCAAGCAACGACGTGCGCTTTATCGATGCCGATGACTTCGAGGCCCATGAAGTACGGGTTTGCATTTGCACCGGTTTTACGCTCGACGATGAACGCCGGCCCAAGCTCTACTCGCCGCGGCAATATCTGCGTTCCGCCGATGAAATGGTCGAGTTGTTCAGCGATATCCCGGAGGCGATCTCGAATTCGGTGGCGATAGCCGAAGCCTGCAATCTGCGCCTGACGCTGGGGGAGGCTTACTTGCCCGAGTACCCGGTGCCCGAAGGCCATACCACGGATAGCTTTTTCCGGCACGTTTCCCAGCAGGGTTTGGAGCGGCGCCTCGATTTTTTACGGCAACAGCTGCCCGCCGGGCGGGAGCTCGAACGCGGGCCCTATGACGAACGCCTGAAAATCGAGCTCGATGTCATTATCGAAATGGGATTTCCCGGGTACTTCCTTATCGTCATGGACTTCATCGAGTGGGCCAAGAACCACCAGATTCCGGTCGGGCCGGGACGGGGCTCGGGCGCCGGTTCACTGGTCGCCTATGCGCTCAATATTACCGATCTGGACCCGCTGGCCTATGAATTGCTATTCGAACGCTTTCTCAATCCCGAGCGCGTGTCGATGCCCGATTTCGATATCGATTTCTGCATGGACCGACGCGACGAAGTCATCGATTACGTAGCCGATCATTATGGCCGGAATCAGGTTTCGCAAATCATTACCTATGGCAGCATGGCGGCCAAAGCCGTCATCCGCGATGTCGGCCGCGTCATGTCGCACCCTTACGGTTTTGTCGACCGCATCGCCAAACTGGTGCCGTTTGAAGTCGGGATGACACTCGACAAGGCGCTGGAACAGGAAGCAGCGCTGCTCGAGTTATATCAGCAGGAAGAGGAAGTCACGATGTTGATCGATATGGCGCGCTCGCTCGAAGGTTTGACGCGCAACGTCGGCAAACACGCGGGTGGAGTGGTGATCGCGCCGAGCGACTTAACCGACTTTACTCCGCTTTACTGCGAAGCGGGTGGTTCGGGGCAGGTATCGCAGTACGACAAGGATGACGTCGAGGCGGTCGGACTGGTCAAGTTCGACTTTCTCGGTTTGCGCACCCTGACGATTATCGATTGGGCGGTGCATGCGATCAATGCCGGCCGTGCCGAAGACAAACTCGAGATCGAGCGTATCCCGCTAGATGACGCCGATACCTTCAAACTGCTGCAGGCCTATCAGACCACCGCCGTGTTTCAGCTCGAATCGCGCGGCATGAAAGACTTGATCCGGCGCCTGCAACCCGACAGCTTCGAGGACATCATCGCGTTGGTGGCTTTGTTCCGGCCCGGTCCGCTACAGTCCGGCATGGTCGACGACTTTATCGATCGCAAACACGGACGCGCCCGGGTCGAGTACCCCCATCCGGCGCTGGAGGCGATCCTGCAACCGACCTATGGCGTTATTCTCTACCAGGAACAGGTAATGCAGATCGCCCAGGTGTTGGCCGGTTACACCCTCGGCGGTGCGGATATGCTACGCCGAGCTATGGGCAAGAAAAAACCGGAGGAAATGGAAAAGCAGCGCGCCATTTTTACCGATGGCGCCGTTGCCAACCAGGTCGAAACCGCGACCGCGACCTATATCTTCGACCTGATGGAAAAATTCGCCGGTTACGGTTTCAACAAGTCTCATTCCGCGGGCTATGCGCTGGTATCTTATCAAACCGCCTGGCTGAAGCGGCATTACCCGGCGGAATTCATGGCGGCTGTGTTGTCGGCCGATATGGACAATACCGACAAGATCGTCACGCTGATCGACGATTGCCGGGAGATGAAACTCGATATCCGCCCGCCCGATGTCAACCGCTCGAACTATCAGTTCACCGCCGGCGACGAGCGGCAAATTTACTATGGTCTCGGTGCGATCAAGGGGGTGGGCCAGGGCGCTATCGAGAGCATTATCGAATGCCGTGCAGCAGGCGAGTACCGTTCGCTCGACGATTTTTGCGCGCGTATCGATTCGTCCAAGTCGACCCGCAAGGTGCTCGAAGCGCTGATCAAGGGTGGTGCGATGGATTGTTTCAGCCCGAACCGGGCGGCGCTGATGGCGCATCTGCCCTATGCCTTGCAGGCGGCCGAACAGCAACAAAACAACCTCAATGCCGGCATCACCGATATGTTCGGCAGTATCGGCGCGGTCGGAACCGAGGAACATAGCCTGCCGGGGTGCGAAGCCTGGGACGAAAAGCAGCGTTTGATGCTGGAAAAAGAGGCGCTTGGGCTATTTTTGACCGGTCATCCATTGAATCTGGTCGAAGCCGAGATCCGACAGTTTGCACCGACCAGCCTGGGCCAGTGGCTGGAACGGCTCGACAGCGGCGGTGGCGGCGAAAGATTTCGCCAGAAAGAACAGGAAACCCGGGTCTGCGGGCTGGTCGTCGATATCCGCATGCGTAACAGCTTTCGCGGGCGGGAAGCCTTCGTCACCCTCGACGATCGCAGCGGGCGCGTCGACGTGCGCGTCCTGCCCGACTTGTTGGCGCAAATCGAACCGATCCTGCAGAAAGATCTGGTTTGGGTAGTCGACGGCGGTATCGCCTACGACGACTTCAACAATGGCATCAAGCTGCGCGCCGCGAGCGTGCGGCTGATGGACGACTACCGCGCCGACAATGCACGTGCCTTGCATATTACGCTCGATGGACAGACCGCCGACGAACTCGACGCAATCATCGGCCTGCTCGGCGGCTACAAGTCAAGCAACGCGATGCCGGTGGTGTTTCACATGTGCCGCGAGGGTTATCGGTACCAGTTGCGAACCAACGGCAGTTGGTCGTTAAAACCGGACGAACACTGTCTGCTGTCGTTGCAACGCTGTCTCGACCCCGCGGCATTTTATTTCGAATACCAGTAGTGCTCGGCGCTGAAGGTTCGCGGGCGATGTACTCCGGGGGAAACTATGGGCACCAGTAAATATCGGGCACAATCGCCGCTGGCTTCGATTCAGGCCTGCGAGGTATGAATGCAGCAAGGCTTAATTTATAATCGATTATCAGCAATACATTCGTCGATAAACCAGGGGCATTGTGGAAGATCTAAATTCAATTTGGCCAATTGGCATTGTCGCGCTGCTCGTCGGTGCAATCATCGGCGCGCTGGCTTACCGCTTGCTCGCACCATCGGTAAAACAGGCCGATAAAACCAGGACCGAGCTGGACGCGACCCGGGAAGAGCTGAACAGTTACAAGGTCAGCGTCAATCAACATTTCAACAAGACGTCCGAGCTGGTGAACGATCTGGCGCAAAATTATGTCAAGGTCTACCAGCATTTGGCGCAGGGCGCGCAAACTCTCGGTGACGGCAAGTCTTTTGTCAGCCTTCTGGATCAACCCCAGGGCAGAGTAGCGCTCACTGGCAACGATGCGTCAAATGACGCGGAACAGGCGGCTGACGATATTTTAGTCGGTCCGGCGGTAACGCAGGCCGACCCGGAGAAAATTCAGGTAACGCTAGACGAGCATGCCGCGCCTTACACGCAACTGAAATCCGGTGAAGTTGGTCCGGCGAACGCCGGGCATGACGCTGCTATCGGCGAGGCTTCGCGGCTAGCCGGCGATCTCGGCGAATCGAGCGTCGCCAAAGAACCGCTAATCAATGTCGATGTTCTCGAAGAGGTCGCGGAGAATGCCGAGGTCGAAGCGCCGGCCGAAGCGGTTAGCGGCGTTGCCGACGCCGGGGAAAAAACAGAAGCCAGAACACTCACGCATTGAGACTCGGAAACGCCTGGCCCTTGCCGGGTTATTCCTTATTTTTATTAAGCAATGATGCGAGATCCGCAAACGGTTTATGGGTCGATTCCGCCGGTTGTGCGAAGCTCGCGGAATCACCGTAACTCGCGTCGATATAGCGCGAATGCTCGTTGTCATGACAATAAACGCATAACAGTTCCCAATTGCTGCCATCGGCTGGATTGTTGTCATGATTGTGGTCGCGGTGGTGTACGGTCAGTTGCCGCAGATTTTCCCGATTAAACTCGCGCGCGCATCGACCGCATACCCAGGGATACATTTTCAACGCCCTGCTGCGGTAACCCTGTTCTCTTTCCGCGCGCGCTTGCGTGACAACGCGGTCAAGCTTGTCGGTGGGATCGTCTGATGACATTTCGTCTATATAAAAATTATGTTGCCGAAATTCGTTGCGGTCTTAATCATACCCGTTTATCACAGCAAAAATTTAAATGGCTATCAATGATCTATCTCGGCTGCTGTCCGATCCGAATTCGCAAGCCGTGAATTTTGACTCCGAGCTTGCTCGTATCGCCACTGATTATAGCGGCAGATGGGCATGGTTCTCTATGACGGCTGCACAATTGACCCGACTATAATAAGCCAGTATCGTGCCGGCGTTTGTCAGCGTTCGGGTTTACTATGCTGCGTTACATTATCTGGCGCTTTTCGTTCGAAATTTGCAATATCAGGCGCCTCTTCGGGCATGGCCAGGAACGGCTGCAATATCTTGCTTTCGGCGCCAATTTGAGCCCCGCGATAATGAATGAACGGCGTATCCGACCATTTGCGATGAAACCCTTTACGCTCAGGAATCACGGCCTGCGCTTCGATCATCCGGCGCCCTGGACAGGATGCGCATATGCCTCCGCCGAGCCTGCCGCTGGCGAAGCGGTGCATGGATTGCTCTATACGCTGTCCGCCAGGGACGCCGCTCGCATGGACTTTTACGAAGCGGTGCCGGTGATAAATCGTTATCGGCGCACCTGGGTCGAGCAGGATGGCGAACACCTATATTTTTACCAGACCAACCGTTCCACAGCTAATCTCAGCCCCACCGAGCAATACCTGGAGTATATCGTCGAGGGCCTTGAATCCCATCCGGATGCCAGCGAGGAATACCGCCAAGCGATGGCGGCGACCGCTACCGCCGAACCGGGTAAATTCGTTTCATCTTATCTGTGGCGGCAACCCGAAGATCGCAGCGGTTGGCGCCGTGGCTTGATCGGCGTTTATCAGCGGGTGGTTTTATTCATTTTCTTGAAGTTCCTATACCGCTTTTCCCTGACCGCGGTTTTCATTCGCTATTGATACCGCATGCATTTCACAATAACTGGTCACCCCGGCGAAATACTGTCATCCCCGCAAATTACTGTCATCCCCGCGCAAGCCTGCGCGGCTTTAGGCCCTGTGGGTCCCGGCGGGGATCTTGCAATGACAGCCACCCCCATAAGATTCCCGCTTGTGCGCACTGCTGTCCGGAATAAATTAAGTTGGTGTATTTGAAAGTGTTGCAGTGCCCGGGTTTTACGAATAAAACCATAAGCGACAACTTAATTTCAGGACACTGCAACATGTATACAAATACCCGATTTGGCGAACTTTTGAAAGTCCTTCCTAAAAATACTTTCAAACGCTGCGTTGAACAGCATCGGAGCGATAAACATAACAAGGG
>Ga0209791_1000124_pt1 | contig 44894 bp, 36 predicted proteins | sample WorMetTyACAVOLI1_FD_187422 | JGI IMG/M metagenome (GOLD analysis project Ga0209791, IMG submission 187422) | Marine gutless worms symbiont microbial communities from Max Planck institute for Marine Microbiology, Germany - Olavius algarvensis... ... | reverse complement strand
GTATCCATCTGGTACCGGTCAGTCCCGTAGATCGCCCTCTCTTCAGCATCCGTAATCCCATCACCATCACTATCCCATGAGGCCGGCATTTGGTTCAGTAATTTGATATCATCCACTCTGCCGCTGCCGCGAATGAAAATACCGTTGACCTCCAAAATTTCCACCCCGGGCTGAGCCGCCTCCAAGTCAACCTGCAGATCACTGACAAACGTATGCCATTTGCCATCCTTCACACCCGACCCAAGCCCATAGTGCACATTTTCACCGTTTCCAAGACCATCATAGTCATCCGGGGTGTAATAGATATATCGCTGACCCGCCGTGGTCCTCACCTCAATAAAAACTTCAAATTTCTCCGAATATTGCATGCTCCATTCAATCACAAACCGACTCGAATCAAGCCATGGATTTCCATCCTCCTTTCTCAATTGATAACCATTGTTAAGGCCTGAACCCGAAAGCTCGATCACCCGACTCCCACGATCAGCATCATACACATTGCTAATCACCGCTCCGGCTGGTTCATTGTCATAAACAGTCCAGCCACTTACAGTCGGGTTCCATGCATCCTCATAATTTGTAGAGGTTAAGATATGCATATCGTCTATTACGCGGGCACTGAGTTCTGGTTTGAAAAAGTCGATCCCCTGCCCGCCAGAATCATAGGCTGTAACGGAAAAATAATAGGTAACGAATTTCTCGGCCAGCCATATATTATAGCTTGTGACATTGCCCACATCGATGGTTTGGGTGTAATCTCTCGGTGCTGTGCCAATGTGAACGTAATATCCTACTACGTCAGGTGATTGGCTCGGCTCCCATGTCAAAGTATATTGAGCTGCATAGACCGTCACATTCACCGTGGCCGTGACGCTGCCACCCTGGCCGTCACTGATCTGATAGGTGAAGGTCTCTTGACCGTTAAGGTCGGCATTCGGCGTGTAGGTGACGGTGTTGTCGCCATTGTCCGTCACCGTGCCGTTGGCCGCCTGGCTCACCCCTGTCACACTGAGTCCATCGCCGTCCGCATCGCTATCGTTGGCCAACACCTCAATGATCACCGGGGTGTCTGCACTGGTGCTCACCGTGTCATCTAAGGCCACCGGAGCATCGTTAGCGTCGATGACGGTAATCGTGAGTTTCCCTTCAAAAGCACCGCCGTGTTGGTCATCGGTTTTCACCCGAATTTTGCAGGTGCTTTTGGTTTCGAAATCGAAGCTGGCCGCCGTCCGCAGCTCATCATTGGAAATGGTGAATAATGCGTTATCGTCGTCGTCCAATCCCGCTGCCAGGCTATAGAGGTGAATCTGGCCGATATCCTGATCTGTTGTCAAGAAAGTCCCGACGGTTGCGCCGGCAGGCTGATTTTCGGATATTGCGCTGTTGGTCAAAGTGATGCCGAGCGGTGCTTCATTATTGACATTATTCACAACGATGGTGAATGGTTTCTCAAAAATCTCACCACTTTGATCTTCCGTTATCACCAGCAGGCTGTAGAAAGATTTAGCCTCGTAGTCCAAGGTCACCCTCGCGCTAAGCTCGTTGCCGGCAATGGTGAAGAAAAGCCAATCAATATCACCTGCACCTGTTGATGCCAGGCTGTAGGTATGACTATCGCCTGCATCAGCGTCGGTGGAGGTAAAAGTACCCACCAGGGTCCCGGGCGGCAGGTTCTCATTAATACTGTTATTGCTCAGAGTAATGTCTGCCGGCGCATCATTGACCGCCGACATGCTTACCGTCACCGTTCCGGTGGCAGTCAACTCACCGTCACTGATAGTGTACGTGAAACTGTCGCTGCCGAAAAAGTCTGCCTCCGGCGTATATGAAACGCTGCTGTCCTCATTGATCGCGGCCGTACCTTTGGCTGGATCAGTTACTGCTACAACACTCAGACCGTCGCCGTCTACATCACTGTCGTTTGCCAAAACGTTAACGGTCACAGCGGTATCTTCATCTGTAGCGACATTGTCATCAACTGCGGCCGGGGATTCGTTAACATCAGTTACATCGACCGTGATCATGGCGGTGTTGTTGAGCGGTGGTAAACCGGAGTCCTCAACCTCTACGGTCAACATGTAACTGGTGGCAGTTTCATAGTCCAAATCGTTGTTGTCTGCGATATATATATCTCCGGTACCGCCATCGATTACAAAATTACCGCCCTCATAGTCATCGATAATCATCGCCCGGCCGGCAGGGTCTCCAATATCTGCATTGACTGCCGCAGAAAGCTGTACAAAAAAAGTTTCATTTTCTTCGTCGATAACATCTCCATTTACCGCTACGGAAATCACTTGTGTAGTCGTCCCGGGCGCAAATGTCAAAATGCCGGAGCTTGGCAGGTAGTCACTGCCGGCCGAAGCGGTGCCGTCGATCGTGGAATAACTGACTGTCACTTCATCTTGGCTGACAGCAGATAGCGTCACCGTAAAAACTGCATTAACTGAGAGTGTATCGGTTTCTTCCAACGCCACATCTTCAATCAACATCAAGGGAATATCCTGCGAAAGCGGCTCGACGGGGGTGTTCATATCGGCCTGAATTTCAGTCACGCTCAGCGCGCGGTTATAAACGCGGATTTCATCGATCATTCCGGGAAAAAATTCACCCCAGACACTGTTGCCGCCGAAATGAAGTGGGCCATCGGATGTCTCAAATTCCCCTATCTGTGCCCTGCTGGTGACCTCCACACCATCAATGAACAGTCGCTGATTTACGCCGTCATAAGTTCCGGCCAGGTGCGCCCAGTTGTTTGCCGGCAAGGTCAGGATTCCATACAGATCCCGATAGCCGCCTACGATAATGCCGGTTGATGGTGTATCAAGATCAGAATTGGCAGCGAGGTAATAGAGGGCGGCTCCTTTTATTATCACCGTCGCCCAGCTCCGGCCGGACAACGGTTCGGTCGGATAGACCCAGGCCTCCAGCGTCACACCTGTCGATAGATCGAGTACATTTGCATCGTTGACTGTGACCCAGTCGTTGACACCATCAAAGGACAGTGCCTTGCCAAATTTGGCTTCAGCGGTCCAACCGGCACCGGAGATGACGCCGGTGTTTCCATTCCCTGAAGAATCAACCACCGTCGTCCCGCTGCCCTCATCAAAGCTGTAAGCCGCCACCAGGCCTCCTGCGGGTATGCCTGCAGGACCATCATTGTCTGATATTGTCGCCCGGCCTTCCGGATCAGCGATGACCGCATTCACAGCATTGGTAAGATTCACAAAAAACGTTTCATTCGCCTCGTCAGTCACATCCCCGTATACCAACACTTCCATGGTTTTCGTCCGGATGCCGGCATCAAACGTTAGGGTGCCGGCGAGCGGCTCGTAGTCATTGCCCGCCTCAGCGGTGCCGTCGGATGTGGCGTACTCAACGCTTACTTCCCGGCTGACGGCAGCAGAAAGGGTGGCCGTAAAAGTTGCGTTAATGCTTCCGGTATCACCCTCGGTCACCGTCACATTGTCGATTGAAATGACTGGTAATGCATTGATCGATTTGATAGTGTAGGTCAAAAGATCGCCGTCGTTATCGAACGCCGACATCGTACCGACAACCACACCGGATACAGCATCTTCTGCCACCGTAAAACCACCATCCGTTGCCACCGGCGCATCGTTGACCGCTGTCACCGTGATGCTCACCGTTACCGGATCGCCGGCACGAGGCTCGGTATCTTGCGCCTGGTATGAGAAGCTGTCGGCGCTGGTCTCCGATCCGTCGTGGGTGTAGCTGAACCTGCCGTCCGCATTCAGGCTGAAGTCCGCCGCGTGAACCGGCCCGCTGACCAGCACCGCTGTCAGCGCATCGCCTTCCGCATCGCTGTCGTTGGCCAGCACACTGCCTTGCCCGGAGTCCAACACGCTCACCGTCTCTCCCTCATCCACCGTGACCGCATCTGCAGCGGCCACCGGCGCATCGTTCCGGGGGTGGGTGCGGGCCAGGTATTCCTGGTAATTGCTGTTGCCGTCGCCGTCCGGATCCTGACCGCTGTCATCATTTTCCGAATCCAGGCCATACTCAGCCTCCCAGTCATCGGCCATGCTGTCCTGGTCATTATCGTTGATCGTTACAGTCGGCGGGATGATGCTCTGTCCGACGGAATCAGCAATATTAATTACCGTAAGGATAAAAATCTCATAGTGCGGAATATCCCGCATTAAAAGCCTGTAGGAGAAATCATCGATTTCAATAATATCGTCAGACTCATCCTCGGTGGTATTAAATAACAGAGCTGGATTAAATGAGTAGCTGGTTTCCAGCCCGGCATTTAGCAAATTGGGCTTGTCAAAGGTGATCTCTATAAAATCAGGGCCTAAATATGGATATTTTGCGATGGACGGCGCCGCCGGAGGATCGGTTCTAAAACTGTAATCAGAAGAAGGGTTAGTGTCCTCTGAGCTGCTGTCCGGACCGTTGCCGGCAGCATCCTCGGCACTCACCCGAAAGTGATACTCAGTATCTGCAGCCAGACCGGTTATGATGACCCGATGATTAGTTGTTAATACTTCAGAAGTTTCGATGCCGCCGTAATTTTCATCCAAGCCGTATTCGACGGTACCAAAAGCCGGTTCATTGGTCTCCCATTGTAGAATTGCATAGCTGTCTTTTTTGTCTGTAACAGCTGGTGCCGGGTCATCAAGTTCAATCAAGGGAGCGATGATGTCGTATATCCCTTTTACCGGAAAGGATGTGATGCCGTTGTATACCACGGTCAGGTTGATCTCTCCTTGGCTGACACCGCTGAAATCCAGGTAATTTATCCAAGCGCCGTCATCCTTTACGTCGTCATCATTTACTTCCATTTGAATATCGTTAGCGAAAACTTCAACCGATGTTCCAGGGATTCCCCGCCCCTCGGTTTGGAATTTAGTGTAGTCCATCTCACCGTTGACAAAAAATCCCTCCCCGGGTTTGGTTATCCTCAAGGTAGATGCACCGTTCGAAAAATAACTTTCATTGACAGAAATCGAATCATCATAGGCCGTGACCGCAAAAAAATGGACCTGGGTGGCATCCAATCCTTCAACCGTATAGGTCGGATTATCTTCATCGGCCAACGATTCTTTGGGAATATCAATTACGGCCAAGTCCGGATCTACTCTATCATCAACCGGGGCGCCGGTTTTGTAATAAAGTCTGTAGCCGGCAAGATCGGACTCCGGGTTTTTATCCCACCTAAGCGCTATGTGGGGGTTGATACGAATCGTGACTTTCGCAGCCGCCGATTCGAGGCTGGCATCTAAGGCTTTATAGGTAAACGAATCAATTAAATACTTCGACCCGTCGTGGGTGTAGCTGAAGGTGCCGTCGGCCGCATTTAACACAAGCGTGCCATGGGACACATCGCTCACTAACGCGGCCGTGAGCGTGTCCCCCTCAGCGTCGGTATCATTGGCCAGCACGCTGGTTTCAGTTGACTCGAGGACGCTGACCGTGCCGCCTTCGGCCACGGTGGCCGTGTCAGGGTTGGCCACCGGCGCATCGGCATAGACAGTCTGAGATGGAAAAAGAACAAGGAAAACCCACAGCCACGAGCAAATAAATAGCTGCCGCAATAATGGAATACAAACATTTTTCTTAAGGGTAATGCGCCTAAACATCCCCCCCCCTGCGCCATACCGGTTAAAAAAGAAACGATTCAACAACCAATAAACGTACCGTAGTTACGAAATCTCACCTTTTCTTTCACCAGCTTTAGGAATTCTTAATTGCATGAAAAAAAAAGCCGGGCAACCAAATAATATGATAACCCGGCTATCTCTTGAGTTTGTATCACTCGCCCCTCAGAGGCCCGCAGTTTTCCGTCCCATCTCACGACAGGTTTGGCTTTAACAACGCACTAAACCCATTAACTGCCGTGCAATAATCATGCACTAAATTATGATACAAATTAAATAAAACAATTTCAAATAGTTAAATTAAAATTTGGTGGATCTATTTCATAAAATGGGTAGTGATATTAACAAAACTCTGTAAAAAAGTAAATAAAATTGAGAACTAATTTTCATAGTATTCGTTCCTTGCTATTTTAAGTTCCACATTCCTTCTTACGCGGGTGCCCCTATGAACCGGAGGCAACTTACACTCCGAGGCATAAGTTATCCTTTTTCCCTTGCGCTTTCAGCTAGGCCCGCCCAGTTCAATTGTATGAACAGAAAGCGGCGGAAGAATATATTTTCATGAATCCCGTAAAGCGGGAGCGACTTGAGCGAGGATGGACTCAATTGGATCTAGCGAAAAGGCTGGACGTCAAGCAACCAACTATAGCGAAATGGGAAAAAAAGGAGCTCCAAGTATAATTATTTAATTAAAATTTTAGTATGTTACAAAGATTTTCGACCCTCCAGAGGGTTATTTGAGGAAAATTTTATCCCAAAATGAAAGATTCTCAATATTATATATTATTTTAATTGGTTAGAGCGTTTATATAAAAATTGACCGGATAGCAGTGATATTATATATTAAACAAAATTTCGATAAATACCTAACTTAATGTAAATTTATAGGTCCAAATGAACTGCCCCGCTGCAAGCAACGGGGTATCAAGCGGAAAATTATAATCGCCCCGAGGGGCGGGAATTAAACCCTCGTCCGCCGCAGGCGGATTAAACATGCACAGCGTTTAGCGAATTTAAGTTTAGAAGCTTTTGTTAAACTCGATATTTTAATTTGTGTTTTCGCAACTTTTTGTGACGCTGTGTATCCTGTGTATTAGGAGACCAACTATGCATGACCTACAGAAAAAGCGAGTTATAGAATTCCAAACGCGTCTCGCCGACGAAGACATCGACCTGGCTGTCATCCACGACCTGGACAACATTTATTTTCTCTCCGGGTTTTGGGGCTACCTGGGAATGGACTTCGGCCGACCGACAATTCTGGCGATTCCCCGAACAGGCTCCCCGACACTGATCACTCCCGGCCTGGAAGCCGAAATGGCAGCCAACATGTCCTGGATTGAAGACATCAGAGAATGGACGGACGGTGTCGACGGTGAGTGGCAGGCCCTGCTGGATGAATTGTTTGGCAGCTCAAGGAATTTAATGGTCGGTTTCGAACCGGCTAAAACCCACCCGCTGGTCATTTCCTATTTACAGCATAAATTTTCCAATGCTGCCATGCAGAATATCACAAAAATCTTATCGGATATGCGCATGGTCAAAAGTCCGGAAGAATTAAACACCATGCGCCAGGCCGGGCAAGTCGCGGTGGCCATGTGTGAAGCGGCCGTGCAGACAATTGCGGAAGGCATACCCGAGTATGAAATATCTCTGGCGGCAGTTGCCGCCGGAACCCGCCAAGCAGCGGAGTTACTCGACCACCGGAAATCCGAGCGATTATACTCGCCCATGATTCACAATCTTCAAATCCTTCAATCCGGCCCTGAACTGGCGATGGTTCATCGCCGTCCCACGATTCGCCGCCTAAGTAAAGGTGACCCGGTCTACATGTGCTTTTGTCCCTTCACGCTTTTTAAGCAAATCAAGTTGGGATTTGACCGCGAATACTTTGTGGGAGAGGTGTCGGACGAACATGCCGGGATTTACGAAATCGCCCTGAAGGCCCAGGCTGCAGCCCTGGAGATGATTCGGCCGGGCGTGCGGGCGGAAGAAGTTCATTTCGCTTCACTGGAAGTATATCAATCCGAGGGCTTCGGCATCTGCTACCGGACCGGCAGGGGGGTGGGTCATTCCTTCCTGGAGCGCCCGGAGCTTAAAGACGGCGACCGAACCATCCTTCTGGCGGGCATGACCTTTGCGGTGGACGGCGGCATCACGATCGAAGGCGAATTCGGCGCCCGGGTCGGCGATTCAATTGTGGTGACAGAAGATGGATTCGAATATTTGACACCCTATCCCAAAGAACTTCGGATTTTATAGCACAGACGAAATTTTAATTATCAGCGATTTCATGTTGACAAATTGTCCATTCTATCAGTAATTACCACCTGAAGATCAAGAACCTATCCCTAGACCCTCCAACCAGACAAATGAACAGGTACACAAACTGCCTTTGACTAAATTACGGCGCAATGGGAGGCTAAGCAAATATCAGTTTCTCCCTTATTGTAGGCTAAGATTCCAAGCAGGAATCAACGGTAAATCGCTCAATGATCCATTTAACCTTTAACGAAAAAAGGAGGTAATTCATGAAGAGCAAAGCAGCCGTATTAAGAGAATTTGGTCAGCCGTTATCCATCGAAGAAGTGGAAGTGGAGCCCCCCAAGGAAGGAGAAGTGCTTGTCAAGAACGCCTACTCCGGTTTCTGCCATTCGGATTTCAGTGTGATTAAGGGCGATATCCCCTTGCCGCTGCCGATGATCTGCGGCCATGAGGCAGCCGGCGTGGTTGAAGCGGTGGGACCGGGCGTCGCCAATATCAAAAAGGGAGATCATGTCGTGGCCACCTGGATGATCCCCTGTGGCCAGTGTCCCAATTGCCTCAGAGGCAGAGGAAATATCTGCTCGACAAATATGGCATATTTTATGACGGGCACATTGCTGGATGGAACCCCAAGGTTTAAGGATGCCCAGGGGCAGCCGGTGCTGCATGAAGCTTTTGTAGCGGGTTTTTCCGAATACACGGTGCTCCCTCAGGCAGGAGCCATTCCCCTGCCGAGTGACTTTCCCCTGGATCAGGCCTGTGCGATGGGATGCTGCGTTCCCACCGGATGGGGGTCGGTCAACAATGTTGCCAAGATTCAACCCGGAAATTCGGTGGCTGTCTATGGTATGGGAGCCGTCGGGCTGAACACTGTCGCCGCATTGGCCAATCGAAATGCCAATCCGATAATCGCAGTGGATCTGGAGGGCAGCAAAGAAGACATCGCCAAAGAATTCGGGGCGACCCATTTCATCGCCAGCTCCAAGGAAGACCCGGTACCGGCCATCATGAAGCTTACCGGAGGAATGCAGGCTGAAGACGGTTCGTGGGTCAGCGGCGGTGCCGACTTCGTATTCGAAGTCAGCGGCGATCCGGGGGCCTTGGTTCAGGCCTACTGGTCCATTTGTTCGGGAGGCAAAACGGTGGTCACCGGAATTCCGCCGGCTGCATCGTCTTCCGAGCTGCCGCTTATGCTTCTGGCTTTGCAGGAAAGGTCGATCATCGGGCACCTCTATGGCAGCATCTCGCCCGGTCTTGATATCCCGGCGCTGGTCAATATCGCCAAGAGTGGTGAGATGAAGCTTGACAAACTGATCGAGAAAAAATTTAAAATAGAATCCATTAACGAGACCATAGCGGCCATGGATAAACGCCAAATCAAGGGGCGCTGGGTGTGTGAATGGGATTAAGGGCTCACTTTAAAATAACTTCACATTAAAGGACTTTAATCCATGCGGAGCAAGGGTTGTCCTTGATTTCGGCCCGGCCCTTGCCCGTGTGGTCCGTTGCTGGTTTTTTCAAGGGGCAGCCGCAATGGCAGGCGTTGAATCTGAATACGGCTTACCATATAAAATGTGAACTGAACATAAGGAGAATGCTATGAAATTCCTGAAGGTAAACATGACCCGCAAAACAATAACCGTCGAAGATGTGCCGCAGGAATACCTTGGTCTGGGAGGAAGAGGTCTTACATCGATCATGATCAATGGGGAGGTGCCGCCCAAATGTGATCCCTTAGGTCCGGAAAACAAACTAATTTTCGCTCCCGGCCTTTTGAGCGGGACTAATTTGGTCAATACCAGCAGACTTTCCGTCGGGGCTAAAAGCCCGCTGACCGGAACTATTAAGGAAAGCAATGCAGGCGGAACGATAGCCGCGGCCCTTGGACGCCTGGGGATCTCTGCCATAATCGTTGAAGGCCAGGGATCGGAAGAGGACCTCAACATCCTCAAAATCGACGAAAATGGAGAAGCGAGCTTTGATGCGGCCGAAGCGTACAAGGGAATGCGCACGTATGCCCTCGTGGAAAAGTTGCTTGCGGTCTATGGAGAGAAAAACGCGGTACTTTGTATCGGACCGGCAGGCGAGCAAAAATTGACCGCCGCCTCCATTCAGACCTCCGACATTGACGGACGGCCCTGTCGGGCGGCTGGTCGGGGCGGCCTGGGTGCCGTCATGGGCGCCAAAGGGCTCAAGGCCATCGTGGTGGACCAGCGCGGGAAAAGCCCCGATGCCATCGCCGATCCGGAAGCCTTCAAGGAAGCTGCCAAAGCCTATGCCAAAGCCGTCAAGGACCATCCTTTCAGCGGTCAAATGATGCCGGCCCTCGGCACCGCCGGGCTGGTGGCCCCGATCAATTCCATGGGCGCATTCCCCAGCTACAATGCCACCCAGGGTGTCTTGGAAGGTTGGGAGAAGGTCAGCGGCGAAACCATGGCCCAGGTTATCCAGCAACGCGGCGGCAAGACCACCCACGTCGGCTGCGCCCAGTGTATTGTCCATTGCTCCAATGAATTTGTCGATCAAGACGGCAAGTATGTCACCTCCTCTTTAGAATACGAAACGATCTGGTCCCTGGGCGGTATGACCGGTATCAATGATCTTGATACAATTGCCCGGTTGGACAACCTGTGCGATGATATTGGTCTGGACACCATGAGCGCCGGTGTAGCGGTTGCGGTGGCCATGGATGCGGGATATAAAGAATTCGGCGATGGCCAGGCCGCTGTCGAAATGATTGAAGCGGTGGCCAAGGGAAGCGAAATCGGCAGGGTCATCGGCGACGGTCCGGCCGCCGTCGGCAAACACTTCAACCATCCACGGGTGCCGGTTGTCAAGGGCCAGAGTATTGCCGCCTACGATCCCAGAGCCATGCAGGGCAATGCGGTTACCTATGCCACATCGCCGATGGGAGCGGATCACACAGCGGGCAACGTGGTCGGGGAATATCTGACCCAGGCCCTCGATCCGTTGAAGGCCGAAGGCCAGGTTGAGGCTTCCCGCAACATGCAGATTGCCATGGCCGCGGTCGATTGCACCGGGATGTGCCTTTTGGCAAGTTTTGCCATTACGACCCCCGAAGGCGGCGCAGCCTTTTTGAGTGCCATGAACGCGAAGTTGGGGACCCAGCTCGGGCCGGATGACATTCCTGCCATGGGCATCCGGGTCCTGAAAGCGGAACGGGAATTCAACCGCAGGGCCGGATTTACCAATAAGGATGATCGCTTGCCCAAGTTTTTCTACGAGGAACCGCTGCCCCCGCACAATACCGTGATCGTCATCAGTGACGAAGATATGGACAGCACATTTGCGTTTTAGCGGATTCGACTATGAAGATCAGCGTCAGATTATTCGGAACCCTGGGCAGGAATCGTCCGGATTACGAACCCGCCGCGACCGGCTTCGAGATAGAGATTCCGGAGAATGCCAAAGTCGGCGACCTTCTGGCGCATTTAAAAATTGTGGAATCTGACAGGGCCGTTGTGGCCATAAATGCAAGGGTATTGAAGCCGGATGATATCCTGCCTAGCGGAGCTGTCGTGCATGTTTTTCAATCTGTTTTCGGCGGATGACCGGTGCGTGGCCATCTAAGAAGCACTTTCATCTATACACAAGGGCATCAGTCATTGCGCATCCGTACACGGCGACATGCACGTATGACCTTATCCCTCGGTGTTAAAGAAACAATTCAAAAGGAAAGTTACATGAAAAAACACGATGTTGAAAAGGATGAGAAAAAAGAGGATTTAAAGCAACAAGCAGATGAAACCCCGCAAGACAACATTTTTGACACCGAGGAAATCCAGATTGAAGAACTGGCCATCGATGGTATTTGCGGAGTTTATTGATAATTCGGATTTCGGCCGGCGAAAAGCCCTCCTCGACGTGCCGGGGCCTGCCTGCGACATGAGCAAAGGCCGAATGCAGCTTGTCGCAGGCAGCCGAATCGAGTGCGGCAACGAACTGCGCGCTTCTATATTTCATACTCTGGAGGGGTCTCAGGATAGAAAATCATGGGATCAATAACGGCAACAAAATATACACTGGCCCCCGGCACCCAGGTGCGGCAAGAGGATTTCGGTCTGCTTTTTTATACAATGGTGGGGCCACGGCTGTATTTTGTTTCTTGCGGCAATGCACTTGAACCGAATTTTTTTAAAGGCAAGGTCAGCCTTGACACTTGGCTATCCCATTGTAAAGCGCGGAATACCGTTTCAAAAGCCCGCTTATTGGATATTGAAAAAAGCCTGAATCAGTTAAAGGAAAAAGGGGTGGTCCTTGAGTGCTGAAATGGCAAAGATGGGATTGCGGGCGCCGGTCAACGTCACCTGGGAGATGACCCTGCGCTGCAACCTTCAATGTGCCCACTGCCTGTCGGATTCGGGGGTGGCCGCAGCGGGGGAGCTCACGCCACGGGAGTGTTTGAAGCTGATCGAAGAACTTGCTGAACTCAAAGTGTTCCAGGTCAACATTGGCGGGGGGGAGCCGTTTATCAGAGATGACTTCCTGGGTCTGCTGGAATATTCCCATCAAAGAGGCCTGGTTACCTGCGTGAGCACGAATGGGATGCTGATTGACAAGGATCTGGCCCGGCGTTTGGCAAAACTGAAAATGCTTTATCTGCAGGTCAGCCTTGACGGCGCTACGGCTGAAGTAAACGATCGAATTCGGGGCCGGGGAACGTACCCCAGAATTCTGGCAGCTGTCGCATGCCTGGCACGCAATCAAGTGCCGTTCAGCATCAACACCGTGTTGACCCGGCTAAATTATCCCCAGTTAGACGATCTTCGCAATCTTGCAAAAGATTACGGTGCCGATTTAAGGGTGTCGCGGTTTCGTCCGTCGGGCAGGGGAAAAGCCAGCCGGTCATATTTGGGACCTGACAAAGATCAACTGGAAGATTTTGCGGTTTGGCTCGATCATCATGATCTGGTGCGCACCGGTGACTCCTTTTTTTGCCTGACCTCAGAAAACCGGCGCCGCAAAGGACTGGACATGTGCGGTGCCGCCAAGATGACCTGCTGCATTGCACCCAACGGCAATGTGTATCCGTGCGCCTTCATGCAGGAGCGGAACTTTCTTGCCGGCAATGTGCGGACTTCCAATTTTAAAAACATTTGGCAGCGTGCGCCGGTATTCTCTCAACTGCGCAACCTGAACGTTGAGTCCTGTCAAACGTGCAGCCGGTTTGAAGTTTGCCGCGGCGGTTGTCCGGCCGTGGCCTATCATACCTATCATGACATCGCCATGCCGGACCCGGAATGTCTGGTGAACCTTAAAAGCGCTGCTTGAAGCTAGTCCAAGGCGCCAAGCTCCGGTAATCCAGCGAGTTTGATTTTGGTAAAGCCTTGTCTTATGTACGATAACCTCTTTACAAAACTGAAGGTCGGCGGCGTCGAGCTGTCCAACCGCATCTGTTTTCTCGCGCATCGCACTAATTTCGCCCGCCGGGGCCGCTTGAATGAGCGCCATATCGCTTACTATCGCCGCCGGGCACAGGGTGGATGCGGACTTGTCGTTGTTGGAGAGCTCGCAATTCATGCCGGAGATCGGCCCTGGGAAGCCATGATCGAGGCTTTTCAGCCGCAGGTGGTCGATGATTACCTGAGGCTGACAGACGCCGTCCACGAATTTGACAGCCGGATCTTCGCCCAGCTGAATCATCACGGGTTTCAAAGCAGCGGTTCCATTTCCCGGCAGGCAATATGGGGCCCATCCGCCATGGCCGATATCGAGTTTGGCGAAACTGCCAAAGCGATGGAGGCCGAGGATATGGCAACCCTTGCCGCGGCCTTTGCCGCGGCCGCCGAACTGGCCCGTGCCGGTGGGTTTGACGGTGTGGAAATCGACATGGGGCCGCAATCTTTGCTGCGCCAATTTCTTTCTCCGCTCAGTAATCATCGTCAGGACGAATACGGCGGCAGCCCGGAAAATCGCATGCGCCTGCCGCTTGAGGTTGTTGAGGCAACACGCAAAGCGGTGGGATCCGACTTTACGGTCGGAATTCGCCTGTGTGTGGATGAAAAATTCTGGGGCAGCATCACCATTGACGAATCGCGCCGCTCTGCCCAGCGCTTCGAAAGCACGGGGCAAATCGATTTCATCAATACCTCGGTCGGGACCTACTATAATCTCTACCTGACCCTGGCATCCATGCACACGCCCATTGGTTTTACGGTTGACCTGGCAGAACAGATCAAAAAAAGCGTCAGTTTACCGACTATGGCCAGTTACCAGATCGGCTTTCCGCAAATGGCCGAAGAAATCATCACTGCGCAAAGAGCGGATATGGTCGGGTTCGTGCGAGCTTTAATTTGTGATCCTGATATGGCTAAAAAAGCACGCGCAGGAAAACCGGAAAACATACGCTATTGCGTCAAAGACAATAAAGGATGCATCGGCCGCATCAACCAGAATAAAATGTTGGGGTGTATTCAAAACTCCCTGGTCGGAGAGGAATCGCCGGCAGGTGAAAAAACGTTCCGACCGGCCGCCAACCGCAAACAGGTAATGGTTGTCGGCGGCGGTCCGGCCGGTTTGGAAGCCGCCCGCAGCGCCCGTTTGCGCGGCCACACGGTGACCGTTTATGAGAAAGACCGCCGCATCGGCGGTCAGATCAATCTCATAAAAAAACGACCCGGCCGACAGGCCATGGCCGGCGTTGTTAGATATCTCAGGCATGCGCTGGCGGAGCTTGAAGTACCGATTGTCACCGATACAAGGGTGAACGCCGATTTCGTCGCGCAACAACATCCCGATGCCGTCGTCGTCGCCACGGGCTCCCGCCCCCGGCCGAAACCGGTACCGGGCAATTACGGTCCCCCTTTGGTGCTCGATGTCCGGCAGGTTTTAAATGAATCGTTTGCGGTAGGTGAGAAGGTGCTGTTTATCGACGAAAACGGCGGACATCATGCCACGGCCACGGTCGAATTTTTGGCCAATCAAGGTAAAAACGTCCACATGGTGACCAGTGACCTGTTTATTGGAATCGAGCTGGGTCCCCTGGGGGATCTTTATCTGACCCGTCAACGGCTGCTGCAATTGGGCGTGAAATTCACTTCGGATGTAATCATTGATAAAATTGAAGAAAATGTGGTCAAGGCACGCGAGATCTTTACCAACACACCGATTCGGTTCGAGGATTTCGATACGATCATTCTTGATATGGGCAATGTCGCGGAAGATCAGCTCTATCGGCAATTGAAAGGGCAGATCCGGGAATTATACCGGATTGGCGATTGTGTCGCCCCGCGCGGCATCGATATGGCCATCCTGGAAGGACGGCAGGCAGGGGAGCAGCTGTGATCGAGTTTAAATATCTCTTTTCGCCTTTGCAGCTCGGGTCGGTGATCGTTGCCAACCGGATTCACTTTGCCGCTCACATGACCAATTTCGGCGAAGATCACCGAATCAGCGAACGCCATATAGATTACTATCGCGAACGTGCCAGGGGCGGCTGCGGTCTCATTACCACCGAAGAACTGGGAGTCCATCCGACCGATCATCCCTATGCCAATCTGGTGGATGCCTTCGAGCCGGATGCCATTTCCGATTTCAAACAGCTTACCCGCGCTGTTCACGAATATGATACCCGGATCTTTGCCCAGCTAAACCATAACGGTATGCAGGCTGATGGAAAAATATCCCGCCTGCCGGTCTGGGGACCGTCTCCGGGTAAGGATCCCATATTTCGTGAAACCGCCAAAGAGATGGAAATCGAGGATCTCCGGGAGTGTGTCGCATACTTCGCCAAAAGTGCTGCCCATGCAGTCGAAGGCGGCTTTGACGGAATCGAACTGCAGCTGGGACACAGTTCGCTGATTCGGCAGTTTCTCTCACCCGCCACTAATTTTCGCAACGACGAATACGGTGGCAGCCTGGAAAACCGCATGCGGTTTAGCCTGGAAGTGGTGAATGCGGTGCGCAAAGCGGTGGGGCCTGATTTTACGCTCGGCGTGCGGCTGAATGCCGATGAAATGCATCCCCGCGGAGGCCTGACCCTGGAGGACGCCAAGCAAATTGCCGTTCGCCTGGAATCCGCCGGGCAGCTGGACTTCATGGACCTCAGTCTGGGTACTTTCTTCAATCTTTTTTTAGTGGAAGGCTCGATGCATACGCCCCTGGGCTACACCGTTCCGCTGTCGGCCGCTATCCGCTCCGTCATCCGTCTGCCGGTATTCTGCACCAATCGCATTAACGATCCTCACCTGGCGGAGAAAATTCTGGCCGATGGCCATGCCGATATGATCGGTATGGTGCGCGCCCTCATTTGTGACCCGGAATTGCCCAACAAAACCCGGCAAGGCAGGTCGGATGATATTCGACACTGCATTGCCGACAACCAGGGTTGCATTGCCCGCATGGGGTTGGGCTTCAGTCTGGGATGCATCCAGAACCCCGCGGTGGGGCAAGAGAAGACCCTCGGAATCGGTACCCTTAAAGGATGCGATAAGCCCAAAAAGGTCGTGGTGGTAGGGGCCGGTCCGGCGGGTCTTGAAGTCGCCCGCACGGCCGCCCTAAGAAAACATCGGGTGATTGTCTTTGAAAAAAATGAAGAGGTCGGCGGACAGAACATCATTGCGGGAAAAGCCGCCGGTCGCCAGGAGCTGACCGGGGTCACCCGCTGGCTGATCGGGCAGGTGAACAAGCTGGACATTGATCTCAGACTCGGCAGCGAGGCCACGGCCGAGGTCGTGCTGCAGCAAAATCCCGATGCCGTGGTTGTGGCCACCGGTTCTGTACCCAAAGAGAAACCCTTTCCCGGGGAATACGAGGCGCCCCGGGCCATCACGACCTGGCAGGTATTGAACGGGGAGGTGGAAGCCGGCCCCCGAGTGCTGCTGGTTGATATGGATGGTCATCATCAGGCAACCGGCACGGCCGAGCTGCTGGCCGACACCGGCAAAACGGTTCACATCATCACCCCGACGCTTTTCACGGGGGCCGGCCTCGGCCCCCTGCAAGATCTATATCTGGCACGCCAGCGGCTGGCGACTAAAGGCGTCACATTTACCCCGGACATTGCGGTACTTGAAATTCAGGGTACCCGGGTCAAAGGACTGAATGTGTATTCCAACGAGATGATGGAATTCGACGGGTATGACACGGTGGTGCTGGCGGCCGGCAATCAGGCCTGTGAGGAGCTGTATTTTGCACTGAAAGGACAAGTCAAAGAGCTCTATCGGATCGGCGATTGCGTGGCCCCCAGAAAAACCGATATGGCCATCGTAGAAGGTCACCGGGTCGGTAGAATGTTGTGAGGCGAAATTACGAGATGAACGACATATGGATTCTGGTTCAGCATAGAGACCTCAGCATTGAAGAGGTAACATTCGGGCTCATTGCGGAGGCGCGGCGCATGGCAGCCGATCTCGACCAGGCGGGGGATGTCACAGCGGTGGCCATCGGAAAAGGTTTGGAAGAAGCGCTGCCGACATTGGGCGCCTATGGTGCGGATCGCGTGATTTGCCTGCGGGACTACGCTCTCGCTCATTATCACGGCGAGATATTCGCGAGTGAACTAGCTCGTTTGCTGAAGCAGTTTACCCCGTCCTATTTACTGATGGCTCAGTCGGCCGAGACCGATGATCTGGCCCCCCGGCTGGCCGCGCTGTTGGAAACCGCCCTGGTAACCCGGGCTGTGGATTTAAAACCCGGTGATGGCGGCAAACCCGTTGCCATTCGCGCGATCTCCAACGGGTATTTATTCGAAGAGGTTTTTATCGAACACCCTGCCCCGGCGATCATATCCTTCATTCCGTCTGTTCTGACGCCAGATGACCCCCACAACCAGGCCCAGGTTGAGGTACGTTTTGAATCCATGTCAGTCAAGCCGGATGGCCTCCGAACGAAGCTGGTCGACATCATCGAGGCCGGGACGGAAACGATGGACCTCGAGGAAGCGGACATCATCATTTCAGGGGGACGTGGGGTCGGCCAAGGCCGGTCATTTGATATCATTCGGCAGCTGGCAGCGGCCATTGGAGGCAGTATCGGCGGCACGCGGCCGGTCATCGACCGGCAGATTCTGCCCTTTGAGAGCCAAATCGGCCAGACCGGCAAGACCGTAACACCCCGCTTAATGTTCAACTGCGGAATTTCAGGGGCCAATGAATATACCGCCGGCATGGAAAAGGCCCGGCTGGTAATTACAATTAATAAAGACCCCAGCGCCAGGATCTTCCGTTTCTCGGATCTGGGTGTCATCGGGGATGTCCATGAAATCCTGCCCCCCTTAATCGAACAGGTTAAGGAGTCGAAGGATTCTGATTAGACGCTTCTCAGTACAAATCTCAAATTACAAACCCCGGATTATTTATCCAATCCGGGTTCATGAGTCGAGTATCGAGCAGCCAGTATCCAGCAACTATTATCGTGACGATTATGAGACAAATTGTGCGGTTCAACCTGGCGATCCTGCTTCTTTTTACGGTAAAATCCGCTGCGGCCTATACAAGCCAGGATTGCATCGATTGCCACAAGATCGGCAGCAGCGAAAGTGCGCTTCAAATCTCCATCGTTGAATTTAATGCTTCCATTCACGGAGAAGAGGCCGCCTGCCGGGATTGTCACACTTCGGTGGAAAACCAGGACCACGTGACCGCCCCGGGCTCTCGTGGGGTGGAATGCAGCAGCTGCCATGAACAGGAAAATCGTCACGGCTGGGGATCGAACAGCGGCACGCGTCCTCAATGTTATTCCTGCCATACCCGACATGGCATGCGGTCCAAGGACGATCCGCTTTCCCCCGTTCATTCGCAACGACTGAAGGAGACCTGCCAAAGCTGCCATCCCCGGGAATGCGGTCAGACGGATTATTTATCATGGCTGCCGTCGCTGCAAGTTGCTTCTCACAACAAGCAGGATTTCAGCCAGGTGTTTAACAGAGCCAACTGTCTGGGATGCCACCAGGGCAAGGCGGCGCACGGTATGCAAGAACCCATCACCGATCAAACCTGTTTTGCCTGCCATCTAACGCTGGATGGACAAAATAAGCTGCTGGGCTACATTCACAGCAAGGCCGATGCCCGGCACCAGCCGGGAGTCATGGCGGCCGCTGCCGTTTACCAGGTAATCCTGGGCGTTTTAGTGCTCGGTGGGATCGCATTTTTTATTCGTAGTTTATCCAGGAAACCACAACCAAGGAGCTTATAGAATTGCTGACAGCCTTTGATCTGCTGCTCATAACTATTGCGATCGTCGTCATGGCGGCCGGTTTCAAAAACCGCTGGGCAGTTGTGCAACTGGGACGGCCGCAACGGCCTTCGCGGGACCCGGTCGGCCTGATCAAATATCTCTGCGGCCATGACAAAATCATGCAAAATCGTAAAGCCGGCTGGGCGCATCTTTTTGTTTTCTTCGGGGTTCTTGTCCCGCTGCTGGTAATCATTTTGGCCCAGTTTGATTTTGCGATGCCGCTTCCCATCGCCCGCCTGTTGTCCTTGCTGACCGAACTGATAGGCTTGGCCATGCTGGCGGGCCTGCTGTATTTCCTGCTGAGGCGAATCGGCGCCACCGCACCGCGGGCCCCCCAAAGAACGATATTTCCGGTGGCGGTGCTGCTCTTGATCGTGGTTACCGGCTTTCTGGCCGAGGGGACGCGCCTGGCGATTATCTCGACCGGGTTTTCCTGGTCCTCGCCGGCCGGATGGCTGCTTTCGCTGGCGCTGCCCGATTCGCCCCTGTTAATGCAGGTGTTGATCCGTTTGCATTTTTTCGCCCTTCTGGTTTTCGTGGCGGCACTGCCGTTTACGTTCATGCGTCATTTAATCGCCGGCTCGCTGAACGTGTATTACCGCAGGCAGGGGTTGCCGGGCGCGATCGCACTGCCGACTCCGGAATTGGAAACAACCGGTGCCGGGACAATTAAAGATTTCAGCCTGAAACAACTGCTGGAGGCCGAAGCCTGTGTTTCTTGCGGTCGTTGCGAAGTGAATTGTCCGGCATCCCAGGCCGAAAAACCCCTGTCACCCCGCAAAGTCATGCAGGATATCTTAAGCCAGATGGAGCAGGCAAACCGCAACGGCTGCCGACTGCCAGCCGAAGGCATGCCCTTGCTGGAAGAAGTTATTTCCGCTGATGAAATCTGGTCCTGCACCTCCTGCATGGCCTGTGTAACCCATTGTCCGGTCTTTATCGAGCCGCTGGACAAAATCATCGATCTGCGCCGGCACAAAGTGATGGGACAGGGTTTGCTGCCGGTGGAAGCACGCAGTATGATCCGGGATTTAGAACTCTATCGGGATGTCTACGGCCGGGGAATTTCCCATCGGGCGGATTGGGCCCTTAACCGTGCTGTTCCGCTGATTTCAGAGGACTCCGCCAAGGTCGACGTCTTATTCTGGGTGGGTTGCTCCGGCGCTTTTCATCCACGCTACCAGCAAGCCGCACAAGAGATGGTCAGGATTTTGCAAGCCGCAGCGGTAAAATTTGCTATCTTAGGTAATGCGGAATATTGCTGCGGCGATCCGGCCAGACGGTTGGGGGACGATTCGGTCTTTATTGAGCTGGCACAAAGAAATATCCGGCAGCTCAAGCGCCATGGCGTGCAAAGGATTCTAACCCTGTGCCCCCATTGCTATAGTACCCTTAAAAATGAATATCCGAGTTTAGGCGCCGATTTTGAAGTTGAACATGCCAGCCAATTCATTGCGCGGTTGATTCAGCGAAAACGCATTCAGCTTCAATATCCGCTGGAACAAACCTTAACGGTGCACGACCCCTGCTTTCTGGGGCGGGCCAATCAGATTTACGAACCCTTGAGACAGATCTGTCAGGCGGTTCCGGGGCTCAGGATTAAGGAATTGCAGCGCAATCGGGAGAGCGCCTTTTGTTGTGGTGGCGGTGGCGGCAAAATGTGGCTGCATGACAGTGCGGGGCACCATATCAACCAGATGCGGGCCGAGGAGATAGCGCTATGCGGCGCCGATTGGGTGGCCACAGCCTGTCCCTATTGTGTGACGATGCTGGAGGACGGCATCGCGGCTTTGGAGATTGAGAAGCCTCCCAAGGTGAAGGATATCGTCGAAGTTGTGGCGTCCTCTTTAGCGGTTTAATAGTTGTATTTGAGCTAAATTGTTACCCACTGTTCCATCCTGTGTGGTAACTGGCAGCTCGTAACCCGAACCGCGTATCGCGCAACGCGTAACTCGAAATGCGCAATTCGAAAAATGAGAATCATCGTCTGCGTTAAACAATTCCGCTACACCTATGCTCGGACCGGCAGAGATCCCGCTCTGAACTATCTGGAACCGGAGGATCACATCAATCGCGTCAATCCATATGATGAGGCCGCGCTGGAATTGGCCTTGCGTGCCAGAGATCGACTGGGTCAGGGTGAGGTAATTATTCTGACCCTGGGTGCACTGGCGGCGGAAACCGATTTGAGGCGCTGCCTGGCCATGGGCGCGGATAGAATTTACCAAGTAGAAGCCGATGCACCAATGGATGCCTGGTCAAAGTCCAGTCTCCTCACACGGGCCGTCAAAGATTTGGCAGCGGATCTTGTGCTGTGCGGCAAAACGTCGCTGGATACCGGCAATGGCCAGATTGCTGCATTCATGGCGCACCATTTGCAGATGCCTTTTGTCTCGGCTATCACCGATCTTTCAATCGCAAAAGACGATCGCCAATTGCGAATCCAGCGCAAAGCGAGCCGGGGATCCCGCGAGGTGATCGCCTGTCGCCTACCGGCCGTCCTCAGTGTCGAACTGGGCACGGTGGTTGTCCGGATGCCGTCGTTTGCGGATAAAAAATGCGCCCTTGCGGCGCGCATAAAAAAGCTTTGCTATAGTGAGCCAAACCATTCTAAAATCACAGTCAAGCGGGTATATCCACCACGGCCTCGTCCCAAAAGGGTACCGGCTCCGAATAGCGGACTCGATAGCTATGAGCGGATCAACCAGCTGCTCAGGGGCAGCCGGGTTGAAAAAAAAGGTACCCTGTTGACGGGCACGGTCGAATCCCAGGTAGAAGGGATCATGTCCTTTCTGACGGCGCACGGTTTTATCACCTGAATCCGGCATGAAAATCAATGAGCAGTTGAGATCATATTAAATATCAGGAGGAAGCAAAGCGTCATGACTGCAGGCAATCAGGAGTTCAAAGACAAAACAGCTCTGATTACGGGCGGCGCCCGCAATATCGGCCTGGCGATTGCCAAGGATCTGGCTTCAAAAGGCGCAGCGGTGGCCATTGTGGATATCTGCCGCGATCTCGAGACCATTCCCTATTCGCTTTCAACCACCGATGATCTGGATAAGAGTATCGCAGAATTGACGGCGCTGGGCGTCAAAGCCATCGGTGAGACCTGTGATGTGCGTGATGAAAACCAGGTACGCAGTGCGGTGGCGGGGGTGATCAAAGCATTCGGACACCTGGATATTCTGGTCAACAATGCCGGCGTAATTTCGCTTTTTCCCATCAATGAGCTTAGCGCATCAGCCTGGAATGAAGTGCTGGACGTGTGCCTGAAGGGAACATTTTTCTGCTGCAAACATGTCGTCCCGCAAATGGTCAAGCAGCGATACGGCAAGATTGTCAACATTTCTTCTGTCGCGGGACTCAGAGGATTGGGGCTCTCGGTTCACTACGCAGCTGCCAAACACGGCGTCATCGGCCTCACCAAGGCTTTGGCCATGGAGGTGGCGGATCACAATATCAATGTCAATGCGGTCTGCCCCGGAACTGTCGAATCTCCCATGCTGGACGGTCTGGCATTTCAGGTCGATCTTGACGGCGACCCCTATGAGCACTTTTCGCAGGGTCACTTATTTAGAGGGCGCCATATTACCCCTCTGGATATTGCCAATGCGGTACGCTGGCTGGTATCCGACCAAAGCCGCTTTCTCACAGGAACCGTCATCAGCATCGATGCCGGCTGGTCGGCCAGGGGATAAAAAGACATAACCCAAGACACAGAAGTCACCCCATTGAGAGCGCTGAACATGCTGACATATCGTTTGCGCAATACAGTTTCAGTACACGAAACGGATGAGCAAGTCATCCTGACACTTTCCTACCCGCTGAAAGCAATCTGCATTCATCTTCGTTGGCGACGCCTCTTCAAGCGGTTTTCTCATCATGAGATGGTTTCGTTCGAAACGATCCGATCAATATCAGAAATCAAAAATCCGGACGAGCTCGAGTTTTTTCTAAACAATCTGGTACGCAAAGGCTTTCTGCAACGGGAGGGCGTGTCGCCTTTGTCCGATTATCCGTTTGTTTCGGTGATCATACCCGTCAGAAACCGACCTGATGATATCGCAGCTTGCCTGCAGTCCCTGAAAGAGCTGACTTATCCGGACGATGAGCTCGAAATCATCGTTGTGGACGACGCTTCAACCGATCATACACTGGATATAGCCTCCCGTTTCGAAGTCCGACTGATTCCGCTAAGGCAACACAAACAGGCAGCCTATTGCCGGAACATCGCTGCCCGGCGCGCCCGGGGAGAGCTATTGGCATTTCTCGACTCCGACTGTCTGGCTGATTCCGTGTGGTTGCGGGAACTGGTAGCGGCGTTTAAAGACCAAACCCTGTGCGCAGTCGGCGGCGTTGTCGAAAGCTATTTTAATGAAAACGGACTGGATCGCTACGAAAAAGTAAGGTCGTCACTGAACGTGAGCTCCCGGTTTAGACGATCTACGGAAAATGACCCTTTCTTTTATTTGCCGGCCTGCAATCTTTTGATCAGGCGCGATACTTTTCTAAAAGTAAATGGCTTCAGGGAGGAGCTGTTTGTGGGGGAGGATGTGGATTTTTGCTGGCGCATGAGAGAACGGGGCTATCACTTCGAATACCGAACTCAAGGCCGGGTTTTCCATAAGCACCGCAACAAACTGACCTCTTTCTGCCTCCGACGTTTCGAGTACGGTACCTCAGAGCCGTTGCTCAACCGCTTGCATCCGAAGAAAAAAAAACAGATGGTTTGCCCTCCCCTCGCCTTGGTTTTCTGGGCGGGTTTAATGCTGTCACTTGTCCTGAATTATCTCCCATTGCTTGGCATCAGCGGCGCAGCCATTATTGCCGATGGGGTCAAAAAACGGCTTCACATAAGAAAAAAAGGCCTCCCGATTAAGACATCATGGCTGCTTTTATCCGTGCTGCGGAGCTATGCGGCTTTTTCGTATCACATATGTTCCTTTGTATCACGGTACTATCTTTTTTTATCTCTGATCATTCTGCCCATCGCTCCGGCGGCGGCGACAGTTATCCTGATCCTGCATCTAACTGCGGGAACGGTGGACTACGTCACCACAAAGCCACAGTTGAACCCGATTTCGTTCCTTTTTTATTTCACTTTAGAACAGTTGTCTTACCAGCTCGGGGTTTGGTGGGGTTGTTTTAAAACCAGATGCTTTCGGCCGGTAAACCCGATCGTCGCTGGAAAAATATCGGTTTAATACCTGAATTTTTCCAGCAAACTTCGCGTCGCAGAACCTAAAGATATCCACACTTTTGCATTGTTGGTTAGAATACGTGCAAATTTAAGGTATTATATTCAGCTTGACCGAAAGGCACGTTGTATCTTGTGCAATATCCGCAAAATCCCTGGCAATGTAACGAATCTGTCGATACCGGTATGGCGGGAGTTGCTTTCATCAGAGCCTTTTTCTGTTCAGAATTAGGACGACGTTTTAGAGTTTGCCACTAAAACCCACTATGGATAATTTTCCTTGACAGGTTAAAATATCTAGCTCAATTTTATTATTATGAAACTTATCAAAAGACGCCTGCTGGAAATCAAGTTACCGGCAAAGCGATCAGCATTTCTGCGGGGTTCGTGCAAAACCGGTAAAACAGATTGGATAAATCGGCACTCCAAAGACAGTGTGTCGATCGATCTATTAAGAACTGACATTTTTGCACCATCAAGCCTGTGAGGAGTCAATGAACCAATCATCCCAAAATCGTAAGCCATACCTAATCGCCTGTGCTGTCCTGGGGATCGATATCAAAGCCGTTGCTGAAAAACTGGGTAGCGATATCGGGACCAGATACCTGGAGGGCGGCCTGCACGACCGCCCCCATCTGCTGCGCGAAAAACTCCAGGCAGCCATCGATGAGATTTCCGCCTCCGGCCGCTGTGAGCGCATTATGGTTGGATACGGCGTCTGCGGCCGGGGTACCGTCGGAATCCAGGCCCGGGATATCCCCCTTGCAATTCCCAAGGTTCATGACTGCATGGCGCTCTTTCTGGGCGGAGACAGGGAATACCAGCGCCAATTCAAAAAATACCCGGGCACATATTACATATCGGCCGGCTGGTATGAAGAAAAAACCGAACCGTTTTCCCAGCAGAAAAAAACGGTCTTTTTAGGCGATCAAAAACTGAGCTATGATGAACTGGTCGATAAATACGGCGAGAATGCCGCCCAAGAAACCTACCGGTTTTTAAGTACCTGGAAACAGAACTATCATCGGGCCGCTTTCATTGAAACCGGCGTTAAACGATCGCCCGAATATGAAAACTTTGCCCGGGAAATGGCCCGGGAATACGGCTGGCAGTACGAAAAAATACCCGGCGACCATGCCCTGATTGAAAAGCTTCTGAGTGCACGCGAGACAAACGATGAAATTCTGGTGGTTCCGCCGAACCACGTTATCCAGTTTGATTCGCTCGAATCCAGGCTTTCGGCCAAACCCCTCTGGGATAAAAAGCAGACCCGCCAGCCGGGACCTGAAATCACAGTTCTGGATGACGAGGGGTTGCAAGTGGATGCGGCCGTTTATTTGAAAATCGGCTTGGGAATCGACGCCGGCGGAACCTACACCGATACGGTGCTCTACGATTTTGAACAGGGCAGGACCATCTGCAAGAATAAAGCGTTAACCACAAAATGGGACTTTACCGTGGGCATCCACCAAGCCCTGACCGGACTGGATCTGCAAAAGCTACCGCAGGTGGAGATGGTGTCCCTGTCCACCACCCTGGCGACCAATGCCATCGTGGAAGGTGAAGGCCAGAAAGTCGGCATGATCATCATGCCGCCCTATGGCCGCTTCGATGCAGATGATATCCCCTATGAACCCAAAGCCGCAATAACCGGACAATTGGAGATATCCGGAACGGAGATTACACCGCTGGACGAAGCGCAGGTAAAAAACATTGTCCGCCGGATGGTAAAAGACGATGACGTCAAGGCGTTCGCCGTGTCCGGTTATGCCGGGGCCATCAACCCGGCCCATGAGCTGGCGGTCAAACGCATCATCCGCCAAGAAACCGGCCTATTCGTCACCTGCGGTCACGAGCTCTCGGACACACTGAATTTCCGAACCCGGGCCCACACGGCAATGCTGAATGCCCGTATCATCCCCAAGCTGACAAAGTTGCTTAAGGATCTGGAGCGGGTCCTTGCTAATCTGGGAATTACAGCCCCGGTCGTGGTCGTCAAAGGTGATGGAACCTTGATGGACGCTGCCATGGCCAGAGAACGGCCGGTAGAGACTATTTTATCGGGGCCGGCGGCCAGTGTGGCCGGCGCACGGCATCTGACCGGATTGAAGAATGCACTGGTCGTGGATATGGGCGGTACCACCACCGATACCGCCGCATTGAGGGACGGTGCCGTGAGCGTCTGTCAAACCGGGTCCAATGTGGGCGGGCACAAAACCCACGTCAAAGCACTTGAAATCCGTACCGCCGGTCTGGGCGGCGACAGTCTGATCCAGCGCGAAAAAGGACAGTTTCTCATCGGCCCTCAAAGGGTGGCGCCGATTGCATGGCTGGGTGCGGAATGTGCCGGGACGGACAAAGCCATCGAATATCTCAACCGGCGCAAGGATCGCTTTAAGGCTTCCACCCGGGGGATGCAGATCCTGGCATTGACCGGATCCCTGGACAGGCTGAGCTTGACACCGTCGGAAGAAAAGATTGTTACCCTTCTTAATGACCGTCCGTTTTCAATTCAAGAGTTATGCGAGCGCACCGGCGTATTGATAGAATGGGGCCTAAAAATTAACCGTCTGGAAGATAATTTTGTCATCCAGCGCTGCGGGCTGACACTCACCGATCTATTGCACGTGACCGGTCGCTTCGTTCAATGGGACCGGCATGCCGCCGCTAACTTTTGCCGGTTGTTTTCGCATTTGGTAAAAATGGATATTCCGGAAATGGCCGAACACCTGCTGGGTATGGGAATCGAGCGTCTTGCATTGGAGTTGCTGAAGCGTCAACTGGACGAAGAAACAGACCCGGATGCCCTGGACACCTGTCCGATATGCAAAACCCTGGTTAAAAACCTGTTTTCAAATGGAAATGACCAATATGCCGTCCGGATCGATCTGAAACGGCCGGTGGTCGGCATCGGCGCCCCGATCCATTTCTTCCTGCCGCAAGCCGCCCAAACCCTGGGTGCCGATGCCGTGCTGCCGCAAAACGCCGACGTGGCCAATGCCATCGGAGCCGTCACCAGTGACGTTGTGGTTAAACGCCAGGCGGTTATTGTTCCGGGACAAGGCGGCGGCTTCGTGATCAGGGGAATGGTCGGTGCCAGGCAGTTTGGCAAATTCGATGAGGCCGACGCCTTTGTGCGCCGGGAACTGATCCGCATGGTCCGGGATCAGGCCCGCGCGGCCGGCACCAGTTCCCGTGCGGTGAAGCTGAAGATCGACGACCGGATTCCGAACACCGCAGACGGCAGTCCGATATTCATCGCCCGTACCATCCAGGCCAAGCTAAAAGGTCGGCCTGATCTTGTTTTAAATAGAATTCCTAACCGGAGCAGAGCAGACGCAAATTAGACAAAAACACGTCTGTGCGCGAAGTTGAATTGGCAATCCCGCCGCGGCAGGGAAGATGCTTGCATCGCTGTGATTAGTTGAATATTGGGATTTGAGATTTACCCTTCGACTTTGCTCAGGGTGGTGAGCTTGTCGAACCATTTGTTATTTGGTGCTTGAGATTTGGAATTTTTTTTCAACTCCTCATCCGCTCTGCGCATGATATCCTCCAGTTTGCCGATCACATCATCCGGCAGCGGGTTTTTCTGGGGGCTTGCCAGGATTTTTTCAACTTTTCCCCGGGCTTTGTCATAAAGATCCGGTCGTCCCAGGGCGACCCATTGGTCGAAGGTATTGCGGTCGGCCAGCTGCGGCATAAAGAACTCACTGCTGCGGCAGGCCTTGGCCGTGCTGGGCCGGGTCAGAAAATGCCCGCCGGGTTTCACATCGCAGATGTCGTCGCAGTAATTTTTGGCTTCCGACATGTCGACACCATCCTTCAGGCGCCTGCACATGCAGGCAATTTCATCGTCCACCACAATTTGCTCCAACGTCATCATGTTGCTGGTTTCCAGTGCTCCGGGCCCCTGCACCAGGTCCACCCCCATCATGACCAGCGGCAGGGTGGTGACCATTTTTTCCATGACCGCCTGGGGCCCGTGATCCTTGGCGTCGGTCAGGCAGCCGGCCTGGGTGTCCGGCAGATTATAAAATTTGGCCATCTCGCCCCGGGCTGCGGTTTGCAGGACCATCTCAGGTGAACCTTCCAGAAAACCGCCGCTGGCAAAATTCGTACTGCCGGAGGCATCGCCGAAAATAATCGGCGTCCCGGGACGCGCCATCTGAAAAAGAACCAGCGCCGATAATGCTTCCGCATTGCCCAAAGCAATATTGGAAAACAGGCTGGCCGGCCCGGTGGAACCGGCGCAGGGCATGGGAAAAACACATATCGGGGCATCGAACTGGCTCAGTTCCAGGTAGGCATGACTCATGCCGCCTTCGTGGACCAGCGGCGCCAGGGTGCAGTATATCACGGAATAAAGATGGCGCTGTCTGACGGCGTCTTCATCACCCAGGATCGCGACCATGGCTTCCACAATGTAATCGACTTCGGCGGGATGGCCCAGTTCATCCTGGACATGGCGGGTTGAATAGATAAAAGAAGATATATCTTCACGCACATTGGCGGAGTGCCTGGGAAACTCGTCCACCGATGCCGGCCAGATGGCGGAGGCCAGCTGCATTTCATCAAATGCTTTCTGAATGAATCTTGTGTTTCTCATCTTCCGTCAAAATCTGACATAGGATACCCATGATTGGTCCTTTCTAATTAATCCGCTACATTCTTACCCGTGCGCTCTTGGGGTCATAGACCGGCTCCAGATGAATCTTAATCGGAAATAATTTGCCGGCAACGTTGATTTCGTAATTTCCGGACAAGATCCATTCATCTTCGATGCCTGCGGGATTTTTAAGGTAGCACATCCCGATCGAGCACCCCAACACGTGCGAATAAGCTCCGTGGGTGTTTTCACTGACCAATTCACCGTTGCGGTAAATCGGCTCATCGTGATAGACAAGCGGTTGTGAATCTTGGATTGAGAACATGACCAGTTTCTTCGTCAATCCGTGTTCTTTCAGTCGGACAAGAGCGTCTCTGCCGATGAAAGCCTCCTTGGCCATATTGACACAAAATCCCAATCCGGCTTCAAATGGCGTGTTATCCGGTGTTATGTCGGCGCCCCAGTGTTTATAGCCCTTCTCCAGACGCATGGAGTCCAGGGCATGCAGGCCGACCAGTTTGAGGTCATATTTTTGGCCTTTCTCCTCCAAAGCATCAAAGACATTGGTTGAAAACTCGCTGGGGATATAAAGTTCCCAGCCAAGCTCACCCACAAAGGACATCCGAATCGCCAGCGGCCGGGCATAGGCCACATCGATCTCCCGGGCGGTCGCAAAGGGAAATGCCTCATTGGAAAGATCGGCATCCGTCAAGCCGGCCAGAAGATCTCTGGCCTTCGGTCCCATCACCGCCAGCATGGTATAGGCCGATGTCACATCTGTCAGAACCGCAAACGCGCCATCCGGGATATGCCGTTGAATCCAGTCGAAATCACGGATGCCGGTGGCACCGGGCGAGACAATAAAAAATTTATCCTCAGCCCGGCGGGTCACCGTAATATCCGCTTCGATGCCGCCCCGATCATTCAGCATCTGGGTATAGACGACCTTGCCCGGCGGTACATCGACGTTGTTGCAGCAGATATTTTGCAGCACCTTGACGGCATCGCGCCCCTGCAGCCAAAATTTGGCCATGGACGACAGGTCATACACGCCCACATTTTCACGCACCGCCATGTGTTCTGCCGCTGAATACTCAAACCAGTTCTGGCGGCCCCAACTGTATTCATACTCTGCTTTTGCCCCCGCGGGCGCAAACCAGTTGGCCCGTTCCCACCCGGCAACCACGCCAAAACAGGCCCCGCGATCCGCCAGGCGATCATGAAACGGTGTGCGCCGGGCATTACGCGCTGTGCGGGGCTGTTTAAAGGGCCAATGATCATCATACAGGTTGCCGACGGCTTCGATGACCCGATCATGCAGATAATTATGGTTTTGCTGCCATCCGTAAAAGCGCCGCACATCAACCGCCCACAGATCCTCTTCCGGGTACCCCTGCTCCATCCATTGGGCCAGTGCCCGTCCGGCACCGCCGGCGCTGGTGATGCCCACCGAGTTCATTCCGGCGGCGATGAAAAAATTCTTAACGCCCGGAAGTTCACCCAGCATATAGGCCGTATCCGGTGTAAAGCTTTCCGGAACCGTAGTCAGGCTGTTGACTTCGGCATCGTTAAAGGCCGGTACGCGTTTAATGGCATTGGTCATAAAAATTTCAAATTGATCCCAGTCTTCCTGCAGTTGTGTATACATAAAATCTTCCGGAATGCCGTTGACGCCCCAGGGCTTGGCAACCGGTTCGAATCCGCCCAGGATCAAACCGCCCATTTCCTCTTTGACGTAAATATATCCGTCCATATCGCGCAGATAGGGCATTCCTTTATATGTACCCTCAATCGGATTGGTGGACATGTGCATATGTTCAGCCGCCTGCAAGGGGATGCTGACGCCGACCATTTTCCCGACCTCGCGCGCCCACATACCGGCGCAGTTCACCAGATATTCACAGGCAATATCGCCCTGGTCGGTCGTCACACCGGTAACCGCTTTTAATCCCGCACGGGTCGCCTGCTCTACCCGGATGCCGGTCACTTTCACGTGTTCAAAAATTCTGGCACCGCCCTTGCGGGCACCTTTGGCCAGCGCCTGGGTGGTGTCCTCCGGGTTGGTGTGCCCGTCATTCGGTTGAAACCAGACCGCCTCGAGGTCATCCGTATTTAACAACGGAAATAGCCGGCGGGCCTCCGCGAAACTGATTTCTGCCATCTCGATCCCAAACGATCTGGCCATCTGCATCGAACGGTCATATTCTTCTTTGCGCGCTTTTGTTTGAGCCACCCGCAGCGACCCCGGCCGCACATAGCCGGTGGGCTGTCCGGTTTCTTCCTCCAGGCGCGCATACAGATCAGCGCCGTACACAGCCAGCTTGGTTAAGGCGGCGTCCGACCAGAGCTGACCCAGCAGGCCCGCTGCCGCCCAGGAGGTTCCGGACGCGATTGTTTTGCGATCGACCACAACAACGTCATTCAAACCGATATTACACAAGTGATATGCCACACTGCAGCCGACGATACCGCCTCCGATAATGACAACTTGGGCTTGGGTTGGCAATTTTGCAGACATAACGATCTCCTTTCAGAATCTGGAAACTAATTCGTGTCCGGTTTAATTTTCGGACGGGCACGAATTAAGTTCTGGCATAAATCCATATGCCAAGTTTGCATTTCACGGGATACAATCCTGAGCAAATAGCATGCCGCTGAATATTAAAAAGTAATAATCTTTATTAATTCAATATTCAATCTTCAATATTAAATTCCGAATTGTCCGGGTCGGGGTTTAACATTTTGATAATTTCGCTGTTGTGATATAGGTTCAGTGTATGCGAAAAAATTCCAAATTAAAGGCAATCCGGCAAGATGCGCAGCGTGTCGCGGAAGCCATTTCCTCCTCCTTGGAGCTTGAAACGGAAATTGTGGATGAAACGTTGACCATTGTTGCCGGAACCGGAAGATACCGGGATGTGATCGGGCTCAAAGAAGAAGGCGGAGACCCGTGTGCCGGCTATATTCATGGAAGAGTGGTATCCGGAGGTACAGCCGAAATCGTTGAGAATGCTCCCAATGATCCCAAATACGATCCGTCCGCACACATCGGAACAACAGCCTAGTTGGCTGAAATCTGCTGCGTTAAAAATTGGCCGAAAGGAGGAAATGTTATGGCTAGTGAAAAACAAGCGGCTTTGCAGGAAGCCACCCGCGTATTGCAGTATATACTAAAGGATGAATTGACTGAGGATGACAAAAACCGGATTGTCAAAGACTCCATTGAAAACTTTAATGAGCATGTCAACCCGGGCTGGCTGACCTACCGCAAATCAGTGTCAACGGATGAGGCCTTTGTGGAATGGGAGGATTCCCAGGAAACGTTTAAAGACACCCACGGCAAAGAATTCATCGATTGCCTGGGGGGCTTTGGAATTTACACGGCCGGTCACCGCAATCCTGAGATCGTCGCTGCGGTGCAGGCCCAGTTGAACCGCTACGCATTGCACAGCCAGGAACTGGTGGATCCGTTAAGGGGATATCTGGCCAAGCTGGTATCGATGTGCACGCCGGGCGATTTAAAGTATGCGTTTTTTTGCAACGGCGGGGCCGAGGCCAATGAGATGGCCTTAAAGCTTGCGCGGCTGGCCTCGGGCAATCACTATTTTATATCCACGGTAAACGGTTTTCACGGCAAATCCCTCGGGGCGGTATCGGCCACGGGCAAGGGGACTTACCGCAAACCGTATCTTCCCATCATTCAAGGGGTGCAGCACGTGGAGTTCGGCAATGCGCAGGCGGCCGAAGCTGCCATAAAAAATCTGATCGCCGTGGGGGAGACCGTGGCGGCCATGATCGTTGAGCCGATTCAGGGCGAAGCGGGCATCGTGCTGCCGCCGCAGGATTACTTAAAGCAGCTGCGAGAGATTTGCGACCGCTACGGGGTGTTGTTGATATTCGATGAGATTCAAACGGGCATGGGTCGTACCGGCACGCTGTGGGCCTGCGAGGCTTATGACGTGGTGCCGGATATACTGGTGTTCGGCAAAGCCTTTGGCGGTGGCGTGATGCCGATAACGGGCATCATCGCACGCCCGCATCTTTGGGTCGATGAGTTAAAGGACAATCCGTGGATATTGGGATCGCCGACGTTTGGCGGCAACCCGCTGGCGTGTGCGGCGGCGATCGCGGCGATCAAGTTTATGATCGAAAACGACATCCCGTCTCAGATCGCGCAAAAGGGTGAGTATTTTATGGACAAGCTTCAGGGGCTGCAGGCGCGGCATCCGATACTGGTGGATGTACGCGGCAAAGGGCTTTTGATCGGCCTGGAATATCCGACGCCTGAGATCGGGTGGGCGGTATCGAAGGGGTTGTTCAAAAGAGGGGTGATGACCGGCGGGACCTTAAATAACGCCAAAGTAAACCGCATAGAACCGCCGGGGATAATCAGCTATGAAACCATCGATGTGATCATCGCCAGGCTGGATGAGACCCTGACGGAAGTCGCCCGAGAGTTTTAGCTGAACTCGGGGCAGTCTGCAGCCAAGCAGCTTTCGTAGGCTGCTGAATATTAAGGATCCGGACTCCCGCCGACGGTGTCAAAGGCATAAGGGCCAAGTCTCGACGGGATCGGATTGGATCATGCGGGCGCAGCAAACATCCTCACGTCAACAGTGCCGAAGGAGCCCTGTATGGGATCCCGCACACATTCGGTCCTGGTGGAGGTTGAATTGTACAATTAGAAATGGAGGGATTCTGTGTGTCACCTTTTTCTCAAACTAAAGAAGCAACCTACTGGACGGACCCCCATCCCACGACCATAAACTACTCAAACAAGCCCCTGCCCCAACAGACGGATGTACTGGTTATCGGCAGCGGATATACCGGCGTTGTGACCGCATTGCAGCTTAAAAAGGCCGATGTGGATGTCACCCTGATTGATAAAGGCCGGATCGGCTCCGAGGCCAGTTCAAAAAATGGCGGTATGTGCCTGTCAGGATTAAGCACCGCCCTGTTTAAGGTCAAGAAAAAATTCGGCCGGGAAAAAATGGTGCAATTTTTCCAGGAATCCCTGGAATCGATTAACTGCGTGGAACGTCTGATCACAGAAGGCAATATCGATTGTGATTTTAAACGCAATGGCTTTTTGGAAGCAGCGTTTAAACCGTCCCATTTCGATGGGTTAAAGGAGGAGCAGGAATTTCTGGCCGAACACCTCGACCACACAACCTTTCTGATCGGGGGGAAGTATTTTTACCGGGACTGCTGATCGCCTCCTAAGCGCACATTTTTAAAACTGCTGGATCCGGATCACTTGGATCCGGAATTTGTCAAGGACATCCGGCAAATCCGGATGGGCCACAGTTCGTGGCGCATAAACCTGGTGCTCAAGGGATTGCCGGACATCCGATTTTTTGCTCCGGGCGAGACAGGGCCGTGGCACCGCTCGGATACCAGCATTTTCCCGGATGTTGAAGGTCTGGAAGCCAATTTTTTGGCGGTTGCCGCAGGCCGTTTGCCCAAGGCGCCGCGCCTGGAGATAACGATTCCATCCACCGTAGATGACAGCCTGACCCCACCCGGTCAGCATGTCATGAGCGTGCTGGCCAAAAATTATCCGTACCAACTGGCCGATGGTTTAAGTTGGGATGACATCAAGGAAGATGCGGCGGACGAGATCATTTTTAGTGTTAATTTTCAGAACAAGATGCCTGTGTCAGACTATACCATCCTCTAACAATCCTTGCAATATGCATTTGAAAGCTGTAGCTTTAACCGTATCGTGTTAATTGAATATCCTAGTTAAAAATCAATTTGAGATGAAAGAGAAACCAATGCTTGGCGATAAAATTACTATGAATGCGAGGATGTCTCTAATTATTGTATTGTCCGCCTGTCCTATGGATCTAAATCCTGTCGGTGGACAGGGTATAACAGACCTCGAAATTATAGTGGCTGATACAGAAGAAGAAATAATGCGGGTTTTAAATTAATCATGAACCCAACGGAATGAAACTACGGGGCTTAACGTTAATTGCAGAACCTGTCCGATATGCTCCCGCCCCCTGGCTATTCTATACTTAGGTTGGAAAGCCAAAAAGTCAATTATTAAGGAGGAAGTTATGCGCAGACGTTTGGAAGACAAGGTGGCAATAATTACCGGAGGAACAAGTGGCATCGGTCGAAGGACCGTGGAAATCTTCGCGGAGGAAGGCGCTTCCGTGATTATCGCCGCCCGCCGGGTGGACGACGGACGCGAACTTGCCGATAGGCTAGGCAACAAAGTCGAATTTCTGAAAACGGATGTTTCTTTGGAAGCCGATGTGAAGAAAATGATCGACTACGCTGTTGATCGGTTTGGGAGACTCGACTGTCTTTTCAATAATGCTGGTGTACCGGCGACACACGGCAGTATCGCAACGATTCCATTAGAAGATTACGAATATGCGTTGTCGGTTCTGCTCGGCGGAGTATTTCTCGGCATGAAACACGCAGCCCCCGTAATGTGCGGCCAAAGCTCAGGCAGCATCATCAATACGGGCAGCGTTGCCGGAATTCTCGCCGGCTATTCGTCGATAGTCTATTCAGCCGCAAAAGCGGCCGTGATTCATTTAACCAAGGTTGTGGCTATGGAGTTGGGTGAAAAAAACGTTCGAGTTAACTGCATCTCACCCGGCGGTATCGCAACGGGAATATTTGGCAAAGCCGCGGGTCTACCAACGGATCAGGCGGAAAAAACCGCTGAATTGATGAAGCAAGTGCTGGCAGACATTCAACCAATCCGCCGGGCAGGAATCGTGGACGATATTGCTCAAGCGGCCGTCTTTCTGGCCTCGGATGAGTCTACGTTTATCAACGGTCATGATCTGGTGGTGGATGGCGGCCTAACTGGCGGTCGTCTTTGGTCCGTGCAGCAAGAAGGACTTGATGCCATGCGACAGGCTCTCAGAGATGCTGCAAAATCCTGATTTGAATATATATCGGTGGCCCATTTTTCTCTCATTCTCTAGCGGTATGAGCCGTGAGAGACAATTGGTCCAAGAGATGGTTGATCGGCCGCAAAGCGAGCGCCTTTTATGAAATTGCTGAAAGCTGGAGGTGCGAAACTGGGCAGACAGGTTGTGGGTTAGCTGAACAAATAAACATCCGGAATGGCCATTGAATGTTAAACCCGGCCCTAGTGAGTCACCCAACCGCCCCCCAAAATCCACAATAACATCATTAACAAATTTTATTAGGAATTCTCAAAGGACAAGCCACAAGGGGAGGGTAGAGGAGCACTTGGGAGATGGGGCGAAGGGGCGCCAAGACAAATGGACGGACAGTGTCGCTGTGGGGAGCAAGTCCTTTATTGAGTCAGTGAAAGCAAGTTTGGGCTTTCGGGTCAGAGGGCGCGATGTTATTGAAAGCGGAGAAGGGTATCCGTTGGGGGAGAGCTCCGCTCCCAATAAGGGCTTTTTTGAGGCTGAAAACGAGGACATAGGCCTTGAAAACACCCGTTTCTGGGACGTTAAAACCAAATAATGTTATTAAACTGTGCCAAAAATGTCAGATGTCGTAGGGTTGACATTGATCGATAAATGGTAAGATTGTTTGTTAGCCTTCGCTAACTTTCAACCCTTAACATTAATTCAAAAAATAATTTAGGTTTTGGTCGTGCATCATCAGCTAACCCCAAGTCAGGAGAATTATTTAGAGCATATTCTAAACGAGTCCTCAAAGGGCCAAATTCGAGTGAGAGACTTGGCGAAATCAGTCGGGGTAAAACTTCCCAGCGTAACCCGGGCCGTTCAAAAGTTGATTGATGCCGGAATGGTTAAGCACGAGACATATGGTAAGATTGAAATTACCAATGCGGGAAAAGATGCGGCACGGTCAATAACCAGAAGAGACGATTGTTTGAACCGATTTTTAGGGGATATTCTTGGGTTGTCTCCTGAGCATTCGAAATCCGAAGCCTGTCGCGTCGAGCATGTTATTAGTGATGTTGTCATCAATCGCCTTGAACTCCTTGTAAATCATCTGTCACATTCAAAAGAATGGAAAAGAACGCTAAAAAAAAAACTGAGCCGACTGGATGGTAGTGAAGATCAAGTCAACCGGGTCGAAGTCGGACAGACAAAACCTCATGCTTGATACGTTAGACTATATGGCATGCGCGATGACGCCCTATCGGCGGATGGATAATGGAAGATGAATATTAGCTTAAACACTGCAATTGACGCGGCTTCAATAATTTGTTTTGGTATCTCATTCTTCAGCTTTAAGTTCATTCGGACAAAACTCCAAATTTTAAATCTTTCGGATGATAAGGACATCAAACTGCTAAAAGTCGGATCAATGTTTTTTGGACTTGGCTTATTGCTGCTTGCAATTCACTTTATATTTAGGATAGTGCATTAAAGCTTAATAGTCTAAGTTACTTTTTAGGTAATTCAGTCATTAGGAGATCGTAATTATGCACATGGTTATCGGGTTCATCCTGGCATCGCTTTTAAAGAAGAAAAAAAAATCCGGCCAAGCAATGCCGGTTATCCCGGGAAAATTTGAGATCAGTCATTCAATGCCGGGCAGAATCCGATTTCGTGCTCCCTCGCTTGAAACCAGAGCCGATTCACAGATACAAACCATTCGAAATGAACTACCCAAAATTACGGAAATCCACTCGGTAGAAATTAATTCGTATTCGGGCAGTATATTGGTGCAATATGATGTCGACGGCATTGAACCCTACATTGTTTGCGGGCTATTGATCAAGGTTCTCGGATTAGAAGCGGAATTGGACTCCCGTCCCGAATCCGCGGTACAAAAAGAATTAAATTTAATCGGAAATGCAGTCAACCAGGCGGTGTACAATACAACGGCCGGCACCCTCGATTTGAAATCAGCATTTATTCTTTTGACGATATCTATTGGATTGTACAAAATATTTTTGCAAAATGACCGCACTCTTCCCGGCGGAATCAATCTGCTATGGTGGGCTTACGTGATGGCTAAAGGAAGAAATTAAGACCTGAACCTTACATGCAATGGGATTGACAAAATTTATCTCAGCTTATCGCATCGTGCATCGTCTGCCCGGGCGTATTCGAATACACATCCCGGTTCTCGAGAAGCTGCCTGAAGATTGGTGGATATTTCTGAGGCCTTCGACTGAACTAATCAGGATGAGGAAGGGAATAAATACGGCCGGGGTTCAACCAATTACCGGAAGCCTGCTAATCGACTATGATCGGAAAGAGATAGATGAAGCGGATATCCTAAAATGGCTGGAAACCCTTGTGGCCGCCTTCCTAAAACTGGATATACCATCGGACCCTTTGAATGAAGCAAATATTGGACTTCGATTTGCACTGTTGCGAAACCGTTTGAGTCAGGAAGGCGTCACACATGATCTTGATTGAGGTAGTTATATAATGATATTCAAACTCAAAAGAAAACCTCTGCTGGCATGCCATGTCATCCATAGCATACCCGGTAGAATCCGGATCGGATGCCGGGCACTTAAATTCTTAGGAGAACAAAAGGAAGAAATAGAAAATCGATTGGCTAATGATTTCGCGGTTTCCGCAGCTACACTGACCAGCGTGACCGAGAATATCGTTATAGAATTCGACCCGACAAAAACATCTGCCAAGGTAATACTAGAAAACACCGAAAACATCATCAGCCAGTTCTCAACGGTGGCCTACAAGCGCGATAAAGAAAAACAAAGCGAACTGACCGTTCAGGAACGACGTATTCAGGAAGAACCGATCAATGAAATGTTGATGCGCCTTGGCATCAATGCGCTAACCCTACTGGTCAGCTTTATCAGGAAACCAGCACCGCCTGCGACATTTATACAGAAATTTACCAATATGAATGCACTTACCGCCCTATCGCTGTCGAAACCAATCTTTCAAAGCGGCTTTAACGCATTGCGTCACCATCGCCGGCCGAATGCCGATACACTGAGTGCCGCTGCGATATTGGCCGGCCTTGTTTCCGGTAAAAGCGGCTCCTCTCTGACAATTATTTTACTGGCCGATGTTGCAGAACTTCTGACAGCCTATACGATGGAAAGAACACGCAGTGCTATTAAGGAGATGTTATCCATTGAGGATCAATCCGCCTGGAAGGTTATGGAAAACGGTAAAGAAGTTCGCGTACCGCTCAGTGAAATTGCCCCTGATGATCTGGTTGCGGTGCATACCGGTGATAAAGTGCCTATTGATGGAACTGTAACCGATGGAGAAGCCTCCGTCGACCAGGCATCGCTCACGGGAGAGTTTATGCCGGCTGTGAAGTCAGCACAGGATAAGATCTATGCCGGTTCCACTATTAAAACCGGCAACCTGGTTATCAGAGCTGACCGGGTGGGGGATGATCGTGCCATCTCCCGCATCGTTCACATGGTGGAAGAAGCTCAAAGCCGCAAAGCACCTGTCCAGGCGTATGCCGACCGATTCTCCGCCCAGTTTATTCCGGTAAACTTTCTGCTGTCATTTATTGTTTACTTGATTACCCGAAGCCCCGTTCGAGCCCTGAACATGCTGATAATCGACTACTCCTGTGGGGTACGCCTGTCGACCGCCACTGCCTTTGCAGCAGCCATCTGCCGCGCCGCCTCTCAGGGGGTTCTCGTCAAGGGCGGTAATTTTATCGAAATGCTCAACGATTCGGATACCCTGATTCTGGATAAAACCGGGACCATTACAGAAGGAAAGCCGAAAGTCGTATCCATCCATCCGGCCTCCGGCAACCATACGGACGCTAAAGAAATTGTCCAATACGCTGCAGCCTGCGAAGAGACAGCCAATCACCCCATTGCTCTGGCAATTCTACAGCAGGCCCGGGAGATGGGATGGGAGATTCCCGATCATTCCAGGGGCAATGTCGTCCTTGGCAAAGGTGTTGAGACCACGGTCAAGATGCAAAAGGTCCGGGTAGGAAGCGAAAGCTTTATGGTGGAATCCAAAATACCGGTGACTGTCCCCGGACAAACCATCCAGAACATGACCCAAAATGGTGAAAATGTCGTTTATGTGTCCCGGGGCAAGAAAATGCTCGGAGTGATCGGGATTCAGGACAGTTTGCGCGAGGATATGAAAAAAACGCTTAATCGTCTTCGACGTCAGGGCTACGATGATATCATTTTGCTTACGGGTGATGTAGAAGAACATGCGAATGTGGTCGCTTCCAAGATGACTGTCGACAGTTACAAAGCCCAGGTATTGCCCGAAGACAAAGCCGATATGGTGCTGCATAAGCAGGCCAGGGGCAACAGCGTCGTTATGGTCGGCGACGGAGTGAATGATGCACCGGCCCTGGCATATGCCGATGTCGGCATATCATTGGGAAGAGGCAGCACGGAAATCAGCATTGAAACGGCCGATGTCGCCATCAACAGCAACAACCCGCTTTTTTTGCCGGGTATCATCGGGTTATCCCAAAAGACGATGGAAATCATCCGGCAGAATTTTGCCGCGTCCATCGTCGTCAATTCGGTTGGATTGATCTTGGCTTCAATGGGTGTGCTGCCGGTTTTCTGGGGGGCGGTGCTTCACAATGCAACCACGATAGCGGTTGTGCTTAACTCGGGAAGAATTTTGATTACGGATATATCGAAAGACATATAGTAATGAACGTTCATCTGGAATTGATCGTGGTCCATCGGCTGCCGGGCCGCATACGTCTGCGATTCTCCCATTCTCCGAAACTGCCGGATCGAATGGTAAATCACATTCAGGGTCATGCCGGTGTCGATTCCGTAAAATACACCGCGGAGACAGAAAATCTGCTCATTTATTTCGATCAGGGAGAGATCACGCCACAGGAGATCCTTTTAAGGGCTGGCTTGTCTTTATCGAGGGATTTCGACATGTCGCCCGTTCGGGTACGGATTCAGAAAACAAACAGGAGCGTCGGTCCCCTGTCGGCACTGGCATTTGCTGTGTTGGCTTTAAATCACGTAAGGTACCTGTTTTCGATAAAGAATCGGGAGTCAGTCTTTTTTCAATATGTTGCCGGTGGAACGACACTTGCTTCTGTAATGGAGCACCTCGTGCAGGATTTCCGCGACAAAGGATACCTTCATCCGGAAGTATTTTCCGTTTATTACCTGGTACTGTCATTCTTTCGTGGAGATGTCCTCAAAGCATCAACAATCACATGGTTTCTGACTTTTGGGCGCCACCTCCTGGAATTACCCGCGAATGCATTACTGTTAATTCCTGAACAGACAGATCCGACCTGCGATATTCACCACTGCGAATATGAGGTAACCGTCAGAAACGAGAATGAAGCCAATTGGCTGGTAAAAACGATGCATGCCTTGCCGAGCATGTTATATAAGGCTTACAAAGAGATGAACCTAGGAATGATACTGGAAGACACCCTGATCAAGCAAATGGAGCATGTGGCTGATTCACATGACGATATAATTGAAGGCCTGGAGAATCTAGATAAAGGGATATACTTGAAAGTTGAAACATAATCTGTGTTAACAAGCACAAGGAGGAAAGAATGGCAATTAATTCACAACATGTAACGGGGTTTGTGGCAGGCATTGGCGTCAGTGCATTAGGATTTTATCTTTATAAACGTAATCAGTCAAAAGTTGACGCGTTTCTGGGTAATCACGGAATTCAACTTTCTTCGCCCTTGGAGAAGGATCCCCAATCAATGACTTTAAAAGAACTATTCTTGGCCAAGGAGGAACTCGAAGACTTGATCGCCGAAAAAGAATTTGATCAGAAAGAAGGGAAGAAAACCAAAAGCAAAGGTTCGAAAGAGACGGCTTAAAACGTAATAGGTTACATACCAGCACCAAAGAATAAAATTTTCCATATTTTTCTCATTTATTTGACAATGCCATGTGATTGGTGAAAAATAGTACTGCATAGAAATTACTGCCAAAGGGTCAAGTAAACAGGGTGCAACCCTTCGAGAGCATCATTCTCGAAGGGTTTTTTATTTCGGCGGGACTGATAAACAATTCGAAAGGAGAGCATTCTAAAATGATATTATTTCGATTAATTATTTTCCAATGGTTTGGTTTGGTAATTTTCATATCTAATTCTTATGCCTATGATATCACTGACAAGTTTTCAGTCGGCGGTGTTCTATCCGGAGCCTACCAGTATCAGTCGGTGGATGAAGACGATAATAAGGATCGCGGTGCCGTTCCCTTCCAGTCGGAATTCAGCTTTCGCCCCACCGGGAAGGATGAAATTTTTACAGGTTTCGGTTTTGCAGCCGGCAACGGGCTCAACACCTCTCCGGGCGAAGGCAATTATCGGCTGATAGTTGACGGCACCAGTAAACAGTTTTTGGATGAAGACGGCAACAAAGAAGGCCGCCTGGCTGCATTTCTGTCGTTTGACCAGGAACTGGGTGGCATTTTCGGTGCCTGGATTCGCTTCGGCTGGCAGGATGACAAGGCTCTGATTCATTATGATGCGTTGTATTCCGGCGGATTGAACATAACCGGCAAGTGGTATGGGCGCGAAGATGACAACATCGGTATCGGCTATGCATATTTGAACGGCAAAAACGATTTCGACTACACTCAGGTGGCTGAGGTCTACTGGCGGTTTGTGCTCAATGATTATTTTGCTGGTAGCATTCGGATCCAGCGAACCCGGTGCCCAGGTGTCCTGCAAGATGGTCGGCGGATTCCAGCGTGTCATATCGGGGAATCCTATGCTGGCCACCCAAAAAGACATGCAGCGTACGGTGAATGCGATCTTAGATGAGGAGAATAGCAATGTTAACAGAACAACTAAGGAGCTTTTCTGAAACTTTCATAGTTTGCAATGATAATATCAATTTAGTTGGATCCATAATTCCCTCAAATAAGGGAAGAGCTTCAATAAATGGTAAACCTTTGCATGCAGCATTCGATCATTTTCTTTATCAGACGATGAAAATTTTTTTATCGTAATTCCGGCCAAAGCACGAATCAATAGGCAATTGATTCGATATCCCTTTGGAAATAGATATTTTTATTTGATTTGCGGGCTTGACCATATAAAAAAATTCCTGTAGGAAGGTGATTTATAAAAATCATAATGATTTTTAAAATAAACCGATGAGGAGGTCAAATGAACAAGGCAGAATTAGTAGAAAAAATGGCAAAGGACACAAAAATTACCAAAGCCGCCGCGGGCAGATTGTTAGAATCCTTCATTGCCGGTGTGACCAAAGGTTTGAAGAAACGTAACAGCAAAGTGACTCTGGTTGGTTTTGGGACTTTTAGGAACGTTTACAGTAAAACCCGCAAGGGCCGCAATCCTCAGACAGGTGAGAAGATCAAAATCAAGGGAAGAAATGTTGTGAGGTTCAAACCTGGCAAGACTCTCAGAGAAAAAATATAGATATACCCTAACGTTGCATAAATTCTTGTCATCAAACCTGGCCGTTATGTCTGAGATCGTTGCATTTTCCGGGCAGATGCTGGATGCTTGTTACTCGATGCTGGATATCTAACTGGACACTATCGGTGAATTTCAACGACATCCAGTATCCAGAAACCAGAATCCAGGATCAGTCAATACTTTCAATGGTCTTCATTGCAGCAGCGAAGTTGGATTTCAAAATTTTATGCAACTATAGGGTATAGTCTTATCTATCTGGTTAATAGGGCAGTTAATCATAGTGGCGTTTGCACTTATTAGCTGACCTTCTACCTTAGCCGTAAAGATTTTCAATCTACCTCATTGCTTCTACATCTGTCACTTTACCTAAATAGCGCTGGGTCGCTGACAGATGATCATGCCGCAAGATAACCTTGCTGACGACATTGAGTGAAATTGAAAATGAATATTTCAACTTTTTTTTCAGAACAAGCCAGAAGACCCGGTGGATTATTTGGGCGGAGGGTAATGCTTTTTTGAATGACTTCGTCAGGGAGCTAAGGTCAGTTCAAGCTGATGATCACATAATTGAAATTGGGTTTGGCACTGGGAAACTGATCTATAAGATGGCTCAACAAATTGATAAAGGACTTATCGAAGGGGTTGATTTTTCAAAAGTGATGGTATCAATTGCCCAAAAAAGAAATAAAAAGAACATAGCGAAAGGAATGGTAAAAATTTTTGAAGGAAATTTTGATAAAATGCCGTATGAAAAAGAAACATTTTCAAAGGGAGCGATTTCGGCTATTTTCCCATAATCGTACACAGTGTCGCCTGGACTTGTAACTACCCCTGATCACAGGTGCTCTACCTTGGTCGCAATCCAATTTTAACTCTTTAATTTTCGGCTTGCAGGACCATTACCCGAATGGCTGTGGGTTTTGAAGCGTTGCAGGGATTGTTGACCTGCGGGCAGTTGGAAAGAACGCAAAGTGCGTCCATGTCAGCTAGCAAATCAATGTAATCACCGGGTTTAGAGTGCCCATCCGTGAAAACCGCATCCGCCAATTTTCCTTCCTCTAACACGGGAACGTTGCAGAACAGATTGACATTGGGGACAATATCTTTCCAGCCGAGGCCATGAGGCTTTAAAGCACTGAGAAAATTTTCCCTACATCCGGGGGTGTCCCTGACCCCGTAAAGCAATTCATTGCTCCATGAACTGCAGCACCCCCCGATGGTATCATGAATCCCGCAGGTGTCCTCAACGATGGTAAATATGGGACGGGCTTTATCTGTAAATAGTATGTGTCCTTTGGTCAATCGAAGTGTTTTAGAAGCTTTAATCGTATTGGGCGCATTGTACCGCTCCTCGGTTTTTTGAGCATTATAACACAGAAAATCTACTGCCTGCTGTCCTTTAAGGTCAATGATGCGCAGAATCTGTCCCCTTTTGACAATCCCGCTCCAGGGCAATCCGGGTGGGACGATCTGATCGACCAAAATCGTTTTTTTGGTATGATCGGTCATCTTATTTCTCCGTTTATGGTTTACCCTCCCAGTTTCTTCTCAGTCCACAGTAATAATAATAGCTCGTTTATCGACAAGACTATACCCTATAGTTGCATAAAATTTTGAAATCCAACTTCGCTGCTGCAATGAAGACCATTGAAAGTATTGACTGATCCTGGATTCTGGTTTCTGGATACTGGATGTCG
>Ga0209791_1000118_pt1 | contig 47009 bp, 39 predicted proteins | sample WorMetTyACAVOLI1_FD_187422 | JGI IMG/M metagenome (GOLD analysis project Ga0209791, IMG submission 187422) | Marine gutless worms symbiont microbial communities from Max Planck institute for Marine Microbiology, Germany - Olavius algarvensis... ... | reverse complement strand
CGGTGGCGACGGCTTTGGCGCGTTAAGATCCAAGAGCTGTTAACGGCCACGGTTCAAAATATACTGGTCTATGTTCGGTATGCCAAAGATCGTAGGAGCCGAGCGGCGGCAGGATTGCGGATCAGCACCACCTCTGCCTCTGTCAGTTGGTACCGACGCAATCTAATGCGACTCAGATCGCAATTGAATCATGCTCCCATGTTGGTTGAAAGAGCATGCGTCATGGAGCTAAAGACGGCTCGATAAAACCGGTTCGGGCAACAGCCCGTTGATTATTGATTTAAATTTAATTCTTGGGCCAAAATATTGGTAACTGACTGAAGAAAGATGTTCGGGGGGCAGATACGCTATAAGTCAATAATCAAGGTTTGACCCCCCAATGATACACGGGCCTATAACCAAATTTAAGGATGAGATATTTGACCATTAACCCCTCCTTCAGCAATGGGGAAGCATTCAAAGGGAGCGGTACAACAGACTCACCCCTTATTCTAGTTCATGGGACTGTTGTTTTATGATTTTCCATTTAGTTGACGTTAAATTCTCAAAGTTTCCTGTTACTTTTCGATCCATGAAGGATCATGCTTCAAATCGGACTCCTCACCACCCGTATTGACGGTCTCCTTGGGTTCGATCAGCATGATGTGGGTTTCCTCGGCGGCCTCGGGTTTGTGTTCCACACCATGGGGCACGATGACAAACTCGCCCGGCCCCACTTCGATGCTGCGGTCCCGGAAGTGCATGGTCAGCCTTCCCCTGGCCACAAAAAACATCTCATCTTCCCAGTCATGGGAGTGCCAGATGAACCCGGTGTCGATTTTGACCAGCTTGACGTACATTTCGTTGATCTCACCTACGATCCGGTGGGAAAACATATCGTCAAACAGGGCGAACGATTCGGTCAGGTTGACTTTTTCCATATGCTGTCTCCTGCCTATATTAGCCGTTATCGCGCAGTATCCGTTTTAATATTTTCCCGGTGGCGCTTTTGGGAAGCTCTTCCACGATGTCTATCACCGCAGGAGCTTTGTACACCGCCAGTTTATCACGGCAGAACGCATTGATCTCATCCACGCTCGCCGTTTTCCCCTCTTTTAATACGATGGCGGCTTTGACACGCTCTCCCTTTTCCGGGTCCGGGATGCCGTAGACGGCGGCTTCCTTGATGGCCGGGTGTTTGTAGAGAAACTGCTCCACCTCGGCCGGCCAGATTTTGAGGCCCGCCATGTTGATCATGTCCTTTACCCGGTCGACGATGAACACAAAACCCTCGTCGTCCATCGTGCCGATATCCCCGGAGTGCAGCCAGCCGTTTCGAAGGGTGTCCGCGGTCTCTTCCGGCTTGTTCCAGTATCCCGCCATTACGCCGGGCCCCCGGATACATATTTCACCCCACTCACCCAGGGGCAGTTCCTGGTCGTTTTCATCGAAAATCTTGATCTCGAAATTTTCCACCGGAGTTCCCACGCTGCCGAACTTGTGGCGGAAGTCGTGATTATAACAGGCGAAGGGCGAACATTCGGTCAACCCGTACCCCTCGTATACCGGACGGCCGAAGCGCTCCGTCCACTGGGCCGAAATTTCCTGGGGCATGGTGGCGGCCGCGGAAAACTCGTATCGTATGGAGGCGATATCGTCCGCCGACAGATCCATGTTGAGGAGGGCAATGTAAATGGTCGGCACCGCAAAAAACATGGTCACGCCGTCGTTCTGAATGGATGCCATGACCTGGTCCGGGATGAACCGCCGGTGCAATACCAGCGTGCCGCAGGCCAGAAACGTGCCGTTCATGATGAAATTCTGCCCGAACACATGAAACAGCGGCAGAAAGAGAATCATGCGGTCTTCCGGGGTAAACCCCGCATGGTGCACCGTTGTCCAGACGTTTGAAACAACGTTTCCGTGGGTGAGGGTTGCCCCCTTGGGAAAACCTGTGGTGCCCGACGTGTAGAGCAGAACGGCAGGATCATCGGGGTCCATGTCCTTAACGGAGAATGTTTCGGATCCGGCATCGATCCACTCCTCCAGGGAGGGGTTTCCGTCTGCTTTGCCTTCGCAGACCACAACGGTTTTAAGCTCAGGGCAACGGTCCAGGGGAACGTTTACCAGCAGATCGTCAGTGGTGAACAACAGCACCGCACCGGCGTCATCCAGAATATATTGCAGTTCGTCTTCCTTGAGCATGGAGTTGACCGAAACGGCGATCGCACCGATGCGGACCGCGGCATGATAGCAGACGATAAAGGCGGGAATATTCGGCAAAAACAGGGCCACGCGATCTCCCCGGGCCACCCCTTTCTCTCTGAGGGTATTGGCCAACCGGTTGGCCCTGAGATTCAACTCTGCGTATGACAGGGAGGCCCCTTCAAATAAAACCGCAGGCTTATCTGGAAAGTATTTCGCTGCACGTTCGACGATCTGAGCGACATTCATAACGACCTCCTTTGCAAGTCTCCGCGCAATTTTATAGTGGTTGTCATCAATACGTTCCGTTCTAATGGTGATATTGACCTGAGTCAATGCTTTCAAAACTCCATGTTGTTAATAGTGCTCCATCATCCACACGGATGCAGGAAAGCGCGATCTGCTTTTTTTCATGCGGTTTCGGTTATAACCAGTCACGTCATAAAAAGGAGTTAGACATGCACGACGGATGCGGGGGATGTTTTCAAAACGGGAAACAGGTGGCCGACCAGGTGAGAATGATGGGATACGACCGGACAGCTCTGGCGGCTCCCTTTGAAATCGATTGCGGCCATTGCAAATCACCCTTTCTGATGGAGACCATGGTCGCGGCATGCCCTCACTGCGAAATGGTCTATGCCGTGACCCCTTGCCACAGCCATAGCAGGGAGCATGTGATGCCGGCGGGAATCGGATATTAGCATGCCAACCCGGACATCGCACCCATAAGAAGAGACGATGAAAACACTGTCCGAAATGAAAAAGCGGCTTCAGGAGCTCGATGAAGAGATCAGAGAAACCAAGCGGAGGCTGCCGGCCCATTCCGTCAAGCCACCGGTCATGATGGACCTGCTGGCACTGGAAGACGAGTATGACCTGCTGCTCAAACAGATCCGGGAACTGACGTCAAGCGACTCCGCTTGAGCGTCTTTGCCTGCCGGCGGTCTACGCACACGCCGGGCCGGTGACCGAACCTGCCTGCCAACATCGTCATCCAGACCGTCGTTTGCCCGGAGCTATAGGCTCCGGATTCCCGCGTGGTAATCCTGCAAGGGCCGGACTTTCGGTGCGCCCTCACGGCGGGCGGCGATCCCTCTGGCGGCGGCCACGGCCGCCGCCGTGGTGGTGATGTAGGGGACCTTGTGTTTGATAGCCGCCTTTCGCACTTCGGAGCTGTCTCTGCTGCTCTGTTTGCCGCTTGGTGTGTTGACCAGAAGCTGGACGTCGCCGTTCTTAATGGCGTCCACCAGGTCCGGCCGGCCGTAACCCAGCTTGTGCACCGGCTCGGTGTCGATGCCGTTTTCTTTCAGGAACGCATCGGTCCCCCGGGTGGTCAGGATCCGGAAGCCCAGATCCCGGAACAAGCGCACCGGTTCGAGGGCCGCCGGCTTGTCCCGGTCGGCGATGGTGAACAAAACAGCCCCCGACATGGGCAAGGTCACCTGGGTGGCTTCCTGGGCTTTGAAAAAAGCCCTGCCATAGGAATGGGATACACCCAGAACTTCACCGGTGGATCGCATTTCTGGACCCAGCAACGGGTCGACCTCCGGAAACATGTTAAAGGGGAAAACCGCCTCCTTGACCCCGAAATGGGGGATCATCTGTTCGGACAGACCCAGGTCGGCCATCTTTTTACCGAGCATGACCTGGGTGGCCAGACGCGCCATGGCAATGCCGCAAACCTTCGACACAATCGGTACGGTCCGCGATGCCCGCGGATTGGCCTCCAGCACGTATACCGTGTTTTCAAAGATGGCGTACTGTACGTTGAGAAGACCGACCACGTTGAAGGCGATGGCGATTTTCCGGGTGTATTCCCGGATGGTCTCGATATGCTTCGGCGGTATGCTGATCGGTGGAATAACGCATGCCGAATCTCCCGAATGGATGCCGGCCAGCTCGATGTGCTCCATGACGGCCGGAACAAAGGCATCTTTTCCATCGGCAATGGCGTCAGCTTCGGCCTCGATGGCGTTATCTAAAAATCGATCGATGAGCACGGGCCGCTCCGGAGAAATCTCCTCAACGGCGGCAGACAGGTATTGTTCGAGCATCTGGTCGTCCTGGACCACCTCCATGCCACGCCCCCCCAGCACGTAGGACGGTCGGACCATGAGGGGATAACCGATATCCCTGGCCACGGCATGGGCCTCTTCCAGGGTGCTGGCCATGCCCGACTCGGGCTGGGGGATCCCCAGATCGCGCATAATCCGGCGAAAGCGGTCCCGGTCCTCGGCCAGATCGATGGCATCCGGAGAGGTTCCGAGAATGGTGACCCCGGCGGCAGCCAGTTCAGCCGCAAGGTTCAGGGGCGTCTGACCGCCAAACTGGACGATGACCCCTTCCGGTCGCTCCTTCTCATAAATACTCAGTACGTCCTCGACCGTCAGAGGCTCGAAGTAGAGCTTGTCTGAGGTATCGTAGTCGGTGGAAACGGTTTCCGGGTTGCAGTTGACCATGATCGACTCATAACCGGTCTCCCGGATGGCAAGGGCGGCATGCACACAGCAGTAGTCGAACTCGATCCCCTGTCCGATCCGATTGGGGCCGCCTCCGAGAACCATAATTTTCCGGTTGTCGGTCACGCCGACCTGATCTTCGGCGTTGTAGGTCGAGTAGTAGTAAGCGGCATCTTCGACCCCGCTGACCGGAACCGGCGCCCACCGCTCCCCAAGACCGAGGGCGATGCGCTGCCGGCGGATATCGACTTCCGGACATTCCAGAAGCTGTGCCAGATAGCGGTCGGCAAATCCATCTTTCTTGGCGCGAATCAGCAATCCGTCGGGCAGCGTGCCCCCTTTGCAGCCGAGGACCTCTTCCTCCAGGGCCACCAACTCTTTCATCTGCTCGATAAACCATGGTTTGATGTGGGTGATCTCATTGAGCTGCTGAACATCGGCCCCTTTCCTCAGCGCCTCGTACATCTGAAACTGGCGTTCGCTGCTGGGTGTGCCAAGCGCGTTCAGAAGTTTTTCGAGGGGCATCCGATTGAAATTCAATGCAAAGCCGAGCCCGTAGCGATTGATTTCAAGGCTCCGGATCGCTTTTTGGAAAGCTTCCTTGTAGTTTTTACCGATGCTCATGACTTCGCCCACGGCGCGCATCTGGGTACCGAGCTCGTTTTTCACCCCTTCGAACTTTTCAAATGCCCATCGGGCGAACTTCACGACCACGTAGTCCCCCGAAGGAGAGTATTTCTCCAGGGTCCCGTCCCGCCAGTAGGGAATCTCATCCATGGTCAGGCCCCCCGCCAGCAGGGAAGACACCCGTGCAATGGGAAACCCGGTGGCCTTGGAAGCCAGGGCCGAGGACCGGGAGGTGCGGGGGTTGATCTCGATCACCACCACCCGGCCGGTCTTCGGGTCGTGGGCGAACTGAATGTTGGTACCGCCGATGACCTCGATCGCCTCTACGATGGCATAGGAATATTCCTGGAGCTTTTTCTGGAGCTCCGGAGCGATGGTCAACATGGGAGCCGTGCAATAGCTGTCACCGGTGTGGATTCCCATGGCGTCCACATTCTCGATGAAACAGACGGTGATCATCTGGTTCTTGGCGTCACGAACCACCTCCAGTTCCAGCTCCTCCCAGCCGAGAACCGATTCCTCCACAAGTATCTGGTTCACCAGACTGGCTGCCAGGCCCCTTGCGGCAACGACCCGCAGTTCTTCAATGTTGTAGACCATTCCGCCGCCGGTGCCGCCCATGGTGTACGCCGGCCGGATAACCAACGGATATCCCAGCTTTTCCGCGACCTGTTCGGCATCCTCGACGGTGTTGACCGTCTGGCTTTCGGGCATTTCGATCCCCAGGCGATTCATGGTCTCCTTGAACGCCAGCCGGTCTTCACCCCGTTCGATGGCGTCCACGTTGACCCCGATGACCTGCACGCCGTATTTCTCCAGGACTCCGGTGCGATAAAGCTCGGAAGACAGGTTCAGGCCGGATTGACCGCCGAGGTTCGGCAGCAACCCATCGGGCCGCTCACGGGCGATGATCTCGGTCAGCACCTTGGCATTGAGCGGTTCGATGTAGGTCACGTCGGCCATTCCCGGATCGGTCATGATGGTGGCCGGGTTCGAGTTGACCAGCACGACTTTGTAGCCGAGGGAACGGAGCGCTTTGCAGGCCTGGGTTCCGGAATAGTCGAATTCGCATGCCTGACCGATGATAATCGGCCCGGAGCTGATGATCAAAATCTTTTGGATGTCGGGGCGTCGGGGCATGGAACCTCCTCCTGGGTAATCGGTGAGTTCGCGGTAGAACCGGGTTCGGTTTGACACTGGTGGAAAAAGATAGACTGGCTGCAACCGGGTAATGCAAATTTCCGCTTTACAGGCATTGTAAGAAATACTAACAAAAAGCTTTTTAAATTAAGCATCAATGAAAATCAAGGCGCAGCTGGAGGAAACATGGGTGGATTTTTCGGTGTGGCGGCAAAGACCGATTGCGTCAGCGATCTTTTCTATGGAACCGACTATCATTCCCATCTTGGTACCAAGCGCGGCGGCATGGCGGTCCAAAACTCCAGCGAGATCCGGCGCTCCATCCACAACATCGAGAGCAACTACTTTCGCAGCAAGTTCGATCCGGATCTTCCCAAATTTAACGGGAACACCGGAATCGGGGTCATCAGTGACTACGATGCCCAGCCGCTGGTCATCGGATCCCACTTGGGCAGCTTTGCCATCGTGACGGTGGGACGGATCAACAATATGTCGGACCTCGAGAAAAAGGCATTTCGGCAGAAGACGCACTTTACCGAAACCGCGGGAGGCCGGACCAACCCCACCGAATTGACGGCCATGCTGATCAGCGAAGCGGATTCCTTTGAACAGGGCATTCGGCACGCCCAGGAGGAGATCCAGGGCTCCTGCTCCATGCTGCTGTTGACCGAAACGGGGATCTATGCGGCACGGGATCGGTTGGGGCGAACACCGATTTCAGTGGGCAAAAAAAATGGCGCCTTCGCGGCCGCCTCGGAATCGTGCGCCTTCCCGAATCTGGGCTATGAACTGGATCGGCACCTCGGTCCGGGCGAAGTGGTCCGACTGACCCCCGATGGATGCGAGCAGTGCCTGCCGCCGGGGGAGGCCATGCAGGTCTGTGCGTTTCTGTGGGTGTACTACGGCTATCCGGCATCCGAATACGAAGGCGTCAATGTCGAACACGTCCGGAATCGCTGCGGTGCTGCGTTGGCCCGGAACGATCATATCGAGATCGACTGCGTGGCCGGCATCCCCGACTCGGGGATCGGTCATGCCATCGGTTATGCCGCCGAAAAACAGATCCCCTACGTCCGTCCCTTTGTCAAATACACCCCCACCTGGCCGCGCAGCTTCATGCCCCAGAATCAGACCCATCGGGACCTGGTCGCCCGGATGAAGCTGATCCCGATCCGAAAACTCATCGAAGGGAAAAAGCTCCTGTTCTGTGAAGACTCCATCGTCCGGGGAACCCAGCTCAAGGGAAATGTCCAGATTCTTTTCGATTGCGGGGCAGAAGAAGTACACATGCGCCCGGCATGCCCCACGCTGATCTATCCGTGCGTCTTCCTCAACTTTTCCACTTCCCGTTCCACACTGGCCCTGGCGGGCCGAAGGATCATCCACGAGTTGGAGGGAGAAAACGAGTGCCACCTGCCCGAATACGCCACGGCCGGCTCCGAGAAGAGTCACGCCATGGTCGACCGTATCCGGGAGGAACTCAAACTGACCTCCCTGAAGTACCAGCGGCTCGAAGACCTGGTGGCGGCCATCGGGTTACCCAAGGAAAAGGTCTGCACACATTGTTGGGATGGTTCCAGCTTTTGCTGAAATAAGTGGTTTCAAAGCCCTCCTCATACCCCATATCTTTGGCGACCAACAGGACTCAAATCCTCAAAATATTACATATGTTCATTCGGTTGAGTATTGTCGGTCGCCTCGATCGTGGGCATGAATGAAGACTTTGAAACCACTTATGGGTAGAATTATTTTCCTCTTTCGATATGCTTTTCTCTTCGATTGCCATCCGATAAAAATTATAGCGATTTTCAGAATTCCGTTCCGAAAAATGACTAAAGGTCCAGGGCGTGGATTTTTCTCTGCAAGATGTGAAAAATTCGCCTCAGCCATCACGACGGCACCCGTACATCACGTATCGGATGGAGAAAAACGATGGTTCCCTGGGCCTTTGCGGAAAGGCGTGTTGTGCCTTTGCCAGAACCGTTCAAGCGGAGAGGCTCCGGTATGACGACGTAAGATTCATCTTGCAGAGAAAAATCCACACCCTGGCCCCTACATTAAATCGGAACATATGTATGGCAACTGCTATAGGGTCTTTTCAGTCAGGAAATTGGCGGTTCAAGAACCCCGCTTTGTTGCATGCCCGCGGATATTTGGTTACAATACCTATTTAGAATCCATCAAATAAACACCATCAAACGCCTCCCTCAATTTTGAAAAGGGAGGCAATAACATTTAAGAGGTGAATCGATGGAAAAAATATTCGATGGGAGAAAAGATGCGAAGCTGGGGACTGAAAAGAACCCTGTGCATGTGAGAGTAAAAACCAAGAAACGGCTGAAAGAGCTGGAAAAAATTTTCAAGAAAAACGGTTGGGTCTATACCTTCGAAATCGATCGAAAAATGGACGAAGATATTACCGATCTGGAGACCCTTCAGAACTGGCCTGAAACAGTGGTTACAGAAGAGAAAGTCGGTCGAAACGAACCATGTCCCTGCGGAAGTGGGAAAAAATATAAAAAATGCTGCGGGGCGTAAAAAAGCCCTCCTCTCCTCAAACCAGAACTGTGTTGATCGTCTGGTGAGACAACGATGCGTTGAGCCTGGCTTGACTCACTTTGGATACCCATGGAGCCGCCCCATGAAAAAAATCATCCGTTTCGCCATCCTGATACTGATAGCGTTTTGCCTGACTGTTCCTTCCCATGCCCAGATGGCACGGGAAATGGACGATGTAACGTTCCCCAAAGAGAAGTTCGAGGCGTCCCCCAACGTACCTCGGCCGATTCTGACCGAAGAGCAGGTCCTCAAAGAGATTGAGAAGTTCAGGTCTCACCTGAAGACCTCTCCTCCGCAAAGTGAAGCCGATCTCCGCAAGAACTTTCAAGAACTGGGATCCAATCTTGGTCTGTTCACCGACGTCATTACCATCGCCGGTGCGGGTGAAGCCGCTGGTTGGATCGGAAAAACCCAGGAAGGTCTGGGAAATCTCGGCCTGTGTATCACAGTTGCCACTCTTATGGACAAAGCCTTCGTGCAGGGTGAGCATATCGGCCTGGACGTTGGATGGGAGGCCACCAAATTCCTGGTGGAAAAAGGCGCCGGCGGACCGGTGAGCGCCGGTCTTGGGATCTTGAAATACCAGCTCGATACGATTGGAAATGCAGCCCTGAAGCAGATCGATACCGATTTTTATCGTGCCTATGTCAATTTCCATCTTTCCGATGACAAGACAGCCGCCCATATCTGGAAACTGTATGCTCAGGAAAACGCGGATGCAAAAGTTCAACAGGCCCTGGACAGCTTCTGGGACGACCCGGTCTGCCACGGGATCCGTGGCTGGTACACCCTCAAGGTGCAATACGACAAAAACCCGGGCGATGCCGGTCTGTACAAGAAAGCTTACCGGGAACGGTTTTTGAACGAGTACATCTATCCGGCCCTTTACGATGAAGTGCAACGGCGAGTGATCGATGCCGAGATGGATCTGATTTATACCATGAGTTTAGAGGAAAAGGGATTGCTGAAGCGTCAGGTCAAAGTGGTGGTGCCCAACATTGTGGATGCCGGAAGATTTGCTCCCACTAAGGACCTTGTGGCCCATCTGGTCCACAGCGACAAATATATTATTGCGACCCGCCCAGTGACCAATCGTGGTGTTGAATTCATTTTCCCTGAAGGTAAAATGATCGATCCGGAGAAAAAAGAGCCGGCTCGCGCCTTCGAATTGTATCTAGTCCCCTCAGGAGAAGCCAAGTTCCCCGGCCCCACCCAATACCGACGCCACCACCTCAATATCGATAGCCGCTTTAGTCGGGTCCGGCAGGATTGGCGAAGTACCGAAACAACGTATGTGTTTAATAAATCGATTCGACAACCACTCGCGTATCCGGTGACTGTCCGCATTGAGGGTGACGGACTTCCCATAACGACTGTATGGACAAAAACCGGCCCATCATCGGTCAGTAGTGGCTCAATTGAGGGTATGACCATTCGTGCCAAGCAGACTTCCGAAGGGGTATATATCTTCCAAAAAATGCCCTCCGGCACACGGGTAATCTCCAGCGATGCCGGCCGCCTTGGAAAGCCATTTATTGTAAAAGCAACCCCACTGACGTACAAACGGCCCCCGACACCAGCTATGCATGAAGCCACAAACCTGCCGACAGTTCCCGATTTTCGACAGGACCTCGCCGAGGTTCAAACAAAGCTTGATGAACTGGCAGACCTTGAAGGCAACAGACCTCGAGAAGATATTCTGCCGGAAGCGGAAAAACTAATCCAAGAGCTGTCCCTTAATTGGAGCGAATGGGAAGCGAATTATTATCGCATCGAGAAAGAACTCCAGGCCCGTCGCACTCTGATCAGCAGCTCGAACCTGCCAGATAAAGAACGAAAGGATCGGCTGGAAGTCATTCGAGCAAAAACACAAGAGTTATACGCTCTCCGAAACCAAGCATTCGAAGCTCGGGACATGTTGGGGAAACGAATCTACGATTACTATAAACAAACGGAACAGAAGGTTCGGGATGAAACAAGCGCAATTGAAGATGAGTACCGTGCGGCAGAGCAGGAGCTCACCGAATTGCTCTCCGAAGGAGACCGGTTTTCTCGCGAGATTTCCGGTGGCGCCCGAAACATGTTTTACGAACGTCAAAAGGATGGTCTCCGATACCGGACCGAATCCGAGGCGGAAGAAAAAATATCGGGCTTTCAGCAAGAAGCTGAAGCCAACGTGGAACGCTACGAGGCGTTTCAATCGCTGATGGAAAAGATCGACGCAGCCTACGCCCGCTTTCAGGCCGCACTTGAAAGAAAAGAAGCCCTGGCTGTCTACAACGATGGATCTTTGCCGGTACCCAGGCACATGTACTTTCTGGCCAACCGAGAGTCCCTTGAAAGAAAAGCGGACGCCATCAAAAAAGGCGACCTCAGGAGGGCGACCGACTTGTCCATGAGGGACATCCGGCACCGCCATGATGTCCGAAAGAAAAATGCCCAGGAACTGGCCCGAATCGTTGAAGCCATTGCGGGCTATAAAGACAAAATTCCCGAAGTCGATCCGAATCTATTCTCCCAAACCCTGGATGAATTTAAAGAACGGTTTGATACGACATTGACGGACGAAAAGGCGGACTTCAGACCACTGCTTTCGGCACTCTCCCAGTTTCTGGACCAGCAGGAAGCAATTTTGGGAGATCTGCGCCCTGGCGGGGCGTCCGGAACGACGATTTTTTCAGAGCTGGGCGACCTGTCCAGGCAAATGCGCGCCATGACCCGATCGCGAACCGCCTATGTGGATCGGAATGCTATCCGTAGTCTGAAGCCGGTCTGGCAGAAACGGGCACCTGGCCGGCAGGTTCGCCAAACAACCGGCACGGCGCTGATTGCCATGGAATCCGATCTGAAAAAAGCAGCGGCAAATCCGACGGGTTATCGGGATGCGCTGCCCGTCAACCAGAAGAACGTTGCGGATCATATTAAAAATGCTGAGAATACCGCTGACATCGGAACGGCATTGGAAGAATTTCAAAAAGCCTGGGAGGCGTGTGAGGCCCTGCCACGTCACTGGGGTACTTTTTTGCGGGAACAGATCGGTATTAAAGCAACAGAGCGCTGCGAAGGCGATACACTCGAGAAGTATGCGCAGCATTCCAATCGGCCGTTGGTACTATTCGAATCGTTTGAGTATTCCCACCTCAGAGGAGACGATAGAAAGGTGAACCCGGTGGGAACAGCGCTGGTTCAAATCGACCCTCCACCTGACGGCAGAAAGCCATACTCGGTGACGTTCAAGGCCCGGATTGTTGGGCTGCCGGAGGGTTTCCCTGCCTATATTGAAACAGCCACGCCGACCTATTCCAGGCAAGTCTACTGTAAACCTGCCGGCACCGTTTATGTCAGCGCGAATTCTTCCACCAAGCATCCCCACGTGCAGGTTTTGGGCAGCGGGGCCACCCACAGGCCGATCGACTATCCGTTTCTGCACCAGGTCACGTTAAAATCGGAATGATGCATCGACCGCTCGGTGTTGCAGTGGTCCACGGCCGTTGTTCCCGCGTGATTGAAACACTTAATTCTGATCAGCCGCCTTCACCCGCTCGCCGAGATGTTTCACCTTCTCGTTGACGCGGTCGGCAGTGTCCCCAGCCCGGTCGATGGTCTGCTGCGCCCGGGGTTTGCTCATTTTATCGGAAGTGTCCGGCCCCATGCGCTGGATGACCAGATATCCGACGATCAGCAACGTGATAACGATGCATATCATCAATGCGCCGCGCATTCTGACTCTCCTTTTTGGTATGGTGTGATCAGCACCTCCGGGGCGTGTCATAGCACGCCCAGAGTGGCCGGAAAATGTACCAAAGCTAATTAAAGGGTAGCGCTGCTCCACTTTCGCAGGGTTAGCCCGCCCGTTGTTTCGTTCATCATTATCGTCGATCCGCAAACGGTATTATATCAGGATATCCGGGGAAGGTCACACCAACCGGGTGAATTCAAATATGGGTTTCCCGCCAGGCCACTGTCGGCATCTGTTTCCGATCGACTTGACTTTGATCGAGGCAGAGATACATTTACATTTGGTTACCTTGTAGCCGATGCCGATCTGTCGATTACCCGACTTCTTGTTCAATGCCTGTGAGTTTCTGTAGCCCTCGAATACCGTCTCCTGCCAAATCACGCACAGACATGCCGGCATCCAAACTTGGGTTATGTCTGCAAACGCTAATTAAAAGGAAACGCATATGGTTACGCATACTTCCATAATAAAAAGAAGAGTTTCTGTTGCAGCTCTTGTGGCCGTCTTGACGGTGCTGATGGCGCCGGCCCTGGCGTTCGGCCTGGACAGTGTCAACAAGACCTTTTTTTTCGGTGTTGCGATCAAGGGATTCGATCCGGTGGCGTATTTCACTGAAAACCGGGCGGTAAAGGGAGATAGCGATTTCGAATACGTCTGGAGAGATGCCAAGTGGTACTTTACCAGCGCCGAGCATCAGAATCTGTTTAAGGCCGACCCCGAAGCCTACGCCCCCCAGTACGGAGGCTACTGAGCGGGCAGTTTGTCCTCATCCGGGCAGGCTGCCGGGGTCAATCCTGAAAACTGGAAGATTATCGATGGGAAACTCTATCTAGGCTGGTCCAGCGAGAGCATGGATGAGTTTGCTGCGAATCCAAAAACAAATATTACAAAGGCCAATCAAGCTTGGGAGAGACTGGCGAAATAATGCACCACCCAGGCCATTGCCTCGAACTGAAGTGATGCAATGGTCACGTCGGCCGGGACGTTGCATGCCAACATCCGCTAAGGAAGACCTGCTTTACGCAGATCTTCCTGGATTTTATTTCGGTCCGACCCGTTTTTAAATGCGGAACCGTAATACGCCACGTCGAAAAACGGATCAAGGTCCAAGACACGCTTCGCCGCACGGCCGGCATCTTCCCGGCGGCCCATCCGTGAATAGATCGCTGCCAATACGATGTAACTGCCCACGTAGTCGGGATCGCCGGCGATGCTGCGTTTTAGAGCGGAAACGGCATCCTGATAACGTTCATCCAGATAATAGGCCATTCCAAGGATCATTACTCTGCCCGCGGGCTGCCACGGGTCGAGTCGCTCAGAGGATTCCTGCCATCGAGCGGCTTCCTTGAACTTTCCGGAATAAAGCGACACCGCTGCAATTCGATGGTGGGTCAGTGCATCGTTTGGATTCAGCTCATAGGCACGCAGCAGTTCCCCCATGGCGGCGTCGAAATCCCCTCTCCGAAAAAATACATACCCTACCAGTGAGTGCGCTCCGGGCTGGTCGTCATCCAAAGCCAGTGCTCTGCGCGCAAAATGATCCACCAGTTCCAACGTCTGGTCGGGGAACATGGTGCCGTACAAATATTCCCATAGATAGGTATCGGCCACGGCGGTGTAAACCGCGGAGTAGCGGGGATCGATCTCGATGGCCCGCTGAAACATCTGTCGGGCCTGTCTCATATCCTCAGGTGTCCAATGGCGATAGTACTGGAGCCCCCGCAGCAGATAATCGTAAGCCTGCATGTTTTTAACGTCTTTGCGAGACACCCGCTGGCGCTCGGATTCGCTGATTTGTGCCGTCATTCGACCCACGATGGTCTGCACCAAATCGTCCTGCACGGCAAATACGTCTTCAAGCTTCCGGTCGTAGCGCTCGGCCCACAGATGGTGTCCGCCGGCACCGTCGATCAACTGCACATTAATGCGTACCCGGTCCCCGGATTTCTGGACGCTGCCTTCGAGAATGTACCGGACGCTCAGGTCCTCGTGCAGCGCCTGTGTCCGGACCGGCTTGCCCTTGAACGTGAACATGGTATTGCTGGCGATGACCATCAGTTCCTTGAACCTGGAAAGATCGGTGATGATGTCGTTGGTCATGCCGTCGATGAAATAATCGTCCTGATCTCCGGTGCCCAGATTGGTGAACGGCAGAACGGCAATGGCTGGTTTTTCGGATTCCTGATTTTCGCCGGTGACAGCATGATCAGGGTACGATGGAATACCTTTGAGTAAATAAAGACCGCCTGCCGCAAGGGCGAGAAACAGGAGGGCGGCTGCCGCTCCGATCCACTTTCGGGAGCCGTGTTTTATCGGCTTCTGCGGGGCAGGCATCGCGTCCGGCTGGAGATGCACCCGGAATACGTGAATCGGCTCCGAGATGTTTTTCACCTCGTGGATCCCCTGATCCTCACAGGCAAGGGCCAGTTTCTGTTTGATCTGCTCGTGTACGCCGCTGGATATGCTGATACCGCCGGGAGCTGCCAGGCTCTCGATGCGGGCGGCAATGTTCACCCCTTCCCCGTAAATGCGTTCTCCCTCGACAATAATATCGCCGATATTGATGCCGATCCGAAAGATCATCCGACGGTCCGGCGATAGTGTTTCGTTAAATTCAGCGATCCTGCCCTGAATTTCGATGGCGCATTGAACGGCGTCGACGGCACTGGAAAACTCGGCAAGGATATTGTCCCCCGGGGTGTCGACAACCCGCCCGGCAAACTCCTCGACAAGATCCGAAAACACCTTGCGGAGGGATTCGATGGTTCTGACGGTCGCGACTTCATCCTGTCCCATGAGGCGGCTGTATCCGGCCACGTCGGCACTGAGAATGGCGCGCAGGCTCCGTTTGACACGGTCTTCCGGCATCGGGCGATTCACCCCTCACATCATGAAAAGGTCTAGGGTTAAGATATCTGTCTGAAAAGACAATAGAAACACTAACAGGATTGTCAAATGCCACAACCGATATTGCGGGGATGAAATGATGGTAGGGAAAACTATTTTCCGAAAGGACAAATCGGAAACCGGCAGTTATCGCAGTTCAGGCAGAGTCCCCCGTGTCCCATGCCGGCCAGTTCACGGCGGGTGACGGTTTCCCCGGCCAGTATTCTGGGAAGCACAAGGTCCAGAATCGTGGTCTCATGGTAAAGACCGCAGGCAGGGACGCCAAGGACAGGGACGCCGCCGATCTCCGCGGTCATGAACATGGCGCCGGGCAGAACCGGGGCACCGTAGGATTCCGCGTGTCCACCGGCTTTACGGATGCCCTCGCAGGTGACATCGTCCGGATCCACGGACATGCCCCCGGTGGTCAGGATCAGATCCGCACCCGAAGAGATCAGGGACTGGATCTCACCGGCAATCATGGCCGGATCATCCGGGGCAAAGGCCACACCGATAACCCCTGAGCCGATCCGATCGATTTTATGTCGCAGGACTTCCTCGAAGCGGTCTTCGATCAACCGGGTAAAGACCTCGTTTCCGGTAATCACGATGCCGGCCCTTGCCCGCCGCAACGGTTTGACCTGAATCAGACCCTGTCTGGATCTAGCAATCGAGACGGCTTTTTCAACGATATCGGCCTGGATAACCAGTGGAATGGCCCTGGTGCCGGCAACCACATCCCCTTTCCGGACCAGGGTGTTGGTGTGCCGTGTGGCACACATGACATCGCCGAGGGTATTGACTTCGGTCAGCGGCGCTACCGCCACCTTGAACAGGCCGTCTATCTCGGCCACCAGGTTCAGCTTGCCTTCCTTCGGCCCTCCGTGCCATCTGATGCCCGGTCCGCAAAAGGCGCCGGCCATGGCCACCACCGCATCGTTTTCGTGAAGCCATCCGTCCTTCAGATCCAGGACATACAGATGCTGTTTGCCGAGACGCTGCAAGTGGCAGATATCCGCCTGCCGGACACGGTGTCCCTTTTTAAACGCTCTGCCCTTGAACTCGCCCTTGCGGATTTCGGTGATGTCATGGGCGAGAACCAGTCCAACGGCATTGTCGATCGTCACCGTTTTAAACATCGCGATGTCTCCCTGACTATCTACTGTTGCCGAACGCCGCAGCGGCGTGGAAAGCGATGCTTTCGTAATATCCGCCACCCTGGCAGGAAAAGCAGATGTTGCCCTGGTCGGCTTTGAATGCCTCATTGCAAATCGGACAGACCAGAACGTCTGTCTTTTTCTCACGTTTGTGAAATTGTGTCAATTTGATGCATTCGGATGAGAGCACATCTTGCCCGGCCTCCAGGATGGTGTCCAGAAGCACCGGCAACGGCAGCGCTTTCTTGGGTATTAACCGCATATACCATTTGTAAAGATTCGTATATCGAGCCGCTTTATCCAGATCGAGCCACACCCGAACACCCTGTTTGGTCCACCGGTCATACAGGCTCAGAGCGAACTTGTCCCAATCGAGTATTTTCATCCACCCGTTTCCCACCGTGCAGGGTGTGAACAATTGAATGGCGTCCGGCAGACAGTGCCGCGTCTCGACGATGGCATCGGCTTCGACGCCTTTGCCGATAAATTCGCTGGCCATGTCGACCATGAACAGACCCAGTACCAGCCCGGGCGCCTGCCATCCGTGAAACCGTTCAATGATCTCAAGGCAGTCGCCCAGGGGACGGCCGCACACGCGCTGATCCAACCGGTTACTTTCCATAATTGGCACCATTTGTTCGCTCCGCAAGGGTTATGCTTCGGGTGTTTACCCCCGGGGCGGTGATTCCACCCCGGCCTCGATCACTCATGGAGCCGCCACCGCCTCTTTCCCGGGCTCGGCGCTGGCGCGATGGAGCACCCCGAACAGCATCAGGGCCGCCGCAGACAGACCGAGGAAGACATAAAATCCATGGGAATAGCCGGGCAGGCCTTTGTATTTGACAAAAAGGCCCATCAGGGGCGGAATGACAAAGCCACCGAACGCCCCCAGACCGCCCACGATCCCGGCCGCACCACCTACTGCCGCCGGGCTGTACTTGGGAACCAGCTTGAACACCGCAGCATTGGCAAACCCCATTCCCAGGGCCATGATCATCATGCCGGCTGTCGCCAACCCTCCAGAGGTTGCTGAAACGCCCATAAAAAGCGCCCCGATGCCGACAACGACAAATGACAGCAACGTGACCTTCTCGCCGCCGATCTTATCAGAGGCATAGCCCCCCAGAACCCGGAGCAGGCTTGCAGAGAGAGAGTAAAGCGCTGTAAGTCCGCCGGCTTTCACCAGGCTGACATGATGCAGCTGGGACCAGTAGGTCGGGAACCAGACGGTCAACGCGATAAACCCGCCGAAGGTGACAAAATAAAAATATGTCAAAATCCAGGTCCGCCAATCGGATCCGGCCTTTCGGATCGATTCCATGGCGGTGCCGGACGGCACCAGTTCCTCCCCGCAGGCGAGCAGCAGCGCGTCGGGATCGATGTCGATGCCCATCTCCCGGTACTGAAAATACGGTGCGTCCTTCATAAAAAGAAGGATGAGCACTACCAGTACCACCAGCAGGGCAGACCAGATGACGTAGGAGGCGCTAAATCCCAGGGAAATGACCAGAAACGGAAGCAGCAGGGCGAACAAGCCGGGTGCCAGATTGCCCAGACCGGCGTAGATCGCCAACGCCGACCCCTGGGTTTTCTGAGGATACCAGTAGGAGACGGTCGGAATGCCGACCGAAAAGACGGCGATACCCGACCCGCAGAGCATACCGAAAATCAGGAAGAAGGGATATTGGGAGGGCGTCGGTGCAGGATACATCCAGAACATCATCGTGATTCCGGCAATCCCCAGGGCGGCCAACACCAGTAGAATGAGAATCGGTTTTTTGCCCCCCATGCGATCGACCATGGCGCCGAAGGGAATCCGAAGCAGCGACCCGGTCAGCGCCGGGCTGGCAGCCATCAGTCCCATCGCCAGGGGGCTCAAGGCCAGAGCATCTTTGAGCTTGGACACGATGGGACCGAATGCGGAAACCCCGGCAAATCCGCCGAAAAAGGCCAGAGTTGTCCAGAACAGGGCGGCACCCCGGCTCGACTGGGCGTAACAGACGTTTTCGTCGCTCATGTCATCCCTCCTTTCCACCTGGCGCCGGGGAGCTCAGGGCCTCGGCACCGGTGCCGCCCGTTGCGCGGCGACGGAACAGTATGTGGCGCCGGAAAAAGTAGAATACGGGTACACTCCATATGTGGACCAGCCGGCTAAAGGGCGAGAACCCTAAAAGAGCCCACGCCGCCGTGACATGGATCTTGAAGCTGAGAGGCACCGGACGCATCAGGTCGGGATCCGGGCTGAACGTGACGATTCCCCGGATCCATGGGGCCACGCTGTAGAGCACATTGTACCGGCCGAAAAACACGTTGTAGACCCCGGTGCCGATCACAATCGCAAGGGCCCCGAGGGTGAACAGGTCGTTGAAGGTGCCGGCCGCCCGCACACGGAGGTTGAACAGGCGGCGCCCCAGCAGGAGCAGACAGCCGAGAAGGGCGGCGATACCCACCACCTCGCCCGTCCAGTGGGCGATGGACAGGTGCATGTCGCCGGTGATGCCGAACAGATCATAATAGGTCTGGGGAATGAGCAACCCGCCCGCATGCCCCACAAATGTGAGGATAATGCCGATGTGAAACAGTATGGCTCCCCAGAAAAGGGACTTTTTTTCCAGAAACTCGCTGGACCGGGCGTTCCATTTATACCGATCAGTCACGTAGCGATACGCGTGCCCCAGAACAAAAACAGTCAGGCACAGGTATGGAAACACCGTAAATATGAGCTCATAGACCAGATCCATGATCGACTCCTATCCGCCCCATCGGGGCGCCGTGAATAATCTATTCCGGTGTGGGCTGGTTCAGGGGTGCCGGTCTCCCATTCCCGGAGGTGCCGGCCCATCGGTTGCCTCTTTCCGGACACCTTCCAATGGCATCAGCAGCGCCGCATATGACGGAGCGGTTTCCCGGAGCCGACCGATCAATCCGTTAAGCGGCTCGAGGCAATTCCAGAGGACCTCCTGTCCCGGGGCCTCCGGGCACAGTGACAGAAATTCCAGAATCATCGGCAGGTAATCGGGCAGATCTCCGGAGCTCGTGGTATACCCCGAGCAGCCATAGACCTGCTGAAGTTGTGCCAGTACGCCGGCCCGCTTTTCCCCGTCGCCGCACTGGTGATAGGTCATACTTAGTGTCGTGGATGGCGTCAGGTCGAATATCGATGTGTATCGCTCCTGTGCCCGGATCGGGGAAAGACTCCTTATCTCCTGTAGAAAAGCATCCAGACTGCTCCGCTGCTCCCCTTCCGGTAGATGTGCCACGGCCCTTCCCACCTCCGGCAGACCGTTTAAAAACCCTTCGTCAGGATAGTCCAGAAGTATCGATAATAACTTTAGGTAGCGTTCCTTGAGATTCATCGACGAAAATCCTTTGTTGTGTTTCCGGAAAGGTATCGTGATACGTCCGGTTGCATCCACGGGTTTTTGGAAACGACGTCATGCCGCATCCGGGTTAAATCCACACCTCCCCTGGAATTGATGCAGTTGCGATGCGTCGGGCCGGGTCGTGGGTAACACATATCGTTCGTCAAATCGTGCCAGGGCAAGCAGCCGATAGACGGCCTCTGTCGTGTCCCGGTCCAAACCCACCGCTTGCAGCAGCGCTTCATCCGCCTGCCCCTCGACCCGGACCGAGCGCATGTAGTGACGGACGGCTGACAGGCGATGGAGTGCCAGCCGGACCGGCGCTTCGTCTCCTGCCGTCAGGAGATTGGCCAGAAAACGTACCGGAATCCGGAGCCGGTCGATGAGATCGCTCTCCTGCCCGGGTTCGGCATAGTCACGGATCGGGCTCAGCGGGGGAATGTACCAGACCATCGGCAGTGTTCGAAACTCCGGATGAAGGGGCAGGGCCAGTTTCCACGCTTTGGCCAGCTTGTACACCGGGGAACGCAGCGCCGCATCGATCACATTGGGAGCCATCCCCTGTGCGGCAGCCCGATCTGTGACCTCCGGATCTTCCGGGTCGAGCAATATGTCCAGATGGGCCGGGTAGACATCCGTGTCCTCCTTGGCAGACGCGACCTCCGCAATGCGGTCGGCATCATACAGAAACAGGCCCACATAGCGGATGCGCCCGACACAGGTATGCGCGCAAAGGGTGGTCATTCCCGCCTCCACCCGGGGGTAGCAGAAAATGCATTTCTCCGCCCTGCCGGTCTTCCAGTTAAAATAGACTTTCTTGTAGGGACATCCGGAGACGCAGTACCGCCAGCCCCGGCAGCGCTCCTGATCGACCAGCACAATGCCGTCCTCTTCGCGCTTGTACATGGCCCCTGACGGACAGGAGGCCACACAGGCCGGGTTCAGGCAATGCTCGCACAGGCGCGGCAAGTAAAACATGAACACATTGCGGAACTGCAGATAGAGTGCGTGGTCGAGGTCTCTGAAATTGATGTCGCCGACGGCGGTTTCAGATGCACCGGCTAGGTCGTCTTCCCAGTTCGGTCCCCAGCTCAGGTCCATGTGCTTTCCGGTCAATTGAGACCGCGGGCGGATCGACGGTTGGTGTTTTCGCTCGGGGCTGGTTATCAGGCTCTCGTAATCGTAATTCCAGGGCTCGTAATACTCGTCGATGGTCGGCAGATCCGGGTTGTGGAAGATGTTGATCCCCTTATGGAGGCGGCCGCCGGCTTTCAGTTCCAGCCGGCCGTTTTTAAGCTGCCACCCGCCCCGGTGGACATCCTGGTTCTCCCATTTTTTCGGATAACCGATGCCCGGCTTGCACTCAACATTGTTAAACCACATGTATTCGGCTCCCTTGCGAGTGGTCCAAACGTTCTTGCACGGGATGCTGCAAGTGTGGCAGCCGATACACTTGTCCAGATTCAACACCATGGCGGTTTGTGCCTTAATCTTCATACCAGTCCACCTCCCCTGCTCTGCGGACCACGATCACTTCGTCTCGCTGGGAACCGATCGGGCCGTAGTAGTTAAACCCATAACTAAGCTGGGCGTACCCGCCAATCATGTGGGTGGGCTTGACCATAATCCGTGTCACACTGTTGTGGGTGCCGCCGCGCTGACCCGAAAGCGTTGAACCGGGAGTGTTAATCAATCGTTCCTGGGCATGGTACATAAACGCTTTTCCGGGGGGGATGCGCGGACTGACCACGGCTTTGGCCATGACCACGCCGTTGACATTGAAGCACTCGATCCAGTCGTTGTCTTTCACATCGATAGTACGAGCATCTTCATCGTTGATCCAAATCGCTTCCCCGCCTCGAAACAGGGTCAACATGGTCAGTGTGTCTGAATACGTGCTGTGGATCGACCACTTGGAATGGGGCGTCAAATAGTTCAGCACCAGCTCTTTTGCCGGTTCGCGGTCAACCGCGGTAGACCCCAGCGACAACATGTCCAGCGGCGGCCGGTACAGCGGCAGCTGTTCGCCGAAGTCACGCATCCACGGGTGGTCCTGGTAAAATTGCGCCCGGCCGGTGAGGGTCCGGAAGGGAACCTTCTCCTCGATGTTGATCACAAAAGGGGAATAGCGCCGCTCGTCGGACTCGATACCGCTCCAGATGGGAGAGGTGATGATCTTTCGCGGTTGGGCCGTCAGGTCGTCGAAGCGGAATCGTTCCCCCTGCCGCCGCACACTGAGATGCCGAAGCTCGAGTCCTGTCCTCTTCTCCAGGCTTCCCCAGGACTTGACAGCGGTCTCGCCGTTGGTCTCGGGGGCAAGAGCGAGGATCGTTTCGGCGACTTGCTTGGCAGACTCCAGGGAAGGCATCCCCTGGCTAACACCGGGCGCTGTGATCGTTCCGAGGGCCTCCTTCAGTGACGCCACTTCCTCTTCGGCCTTCCACATGACACCCTTTGAGCCGACGCCGGCGGTCGCCGCCAGCGGCCCCAGAGCCGTCATCATTTTGTAGACATTCTTAAAATCCCGATGGACCACGGCCAGATTCGGAAGCGTTTTGCCCGGCACCGCCTCGGTCTCCCCGGTGCGCCAGTCCAGAACTTCCGCCTGGGCGATCTCTCCGGGACTGTCATGCAACAGCGGTGTTGCGACCAGGTCCTTGGCCCCGTCCAGGTGCCCGGCAGCCAGTTCTGAAAATTTTTTGGCGATGGTCTTGAACTGCTCCCAGTTGGTGCGCGACTCCCAGGGGGGATCGATGGCTGGATTGAACGGATGGATAAACGGGTGCATGTCGGTGGTGTTCAGATCGTGCATCTCGTACCAGCCGGCTGCCGGCAGTGCGATGTCGGCATACAGGGCGCTGGTGGACATGCGCAGTTCCAGGGTGACAAGAAGATCCAGCTTGCCCTCCGGTGCCGGCTCCCGCCACCGGACCTGCTCCGGTCGCAAGTCACTGTCGGTATTCAAGACGGCGCTTTCGACCCCCAGCAGATGCTTGAGAAAGTATTCATGGCCCTTGCCGCTGGCACCCAGGAGATTGGCACGCCACAGAAACAGCATGCGGGGAAAGTTCTCCGGGTTGTCCGGATCTTCAACGGCGAATTCAAGCTCGCCGGTTTTCAATTTTTCGACGGCGTAAGCGATGATCTCAGCGTCGGATTGAGCGCCATTTTCAACGGCGTCCCGGCAAATATCGATGGGGTTTCGATTGAACTGGGGATAGGACGGCAGCCATCCGAGGCGGGCGGCAATCGCGTTGTAATTGGCCATGTGCTTGGGGTGTCCGTTGCCGCACAGGGGGGAGAGAATGGTTTGAGCGCTGAAGTTATCATACCGCCACTGGTCGGTGGCAAAGTAGTAAAACGACGTCCCGTTTTGCTGCCGGGGCGGGCGGCGCCAATCCAATCCAAACGCCACCTGCCCCCAGGACGCCTGGGTCCGGACCTTTTCCTGGCCCACGTAGTGTGCCCATCCCCCGCCGTTGACACCCTGGCAGCCGCAGAGGGTCGTCAGGTTGATGATGGCGCGATATATCATGTCACTGTGGTACCAGTGGTTGGTTCCGGCACCGAGAAATATCAGCGATTTTCCGCCGGTCTTCTCCGCGTTCTCGGCAAACTCCCGGGCCACGCGAATCGCGTCGGCGGCAGGCACCCCGGTAATGGCTTCCTGCCAGCCCGGGGTATAGGGTTTCGGATCGCTGTAATCGGCCGCCTCATCGGGCGATGCGGCCGGGGCTTCGGGTCGGGCGACATTCAGATGGGCTGCCATCAAGTCAAACACCGTGGTCACCCAAAGCTCTTCTTCGGCGGTGGTGATCCTTTTCGCCGGAACGAGGCCGGTTCGCATACCGGCGTCGCCGGTATCGAATAGGGGAAAGGATGCTGTTTTCCAATCATCGGCGGCCGCTGCATAGGTGAGCAGCGGATCGACAGGCCTGCCATCCTCCTCGAGATTGAGGTTCCATCGCCCTTCGTCGCTCCAGCGAAATCCGATGCTGCCATTGGGAACGGAGAAGCGGCCCTCGGTGTTGTCGTAAAGCACCGTCTTCCACTGGTCATTTTTCTCCCCCAGGCCGAGATTCGATGCCCGCAGGAGCCTCTCCGGAACGAAATGATCTCCGTGGGGCTTCAGGATCACGGCAAACGGCAGATCGGTGTATGTCTTGGCGTAGGAGGTAAAGTAGTCGACCTGTCGATCGATGTAGAACTCTTTGACAATCACGTGACTCATGGCCATGGTCAGAGCCGCGTCGGTCCCTGCCCTGGCCGGAAGCCAGTGGTCGGCAAACTTGACATATTCCGCGTAATCCGGCGCCACGGCAGCCACCTTCGCACCTCGATAACGGACTTCGGTGAAGAAATGGGCATCCGGAGATCGCGTCATGGGCAAATTACTGCCCCACACGATCATGTATGTCGACGCATACCAGTCCGCGCTTTCCGGCACATCGGTCTGCTCGCCCCAGATCTGGGGTGAGGCCGGAGGCAGATCGCAGTACCAGTCGTAGAAGCTGATCAGGGAGCCGCCGATCAGCGAGAGAAACCGGGCGCCGGAGGCGTAGCACACCATGGACATGGCCGGTATCGGCGTAAACCCGAAGATGCGGTCTGGACCGTATTTCTTGATGGTATGAATCATCGAGGCGGCGATCAGGGTGGCGGCCTCATCCCAGGAGACCCGGACGAATCCGCCCTTTCCCCGCAGGCGCTGATAGGTTTTTCGTCTTTCCGGATTGGAGACGATGTGTTCCCAGGCATGGATCGGATCTCCAACCTCCCGAAGCGTGTCCCGCCACATATCCACCAGAACCGAGCGGATCAAGGGGTGTTTAAGACGAACCGGGCTGTAGGTGTACCAGGAATAGGTGGCTCCCCGGGGGCACCCCCGGGGTTCGTGATTCGGGTATCCTTCACCGCATGCCGGGTAATCGGTGCGCTGGGTTTCCCAGACCAGAATGCCGTTTTTGACGTAGACATCCCAGGAACAGGATCCGGTGCAGTTCACACCGTGGGTGGAACGGACCTTTTTATCGTACTGCCATCGGCGCCGGTAGAAATCCTCCCACTCACGCTGCCCGCATCGGGTTTCAGACCAGTCGTCTGCAGACTTTTCTTCTCGACATCCGTACCGATTTCCCCGGGGACGGAAAAACCGCAGAGAGGACAACAGACTTTTCTCTCTCATGGTTCACCTCGCATGGGTCAATTGTTCAAATTAAAGGTCCGATGTGGGCACCTTCGCCGGATGCCGTGAATGGCTTCTCGGTTACTCCGGGTCAACGTATCGCTGCGTCAACTCATCCAACCTTTGATGAAACGCTTCATGGGTGCCCGTGCCGATCTGCTCCTTTTCAAAACGATCGAATTGATCGGCAAGGGTCGACTTCCGGATGGTCGACAGCCGGTCTTCCGCGATCTGAAAAAGCACGGTATCCTCTTTGAAAATGTGCTGCCGGAGCAGCTCGATGTAGGCCTCCGCCGCTGTCTTGAATAAGATGCCGGCCGAGGGGTCTCCTGCCCCCACAAGGCCGAGGGCCTCCTCCAACTGCCGGAGGAGAATGCGCCCCTCCTCGTGTTCGCTGAGCATAACGCCGATCGGGCCGCCCTTCCGGGATACGCCGATCCGTTCAAGGACCGGAAATAGGAACCGCTCCTCCTTGCCATGGTGGCAGGTATCCGCAAACGTCCGAAAAAAGTCGAGCAGTCGTCGGGCATCCCGAACGATGCCGTTTCCATGAAGGTCCTGAATGCGCGGAAACATCTCCGAAAGAATTTCAAGAGCCGTCTCGATCGCGCGATGTTCGGTTTTGAGCGCTTCGATAGGATTCATATAGAGTCTCCCGGGATGGTATTTACGTCTGTCTGGTCTCTTGCCATCTTTCATTGGCAACAACCGTACCAGAATTTTTTACATATGATTACAGTTTGTTAGTTTATTCGTTATCTTTTTTACATCAAAATTAAGTTGTATTTTATGCAACATCGTTATAAATTTTGTAACAATGAATAAAATAGAACTTTTAATTTCGATCGCGTCGGATCTCACGTCCGCCCTGGATTCGGAGAGCCGCTATGGTCGGCTGCTGGAATCCTTGCGACGGATCATCCCCTATGACGCTGCGTCGCTTCTGAGGGTCGATGGGGAGGCGTTGCGGGTAATGGCGGCCATCGGCCTTACCGAAGACGTCATGGGCCGGTCTTTTATGAAAGGCGATCATCCACGATTGGAAATCATCTGCAATGCAGCGGAACCGGTCCGGTTCCGGGCCGACAGCCGCATGCCGGACCCTTTCGACGGGCTTCTGATGGACGAAACGTTGACGGGTCGCCGTATCCATTCGTGCCTGGGATGTCCGCTGTTTGCGGACAGCACCCTGATCGGGGTGCTCACCGCAGATGCGGTAGCCCCCGACGCCTTTGACGGGCTGGACGCGACCTTTTTAAGCGCTATCGCCGCCCTGGCCGGTGCGGAGATGCACACGACCGAACTCATGGAGGCCCTGCAAAACGGCGAAATCCAGAAGATCGGCGCCGGACAGGTCAACCATGTAAATGTTCGCCTGATCGCTGCCACGAATCGCCGTCTAAAGCAGGAGGTGACCGCCGGCCGGTTTCGCGCGGATCTGTTCCACCGGTTGAATGTGTATCCGATACATGTCCCCCCGTTGCGTGAACGCATCGAAGACATCCCCCTGCTGGCAGGACACTTTTGTGAATTGACACAGCGGCGAATCGGTCTGGGAACGGTACGGCTCGAGCAAGACGCATTGAACCTGTTAAAGCGCTACAACTGGCCCGGAAACATCAGGGAACTGGAGAACGTGATCGCACGGGCCCTCCTGCGAGCCTCATCCGATCACCGAAACGGCGAGCAACTGACCATCGGTCCGCATCATTTAGGGATGGAATTCGAGGTAACGGCCTCGACCGAAGGTATGTCACCCGGCGGGGAGATCCGTTCGATGATTAAGGGGCGAACCCTGAGGGAAGCGTCTGATGAATTTCAGCGGGATCTCATTCTGAGGGTTGTTAAGGATACGGGTGGCAACTGGTCGGAAGCGGCCCGTCGGCTCGGGATGCACCGCAGCAACCTGCATAAGTTGGCGGTCCGCTTGAAGATCCACTAGGATCAAACAGTTATTTCGATATCATTATAATTATAGCGATTTTCAGAATTCCGTTCCGAAACCGGACTCAAGGTCCAGGGTGTGGATCCTACCTTCATCCGGAACATACTTTTGGCAACTGCTATAGAATCCAAGAAGGCAGGTTCGGGTTAGCCGCCCATCGGGTTGACACGGATCCGGATGGCATGTTCGTGGACACCGTTGTTCCCGTATCCTTGCACATTCCAGCTGGCGTTCATCGGCTGCTGCCGGCCCTCTCGATCCGTGGCCCGTGCCATAATACGATACTCACCCGGCTCCGAGACTTCCCAGATGTACTGCCATTGCCGCCAGGAATAAGACTCATCCGGGCCCAGAAAATCAGCCGTATTCCAGCTCCCCCCACCGTCTGTGGAGACTTCGACCCGTTCAATCCGCTCTTCACCCGCGTAGGCAGCACCAAGGATGGTGATCTTTCCGGGAGTCAATTCCTCTTCCGACAGGGGCTGGGTAATCATGGATTTCAGGCTCAGTCCCGTGACAACCTCACCCTCTTTAGGATCCTGTCCTTTCTGGAAAACCCGGTAGACCTTGTCCATGAAAAACCCCTCGTAGGGTTTTTCCAGCACATTGATCCGGTGCAGCCACTTCACGCAGTTGGCGCCGGTCCATCCAAGGGCCAGGCACCGCAATGGGAAACCGTGTTTGATCGGTAGCGGTTCCCCGTTCATTTCGTATGCCAGCAATGTGGAGGACATGGCTTTCTCAATGGGGATGCTGCGGATGAATGTTATGCCCGACCTTCCGAGGCCTTTGTCCATCCCCTCGAAGGCCACGTGACGGGACTTTTCCGTTAGACCGGCCAGATCGAGTAGGTCCCTTAGCCAGATTCCTCCGTACACGGCATTTCCAACCCCGCCGATGGTCCAGGGATTGCCGGGTGCCTTTGTCTCCAGGAGGGAACGGCCGTTCCCGGAACACTCCAGGGTGTTGGAAACGATTTCTTTCGGCATCTGCAGAATCTGGTCGAAAGACAGGCCCAGTGTTTTTTTTACTTCGCCCTCCACATTCAGCCGATACTCTTCCAGGGACACCAGTGTCTCCGGTATCTGCCCCTGGTTCCGATCGAAAAACACGTCGTTGGCCGTAATCCAGGATCGGAGGCGCTCTACCGGGGTTTCAGCATTCCGGGGCCTTTCGGTCATTACGCGCATCTTTGATGTCATGGCAGGTATCTCCCGGGCGGTTTCGATTAAGTGTTGGTTCAACAGGATTCGAACAGGAATAGCTGTTTGTAGCTATTTTGAAACGACTTTGCAATGCGTTCTTTTTACAGCCGCCGACCCCAAAGGCACAATACGTATAGGCCAGCTGAAGCTGACGGGAATTGTGCGGTCCGCCAACGGCAACAAACGCCTCCTAAGGGAAGCCTCAGGCCGTGTATCGACGGACATCCGAATTGGAATCCACGGCGGCCGCGTGGCGGAAGTGTGAAGCGATATAATTATCATCAAAGAGAAAATGAAATATATGCTCGGAAAAGTGTTCTTCCAGGAAACAGCGCTAAATCTCGATGAATACAGTGCAACCGTTGGGGTTCAGGTGCCGGGTATCCGGCATGCAGCATTCCTCCCGCGCCGTTTATTCAGGTTAAACCAGAATTTCCTGGAGGTCTCCTTCGGCTGTGCCGATCGGCTTGATGTCAAAATTCTTCACCAGCACATCCAAAACGTTCGGTGTAATGAACGCCGGCAGGGAGGGCCCCAGCCGAATCCCTTTGATTCCAAGATGAAGCAGGGCGAGCAGCACACACACTGCCTTCTGCTCGTACCAGGATATGATCAGCGACAGGGGAAGTTCATTTACCCCCACATTGAATGCCCCTGCCAGGGCAGTGGCAATCTGCACCGCCGAATAAGCATCGTTGCACTGACCGATATCCAGGAGTCTGGGGATGCCGCCGATGTCGCCGAGCGGCTTGTCGAAGAATCGAAATTTGCCGCAGGCCAGGGTCAGCACGATGGTATCCTCGGGGGCTTTTTCCACAAACTCGGTGTAGTAGTTGCGACCGGGTTTGGCGCCATCGCAGCCGGCCACGAGAAAAAAGTGGCGGACGCTGCCGGCCTTGACCGCCTCGATGACTTTGTCGGCCACCCCAAGAACCGCATTTCGGGCAAAGCCCACAGTGACCTCCGTGCCGTTTCTATCTTCCGGAAAACCCGGAAGTTCGAGCGCGCGATCGATCACCGGCTGAAAATTCTGGTCCGATACATGGGGAATATCCGGCCAGCCGACCATGCCGCTGGTAAAAATGTTTTCCGTATATTCTTTCTTTGGCCGCTGGATACAGTTGGTGGTCATGAGAATAGCGCCGGGGAAATCGGAAAATTCTTTGGTCTGATTCTGCCAGGCGGTCCCGTAATGACCGTAGAAGTGATCGTACTGCTTCAACCGGGGGTAGCCATGGGTGGGCAGCATCTCCCCATGGGTATAGATGTAAATCTCTTTTCCTTCGGTCTGCTTCAGCAACTCTTCCAGGTCATGCAGATCGTGTCCGGACACCAGGATCGCCTTTCCCTTCCTGGTGCCGAGCGGGACCTGGGTCGGTACCGGATGCCCATAAACGCCCGTGTTTCCGGCATCCAGAAGCGCCATGGCGTTGACGGCCGCTTCACCGCAGCGGAGAGCGAGCCCGACCCAATCGTTTAGGCTGAGATCCTCTCTTAAAATAGCCGCAAGTCCCTCGTGGACAAATCCGTAGACGCTGTCATCCTCCTGGCCGAGAATTTGCGCATGGTCGGCATAGGCACTCACCCCCTTGATGCCAAACAGGACGGTGTGTTTTAGGGAAAGAATGTCCGGGTTGTCGGCGGGGTAAGACTTGAGTCCGTACTCGAATCCCTGCTCGACCAGCTCATCGACGGTAGGTTTGGGTATAAATGTTGCGGCATCACCGGGAAAATCGACATTTCCGCCGGCACCCTGAACGGCCTGTTTCAGTTCATCTCTCCGTCGTGCCCCTTCGTGGATCAAGGCAACGAAGCGCTCCGGATCGAAATCCACGTTGGTGAGGGTCGAAAACGCCGCCCTTACCGTAAATACATTGGTGTCGGCATCCGTAATACCCACCTTTCGGCCCTCGACCGCCACCTGGGACAGCCCGACAAGGGTGTAAATCAGCAGATCCTGCAAAGTGGCGATCTCCGGTTTTTTGCCGCAAACCCCAAGCACGGTGCAGCCCGTTCCTTTGGCGGTTTGTTCACATTGATAACAAAACATCGGCTTCCTCCTTCGTGTCATGGTAACGGATATTCCGTAAACGTGCGGTTTGGAAAAAAATTTACACCTCAGCAGGCGACTGTGTCGGGTGTTTCAATCCGGTCCCTCCCATAGGATAACGTGTGCCCATATCGAAGGATCAGAGACAGAACACCCATTTCATACATTTCCTGAGCAAGGATTACCAGCCCGATAATCAGCAGCCATTCCTGCTCCCGGTAAATCCCGGCAGCCCAGGCAAGGGTGGTGAGTGCAATGATCAGCCCCCTCAGGCCCCGTACAATCGTCATGGGGCGATCCGCATTTTCCTGTTTTCCGACGACCCTTCTAAAATGTCGGAAACTATAACAGGCAAAAATCATGGAGGTGGCCATAAGCAGCAGGGTTAAGCCCTGTCGGATCGGTGAATTATACAGCAGCTCCAGCATGAGCCGATCCTCCGGGTGGGTTGAACCTGTAATGGGGTCGATGACCATCGCCGAACTTTGTCCCACGCCACCGGTTGAACACGGCAGATAGGCAAAATGGAGCAACAATCAGCTCGTTGAATGAAGGATGTATCCATGAAAGCTAATCATTGGGTGTCCGCCGGCAAGCTGTGGCATAAAACGTGCAGAATATTGGCGTCAGGGACAGCGTCAATCCGAATGCGTTGACCGGGAGGTTCGGGGGCAAAAGAGTCGCCGTATGAAACGAACTGTCCTCGGCCATGCGGGACAAAAATCAACATGCTGAAATTTAAATATAAAAATAACTATTTTCAGATACGTCGAAATCGGCAATGGGGCGATCGAGACAGGCATCGCCTGTGGCCCGGCATCCGAACGACGGCCGTCAAACGACGATTCAGATGACAAAAAAGGGCAGAACAGTAGGCATTTTCGTAAAAACGTGGCTTCCTGGGAGGACAACATGAAGGTGATATGCCCCAGCTGTAATGCAGATTATAACATTCCGGAAACGCGGATACCGGCAAGTGGCGCCAAAGCGACGTGCAAACGCTGCAGTGGTAAAATTGTCATCAAGCCGCCGGTAGCCGCATCCCATGCAGATACCACGCCGACGTCGAAATCAAAGCGGGCCACACCGACGTTGCCGCCGGTTCAAACAGCCCGTTTCCGGGTGCCGCCCCCACCAGAAGGCGGGATTTCAGACGCCTCGAAGTTTGACCACCCGTGCTTTGCCGTTTTCCCCAAATTAGAGACGGTGCCATCGGCAAATCTGGATTTTGACGAGATCCTCACCGTCAATAAAAAAGGTGGCTACAAAAGCGGCAAAAATAAAATAAAGGTCAATGTTATCACTTGTGTGGCTCCGGTTCTAAAGGACATCCTGGAAAACGATGAGGTCGTGAAAAAGGTGGCCCGGGGCGTCGCGAACTATCCCCTGGAAGTATTGTTGGGCAACGGCGCGCTGACCCTGCTCTACAACCGGTATGCAATTCTTTGCACGGATCGGCGGGTGATCATGATCAACACCACCTACCGGATGAAACGGCCGACCCACTATCTGTTCCAGATTCCATACGCGGACATTAAAAAGGTGAAAAGGGGGTTTATCTTTACCAACCTTACCTTTCTTCGCAAAACGGGCAAAAAGCGTATTTTCAACTACGTGGATCGGTTCAGTTTGAAAGAAGTCGCCGAATTTGTCACCACCCAAATCGAAGAACCGAAACCCGCCGGCAAACTCAAGGCGCTTTTTGATGACCTTTGCCCCAGTTGCTTCGTTCCGCTGGAAAAGGGCCTTCAGACCTGCGCCCACTGTCAAACCGGATTTAAAACTCCCCGGACCGCCTTTCTAAAGTCCCTGCTTCTGCCCGGATGGGGGGATCTGTATCTGGGCCATCGACTCCTCGGCGGTTTGGAGCTCCTTGTTTCTGTTGGGATCTGGTTTGTCATCATCTCCACCCTGCTTTCGCCGTCAATGGAGACCTTCATCGCTGCAGGCATTCTTTTAATTGTATTCAACGTCATGGACAGTCTTCTCACCCTGCATATGGCAAAGAATAGGGTATATGGCAGCCTGAGCCGCACCATATCTTCATAGACATTATAACGATATACTTAAAACTGACTGAAAAGATTTCACCCTTCGGGCCAAACGGAGACTTTCATGGCCGGCGTTATTCGAGGTTCGCGGTAGATTTACTACAGCTTCACCCTCGTAGTAAGCAGCGAATCGCGAAGCGAGGCGCCTTGCCGGTTCCGCGTAGCGGAAGAGCTGCAAGGGGTGCGTCAGCACCTGTGTAACCCCGTCAGGAACTGCCTTGGCCATAAAAGCCTCCATTTGGTGCAATGTCCGGGCTAGAATCCCAATGTCAGCGCACCGGTGCGCCTGGGATCGGAGGCGCCGAACAACACGCCGTCGTGGCGCATGATGCTCTGGGTGCTGCCCATTGCATCCTTTACCACCACCTTATGCCCCCTCTGCCGCAGAAGACCGATAGTATCCGGGTTCAATCCGTTTTCGATCCGAATCTCATCCGGCAGCCATTGGTGATGAATGCGTACGGCATTGGTGGCGGCGGCAATGTTCATCCCGTGGTCGATCACATTCATGATGACCTGCAGGGTGGTCGTAATGATGCGGCTGCCGCCGGGGCTGCCGGTAATCAAAAACGGTCTCCCGTCCTTGGTAACAATGGTCGGAGACATTGAGCTGAGCATCCGCTTTTCCGGCTGCACCGCATTGAATTCGCCGCCGATGAGCCCATAGGCATTGGGCACGCCGGGTTTGGCAGAAAAATCATCCATTTCGTTATTTAGCAGAAATCCGGCACCAGGCACGGTAAGTTTGCTGCCATAGCTGAAGTTAATCGTAAACGTGTTGGAAACAGCATTGCCGTTTCTGTCCAAAACGGAAAAGTGCGTGGTGTCGTTGCTTTCAAATTTTCCAGGCTCACCCGGCAGGACCGTATTGCTGGGGGTTGCCCGGTACTGATCGATCTGTCCCCGCAGGGCATCCGCATAGGACTTTGAAATCAACCCTTTCACCGGAACAGGCACAAAGTCGGAATCTCCAAGGTGCTTGGAACGATCGGCATAGGCAAGTTTCATGGCTTCGGCCATCAGGTGGAGGGTAGCGGCCGTATTGTGCCCGAGAAAGGAGATCGGATACGCTTCGAGTATGTTCAGGATTTGTACGATATGCACTCCCCCGGAGCTGGGCGGCGGCATGGAATAGATGTCATAGCCGCGGTATGCACCATGGATCGGTTTGCGGAGCGCCGGTGAGTATTTGGCCAGATCTTCTTTGGTAATCAACCCCCCATTGTCTTGCATGACCGCTACGATCTTGTCGGCGATGTCCCCTTTATAAAAAGCATCTCTTCCTTTGCGGGCAATCAATTTGAGCGTTTGAGCCAAATCTTTCTGGATAAACAGCTCGCCCACGTCGTAGGGCTGTCCACCTTTTTTAAAGAAAATCTTCATACTGGCGTCACTGGCTTGCATGCGCTCTTTGGCGGCGATCAGCGATTCCCGAAACCCCGCGTCCACGGGAAACCCCTTTTCCGCATATCGAATCGCCGGCTGGAGGGCACGCTTCAGCGAAATCGTCCCGTATTTTTCCAGTGCCATGGTCATTCCGGCCACTGTCCCGGGAACGCCGGCGGCCAGATAACTGTAGCGGGATTTTTCCGGATCGGCATCCCCCTGTTCATCCAGAAACATATCCCGGGTGGCGTTCATCGGTGCCTTTTCCCGGTAGTCCAAGGCCACGGTTTCACCTGATCTGGCCGAGTGGATTAGCATAAATCCACCCCCTCCGATATTGCCGGCACGCGGCAGGGTGACGGCCAGCGTAAACCCGATCGTGACCGCAGCATCGACGGCATTGCCGCCTTCTTTTAATACCTGAAGGCCTGCATCCGATGCGTACTGTTGCTGGGTGGCCACCATGCCGTCGCGGCCGATGACCGGATGAAAAATATCCCTCTGACTGATGATCGCTGTTTCCTGAGCTGGCACGGGGGCTGTAACGGCAGCAATGACGATCAGCATTGTGGCGGACAGGATTACGTGACCCCATTTACGATTCATCGTTGACCTCCTTTCAGTTGCGGGTTGCCTTAAATGGCGCGATATTCTTGATAAATTGAAGCGTACCCTGCGGCAAGACGTCAGCGAGTGCCCTTCGGGCGGAGCTCAAGATCGGAGGCCGTCGAGTTGCTACCGGGAATGCGTTCGCGATCGCGTTGCAGTGGGTTTAAGAGGCCCAGGAGATGTCGCCAAAATGCTTCACAAAATTTACTCGAACGCGGCTGCATAACGATTGAGGAGTGAAGCGTGGTGTCGAATTAGATGCGTGGATTGGGAAGATAGGAATCAGAACAACGATCAGACAATCCTCGGCAGCCATCAGGCATTGGGGGTCGGAATCAATCACCCGCTAGAGGAACGTATTACAAAACTTGATTCCGGACGGTCAAGTGGAATGTTTATGAAATTGCGGCTCGTCGACCAGTAACCGGGAACGTTGAACCGCTCAATCCGGGTATGCGTCAGGTGTGGTCCAATCGTTTGCCCGGCAGGTTGCCCGCTGCCCCCTATAAAGGCAGATTCACTATTCAGTGTACCTGCGGCGTCCGTTTTTGGTCAATCGACGCCACCTTTTGATTTTAATAAAATTTGACGAAGACGTTTCCAAATCATCTTCCAATCCCCCGCCAGCAGCGGAATGGGAGCATGCGGTGCGGCGCTCAAGGTTGGCAACGGTATACCGGATGGATACGTTCGAATCTCCTGACGCGTGTGCTCACCGCCATCCCGGCTCAGCAGGTCTTCGAGGATAGCCTCGATCTGAGCGGGCGCCATGGACGGAAGTGTTTCGCTAAACCAATGCTGTACCGCTTCCGGATCCTGCGGGTCGATGTTGCCGTACTTGGCGGCGATATCCGCAAAGTCTTGGGTGGGCGTCGGCATGGGATTCCCTCCAGTCTCTATCGCAGATAATCGAGGCGTTTGCTGGCGGCCTCTGCGGTGCGCGGTGTAAAGTAACAGTAGCGCCCGTCGCTCGGCTTGAACAGCCGACGGGGAACAGGGGGCAGACGTTGACCCTTCGGAAGCACTTGCATCCCTTGCTTTCGATACCAGGTCAGTAGCGACCCGCCCCCCCTCTCGTCTGCGTACAACGCGACCCGTCCCCAACGGTATTGGTTGAACGAGTGGGTTACGGCAACGTCCAGGGCTATAGCGCCTAGCTGTTTGGGCACCGTTTTCTCGGTTAAGCGGTATTCGGGAATGCTGATCAATGACGAAACAGGGGCGGTGGACAGGAACCAAACGAATCCGCTCTTGCGCTGATGCTCATCCAGCGCGGGGTAGCGACCGAACAACTGAACCAGCGCGCAGGGTATCAGGCGATTTTCTTCATCATCGACAATCCCCACGGTATACGCCGCAGGTTTTCTCATCAAGGTCGTTCCAACGATCGACGTGAAGGGAACGTACAACAACCAATTCCAGCCGTTATCGACGCGTTCGGGATCTTTGTCGATTTCCGGTTGGACATGGCTGTGCCACCACAGGACGTGCGGCAATGCCATCGGGGTCACACGGATATCGACCTCGCCCCCGGCCTTGGTAGGGGCGCGGCTCACAAACCGGATACCTTTCCACCGTCTCAGTCGCATTTTAAGTCATTCGCAGGTTCGATGTTTGTATCGGGTAAATGTACATGCACGGCCGGATCAGACTATATATCCGTGATCAACTTGTTGGTCGGCGATGTTTCGATGACGGCGCCGATTTTCTCCATCGCCTCCTCCAGTCGTTGCATATCCTGTGAGTTTCCCACAGGGATCTGATTCACACCATTTTTTTCCATGGCCCCGATTGTATAGTTCAGGGTCCAGAGATGGATGTCGCTGGCCGGTTGGAAAACATAATCATCAAAGTCTTGCCGGTGCACATTGGACACCAATCGGCAGCTGACCAGTTTCGCCAGTGTGTCAGACACATGGCGGATAGGGATTTCAAGGCTGTGGGAGATCTCATTCGCACCGAGGGGCGGTTCGTTTCTTAAAAACCGATGCGCCAGAAGCTGGAGGATCTGCAAGGCCAGCAGCTTTCTGAAGTACGGGCTGATGTTCGAAAAATCCGGTTCATACTCGTAATTGTCGACATTCTGATGGGCATAGGCGTACTCGGAACCGATGAGAAAGATATTCCACCCAAGGTTCAGCCAAATCAACAGGAGCGGCAGCGCCGCCAGACTGCCGTAGATCGGATTTAACCGGGTAATTCCGACCTGAGAAAAAATGTAGAGCGATTGCACCGCAATGAAGATCGTACCGGCGATGATCCCCCCGAGCAAACCGGATACGAAATTCACGTGGGTATTCGGTATGATCAGATAGATAAAGGTAAAAATCCCGCAAATTACCACATAGGGAGACCAATTCAGCAGCCCAAGAAGAACCGGACTGATTTTATGTACGATGGCAGCTTTTTCGGCAATCAACGTAATCTGGGATGATAGGAAGACCGGGATACTGGTGTATATCACCATCAGGATGGGAGCTAAGACGATAAAAGACAGGTAGTTGCTTATTTTGCGTTTCCAGGATCGCGATCGTTCGATCTTCCAGATATCGTTCACAGACATTTCAATATGGATCAGTACCTTCACCACCGACCAGAAAAGCAGCGCGACCCCGAAGCCGGCAACGACGGCTCCTTTTGTTTCTTCAAGCAGGGCTTTCGCGTATTGTGTTATCTGCTGGAGAACTTCTTCCTGTGCGGGAATTTTATTGAGGACCTGCGTTTCCAGAAATGTTTCCATCCCGAAACCCTTGGCTATTCCGAAGGCCAGGGCAATGAGCGGCCCGATCGAAAGCAGGGAAAAGAATGTCAGAGAAGAGGCTCTAACCGGACACTTGTCCTCGAAGAAGCGGCGCACTGTCAGAATGATAATCCGCAGGTGTTTGATGAGAAATGATTGTGCAGGGGGCAGATCGCGCAGCCGCAGCCGCCAAATGTCGGTGGTGATGAATTGGAAGGCGTTTATCTTCATAACCGAGACGCGACCAGTGGTAAAATATGTGGAAACTCAGCCTGTTAGAATCGTCAGATATTCATCCCGGGTCAGCCACAGTTCCTCCATCCGGTACATGTGCCAATGGTCATGCATGAGAATGTGTCGGGCAAGAATGATCAGCGAATACTGTTCGTACTCGGGGTGGGTGGCCGTCTTCTCCCAGTCCGCCGGGGTCGCCGCCTGGAGAAGTTTGAGTTGTTCTCTTCTTCCCCTGTCAAAGGCCGCTAATGCAGCAACCACATCGATCTGCACGATTTGAAGTGCGGATTCATCCTCGTCCGGGAAAAAGGGGACGAACTCGGGATGACTCTCTTCAAGGAACCGGCGGATCCGCTCTCCGAGCATCGGCTGGACCTCGGCCAGGTGATTCACATGCTCGGCGAGACTCCAGAAACCGTCGCCTCTTTTCCTCACGAGCCGGTCATCCGGTATGGATCGCACAAATTCTGATAAAATGTTGTGGGATCGCTTCAGGCTTTCGAGTATATCCGGGATGGAATTCATGGTGTTTGGTGTTTGGTATTTGTATTTTGTGTTTTGTATTTTGTTACTTGTGTTTTGTTATTTGTGAAAGGGGTTATCAGGTATTGGAAAATAAGTAAATCCGTATGTTACAGATTCCACGAACGCGCTGGAGGAGGGATTTCATGTCCGACATTGTCCGGTTTTGCCAGTTTCAAAAAATTGATGGAAAGACTGTCAAAGTGCCCGCGGGTTTGGATTATGTCTTGAAAAAACACACAGCCGATTTCCACCTGATCCACAAGGAAATTAAAAACGCCATCAAGCTGCTGAATGGCATCTTTGATGACAGCCGCAAGGTCTGCGCAAAGGAAGGAATCCAACTCCAACCCAAACGGGTTTGGGTGGAAACCGTGTTAAAGGATCTCATAGCCCATCTGCTGGATGAGGATGAAATAAAACAGGGATAAGTCCTGAATGTTGAAGACTCCAAGACTTACCCCTGTTACCGGGAGTGGTGTCTACCAGATTACAAGAGGAGCATTTACCAGAGCGCCGATGAGCATGAAGACACCGATGGCAATCGCGATAAATCCAACAATATAATATAATGTTTTAAGTCCTGGCTGGACTCCGGTTACCAGCGCCCCATCCAACTGCCCGGATTCTTCCAGACGACCAATCCACGAGGGGCGTTCTTCCCGCGCCGCGTCAAGATCCACGCTCCCTTCGAACATGGCATGATCCATGGGGAAAGTGTGCCGCCGAAGATGCCCGACAAAGAAATGAATGATAAAGATGTGGCCCATGGCCAGAATGGCTTCGATGCGGTGAACCCAGAAGGCCACGTTCAATCCCCAGCCGGGCATCCACTTGGTCGATGTGAACGGGTAGGCCATCATCAGACCGGTAATGCCGATGATGGCCATCCCCCAGAACACGGCCCAGTAATCAAACTTTTCCCAGTATCCCCACCGGTCGAACTCCGGTTGTTTGCGCCGACCGAAAAACCAGGCCACGTGCTGAAAAAACTCCCTGATGTCCGCCGGCCGGGGCAGCATGGAATCCGGACCGAAGAGGCTCTGCGGAAAACCTTTCCAGTCGGCCTTGAACAACAGATAGAGAACATGCAGGACAAATCCGCAGAGCATGATGATGCCGACCCAGATGTGGACCTCCCGGGCGGTGTCGTAGCCGCCGAAAACCCAGCACAACCACTGGCCCCATTTGGTCTCCATGAAGGTTCGACCCAGCCCGGTAGCAGACTGGATGAGAAAGGTGACCATGAGAAAGATATGGGACAGGCGCTGCAGTGGCGTAAACCGCTTGATTCTATTCTTTGTCATCAGGCTCACCTCCGGATGTCTTCTTTCTGACAAACAGCTCCCGGATTCCCCACAAGACAGTATGGGGTAAGAACAGTAGGAAGGTTCCCACGGCGATACCGATCATGATCCAAAACGCCCAGGCCAGAACCGGAAAGCTTTTGAAGGTCTTGGCCATGGCCGGATTAGGCTCATGAATCACATAGCTGGCATACGACGCGGTGGCACCCTCATGGCATTTGGAGCACACGTACGCATGCCGGCGTATGGGATTGAGGGGAGACCAGTAATAATTGATGCTGGCGATCGGCTCCCCGCCATGGCATTGGCGGCAGGTCAGGTTGGCACGCACGGTGTGGATATCCATGGCTGCCGCGGTGTGGCAATCCCAACATTGGCGCCCCTCGTAAAAACGGATTCCCTGATGCGAATCCGCCAAGCGGGAGCGGCTGCGTACCGAAGCGGCCGATGGGCTATACGGAAAAAGCCCCTGGCGTATATTTGGAATCGTGATCAAGGGACGCTGCCGTCTTGGCAGCACTTCGTGCTCTTCGTAGTAGCCAGTGCTGGCTTCATAGGCCTTATATCGCCGGATGCTCGAGGAAACTTCGTCCTGGGCATATACCGGAATTGCGGCGATGATGATCCCTACGATAAGAGAGCCGGCCAGCACATGATACAACAATCTGATCCTGTCCATCTGTGCTCTCCTTCAATGCCCTATTTATAGTCGACAGGATTAATGATCTCGCCCTGCGGTCGGGGCCGCTGGGTCAGTTTTTCATAAGCCGCCTGAAGTTTTTCCAGATCGGCATCCTTGTGCTTGTGGCAAGAGGTGCACGAGTTTGGAATGGTTGGATCGTCAATGGTCTCTTGCGGCAGCAATGCAATGAAGGTATGGCTGCGGATATCTCCGATCTCCGCACTCTTGGCGATTCTGGGCAGATGACAGCCCACACAATTGGCAAAAGAGTGTATTGCGTGAGCCCCGTTTCGGTTGACCATTTCATGACATTGGGCGCATTGCGCCGATCCGGCAGCCTGCGTTTGCGATCTCGTCTGGGGAATCCCAATCTGGTGTACGTAGTGACACGACGTGCAGGTTACGCCCTCCTTTGAGTGGGGAGACTGTGCCCAATCGATGTGCTGCTGGTGATGCCCTTTTGAGAACTCGTTGGAATACAGATACTTTTTTTTGCCACCGGCATAGGAAACCTGGTTATAAAACGCTGACAGGGCTTTGCCCGGTTCGTAACCCACCGGCCATCCGGCGCCTTTCATCTTTTTCGCTTTGCCGCGGTTGTGACAAGAGCCGCAAATCTGCTGAGCCACACCCGAAGGGAGTTTGGCGGGATTGACAATTGTTTGTCGCTTTTCGAAAACGGCTGTTTTCGGCAGCGCCGCATGCCAGGATCCCTTGCCGTGGCAAGATTCACAGGCGACACCAGGTTCCGTAAAGGTCTGCTTTTCCAGGTCGGTCCCGGTGACGTGACACCCCCCGCATTTCAGCAACCACGGGCGCTTATTCCAGTCGGCTTCATGGTAGTTGACCCAACGGTCGGTTTCCACATTGTACTGGATGGGTGATATGAACAGCGTATCGTCTTTTTTTACGATGAAGCGTTGTTTCCACTGACTGCCAATCGTGTAGAGAATTTCATCCTCGGTGGGAATGTATATCTCGCTGGACGGTACCTTAAGCTTTTTCTCCAATTTGGCCAGGTCTTCCCGGATCCGCTTCTCATCGATTGCTGTGACCAATACATCGCGATTCGCGCTGGCATCCTGGATCATCCGGCTGTGCTGGGTCATCTTCCATGAGTCATAATGCTCCAGGTGGCACATTTTGCATGTATCCGACCCGACAAACGTCTTGTCCTGGCTCAGGACCGCCTTCGTGTCCACGGGCTGCTCCGTGGAGCAGGCCGCAAGCCCTAAAGAGCAAATGCAATGATGATCGACATCAGTAGCCTGACGGTCATGTCGTCCTCCTTTGCTCACTAACGGGTTATGATTCGTATGAAATCAAAGACCACCGTCTGACCGGACATGTCGCAGAAAAACGGAAATTCAGTCAGAGGTTGAAATACTTATATGGGTAGTACCGTTGGGTCTGAGCCTAACAGCACGGGCAGTATTAGATCGGGGTTGGTGAGGATCGTAATATCAACGCACGCCGGTCAAGGAGAGATGCATCCGGAAGAGCTGCCGACGGTATGGATCGAGGCCGACCAGGATTGCAAAAATTACTTGTCGATCAGAATACTCAAGAAAGAATTTTCCTGCAAGGCTTTTTTCCCGAGGTTGGGAAAATATCTATAGTTCCGCCAAAGAGGATGCGCGACGCTCGGTAATGGATTACCTGGACAGCGCAGGCCGGGCAGGCTCGGGGGCGCGCGCGGGGATCACCGGTCAGCGGGTTTAGCCCACCAGAACCACGACGGCAACCAAAGGAATGGCCAGTATCAGGGTGCTGGCCATCCACCAGGGGGCGTCCGGCTGTCCACGGACTTTTCCCACCAGAGCCTTGATGGCGGTGCCGATGCCGAGAAGACCACCTGCCAGGGCAACGAACGCAACCGCCAATCCCCGGTTCCGGCATCCGATAGCCTCCACCGGGATTGAGGCGAAAATCAAAAAAAGCGCCGGGAAGATGGCCGGAAAGAGGATGTATCGCAAGTGGGATGCCGTCTCTTTTACAGCGGTTACAGAGTTGTCCGAATTCGGATCGACCACGTCGGAACTCCCGTAAAGATCTTTTCGTTCAACGAAACGGTATTATTCTACCATACGAGTGGTATTTCGACCAAAACAGGTGAACGTATATTGCGATGCAACCGATAGAAAGGAGTCACCATGAGCCTGAACAATAAGATCGCTTTGGTCACCGGTGGAAGCCGTGGACTTGGTAAAAATACGGCCCTTCGCCTGGCACAAAACGGCAGCGATGTCATCGTCACATACCGAAAAGAAAAGGAGGCCGCCGAAAAGATTGTTTCGGAAATTACCGGAATGGGGAAAAAAGCCGCGGCTTTGCAGCTGGATGTTGGAGATATTGGCGCCCTGGATGCATTCGTGGCGGATGTCTCACAGGCAGTATCCGATAAATGGAACCGTAATCATATCGATATACTGGTGAACAATGCCGGAATTATTGCCATTGAGATGATTGTCGAAACGTCCGAGGAGACCTTCGATCGGCTCATGAATATCCATTTGAAAGGCGTCTATTTCCTAACCCAGAAACTGTTGCCCAAAATGGCTGAAGGGGGGCACATCGTAAATTTCTCCTCGGGTCTGGCCCGATTTTCCTTTCCGGGATACTCGGCCTACGCCTGTATGAAGGGTGCCGTAGAGGTGTTTACGCGGTACCTGGCCAAGGAGCTCGGCGATCGGAAAATAACGGCAAATGTCGTTGCCCCGGGTCCTGTTGCCACGGACATGAATAAAGACAGGTTCGAATCCGATCCGCAAATGGTGGAGATGCTGTCGTCCTTGACGGCCCTGGACCGGGTGGGGCAGGTTGACGATATCGGCGGCGTGGTGGCTTTTCTCTGTTCGGACGAAGCCGGGTGGGTCAATGGCCAGCGGATTGAAGTTTCGGGGGGGATGATCCTTTAGCCCGCAGATGTTTCTGCCCTGAGGGTAAACCATTCGATTTCGGACCTATAAAGCAAACAAAGGACGCGGAAACCGGTCATTCTAACACCCCCGCTCCACCCGGTTAAATCCTCGCTTTGCAGCGGTAGCCAACGGCGGCATTTAACAGGGCAAGTCTCCCCCATCTACCCGGTTGCACAATTTCCCTCCCCTGGGGGGAGGGACCCAAAGGGAGGGGGTATATAATGGGCTCATTCCTTTTTTTGTTTATAAGTCCGTTCTAATTTCCATGAAGTGCCCGTGATGGCGGGCAGTTGCATACATAGAAATTTCATGCGATATGTTGAAAATCTCAAAAGGGGGGTAACATGTTACTGCAAAGCTACCGTCTGGAGATTGTCAACAATCATTGCATGCCGGAAGCCATGTCCGTGAATTGTTTTGCCCATCTGGACCAGGACGTCGGCAAAGCCATCCCCTATCTAAATACCGTGCTCGGCGGTTTCGAATACATCAAGGATCCGCCATCGGTGACCTTCCGCGTACAGGGAAAACTCATTAGCGTCCACAACCGCCAGATTGCCATCAACGCGCTGAAAAACGAGGCGGAAGCCCGCAAGATCGTCGAGTGGCTGAAGCGGGAGATCAATGGCGCCTGGCACCTTCGGGATGAGATCGAGCCCTCCTATGAAAGCATGCCCCGGCCCCAAATGATTGAAATCCTCAAGCTGCTTCCAAAAACCAATTGCCGGGAGTGCGGGGAACCCACCTGCATGGTGTTCGCCAACCGGATGGCCGAGGGCATCAAAGGATGCGAGGACTGTCCACCTTTGAGCGCTGAGAACGGGAAAGCGCTGGCCAAATACATGGCCCAATTTAATTTGGACTACTGACTGCAGGTATTAGGTATTGGGTATTTGGTATTAGGTATTCGGAATGCGGGTAGGAGAACGCAAAATTGACAATACCTATGGAAGCTTGTTAGCAGCTAATACCAAGTACCTACTAACCAATACCCAGCGGTTCTGATACCTAATACCGAATACCCAGTACCCGTTCTAATACCAAATACCCAATACCTAACCAAATGATAGAAGCCCCCGAATTTACCATCCAGATTGCCATGGTCCTCGGCGTTGTGCTGGTCACCATCGTGCTGTTTATCACCGAATGGCTGCGGGTGGACGTGGTGGCCATCCTGATCATGGTGGCGCTTCCATTATTGGGTCTCTTGGATGGCCGAGAAGCCTTCAAAGGGTTCTCGAGTACAGCTGTAATTTCCATCATTGCGGTGATCATCATGGGACGCGGCCTCGACCACACCGGAGTCATCAACCGGGGCGTTCGTCCGCTGCTACGTATCGCCGGAGCAAGCCGCCGACGCATGATCCTGCTTCTGTCCGGCACCGTGGCGGTCATTTCCAGCTTTATGCAGAACATTGGAGCCGCGGCCCTGTTTTTGCCGGCAATCCAGCGGATGAGCCGTCAGACCAGCACCCCCATTTCCCAACTTCTCATGCCGGTGGGGTTTGCCGCCATCCTGGGCGGCACCATCACGCTGGTTGGGTCCAGCCCCCTGATCATGCTGAACGATCTACTTCGGCCTTATGGTCTGAAACCCTTCAGTCTCTTTGATGTTACACCGGCCGGCGCCGCCATCGTTCTCACCGGAATTGTCTATTTCATCGTGTTTGGCAAATTCGTGCTGCCGAAAGACACCGAAGGCGGATCGGATGAGCTCCAACCCCTTGTCGATCCCCTGATCTACTACCCGGAACTGGTCAGGCTCTACGAACTCGAATATCCCGCCGGAAATGGAGAAGGGCCCAAGGTGCTCGATCTCTGTGACCGGTTTAACGTCCACGCGGTGGCACTTTCCCTGGACGGCGGGCTGCACAAAATCATGCCCCCGGACCGGGATCTGAACATTACCCCCGGATCTGTCTTTGCCGTATACGCCTCTCCGGAACATGTCGAGCAGGTCGCCGATGCCTACGGTTTCAGGATCAAGTACAATCTTGATGTTTTCCAGGAAGATCTTTCCAGGGATGTCTCCGGTGTCGTGGAGGCCATCATCTCGCCTCACTCCAGTTTTGTCGGCAAGACCCTGATACAGGTAAGGTTCCGCCACAATTATTTAATGGCCCCGCTGGCCATCGTGCACCAGGGCCAGATTCAATACCGGAAGCTCGGCCCACGGGTATTGGAATCTGGCGACGTCATCCTGATGCACGGAAAATGGGATAGTTTTCAGAGGATGCGGCCCAAGCGGGACCTGCTGTTTGCCCAGTCTCTCGAGCATGACGTGCTGCTCACAAACAAGTCCAAGGTGGCATTTGGTTGTTTTGCCCTGGCCACCGCTCTAATCATCTTTACGTCACTGCCGATTTCCGTGTGTCTCATGACCGGCGCCCTGGGCATGATTCTGTCCGGGGTGTTGACCATCGACGAAGCCTACCATGGGATCGACTGGCGCACGGTGTTTCTCCTCAGTGGCCTCATTCCCCTGGGTTTGGCCATGCAGAAAACCCATGCGGCGGAGTGGCTGGCGTACCATCTGCTGAATTTCATCGGCACGCCGTCTCCCACATTCTTCATTCTTGTCATCGGCGCAATGACAACCGTGTTCACGCTGGTGGTATCCAATGTGGGTGCCACCGTCTTGCTGGTGCCCATGGTCGTGGGCATGGCCAACCATGTCGGTGTGGATCCACGGATTGCCGCCCTGGTCGTAGGCCTGGCCGCATCCAATGCGTTTCTGCTTCCCACCCACCAGGTTAACGCCCTATACATGGGCCCCGGCGGCTACAGCACCAAAGATTATATCAAAGCCGGCGCACCGCTCAGCGTACTCTTCCTGATTGTTCTGACGGTTGTCATCGTGTGGGGATACTGCTGAGGCGGTAACCCTCGGTTAGCTACGATAAAATATAACCACATAGCACATAGGGGACGCTGATAAAATCGTTAGAAAACAAACCCTTGAACCCTTGAATCCCTGGGCCCTCTTCTCCAACTAAATTGGAGAAGAACCTTATTTTATTTCACCCAGTAGCTTCGGGTGTGTGACCAGTTTTCTGACACCGTGGGCATGATTTTCTCCGAAAACGTTCTTTTTGCACCACTTGCTGAGACTGTTGATGTCAACTTTTGCGCACTTTGGCCGGACACTCCACGTTCCATAGTAGGGCGAGCAATTCTGTTCGGTATAGATGGACCCGGTTGTTGAGCCAGCATACTCAACTGGTTTACCGGTGCGGTTAGGAAGTGATTTGGCCTGATGGTATCCGTTCACCATGGTGCCGCCGTAGACGAAGTCCATGAAATTAGGCGCGGATGGATCATTCACCACGGTAAACACCTGTGCTTCCACCCGGAGATCTGGATTGATGCATTTGTCGGACAGGCAGGAATTTAAGGTTTTCCCGGGCTTCATATCACAGGATGTGTACACCCAATGTAACTCGATGGTGTCTCCGGGTTTTAAATCTTTACAATGATTGGTTTTGGGCGCTTGCAGCTCTGATGCTGTCAGAGTCCTAGTCATATTGCATTTGTAGCCGCCGCCAAGGCCGTCCGCACCATCACCGGCGTAGATCGAGAAATCTTTCGATTTGTGTTCTGCATTGACGTGGAAATGAAGATTGCACAGGTTCAGTTCCGTATACTTGGGTGCCAGAGAGAAGTTGGATCTGTTCTCCCCGGAACGATTATCGATATCCCGTGGCGCTTGAGGTCCATAGCCCGTGCAAACATCTCCAATGGCGATTCCTGAAAAAGAAAGAACCAAAACCAACCCGACAAAAATGCCTAAATAGCTTGTCTTACTTTTTTCATTCGCTTATCCCCTTTTTCTCTTTAGGATAATCAGCTGAATCAGCTGCCCGCAAACACGTGTAAAAAAATTCATAGCCGCTATTTTCCGATGTACTTGAGCGAATGGGGTCAGGTCTTGCCGGGCTGTTGCCCAAATAGCCATTGAATCGCATGGTTTTAGTTGCTAGGTGTTCATAAACCACTCGAGCACTGAGGTAACCGATTATGATGGGGCGTGTTAAACAGAATCAAGGCAAACTGTTTTAT
>Ga0209791_1000117_pt1 | contig 47510 bp, 44 predicted proteins | sample WorMetTyACAVOLI1_FD_187422 | JGI IMG/M metagenome (GOLD analysis project Ga0209791, IMG submission 187422) | Marine gutless worms symbiont microbial communities from Max Planck institute for Marine Microbiology, Germany - Olavius algarvensis... ... | reverse complement strand
AATTTATGTATATAACTTTTTAATTAATTGAATATATTATTAAAAATATTTATTTTTGAGGACTATTCAACTCTAATTTTCTCTTACATCATTATTTAATTTTTAAAATAATAAAATATTCTTAATATAATAGAATATTAACGCTGCAACGGAAATATTATTAAAATATACATATAATGATATCCTATATACATGAATAGAACAATCCAATCAATCCCCTATTATTATTTTTGAATAACAAAAATCACTCGTAACAATATTATCTATCGTTTTATCAGGCGGTTATCGGATATCATTTCCCACTTAACTGGATCTGGCACGGGTGTTGCTCCTTTGGTAGCTGTAGTTCAAACTGCATAAGGAGGTGCAATATGAATAATCACATTATTCGTTTCATACTAATTATCGCTCTGGGAATGGCCGCTTCGGTAAGTCATGCGGCCGGTATTTTGACACCGACCGGATCACAGCATAAACCCATCCAAATCCGGGATCACCATGTTAATGTTGTCATCAATAATGGATTTGCCATAACTGAAGTCTATCAAACCTTTCACAACTCGAACCCTGAAAATCTCGAGGCCATGTATAGTTTTCCGTTGCCCAAAAGTGCCAGCCTTTCGGAGGTAACCATCTATGCCGGAGAACGGGAAATTCACGGAGAAGTTCTGGAAAAGCAGAAAGCCCGCCAAATCTATCAGGATGAAAAAAGCCGTGGCAAGGATTCCGGCCTGGCTGAAAAAAACGAGTTTTACACGTTCGAATTTAAAGTTTATCCCGTCCCTGCCAACGATGAAACTAAAATTCGATTTCTATATTACCAACCCCTTAAGATTGATAGCGGGGTCGGCCGTTATCTGTACCCCCTTGAGGAGGGTGGCACGGATGAGGCCGGTATGAGCTTCTGGACCACCAATGCAAAAGTTGAGAACACCTTTTCCATGAACTTGGAATTCAAATCCGCCTACCCCGTTCAGGATGTGCGCGCCCCGGGATTCGAAGCGGCGGCTGTCATCGACAAATTAACAGACGGACACATCAAGCTGGACATGCAATTGACAGACATGAGCCTAAATCGTGATTTCATATTCTATTACCGTCTACAGGACAATCTTCCCGGCCGGGTTGAAGTCATTCCTTTTCGCAATGATCCGGCCGAACCCGGCTCCTTTATGATGGTAATTACCCCCGGTGAAGATTTAAAGCCCCTGACCAACGGCGCCGACTACTGCTTTGTGCTGGATCTGTCCGGAAGCATGCAATCCAAATTGCATACCCTTAAACAGGGTGTCATCAAGGCTCTTGAAAAGCTCAAACCCGGTGATCGTTTTCGATTTGTGACCTTTTCCAGCAATGCCAAAGAGTTGACAAAAGATTGGATACCGGTATCCGACGAGGCGCTCAGCAGGGCTCGGGAAATCCTCGACCCCGTTACATCCGGCGGCAGCACCAACCTTTATGCCGGTTTGACACTGGGACTAAAAAGACTGGATGAGGACCGGGCCGCCAATATTATCCTCGTCACGGATGCGGTGACCAACACCGGCGTGGTTAATCCTCAAGAATTTCACAAGCTGCTTCAGAAGGTTGATGTCCGGGTGTTCGGATTTCTGCTGGGAAACAGCGCCAACTGGCCCCTGATGCAGACCATTGCCGGGACCTCCGGTGGATTTTATGACACGATCTCAAATACCGATGACATCATGGGCAAAATTTTACTGGCCGGCAACAAAATCAAGTATGAAGCCCTGCTCAATGCGGAGGTGAAGATTTCAGGAGTGAAGGTTTTTGACCTGACAGACGACACCTTCAAGAAGGTTTATCGCGGTGAGCAGCTGGTTGTTTTCGGGAAATATCAAAATGGCGGCGACGCTCGGGTTACCCTCAAGGCCAATCTAACGGGCGAGGATAAAACCTATACCTCGGATTTTAAGTTTCCGGATCTGGCTACGGATAACCCCGAGCTGGAAAGACTCTGGGCGCTGGCCACCATCGAAAAAATTGAATCTCAGGAAAGAATCGGCCAAATGCCGCCATCGGAAACGGAAAACGCCATTCGAGACCTTGGCCTCAGCTATCAGATCGTGACAGACTATACCTCCATGGTGGTTCTATCCGATAGTGCCTTCACCGATCGAGGAATTGAACGCCACAACCAGGCAAGGACAGCTCGCGAACAGCAAGCTCGATCTACAAGGTCACAACAACCCGCCAAAAACCACAGGGTTGATGAAAAAAAGCCGGCCTTTAAATTTAAAGCTCCGAGTCTTGGCGGCGGCGGCGGCGCCATCGATCCGCTGACCGGCTTTTTGGCCATCTTCTTTGCGATTATCGCTGCTGCGAAGCCAATGTTTCGCAGAAAGGGTTAGATATGGTTCAAAGGTTCCGGGTTCTGGGTTTGGGAAGTCTTTAACGAGCGCATTTTTGGCATGACCCACCAAACCTTTGAACCTTGAACCCTGAACCGCACGCGTCAGAATTCTTAAACACAGGGAACACACGATGACTCTTATCAATATAAAACAAAAAGCTCGCAAGACAGCTAAGCGGGTGCCCTATGTCTCACTCCTCCTCAGCGCAGTGGCCCTGCTGATTCATTTTTATCATCCCTTGCGGCCGCATCTGCTTTACACAAGAACTGCCCTGGCGGATGGCCATTGGTGGCGGCTGATTTCCAGCCATTGGGTGCACCTGAATACGGATCACCTGTTGTGGTCAGCTATGACGTTTTTCGTTCTGGGGTCTTTTTGCGAGATCATGGACCGCTGTAAATATGTTATCACCATCGGAATAGCGGCGATTCTCATCCCGCTAGCAATCTGGACCGTCATGCCACACCTTGCAGTGTATGGGGGACTCTCCGGGCTGGATTGTTCTCTTTACTCCTTGTTGATGGTTTTGGTTATCAAACGTGAGTGGCCCAGCCAAAATTGGATTTGGATCACCTTTCACACAATCATGCTTGTTCTGCTGCCGGCTAAAATCATCTATGAGATGGCCAGCGGTTTAGCCATTTTTGTCAATAATATCCGTGCCAATATGGTCCCGGTGCCCCTTTCTCACCTGGTGGGTGGTGTTGTCGGATTTGCGGTTGGAATAGTCAGATCGAGTAAAAATTTTCCCGCTTTAGACTTGCATATATCCAGCTCACCATGTAAATTAAAAGAATAAAGTATAAAAAAATGCGCAGTATATAGCAATAAATCCACAGGACCAATGACCATCCAACATTCTTCAGTTTTCAAAAGACGAGTTGCCTCCCTGAATGTGCTGATTATCAGGGCGGATTAACGAATGGATATAAACGTGCAACACCGCAACTGCAAAAGGAGGGGTGATAATCCATGAAAACTATGAAATCTGTAATCATCGGATTAGCCGTCGCCCTGGCGGCAGTAATCGGCTATACGGTATATCTTCATCAAGGTCCTATTAAAAATATTTCCACCGAAAATCAAAACCGGTTGGCCGAAATCGATCAATTGAAGACAGCTTCAATGGATCTAAATTCCACTCAGAAAGCGGAACTGGACGCCAGGACCCGGCGTGTGAAAGAGCTTGAAATTAAAACGGTGGCGCTGGAAGAAACAGTTGCCAGCGTCTCCGAAGAAAAGAAATTGGTTGAGGCAGAGCTGGAAAAATTAGTTTTTCAGATCCGGAAAGACAAGGAACGTATTGAAGCGGATCTACAATCAAAAGTTGGCGGGTTGGAAAACCAGCTGGTGCTAAAACAGCACGAATTACAAACTTCCCACAATCAAACGCAACAATTAAAAGCAGCTTTGGAAGAGATCAAAACCGATCATCAAACCGAACTCACTGACAAAATTAGACTCGTCGAAGAACTTCAAAGAAAAAGCGGTGAATTGGAAGCGACCGTTTCACGTACACAAAAAGAAACGGAGACGATCGAAGCAGAACTACGGGGAACGATAAAAAGCCTGGAATATCAGCTGGCGCAACGAGAGAGCGAACTACAATTGTCCCGCAACGAAACGCAGCAGCTGAAAGCGGCTTCGGATGAGGCTAAGGCTGCCTACAAAGCCGATCTTGCCAATAAGATTCAGCTCGTGGAAAATCTTCAAAAAAAGAGCGGCGAACTGGAAGAGACGCTTTCCCGAATCAAAAAGGAAGCAGAGGCCCTCGCCGCAGATCTGCAGACAACGATAACGGGTCTGGAAAATCAGCTGGCACAATGGGATCGCGAGCTACAAGCGTCCCGTGCAGAAGTGCAAAAGCTGCGCGGCAACATCGTCGCTTTAGAAAGCAGCAAGGAGACACTCAGACAAAGTTTAGCAGAAATTAGCCGGCAACTGCTGACGGCCGGCAATCAAATCGAAGGCTTGCGAAAAGAAATAGCGGACCAGCAGGCTCACCTCTCACAGACAGAAAAAGCAAATCAGGCACTGATAGAACAGGGTGATTTGCTGGAAGCGGAAAGAGATCAACTTAAACAGACCAATATCGAATTAGAAAATCAGTCAGCTGACCAGGATGCTCAACTCTCACAGACGGTAAAAGCGAATCAGGCCCTGATAGTACAGGGTAATTTGCTGGAAGCGGAAAGAGATCAACTTAAACAGACCAATATCGAATTAGAAAATCAGTTAGCTGACCAGGATGCTCAACTCTCACAGACGGTAAAAGCGAATCAGGCCCTGGTAGAACAGGGTAATTTGCTGGAAGCGGAAAGAGATCAACTTAAACAGACCAACATTGGATTAAAAAATCAACTGACTGAATCGCAAAGCCGATTTCAGACAATCTCTGATGACAAATCCGCCAAAGATCAAAAACTTTCTGAAATGGAAGCAGATCATCAACAATTGCTCAGTCGAGTTGCCGAACTCGATAAGGAAAAGGGTGAGCTTGCCCGGCTAAAAGATGCTCTAAAAAATCAGCTCGGAATGACCCAAAGTCAGATAGAAGCGCTGTCCATGGATGCAGCCAGCAAAGAAAAACAATTAAAATCTAAAGAACAACAGCTAAAGTCCATGGAAAAAGCCTATCAGGAACTTTCCAAGCAGTTTGAACAACAAATTGCGGAAAAAGAAATAAAGATCAGCAACCTGGAAAACAAACTCAATATACGGTTGCTGGATAAAATTCTGTTTGCCTCAGGCAGTGCAGATATTACCTCAGACGGTAACGGGGTATTGAAAAGCCTGGCGACCGAACTACAAAAAATGGAGGGATTTGAGATATCAGTGGCCGGTCACACCGACAACAAACTACTTGGCCGCAAAATTAAGAATATTTATTATGACAACCTGGGCCTGTCGGTTGCGCGTGCCGCAGCGGTGTCGCGCAAACTGCGTGAGATGGGAGTCAGCCCCAATAACCTGTCTGCCGTCGGATACTCCATGCATCGCCCCGTGACCGGCAATGACACCAAGGCAGGTCGACAGAAAAACCGTCGGGTTGAAATTATGTTGGAGCCGCTACGATAGATATCGAAAACGTGCATCGTTAAAAAAATGTATGATTTTAGCTATTTTATATTAACTTAGCCACGAATGGGCACGAATAAACACGAATTACAACAATAGTTAACAGCGGAACCGTTTATAATTAAAAATATCCAGGTATGACATTCAAACTATATCTCGCACCCTTGCGGGGCTTTACTGATTATATCTACCGCAATACTTTTTCCCGACATTTCGACGGTTGCGACGCTGCGGTCACCCCTTTTATACCGACCTTGAAGACAATTCGCGTCAAACCATCGCATCTCAAGGATGTCCTGCCTGAAAACAACTCGGCCATGCCCATCGTTCCCCAAATCATCGGCAACAACCATGAAAATTTTATCCCCCTTGCCGGGCAACTGTCTGACCTGGGCTATAAAACAGTAAACTGGAATCTGGGGTGTCCTTTCCCAATGGTCGCCAAGAAACAGCGTGGTTCCGGTTTGCTGCCGTACCCGGAGAAGATTGATAATTTCCTGAAAAAAACAGTCCCCGCCATTCCCAACCGGCTGTCGATAAAAATCCGTCTGGGTCGCAAGACTCCCGATGAGATATTTAAGCTCATACCGATTTTCAACCGCTATCCATTGCAGGAAATAATAATTCATCCCAGAACCGGCAAACAGATGTACGATGGCGAACCGGACCTGGATGCATTTGAAAAATGCATTGATATGACCCATCATCGAATTGTCTACAACGGTGATATTATTGATTTGAAAAGTTTCAAAAACCTCTCGGCCCGCTTTCCAACCACCGACTCCTGGATGATCGGCCGCGGCGCAATCATCAATCCTTTTTTGCCGGCCATCATCAAAACCGGTAAAGATAACTTCAGCAACCAGGTCGAAACTTTCAGACACTTTTACGAAGAGTTGTTCGAAGAGTATCAAAAGGTATTTTCGGGCCCCGGTCATCTTCTGGAACGAATGAAGGGGTTTTGGTTTTATTTTTCCCAGTCGTTTAAAGACGGCCGCAAAATCCGTAAAAAAGTCCACCGCACCCTTAAGCTCCCGCGCTATCTGGAAATTGTGGAGCGGTTTTTTGAAGAAGATGCGGAATGGGAAAAATGAGTTGATTAGTTTATTGAGTTGATGGGTTTGTTGAGTTAGAAGACTAGTCTCTTAATTTTGATTTCATTGCATTTTATGAAAAAGCTTGTTTCACCACGAAGTTCACGAAGAAACCCTGAAGTCATGTATTCTATTTTTGCCTTAGCGTTCTTCGTGGTCTTCGTGGCTTGATTTCATTTTGGTTCCCCGAAAAGCGGGATTTACGCTTCGCTTCATCCGGGTTGTCCGGATTAGGTACTTGAATGCTTATGCGTTTACGGTCATGTACTCATCCGGCGTCAAGACTTTACCGGTGTATTTGTCCTTGAAGTGCTCATTATCCCAGGTAACCATGGTTGAAACGAATGAAAGGGATTTCTCGGCAACCGCCATTATCAAAGCATCACCGAAGGAGGATTTTTTAGACAATATATCAAATAACCGACGGATCTCTATGTCTGGTAAATCACTTTTAAGATCGGGCTCAGGTAGGACAGTAATATTAAATCGATCACAAAAATAAGTCCATAAATCAAGTAATTGATCCCGGTTGAGATTAAACGAAAGAATACCGCAAAGCTCCAATAAATTAACAATGGTGGTGAAACCGTTGCCATTTCGACCAACAGAGGAAAGAAACGCTTGGTTCACCCGATAGTTTATGTCTCTTTTGTACCGGAGATCAATCACAAATATGTTTGTATCGATTAAAATCAGCTCCTGTTCCGCACCCACTCGGTTGCCTCCCGCCAATTCTTAAATTCAGAGTTTGTGCTATTGAGCGTGGATTCAATTTTTTCCCAGGCTTTTACTGATTCATTAACCCTGTTTAACTCCTTTATATCATTTTTGATGGTGGGTTCAATTACAGCAAGAGGCTTTCCGCGATAGGTCAACGTAAGCCGTTCACCGGATTTTATTCGTCTGATCACTTCGCCTGTTTTTTGTTTTAATTGCTTTGCTGTGATTGTTCCCATGTGCAGCACCTCCAAATAGACACTTAATAATAAAGTATCTACTTAACATTGTTTTGTCAATTTAAAAGTGTCCCAGCAAGATGTCCCGGTGTCGAATTTAACATCAAAGGCTCCCATACTAGCTTTCTAATGTCCATTAATCACAGGAAATTTTCATTATAATGCATAGTTGAAATTGGCACATTGTGGCATATCTTATTTTTTAAATTACATCATATAATAATTAAGATTTAAAAGCTTCTATTTTTATGGCTGAATCTGAGTTCAGGTAACTGCTGCTACTGATCCGGAAAAAAGAAGCTTCGCGCCTGATTTTAAGGAGCTCAGGAATGATGCGCAAAAGTGCGAAGCTAAAGAACGGCTGTATTCGAAGGCAAATTTTTCTGAGAACATACGCTTTTAAAAAAAGCTCATACCATCACGGGATGGCATGGGCTTTTTTTGTATGAACTGCCTGCCCGCCCGCGTGACTGGCAAGATCCTTTTTCCAACTATATGAAGAGGCGGCAACACGGGGCGGGCGGGTTTTACATCCAGGCCTGAAATTAAGCAGACAAAAAAACATCTATACCAATATCATGGCCTTTGCCAATTTCGAAGTGGCACACGGCTCAGGGCGCAAGGCTCAAGGTGAAAATACTTTATTTACTTATGGGCAATTGTTGGCAGCGGATTCTATTGTCTCCGACAGGTAAGAGTGCGCCTTTATCAAGAGCATCAGCAAGACGATCTATGATTCTGTCGCAGAATTTATTCACATTCTCGGAACGCATATTTTTAAGTCTGAAGATGACGACCGAGGGTGATTTAGTCCCCGCAGTGGCAAGAAGTTTTCCGAAGTCTAAATCATGAGGCAGGACTATTCATGTTTTGCATAATTTACAATTCTTATCGTATTAAGTCAACCATACTGTATTTAAGCTAAAACTAATCGTTGGGATTGCAAATGATATGCATTCAATGCCAATTCGACAATCGGGAAGGTGCCAAGTTCTGCAAAGAATGCGGTGCCAATTTGGAGGAGGCTTGCCTGCAATGTGGAACTGTTTACCAGCTGGGCAGCAAATTTTGTGATGATTGCGGCTATAAATTGGATCCGGACATCGAGACGGATAAACCAGCTCCAAGCAGTGAAGGCGAGCGCAAATATGTTACCGTTCTTTTCTCAGATCTTTCCGGCTACACCGCTTTGTCGGAGAATCTCGATCCGGAAGAGGTCAAAGAGATAACGGGCTGGATTTTTGGTGATGTCTCCAAAATCGTCAGCAAATATGGCGGGTTCATCGAAAAGTATGTCGGCGATGCGGTCATGGCGCTATTTGGCGCCAATCAGTCCCATGAGGACGACCCGGTCAGGGCCATAAAAGCTGCTCAGGAAATTCATGGATTGGTTGATTCCATGAGCCCTAAGTATGAGGATATGGTTGGGCAACCGCTTTTGATGCACACGGGAATTAATACCGGTCTGGTGGTCACCGGTGAATTAAATCTGGAAAAAGGAGTTCACGGCGTTGCTGGTGATGCCGTCAACGTAGCCGCCCGTCTCAGCGATGTTGCGAGTTCAGGTGATATTCTGGTTGATCATGAAACCTACACCCGTTCAGAGGGATACTTTCAATTTGAAGAATTGGAGCCCATCCAGTTAAAAGGCAAATCAAAAGCCGTTCAGGTTCATAAGTTTTTATTTATCAAACAGCAGCCCCAGAAAATTCATCGCCTGCACGGTCTGCGGGCGGACTTGATCGGCCGCAAAGCTGAAATGGCTCAGCTCTCAGAAGCCATTCAAAATTTAGCCAATGGAAAAGGATCGGTGTTCTCCATCATTGGCACTGCCGGCACCGGAAAAAGCAGATTGATTGAAGAATTCAAAGCGAATTTGAACATAGAAGAGGCCCTGTGGCGCGAGGGTCATGCCTACCCCTATTCTCAAAATATCCCCTATTTTCCATTAATCGATCTCATTAATCGAACGTTACAGATTGAAGAAGGTGATTCACCGGAAAAAATCAGAGAAAAAATAGAATCAAGCATGAAGCTTTTATTCGACGATAATGAAGACGTCACACCTTATATAGGAAGCCTATATTCACTTAATTATCCGGAAATAGAAAACGTGAGTCCTGAATTTTGGAAGTCTAAATTACAAAAAGGAATGCTCTTGCTATTATCAGCACTGACTAAACAAGGACTCACGATCATTTGCGTGGATGACATACACTGGGCAGATCCCTCCTCGCTGGATCTTGTGCGGTTCCTCTTATCTGAAATCAGGGAACCGGTTATATTCATTTGTGCATACAGACCGACTATCAAACTGTTTACAAGTCATCAGATAAGCACCCTTCCTCATCCATACCAGGAAATTGACCTGCAGGATCTTTCACGGTCAGAATCGCAGGAAATGGTTCAATCCCTTTTGAAAGCTGACAGGATACCCTCTGATTTGCAGCGATTTATTCAGGAAAAGGTGGAGGGCAATCCATTTTATTTGGAAGAGGCTATCAATTCACTGATCGAATCGGATTTCCTGATTCGAGACAACGATGGCTGGCGAGTTACGAAGCAGATTAGCGATGCTGATATCTCGTCAACCGTTCAGGGCGTTATTTCTGCAAGAGTGGACCGATTGGAACAGGAATCTAAACGGATCCTGCAGGAGGCGTCGGTCATCGGTAGGTCATTTTATTACGAAATCCTGAAGAAGATCAGTGAACTTAAGGGAGGAATTGACAAATGTCTCAGCGGTCTCGAACGCCTTGATCTTATCAAAGCAAAGAGTATCCAGCCGGAACTTGAATACTTCTTCAAGCATGCGCTCACCCAGGAAGTCGTCTACAACGGTCTGCTTAAAAAAGAACGCCGCAAAATTCATAAACGCACCGGGCAAGTAATTGAACAGCTATTTGCTGACAGACTTCCGGAATTTTATGAAACCCTTTCCTATCATTTTAAAATGGGTCGATCTATCGGTAAAGCCATCCACTATCTCATGAAATTCGGGCGAAAAAAGTCTGGCAAGGTATGCATTGGATGAATCTCATCAATACTATACCGAGGCGTACCAACTCATTGTTGAATTACCGAACAAAACAAAATCAGATAATGAACTGCTCATTGATCTGCTTATGAAGTGGGCCCTGGTGTTTTATTATCAGGGAGAATTCGGGAGATTAACCGACTTGTTTGAGGAACATCTGGATATAGCCAAAACACTTGATGGTAAATCAAGATATGGCATGTTCCGCGCTTGGCTGGGATTCGCTTTATTATGTCGCAATAGAATCAAAGATTCTTATGAATATCTTATGGAAGCTCTTGAAATTGGTGAGCAATTAAATGACCAAAAGCTTATCGGCTATACCTGCACCTGGCTTCCATGGACCTGTGCTTACTATGGATTACTTGACGAGGCCATCAATTATGGTGAAAGAGCTCAGGAAATATCAAGAGTTTATCCGTCGGATCAATACATATATTTTAAATCCCTGGGCGGGATGGCCCTGGCAACCTATTTAAAGGGAGATAAGCAGCGGCTTTTTGAAATAGGGAAAAAACTTGTCGATTTTGGCCGCAAACAATCAAACATTCGAAGCCAATCCATGGGCCACGGTTTTATTGGCGGTGCGTATGCATTAGAAGGCAATTTACAGGCGGCTGTTGAAAATGGCGAAAAGGGCGTAGGGATCGCCGCAGATCCGTTCTATGCTGAATATGGCAGGGGCTTGCTTGGAAGATTCTATTTATCAAATAATCAAATTGAAAAAGCCGAAAAAAGTTTATGCCGATCACTGCAATTTGGGGAAGAATTCAGGATTGAGATTTTGGTAGCGGCATCTCAGGTATTTTTAGGTGTCATCAAAATTGCCAGAGGCCACATGATCTCAGGTTTGAAATTATTGAAAAAGGGTCAGCGCACGTGTGCCGAAGGTCATATGATTTGTGAACGAGGATTAATTGACCGATTTAGCGGCGGGAGTCCTTATTTGCAGCTTCCCAAATTCGTCGGTATTCCGCTCGAACACTTTCGTCAAGTTTATCCTTTAATTCCAGTGGCAGGTTCAGCGCTATAATCAAATCCTGAACATCAGCCAGATCACGCATGCGATGGGTCGCACTCAACCCGGAGGCCAATTTGAGTTCAATCAGTTTTGCAAGATTAATTACCATTATATCGTCTTGTTCGACTGTCGTCTGGCCTACAGGCTCAGGAAAGGAAACCGGTTTAGGCAATCCGTCACCGGGAAATTCGCCGGCGGTAATAATTTCGATTTTAACATTGGTCTCTGTGTCACGAAATGATTTTGCAGCACCGGGAAAATTCGCAACATATCCTTTACCGACGAGTTTCTCTCGGAATCGCGCCAGTCCTTCGGGAGTTAACAGGATATCAACATCAAGGGTCATACGGACGTATCCATGTGCGGCCAGGGCCATGCCACCGATAATAGCATAAGGGATACCTTCGCCTTCCAGGCGTTGGGCCAAACGTCTCATGGTCTCGAAAACAATACCTTTTTTCATAAAAAAATCATCCGCTAACGTAAGTACATCATGGAAAGATCTATCTCTCCGTTTGGGAATGGAGCCCGTTGTTGGGTTGGAAGGTGACATATTCAGCACAATAACAGACTATTGGTTAATCGGTCAAATTTAATGTGAAATATCTAAATTTCTATCGAAGGATGATGTGTGTCAGTGAAATAAATCAAGTGTTCAAAACAAATGATTGGAAACTGTCAAAAATATAATTTGGGGTGTAATTTAATTCACCCAGTTGATAATTGCTTATGAAGTGTATTATTGCTGCTTCTGCATTATAACATTATTGGCAAGGTACAGAAATGATAAACAACCAAAGAGTTGTGCTGGTTACCGGAGCATCCGCTGGAATCGGCAAATGCTGTGCTGATTATCTTACGCTGGAAGGTAACCGCGTATATGGAACAAGTCGCAGAGCCAATTCGACTGACAGCGAGCAAAGGTCTTCAAAAAGAAATTTGTTTCGATTGATCCAAATGGATGTGACCAATGATTCATCGGTTAAGAAAGGGATTGACTCCATCATCGCCCGGGAATCACGCCTTGATGCCGTCGTGAATAACGCCGGCTATGCAATAATTGGCTCTCTGGAAGATACCACAGTTAAAGAAGCAAAATCCCAGCTTGAAACAAACTTTTTCGGTGCCTTGCGGGTTTGCCGCGCAGTTTTGCCCATCATGCGCCGGCAACGCACCGGATATATCGTCAATATCAGCTCCATTGGCGGATTGATCGGCCTGCCTTTCCAGAGTGCCTACTGCGCGAGTAAGTTTGCACTTGAGGGCGCGATGGAAGCCCTGCGGATAGAGGTGCGGCCCTTCGGCATCCACGTTGTATTGATTGAACCCGGCGATTTTAAAACTGAAATTACACAGCATCGACAACTAGCTGTGGCATCAAAACGCAATTCAGCTTATCGTGACATATTTAATAGGGTTTTACGAACAGTGGAATCCGGCGAGCGAAATGGCCCGACCCCGGAACTGGTTGCTGAACTTATCAATAATGTCATAAGCACGAAATCACCGCGTCTTCGTTATACCGTTGGTAATATCTCTCAAAGAATCGCTGTGCCGTTAAAAAAGATTCTACCTTCCCGCCTTTTTGAATCTCTTATCTCCGGCAGTTTTCAGGCGAGTTAAGTCGAAAATATCCTTAAATTATAAAAGGTTAGATTATAACTGAGCAATAATTATCTTGACAATAACTATCACCATGTGGTACGCATCAAGCGGTCGGATCCAATGAATCGCCGGCGTGAATCGCCAGCGTCGCTTAAACCAGCTCTCTTACGGTTTGTTCCTGAATTAATTGACCTCAGCGCTTTCTCTTCAGGTTAGAACAGAAACTTCCGACTGACCGGCCAATCATTTGTTATTTCTTTAAATCGGTCGCAACAATCGTGTAAAGTCTTAGGGATCTGAAAATTCGTGCCTCAAAGGCGGAGGCAAAAATGCAGACAAATGTAAAATCGAAATTAGGCGAGGATTTGAGAATGTCTAACAAGCCTCGCACCATCTCCGAACGGGATGGCTTGCCGAACTCATTGGCACCGAGCTGGGAGTGAAATCTGACAAAACCCGGTCAACAAATCCGTCTAACGGCGCTGCAAAAACCCACGGCCGACAGCTTCTCACGGTGCTATTTACCGATATGGTTCATTCAACAGAAACAGCCGTAGCATATGGTGACATAAAATGGCGAAGTCTTATAGATCGGCATCATGCTTTGGTGCGTACCGCGCTTTTGCAGTTCCTTGGCCGGGAAATCGATACCGCCGGTGACGGTTTTTTCGCAACTTTTGAGCAACCAGCCAACGCCATCCAATGTGCATCCGCCGTCAGTCAACAGGTTAGCGAACTCGACCTCGAAATCCGGGCCGGTTTGCATCTTGGAGAATGCGATGTAACAGAAGACGCGGTGCGCGGAATTACGGTTCATATCGGCGCCCGGGTGGCCGCCAGGGCCAGTGCCGGAGAGGTCTTAGTCTCCGGCACCCTAAAAGATGCATTGGCCGGATCCGAAATTCGCTTTAAAAAGCGCGGCGCCTACGAACTAAAAGGGATCCCCGGAGAGTGGAAATTATCCGCGGTCGAACTTTAAGCACTTATGGCTTTCTTGAAAAAGAAAACAATGAAAGATCAGAACCGCCTGAGTCAATTTAAAGAAATCTGTTAATGCTGGTGATGTATCCGATTCTACTAATTCTCTACTTTAAGCTTGCGAGAAAGGAAGAAAAGCATGTTGAGAAAAATTTAGCAATAAAATCAATTGCCTAATAAGATAGTGAGAGGTATTCATTATGAAAGCTGCAGTGATGACTCAGTTTCGGGAACCCGTTGAAATACAGAATTTATCAGATCCAGCGCCAGGCCCCAATGATGCTCTTATAGAAGTTAAGGGCTGTGGCGTTTGCCGAAGCGACTGGCATGCCTGGCAAGAGGACTGGAGTTGGGTCGGTATAAAGATAGATCTGCCTCATATACTGGGACACGAAATCAGCGGAGTAGTTAGGGAAGTCGGCAAAAATGTCCGTAAATTCAAGCCTGGTGATCGTGTAACGATGGCTTTTCACACTGCTTGCGGCCAATGCCACTATTGCTATGGCGGTCACTCAAATCTCTGCCAGACAGGACACGGTGCCATCGGCTTTCAATTCAATGGCGGATATGGTCACCTGGTTGTCATGCCGGCCGCCGATGTCAACCTCGTGCAGTTGCCTGATGCGGTGGATTTTATCAGTGCCGCCGCCCTCGGTTGTCGTTTTATGACCGCTTACCATGGCCTCGTTGATCGCGCCGTGGTTCGACCGGGCGAATGGGTAGCCATCTTCGGCCTTGGAGGCATCGGGCTGTCGGCAGTTCAGATTGCCTCAACTTTAGGGGCACAGGTTATAGCAGTCGACATCAGCGAGAATAAACTGGAAATGGCAAAAACCGAAGGGGCCGCAGCAACCCTTAACGCTTTGGAGCAAAAACCTACTGAAGCCATATTAGATTTAACTAAGGGTGGGGCAGATTTATCTGTTGATGCCCTCGGCTTGTCCCAAACCGCACTGCCGGCATTGAGTTCATTACGTCGAGGAGGGCGCCACTTACAGATAGGCCTCACGGGTAAAGCGGAGAAGGGAAAAATTGCCCTTCCGGTTGATGCCATAGTTTTACAAGAAATCAGCTTTATCGGTACCTTTGGTTGTCCAACGACCCGCTACCCAAGCCTGCTCACTCTGGTTGCAAATGGGAAATTAAAGCCAAAGAGTTTGGTGACAAATACAATTCCGGTTGAAAACGTTAATGCCGTACTGTCGTCAATGACAGACTTTGCCACAGTAGGCTTCCAGGTCATTAATTCCTGGTAGTTAAGAAAAGATAAAGAAAGACTTCGGAGTCGAGTTCAAGATGCGGATCGGACTCAACTCCGGTCCGGTGATTGTGGACTCCATCGGGGATGACCTGGGCATGGATTATACGGCCGTTGGCGACACCACCAATCTGGCCTCAAGGATAGAAACCATGGCCAGACCCGGCACCAGTCTGGTATCGGGCAACACCTACAAGCCGCCAGGGATTTTTTCGAATTTAAGTCCCTGGGAAAAGTTGAGGTGAAAGGGAAGGAGCAACTCCAGGAGACATACAAGCTTATTAAAAAAGGTAAAGCAGTGTCGCGTTGAGAAAGGTAGTTAAAAATGACAACCGAAGAAAACACAGCCGTCGTAAGGCGTTTCGTTGAAGAAGTTGAAAACCGGCATAACCTTGGTGCCTTAGATAAGTTATTCAGCCCAGACTATGTCGACCACAGCGGCATTTCGACTTTACCCCTCACGCTCGACGGTACAAAACAATTTTTCACCATATTGTTTACAGCCTTCCCCGACATAGGTGCCACCCTCAACGACCAGGTGGCGGAAGGAGATAAAGTGGTAACCCGCAAGACATTTCACGGACACGGATGATATCACTTCAATGTTGAATTAGTTCCTGACTTCTTGCAATTTAAAACTTTGATCTTATCTATTTGTAATAACATCGGTTCCAAGAAATATTAATTATTATCAAAATCTTGCGAAGGCACCCATGATCTTGCCCGGCATTATTTCCAAAATCCCAATGAAAATATCATTACCGTTGCTTTTTACGGCGCCGGTCTTTGGTGTGGTGATCTTTTTGTCGATCATCACCTTCGCAGAAAGCAATAATGCGGCCAACGAGTTAATGGCCCAGAACCTGGTCCAGATCCACGATCACATCGAAGAACGGCTGGATGATTTGGCCTTTGTCATCTCAAAAGTAAAGTGATGTTATGAAGTATTTTACCTTAATTATTCTTGGCGTCTTTTTTTCTGTGATAATCTGTGCCGCCTTATTTTTCAGCTATAGTGCCTATATCGCGTCAAATAGGATTGAACAAAATTTTACGGCGTCGCTTGGAGAGTTAGAGCAAGAAGTAAGCCGACTCAAGGCTCAGCTCGCGACATTAAAGGATCAAACAGAAGATAATTCGGCTCAAAAGTACTCCATGACAGGAAATACCGTCATTTCAAAAAGTCAAAAAGACGCGGTTGTCAAGGAGGGTATCGCTATCAGACGCCTGGAAAAAATTGTCGCATCGACCGGGCTGGAACAATTGGCGGCCAACCAACATATGGATCCGACGATCCTCTCAGAGATATATGACGAATATGCCGACCGCAAACAGGTGGTTCAAAAACAGGAGCTGCTGCTGGAAAAAAACCGGGAATTCCATAAATCAGATTCGGCTCAATATGGCGAAGAGCTGATGGCCTTATATGAACGGGCGCGTAGGGGAAGACGAGGTGGTACCGATCGGCAAGCAAGCGACAGTGCATTCGCGGAACTGATCGCTAAATATCCTGAGGCATATGCCACCGGCATGGCAATCGCCGAACGGGCCCTGATTTCGGGCTTTAGAAGAAATACTTCCGAGGTTGAAAAATACTATGACATGCTGCGAGATAATGAAAATTTTTCACATATTGTCACCGATCGGGGCATTGAGGCAATGCCCAATGTTGAGTATTTTCTGGCCCGTCAATACCTGCGCCGGGGTAACACCGATGATGCACTGACGCTCATTGATTCACTTGAAAAGAACTATCCTGACAGTCTAGTGTTTACGAGAAGATCAGGAAGCAGCCAACGGTGGCAGCCGGTTTCACAGGTGATTGCGAACCTACACCGGGAAGTGGAATAAACGCGATGGGCAACCGATCGAGTGATCGGTGGCAGGAATTTGGAAGTTGGATTCATGAAGTTTCACACAAGAATAGAAAAACAAATCTATAATACTCCAAGCTGCTCGTGCAGTACTTTTAGATTTCTTCCCAGAACCGGCAAATATCCGATCATATCCAAGCTCTCCATTTTTTCGATTGTATTTCGCGGCGACTCGCTCTTTGGTGTGCCTTGCAAAATGAGTGCAGTTTCATTTTCAGAAAATACCGGTCCGTCCTCAATCGATAGCGGAATATCTTTGTTAAGCGGGCATGCTTTCTGGCAGTACAAACACCCCACCAGGCAGTTGTGCCAAGAGGGTTTTATCCAATGGGGGATTTCTCCCTGGCGTTCATTGTGGAAGGTCAGGCATCGCTCTGCCTTGAGTAAAAAGCGATCTGCGGTGATTGCGCCGGTGGGGCAGGCTTTCATACAGGCTTTGCAATTTTCACAGCGCTCGAGCATCTGCGGCGCCTGCCATGGGTCTTGCGCCCACGGAAGATCCGAAATAAAGGCCACCAGCCGATGATAACTTCCCATCCCATTAACATAGGTTATATTGTTTTTCCCGTATTGCGCCAATCCGCTTTGCACCGCCAGTAGTTTCCAGGGTAAATTGGCTTTTTTCGCCTGGAATCCTGCCGGCTTCAATTGAAGCTCCAGCAGATCCTGTATTTGTCTGTCGGTTTCGTAGCTGTATGTCGGAGGGATGATACCGCTGTATGATTCGCCCTGCCGGTTGAAGGTAACACGCACCGGAGGTTGGGGAGCGGCGACAATAATTAGCGATTTCGATCCGACAAGACCGTCTGCTATCTCAAAATCAAAACCGGCCAGCTCTTCTGTATAAAATTCTTCATCAAATAAACCCTGACGGTGTTGACTTGCGATTTCTTCTCGAAGGTCATGAATATGTTGGCTGGAAATAATTTTAGACTGATATCCCTGGTTTACCAGTTCCTCTGATAACTTGACGGCATTTATTTGCAGCTGCATAATAGATCCTCCTTTAAGGGGGCAACAGTTTAATTCTTGACAAACATCTAACCGCCTATTAAAGTTTAACTGGTTATACTAATAATCCAACTATTCTAACCTGTCAAGAAGTTTTTACTGGTTATAATAAATTTGGAGATAACAAGTGACGGACAAAAAAAGAACCGCCGGAAGTTTGAAATTGCTGGGCGGTCGCCTGTGCCTTGATTTTGTAAATACTCTGGATTGGAGGGGCACCGATTCACCGCAGGAATTTTTGAAAACCTATGACGATCTTGTCAGTTGGAGCCGCCACGCCGGCATTTGTTCGCAGCAGGAAACCAGAAAATTATATAAGATGGCTGAGCAGTCAAATGCAGAGGCCAAAAAGGTTTTAAATCGAACCCTAAAGTTGCGGGAAGCTGTCTTTCGTCTGTTTGCAGCAGGCATCGCGAACCGCAATCCGCTTAAAGAAGATCTTGCAATATTCAATAAATATCTTTCCCAATCTATGAAAGATTCACAAATTACCCGAACGCCAGATGGTTACGCCTGGGATATAGCCGGCAACCGAGCCAAATTGGACTGGGTAATGAACCCTATTATCCGTTCGGCAGCCGAAATCCTGGTCTCCGATGAAATAAATAAAGTTAAAGCATGCGCCGATTCTGCATGCGGTTGGCTTTTTATTGACGTCAGCCGCAACCAAAGCCGGCGTTGGTGCGACATGCAGGATTGCGGCAATCGCGCAAAGGCCACCAGGTTCTATAAGAAAAAAATAAAAGATGCTTCACGCAAAGACGCACAGGCGCCAAGGTAAATAAGTGAGTCGCATCGCCCCAATTGGAACGTTGAAACGCTGGAAAATTGGAAAATCCAAGCCCTTTAATCATGACCTTGTTTCGGCCCGCCTGGCTCGGCGCAGGGCAAACCATCGATGAATAGCAAACATTTGCTTAACCAGCCAGACAGCAGGTTTCAACCACCATTTCTCAAATTCTTCGGCAACATCCTTTAAAAGTTCTTGAATTGGCAAATGCTGGGGGCAGGCGTCTTCACATTGACCACAATTTTCGCATAAGGATGCATAGGCAGGCTCTCCGCCCATTGCTCCGCCGACCCGGGTCAAATATGATAGCTTAGCGGATTGGGACTTACCAAACATATGCGAATCGTTTAAGATTTCAAAACAGGCCGGAATGTCCACCCCGGCCGGGCAGGGCATGCAATAGCGGCAGCCGGTGCAGCCGGCCTTCATCAGGCTGCGATAGGTCTCCTCAACCCGATCCACCAACTCCAGATCCTTGTCGGTAAGTGATCCGGGATGGGCCGCATTGGCGATGCGAAGATTCTCATCAATGTGACCCTCCTCGTTCATACCGGACAGCACCAGGGTGACTTCAGGATGGTTCCATATCCAGCGCAGCGACCATTCGACTGCCGAACGCTTGGTGTCTGCTTCATCCCAAATGGCTTGAACCGCCGGCGGCACTTTGCCGGCCAGGTTGCCGCCGCGCAACGGTTCCATGATGATCACCCCCATGTCTTTGGCCGCAGCATACCTTAAGCCTTCGGTGCCGGCCTGATTCTGCTGATCCAAAAAATTGTACTGGATCTGACAAAACTCCCAATCGTAGGCATCAACGATATTCTTAAAGGTGTCTTTATCTCCGTGGAATGAAAAGCCGGCATTGGTTATTCGGCCATCTGCCCGGGCTGCATCAAGGAATTCAAGAACCGCAAGATTTTTCATCTTTTCCCAGCTGCTTTTCTCTAATGCATGGACCAGATAATAATCAATGTGATCTGTTTTTAAGTTTTCGAGCTGAACCTTCAGCAGTTGATCCATATCCTGCCGGGCTTTGACCGACCAGGGCGGCAGCTTGGTGGCAAGTTTGATTTTGGCCCGATGACCACTGCCGAGCGCCCGCCCGAGAAACGGTTCACTGGCACCCATATGATACGGCATGGCCGTGTCAAAGTAATTCACCCCCTGCTCAATCGCATAATGGATCTGGCGGGTTGCACGCTCCTCGTCAATTTTGCCGGTACCGGGTGATCCCTTCTTCTGGGGCAGGCGCATGCAGCCAAATCCCAGTATCGACAGCGCATCCCCGTTTTCTTTCATTTTGCGATAAAGCATCCCGTTTCTTTCCTTGGTTGAGTCCAATGCAAAAGTTCTAAATGTAAATTTAAAACGGTTTTGTAGGGGTTTGCCTGTTGTCCGGTTGGATCGGTTGGGCCCGTTAAATAAGGAATACTGTCAGATTTTATTATCACCTGGAAAACGGTCTAACGGGCAAATCCTATTGATTTAAAACTTCCTGGTAGTACTTCGGACAAAATCCCCGATTCGTTTCATCCGCTCCGTATCGCCTGCATCGAGAGGCCCCAGTTCCAGGGCCGGCAGGGCATCCCGCATCTGAGCCACGTTTTTCGGTCCGCACAAACATACATCCACTGCCGGATTGGACAAGGCAAAGCGGTAGCAGTCGCTGGGCGCCGGTACGGAATCTGCGGGCGGCATCTTCTTCGGGTTCAACAGCTGGCCCCAGCGGGTGGCGGTGTAGGAAACAATACCCGGTCGGTCATCGCCCTGAAGGTGGGGAAATATTTCTTCTTGCGCACCGCGATGGGCAGCATTATAGCGGACATGAAACAGGTCGAATTGTCCGTCAGCGGCCATTTGCGGAAACAGCTTGCGCTGGTGTCCTGACATGGCCAGATATCTGCAAAGGCCTTTGGCCTTCATCGCCTGGGCCCGCGTGACAAGCCCTGGAGAGGGCCGGCGGTTGTGCCAACCCAGGACGAGAATATCGGCCCGTTCAAGTCCCATGGAACGCAGTCTGCTTTTAAAAACCCATTCCATCAAATAGCCGGATCGGGCGTAGCTTTGGATGGCAATCACCAGCTTGTCACGACATCCTTGACCGCAAATATTGCGGATAGCTTGCTTCATTTCAGCTTTGCGCCGGCCTCCGCCCAAATAAAAATAATTGCAGCCCCGGTCAAAAGCCTCCTCAAAGGCTTCAGCCGGCGCTCCGTAGCTGGCCGCCATTCCCAGCGGCCCGACCTTTAAACCGGTATCACCCAGAATTCTCTCTGTAAATTCCGCCATGAGCAATCTCCCGCAAAAAATTTGAGGTGGCCTATAATAACCAGAATTAGGATTTAATCAGTCTAATCTGCTCCGTGTATATAATGGCCCGCTTCTGCGCAAAAACATCGACTGCTAAGAGTATTGAACAAATCAGAATTAGAGCCAGCGCAAGACCGGTAACCCAATCTTTATTGACTAGAAAGAAAAGAGCCAGAGAAATTACTACAATGATGGCATAGGCCAGCTTAAGTCGGGGCCAGTTCGCATTAACTTTTTCCATCCGGGATTGTTCCTGTGCTGCAAACGCCTGCTTATCCGACTGGTAAATGGTTGTCAGTTCCGAAATCTGCTTATGCGTCCGATAAGCCAAACCGCTGCCGCCGCCAATACCTGCCAGGCCGAATATCAGCAGCGGAATAATCATTCCGTATGCCAGCCCCCCCCCTGTGAACCTGCCACAGGTAGCCGGCAAAAATTAGAACGGCAACCCCGAGCCCGATCATAAAGAATCCCAGGTGCTTCTCGCCCTTAAAATATATCAGCATGTAATCTATAAAATCCATTTTGGTCCTCCAGGCATCCTTTATGGCTATCACTCTTTTTAGAGCTGCTAAAGTCCAATAAACCAATCAACCAATCAACTCAATCAACGAATCGTCCAGGGCTGGTCCTTTTTTCGGCAGGACGACAATAAATGTACTGCCTTCGTCAGGCTCACTGGTGACAGTGATATCTCCGTTGTGGGCCCGCGCAACTGTTCGTGCAAAACTAAGTCCCAGCCCGGTGCCGGACAGGGAGCGGCTGGGGTCACAGCGGTAAAAGCGTTCAAAAATGTATTCGAGGTCTTTATCGGAAATGCCCGTACCGTTGTCTTTAATCGTTATCTGAGCCGACTGGTCTCCAACGGCAGATACGGCCACATCGATCCTTCCATTCGCCGGAGTGTATTTGATGGCATTGTCAAGCAGGTTGGCCACCATGCGCTGAATCAGCCGGATGTCGCCATAAATGCTGATGTTTTCATTTTCATTGCAAACCATGCTGAGGCTTTTATCCTCGGCCGGGGATTGGAAAATATCGCAGGCATCACGCACAAGTTTCGTGATATCCAGCTTCTGGTAATCAAGCTGATTCACACCGGCCTCGGTCCTGGAAATAAACAACATCGTGTTGATCATATCCAGAAGCCGGTCGCATTCTTCAATTGTGCCGGCTGCCATGGATTCGTATTCTTGCAGGGAAGAACCGGAAGTCAGGGATACTTCGGCGGTCCCGCGAATACGGGTGATGGGGCTTTTGAGGTCGTGGGCGATATTGTCGCTCATTTCTTTGATCCCGTTCACCAGATTTTCAATACGATCCAGCATCTGATTAAAGGTCAGTGCGAGTTGATCAATTTCATCGGCTCTTTTTTTCATCGGAACCCGTTTTTCAAGACTGCCTTCTGAAATCCGGCGTGCGGTGCGGGTCACGGTTTCGACCCCCACAAGCGCCCTTCGCGCCATAAACCAGCCGACCACGACCGCAACAGCAAAGAGGATCACCATGGTGGTGATAAATACCTTACGAAATACTTCAATAATGCGGGTGTGATTTTCCATGGATTGACCCAACTGCAATATCATGCCGGGTCCGATGACGGCATAAAGAACACGTATTTTGTGCTTCCGATCCGGTATATTGATGGTATCAAAAATCGGCACCCGGCTTTCCAGCAGACGATTGACAGCCCCCCTGTTAATTCCGATATCCTGCCAGTAAGACATGTTGGATGAAGAAAACAACTGGCCGGTAATGTACAGCAGTCGAAAAAATATCTTTTTCTCCCCGGCCGCCTGAGCCTGTATGAACGCCTGCCGCTTGACCGCTTCGGGTCCCTGGCCGGACAGAATCGAAGAAAAAGTTCTGACCTCACTTTGAAGCGCCTGGTCAGTCTGCTGCCGGATGACCGATGTAATCAACAGGTAAAAGAAAAAAAAAGCCACGCAGGCGGATAGCATGAATATGCCGGCATACCAGAGGGTTAGGCGAAAGGCCAGGGTATGATAAATATCAAGCAGTCTCTTCTTTAAGGACATAGCCCACTCCGCGGACGGTGTGAATCAATTTAGTTGGAAATCCTTTGTCTATTTTTTCGCGCAACTTGTATATTCTGGATTCCACCACGTTGGTTTGGGGATCAAAATAATAATCCCAGACGTGTTCCATGATCATGGTTTTGGAGACCACCCGGCCGGTATTGCGCATTAGATATTCCAGCAAAGAAAATTCCAGGGGCTGCAACTCGATCTGTTTATCCGCCCGGAAGACCTCCCGGCTGATCAGGTTCATTTCTATATCAGCCGCCACGAGCTTGGTGGGTTCCTCCTGATCACTGCTGCGCCGAATCAAGGCCTGTACCCGGGCCAACAACTCGGAAAAGGCAAAAGGTTTGGTTAAATAGTCGTCACCGCCGATCTGAAGACCTTTGACGCGGTCATCTACCGAAGCCCGGGCACTTAAAATGATCACCGGAAATTTAATTTTTTCGCGCCGCATTTCCTCGATCAACGACAGACCGTCTTTTTGCGGAAGCATAATATCGATGATGGCAGCAGAGTATGGCTCGGTCAATGCAAGGTGCAATCCGTCCACACCGTCTTGCGCATGATCGACAGCGAATCCCTCGGCCTTAAACCCCTTGATAATAAAAGAGGCAATCTTAATATCGTCTTCAACAAGCAATATTCTCATGGTATATTCAGTCAATTAATTGCAACATGGACTCAAGCCACCATTTATTTTAATCGTATCCCTTTAATCCAGCTCTCTCGGCCCGTTGCGCTCTGCAGTATACCCTCCTCCGCGCTTCGCTCTATAATCTTAACCCTCTACCCCTTGCTCTCTGCCCTCTGCTCCCGGCCCTATGCTCTCTGCTCCTTGCTCTTTTCCCGCAGTCGGCCTGCAATTGCCACCCAGTCCTCTTTGGTGGCCGTTTCTAAGATTTCAAAGCCGATATTTTCCATAGCAAAGGCAACAGATTGTTTATTTTCTGCTATAATCCCTGAACAAACAAGAATTCCGCCATCCGCAATCACCCGGCAGATATCCTGCAACAACTCTAAAATTACGTGGGTAAAGATATTGGCAGTGACAAAAGTAAATGACTCCGTAATTTCAGCAACAAGATTGCCGGTTGTCAGCCGAAATACCTGGGGATTAACTTGGTTTAGTTCCAAATTTTGGGCTGCAACCTCGACCGCAACTTCATCCTTATCAATACCGCAGAGCCGGCCGGCCCCTAACTTGGCAGCGGCAATCATCAGGATGCCGGAGCCGGTCCCCACATCCAAAAAAGAATCTCCCGGGCTCAGATATTTTTCAATCATGGTGATGCACAGGGCTGTGGTCGGGTGGGTTCCCGTTCCAAAGGCCATGCCGGGATCCAATTCGATAACAATGTCATCGACAGCGGCCTGATACTCGCGCCAGGTTGGTTTCACCACCATATGAGAGCTGATTTTCCGGGGCCAAAAATAAGCTTTCCAAGCGTGCGCCCAATCTTGATCATCTAATTCTTTGTAACTGATCCTGTAAAAAAATCCCAGCTTATCCTTTAGCTGGGTTAGCTTTTCTTCCAAAGTTTTACAGCGCTCATCAGCCTGGCTGTCTTTATGAAAATACCCGATGATTGCGTGAGTGGTGGGTCGGCCAACGGCATCTTCCACCCAGTCTTCCTCCGGTTCGAGATCGGGATCATCCACAACAACTCCCTGCAGCCCGAAATCGTAAAATAAGTTGGATATCAGGTCGACAGTCAAAGTATCATCCGGATGATCAAAAATTACTCTTGCTTCAATCCATTTCATATTTCCAGTTGATTTTGAACTACCTGAACCAGAGTCCAGGCCGATAAAGAGAAATGTTAGGCCACATCTTGATGATTTACATAGGTTCGAAATTCTGTCTATAAAGAATGCCTTTTTACATAAGCACCAAGCCCGCCCTCCGCCTTTTTAATTCGAAAAAAGATCCTTCTCATGGCGCACTGTTCTTAAGAACATGGAATCCTCCCGCGGTTATCGGGATTTAGACACGGATACCTCGGTTTTGGAATTTGGTATCAGGGCTCTTGTGGTTGTTACAGTGCCAAGAAAAATCACAAATTGATGGAAACAATGAACCTCCCTGCGGCAAGCCGCAGGGTATTTTTAAGGGTATAATTCATTCTATCGCAGCAAACTGCGGGGAATTAACCCCAAACAGAGTTTCAGTAAGCAATGTAACGCATATCAGCAACTAATTCCAGTTAGCAATGCTATAAAAATTAAAAATAGGAGTGGCTATAATGTTTGAAAATATGACGTTGGCTTCCAAACTGGCGCTGGGCTTTGCAATTCCGGTGTTCGCCATTGTCAGCATGTCTATCGGCACCAATGTGGTTACAAGCAGCGTTAAGGACAATACCAACCAAGCTCTATCTGAGAGTAAGGAGAGCTTTAAATTTTCGACCCTGGCTCAAAATATGAGATTGGATGTTGTGCAAGTTCAGCAATGGCTAACGGATATTTCTGCCACCCGCGGATTGGATGGGCTGGACGATGGATTCGACGAGGCAGAAAATAGTCTGCAATCTTTTTTATCTGGCCTGTCGAAGTTCAAAGAGATGTATGAAGAAAAAAACGAACGCCAATACATCAACGAAGTCAAGAAAATCCAACAGGCTTTTGGTACCTACTATGAAGCGGGCAAAACAATGGCAACAGCCTATGTAAAGGGTGGGGCTCAAGAAGGTAATAAATTCATGGAAAGCTTCGATAGGGCAGCTGAGGCATTAAGAGAAACAATTGAGCCATTTATTGAACGCCAATCGTCAAAAGGAGAATCCGCGCTCTCATCGGTCGGTTCATCCGTTGAAAAATTTCGGATGATTGTTTCGCTGATCGGAATTTTAGCAGTTTTCTTAAGCATTACGGCCGCCTGGCTGATTACCCGATCGATCACTAAACCCGTAAAGCGATTCACCCATATGTTGACCGAAGGCGCTGATCAGGTTGCCTCTGCAGCCGGGCAAATTTCATCAGCCAGCCAGTCGTTGGCCGAGGGATCATCAGAACAAGCCGCTTCTGACGAACAGGCGCACGGCATCGAACAGGTTAATTCGGCGGTAACAGAAATGGATATGGTCACCCAACAAAATGCAGCAACTGGGGAGGAATCAGCCTCTGCATCAGAGGAAATGAATGACCAGGCAGAGCAGATCAGGGATATGACCATTCAGCTGCTAACGATGGTTGAGGGAGGTTCTAATAAAAAGGCTAATTCCGATACCCATCAAAACAATGAGATGTCTCAGGCGACTGGCTCTTTGCACCAAATGGAGAAATCAACATTCATAATCCATCAATAACTCTTTCTATAAGATATCACTTATTAATTTATATGGTTAATTTGAAGGATCAAATCACGCTATGATTCAGGCAAAACGATAAATCATTCGCCTGGAGACAATCTGGCACTACGGCTATGGCGGCCCCTGCCTGGAGTGGTTTGCCTTTTGATTGACCAAAGGTGCATTATAATGTACTTTGACTATTGGAAATCCGACGGTTATTGCTTCTTCTTAAATAAATTTCCCGTAAAATATCTTTTAGATGAAAAACGACAAATTTATCGGTGTCAAAACAACGAAGATTTATTGCTTGCCCACCTGCCCCGCCAGAGCACCGCTGCCGCAGAATGTCGTTCATTTTAAAACTGCTGCGCACGCCGAAGGCAACGGTTTTCGCCCCTGTAAACGCTGTTTTCCGGATTTTCCCTATGGGAAATGGATTGACGAAAGTGCCTCGGTTATATTAATGCCGCCGCAGGAATTTGATTTTTCGCAATGCCTGAAATTTCTTACCCGCTCGTCTCTGGAGCCCTGTCACGTCGTCGAAAATAACATCCTTTACAAGCTGGAAAAATTTGAAGGAGAACCGGTCTTAATAAAAATTCAGGGCCGTGATCAGAATACCATTTGTATTGATTTTTTAACGTCGCGGCCTAAAAAATCAATCCGGGCCCGGGTTGCAAAATATGTCTGGCATTGGTTTGACCTGGATACCGACCTTCGCCCATTTTATCGGATGGCCGGAAAAAATCCGGTGTTAAAAAACATCACCAAAGAATTATACGGACTCAGGATTTTAACAATTTCAGATCTGTTTGAAGCGATATGCTGGGCCATCATCGGACAGCAAATTAATCTCACATTTGCTTACACTTTGAAAAAACGCTTTGTGGAATCTTTCGGGGAAACGGTTTTTTTTGATAATAAACACTATTATCTGTTTCCAACGCCCCAGGTCATATCCCAACAAACTGTAGCCGAGTTAAGACGCCTGCAGTTTACCGGGAAGAAGTCGGAATATCTTATCGAGCTGGCCAAAAAAATTAATACGGGTGATTTGACCAAAAAAAGATTACTCGATCACGATGGATTTGATTCGGCCAGAAAAGAGTTGATGAGCTTGCACGGTGTCGGCCAATGGACGGCCGATTATGTCAGCTTACGATGTTTGATGGATCCGGCTGCTTTCCCCGTTGCGGATGTCGGCCTGCAAAACGCCGTCAAGCAGCAACTGGGTCTAAGTAAAAAACCAAACCCTGAAGAAATCATCAGATATTCCAAGGGCTGGAAAAACTGGCAGGCCTATACCACCTTTTATTTGTGGGCATCGCTGATATAATTGCGGTGATTTTAAAGCTTCAGGTGGAAAACGATCATTAATTTGGTGTAAAATTGAATTGGTAACTGTCTAATTCCTTGCGGAGGTGACACGGTGTCCGAAGCAATTGTCAAACGGAAAATAACAGCTCTTCTTAGCGCTGACGTCAAAGGTTACAGCCATTTAATGGGACAGGACGAAATCTCTACCATGGCTACCCTATAAACTCATGAAGATTCGATGGCCGATTTAATTGACGAGCAGCGGGGAAGAGTTGTTGATTCACCGGGAGACAACCTCTTGGCAGGGTTTGCCAGTGTTATTGAAAATTCGGTTAAAGACGGCTATTTCTTTATGAAGATCAAAATTGGCCGTCCCGGTTCCCAGGCGGAGATGCTGCAAGGTGATATGGAGCGCATCGCATTGATCCTCCAACTGATCGGCCATTGGGAGACCCCCATACCGAAAACGGCAAAATCCCGTATTATTTCGACGCCAATGGAAGATATGAAAAAAAGAAACGCGCGCGCGCCTGCTGGACCAGATCGCAATTATCGAAGAGCCTTTCCCGGAGGAAGCGGATATTTATGTGGGCGATCTGGGTGCCAGGATAGCCGCCGATGAAAGTGCACACAGTGCAGACGACGTCAAAAAACGGATTGCAATGGGATATGGCGCGATTGCCTTAAAATCCGATGCCAAGACATTTAATATGACACTTAAAATAACGCAGGCGGCGCCTTAACGTCATCCGACCATTACATGCGCCTTTTTGAATGAGTGGTAATTTACCGGATCTAACGATGAACAAGAGCTTAAAAAATCGTATTCTCCCCTAATGGTCCAATTCAGCTCTAACCGCCTTGCCGATCTTTTCCATTAAATAAGGTTTGCGGACATATCGGCCGGCTCCCAATTTTTGGGCCTCTTTAACGCGTTCTGTTTCAGAAAATCCGCTCACAATAATGGCTTTTTGGTTGGGGTTAAATTTGAGAATTTTTCTATAGGTCTCAAGTCCATCAATTCCAGGATCCATGATCATATCCAAGATCAAAAGATCCACATCATGATTCGTCATGATATCTACCGCTTCTTCTCCGCTGGGGACGGCCGTCACGGAATATCCCAGTCTTTTTAACAGCATCGTGGCGATATTGCGCTGCTCGTCAACGTCATCCACCACAAGAACCGACTCACCTTCACCCATATAATCTTCGATAACCATGGCCGGCACTTCTTTTGGCAATTCTTTGCGGGTCACCGGGAAAAAAAGTGTAAAGGTGCTCCCCAGCCCCTCCTGGCTCAGAACGTCGATATAGCCATTGTGATCTTTTACGGTCCCCCACACGACAGCCATACCCAGGCCGGTTCCGCTTCGCCCCATGATCTTCTTGGTATAAAAGGGTTCAAAAATCCTTTTTAGATCTTTAGGTGGAATCCCTACGCCACAATCCGAAACGGTCAACAGCGCATAATCACCCTCTTTCACATCGTCATAGCCTCTGATCGGCCGATCCAGGTAGCGGTTTTCCGAAGCGATGACAATCAGGCCACCACCAGGCATGGATTCGGCTGCGTTGGTAACTAAATTCATAACGGTTTTGGATAAATGAACCGATGAGCCGAGGATATTTAACAGATCCTGATCAAGCCTTGTTTGAAGCTCGATAGTCGGATACAAATCCTGCAGCCGTTCAAATTCCGGCGACAGGAGATAATTGGAGATAATGCTATTTAGGTTCAAGACTTTGGTGGCTGCCACGCCTCGGCGGGCAAGGGTTAACAGATCCTTGACAATGGCCGCCATTTTCTGTCCCGACGAGTGGATAGCCTGTATCGGTTTTCTTAAAGGACTGCCTTCAGGCAGATCCAACAGCAATAATTCCGGATAGCTTATCAGGCCGGACAGAGTATTGTTCAGGTCATGGGCCACGCCCCCGGCCAGGGTTCCAAGGGCCTCCATTTTTTGGGCGCGTTGAAGTTGGGCTTCTAGCTGGTTACGTTCGGTGGCGTCAATAAAAAAGGCCATAATTCCAACAGGCTGTGACTGCTCATCTTTAATAAAAGATGCTGAGAGTATTGCATCAAAGGCCGAACCGTCTTTACAAACCCCTTTTAGCTCTATTTGCCTGCCCGCAGACTCGTGCAGGGTTTTTAAAAACTCGTTAAAGTTTGCGGTTCCCCAAAATTGCAATGTGTCCGCTTGCAATACCTGATCGAAATCATCATACCCCCACATCTTTATAAACGCCGGATTTACATAGGTTATCTTGCTATTTAAGTCGGTGAGCATGATACCATGGCTGTACGTATGGATGGCTTGATTTTTTATGTGAAGCTCCTGTCGCTGCTGATCCAGTGCGGCTGATAGCGCCAGCCGCATTTGCTCTTGATCTCCGAGGATCTGGGCTTCCATTTTGCTCATATAACCTTCAATATAGGAGGAAATATACAAGTCTACTCCACTGAGGGCCGAATGTAACAATTGCAGGTTTTTTTTATGCAGTCGATCCCAACAAAAATTGCGCAATTGAGATGCCAGTGCCAAAATAGTCCGATCGCCCAAACCGATATTGACACGCTCCTGACCGTGTTGGAATACTGCATACTGATCGCCGCTTGATAGGAAGGATAAGAAGCTATTTGTCTCCTCATGCGCTAATCCATCCAGCATGCTAGGGTGCAGGGTGTAACGGTTCTCAAAGACGAGTTCTTTGAGCAGAACGTACAACTGCCGATTGAGATCAGCGTGATCATTTATCAATTTCTGATAAACACGTCGCAGGTGATTTAGATCTGATTCAATTTTTTTCCTCATAGGCACGACCACCGTTGATGGCTTTATTTATTTATGGAAAATGACACCATAAAAACCTTCGCCACCCCATTCGTCCATTTCATGCTGCGTGACGGTTTCTCCCATGCCAACCCATTTATCTAAGGTTTGAAATCCAGGATCATCAATTATCCAGGGTTTTGCCAATTCAAACAGAGTTTCTTTAGATCGGATATAAATCGGCTGCCCGATCTGGGCATACAGTTCAAAAACGGGTTTCAGTTTATCGGTCACTTCTGAAGCATCCGCATCCGCATCACACAAGAATAATTTTGATCCTTTATCTGCCCAATAATACAATGTCTGCAGCGCGTGTTTTAATTTTTCATCCGGTAAAAAGTAAGCGATTCCATTAAACCCGATAGCCACTTTTCCTTGGTCAACAAAATCGTCTTTGATAAAGGCAGCGTTCAACAGTTCCTCGGGCTTGCCGGCGTAACACTCTTCAAATCGGGCATGTTGGTTATCCTTGATAATTTCACGTCCATACTCGACTGTTATCGGATCGATATCGGAGTAAATTACCTTGGCACCCGGTTTCGCTATCTGGTGGATATGATCAACGGTCGGAAGTCCGGAGGCAAAGTCGATAAATTTGTCGTATCCTTCCGATACCAGACGCCGGGTGGCCTCTCCTAAAAACCAGCGAATTAGTTTTAATACCTGGGGCATAAAAGGCGCTATCTGGAGCAAGTTTTCAGCCGTTTGGCGATCGACTTCAAAATTGTGATGGCCTCCCAATAAAAAGTCATAAATCCGCCCGGCATTCGGCGTACTGGGATCTGCGATGCTTGAATATTCAGTCATTACGGTCCTCCACTATTTGTTTAGATTATCGCATTCGTTTTTAGCGGACGGCAAATGCTATAGGATAAATTTCAACAAATAATTTTGATAGGTTATGGTTTTTTTTCCCGTGCCTCTAAAACCGTCGCTTGGATATTGTTTTATATAAAATTATGAAATAAATAGAAATTTTCTCTTTATCGCTGATAATATGCCAGATACAAGTATGAGTGTCAAGTTAGAGATGGTCACCTAATATCCAGGTGCCTAAAACAGATCGAAGAGAATTGCCCCATCTTTTTTAAAGCAGGAAATCGCAGCAAACCGCAGCCGGAGAATACGGGTGCGGATCTCAGACTTGAATTTCCTCCAGACCCTGAATAAATGCCATGGCCAGCCCGGCCGATATGTCGAGTTTCCCAGGGCTCATCTCGGACGGCCGATCGAATCGTATTTCTCCTGCATGAGCCAGTTTCTCACAACTTCTCCCAGCTGCCCTTCGAAAGATTGTTTGGCTCCGTGTGATTTCACAGTGCCGAGATCCAGGACATAAACCTCATCGGCAGCGGGCGAGTATTATTCCGGACCATTAAAATGTTTCATCATTCGGATTCAATCAAGAGCATAAAAATCCGCATGATATGGCCCGTCCATCTTCTCGGCACGATCATACCATTGTTAGCAGATTTAAATCTTTGAATTTGTAAGCCTTTTTAATAGGATATCCTCAATATTTCGGCGTGAATCCAAAACTGATAATACGAGGACGCTCTTTTCTGAAATTCTATATAGGACTCTCCACGGAGAAATGACTAATTCCCGATATTGAAGTATCCCTTGATCCCTTAATTCCGGAACGATTCGTCCTCTTTCAGGAAAGGTGTAGAGGCTTGAAGCTTTTTGTTTTATGCGTTTAACTATTTTTAAGGCGTTAGGTGGGCTATTGTCGGCAATGTGTTCAACAATATTTTCTAAATCATTTTCAGCAATATTTGACCATACGATATCATAGTTTTTGTTCATTTCATTTTGTCTTTCAGAAAATTTTCAATATTCTCAAAGACTTCCTGCTGAGACTTTGAATTTCCGCTCCTTATTTCATCCTCGCCTTGGGAAATCAGTTTTAATATCCCGATAGCATTACGCATATTTTCATAACTGATTGGATCTTGTAATATGGCTTTTGGCTCTCCGTTTTGCGTAATGATCACCGGACGATGGGTTTCATTAATTTGTTTCAGCAATTCAGCTGCCCTTGATTTAAGATAAGTTACTGGTTTTATATCCTGCGAAATATTCATTTCATCACCTCCGGTCTTTTTATAGTACTAAATTAAGACCGATGTCAAGCGCATGATATTTTTCGTACATTGTGTTTGCGGATAACCAGCGGACCAGCGAGCTTTCGAGCTTGCAGGGCATTAACGTAAAACCGCAAAGTTTTTCCCGTCCGGTTTCCGGGTAAAGGCACCGGTTGCCCGGCGGTCGGGATAAAAATACGGCGCGCGCAGAGTTAGGTGGAGAGTTTCCGACACCCACTCTTTCGGTTCCTACAAATAGCCCGTGGCGCAGATCTTCCCATACCCGCTGTTCCTCTTTAGAATATTTTTGTATATTTTCCCGGTAAGCCTGGTGTTGGTCTTTCACATTGACAAATTGCGATAAAATCACATTTGTATTCAACCAACTCTGATGCCGTTTGCCATAGGCGTACGCTCTATAACTGCTCCACTTATAGTCTGCTATGCGCTTAACCATGCCGGCTCTCAGTGGATTGCGGTGGATATAATAGGAAAGCTGCAACAGGTAGGCGTCGTCTTGTACCAGCATATTCTTAAAACGACCCTGAAATAAATGGCCACTTCGATTGTGGCGCAGGTTAAATCTTTTGGTATAGGTGGCTCCAAACCACTGCATGCTTCGGCACAAGTTTGCTTGATTGGTGCGAAATAAATAGGGATATAGGGGACTTGCTTGACTTGGTTGACTTATTGACTCGCCCGTTTCATGATTTTTGATATGGCCGATGTCGAAACTCCCACCCGCCTGGCAACTTCGGCTAACGCAACCCCATGCCCCTTTACCAATTCTATCGCAACCCGGTTTCTAACTCCACTTACCTGCTTGCGACGGCTGCCCCCTGTTAATTCGTCAATGGATACTTTTTCATTTTTACATATTTTGCTTATACATTCATCAATTTTCTGATCTTTCTCGCTCACCGGCAATTGAAATTTAATTCTGGCTTCAGCTTCTTTGATGATCCGCTCGATGAATTCACCACTGCCTAATATCCGATCATCACTTAATTCACGTTCCCCCGAGCGGCGCATTGCCTTAACGGCCCACCAACCGCCCAAGGAGCGGATTAACCCGCCACCAAGAAGCTCAGGCCGACGGCCTTCACCGATGGCTTTTTTGACATAGCTGCGATACGCATCCCTGGCCTCGCCTTACATTAACCAGTTTGATGCAAATTTCCTGAATTCCATATAGAGGTGTGAGTATCAATGGAGTAGATTTGACAACTACCACCATGTGGTTATAATTAAAGCTATATATATTTACAATTAATTTTCTTTAATTTCGCTTGAACAAGCTCCTAAATGATTGGTGCTGAAATACTGAAGCACTATCTGGAAGGGAGGCCAGAAAATGGGGCTTTTGGTAAAGCACAATTTTTTACATAGTAGCGATTTTCAAATTGCACTGAAGCTTTATCTTCAATCACAAAAGCGTATGCCTTAAGGTATGCGCTTTTTTTTTAATCACAAATGAGGATGAATATGGGGTTCTTTGCCCAAAAAGCAACTTATTATCTTTCAATTAAAGTATCTGACAAACCAAAGCTTGTATGGAATTTTTGGCATACAAGTGATGGGTTGCATACCATTCTTGGTATTATTGATGGCCTTCCTTCTGCAACCTAATGTCCGCTAAATTGTACCTATAATGCAGGTCTGTGAGGGAACCAAATGGATGACGCACAAGCCAACCCGCATTCCTCAACCGGCGATCCTATGGTGGGTTGGTTCAATCCTTTGCAACTGGCCAGGACCGGTCTCCTCGTCGCCGTTTCGGAACTGCTTGGCATCCGTGCTGACCGGCGGGTTACCGAAGCACTGACTGGAGACAGCTTGTTCTTCTCCCATTCCAATTTGTGGATGGACTACAGCACACAAGAAGAATTGTGGATCGACTTTGCTTCCGACGTTGGTGACGGGTTTACGTCAGCCTATGCCGTGGCGAGTGCCCTGGCGCAGCCAACCCTCGCGGTGGAAGAGCCAGGTGGACACACAATCTGCACACAACGAGGCGCCGCACTGGTATTGGGGGGCGACCAGGTCTACCCGGTGGCAAACCGTGATGCATATCGCCGCAGGTTCGTGTTCCCCTACAAAAAGGCTTCCGAAGCCGACCCCAAGTTCGAGAGCCATCTGTTTGCGATTCCCGGAAACCATGACTGGTATGACGGGCTCATCAGCTTCTCCCGCCTGTTCTGCCGGGCGCGCGACATTGGAAAGTGGCAGACACTTCAGAAGCGAAGCTACTTTGCCTTGAAACTGCCGCATCGCTGGTGGCTCCTGGCAGTGGACACCCATATTAGTGACGATATCGACCGCCACCAACTCGAATACTTCGAAAAGGTAGCTGAGAAGATGGAGCCTGAAGACCGGGTTGTGTTGTGCAGCGCCGAGCCACACTGGGTTTTAGAAGCGTTTCAGAAGGGTGTCTCAGATCCAGACCGCATCGACAATCTATCTTTTCTGGAAAGCCGGCTGCGGCGGCGGCGAAACATTCAGATCTATACACGTCTGGCAGGCAGCTTCCACCACTACCGCCGTCATGCTAAAGGCCAAACACACAATTTCACCGCCGGCGGTGGTGGGGCCTTCCTGCATCCCACGAACGGTCCTTCGGCCGAAAAGGTAAAATCTGGGCCACCGCCCGCCCAGGACCTGCACCTGAAAAAAGAATATCCGCCGTCTTGCATATCCCAGCATTTGGCGTATGGCAACCTGCTGTTTCCATTTTATAACCCATGGTTAGGTACCCTCACCGCCGTCCTCTATGCCGCCCTGGCCTACCCGCTCACACGCCTCTCACCGACCCTTTGGGCGCAGTCGGCCTGCCAGGCGGCCTGGGAGGCTTTTGCGGCACTGGTCTTTTTGCCGGATGGAATCGGGGGCATTCTCCTTTTGATACTCGCCTGTGTTGGGTTCAGCCAGTTCGACAGCTTCCACAAAGGATGGGGCAAACTGGCTGGCGGGATACACTGTAGCCTTCAACTCGGGTTGATCCTTCTGGCCTTCTGGCAGATCCAGCATCTGCTGGCCGGCAAGGGCTGGAACATCGCTCCCACCCTGAGCCTTATTCTGGCCCTTTCCCTCAGCAGGTTGCTTTCATACCTCCTGCGCCACCAGAAGGGATCGGATCATCCTTTGATACAGCTGGCGCTGCTGGCCCTTCCCCTGGCTTTGCTTTTGGGCATCACGCTGAAATATGGCTTCAGGCTGCCGATTTTGACATTTTTGAAGCCGTCCGATGCGTCCAGCAGTTTGTGGACCCAGGCCCTCGTCCTTGTGGCCATGGCCGGCGTAGGGTATTCGGCAAGCGCCTTTCTGGTCGGCTTTTACTTGCTGGTATCCTTCAATGTGATGGGCCGGCATGCCAACGAGGCGTTTTCGGCACTCCGAATTGAAAACTACAAAAACTTCCTGCGTTTACACATTAATAAAGCAGGCAACCTAACCGTCTATCCCGTGGGCATCGACAACGTCTCGGACCCGACATTTCGGCTCATCGAAAACCCTATCCTGATCAACCCCAACACAGCACACCACGGGGAACTGCTTGATGAGACTGAGAGGCCCGTATGACAGAGACACACTTCGACGCTATTGTGGTCGGCTCCGGCTTTGGGGGATCGGTCTCCGCCTATCGATTGGCCGAAGCTGGCCTGCGGGTATGCCTGCTGGAACGCGGCAAGGCCTATCCGCCAGGTGCTTTCGCCCGAAGCCCCCTGGAGATGAAACAGAATTTTTGGGATCCCAGCAAAGGCCTGCACGGCATGTTCAACATCTGGTCTTTCCGCGGGCTGGACGCCGTGGTTTCAAGCGGACTGGGAGGCGGCTCACTGATCTATGCCAACGTGCTCATTCGAAAAGACGGAAAGTGGTTCGTGCGCGAAGACCTGCGCCGTGGCGGGTATGAATACTGGCCCATTACCCGGGAAGACCTCGAGCCCCATTACGACCAGGTTGAGCAAATGCTCAACGCCCAGCGGTACCCCTTTGAGCACTCCCCATATAACAACACCCACAAAACACGCGCTTTCAAGGCAGCAGCAGACCAGCTTCGCCTGGATTGGCAGCTGCCCAAGCTGGCAGTGACCTTCGCCAACAACGGGCAGAACCCCGTCCCAGGGGAACCGATTGAGGAAGCCTACCCCAACCTGCACGGAAAAGCACGTCAAACCTGCCGACTTTGCGGAGAGTGTGATATCGGCTGTAACCATGGCAGCAAAAACACGCTCGACTACAACTACCTGACCGAAGCCCAACGCCTCGGAGCAGAGTTGCGAACCGGCTGTGAGGTCAAAGGTCTCCAGCCCCTCCCGGGCGGGGGATATGCCATATCCTACATCGAGCATCACCCGGAAGCTGGAGGCAAAAAAACAGACAAGTCTCGCCCGGCGCAGGTACGCATCACGGCCGATCGTCTGGTCCTGGCAGCGGGATCCCTGGGCTCGACCTATTTGCTGCTTCGCAATCGGGCGTACTTCCCTGGCCTCAGTCGACAGTTGGGCAGTCGATTTTGCGGCAATGGCGATCTGCTGACCTTTGCCCTCAAGTGCCGGCAGTTAATGGATCCCTCGGGCGCGCCAGTCATCACAAGTGCCATCCGTGTGCCCGATGCCCTCGATGGCGGGCAGGGACGTGGATTTTATTTGGAGGATGCCGGCTACCCCGAATTTCTCAACTGGATCGTGGAAATGGCGGGGCTGGGCGGCGCAATTGTGCGGTCGCTGAAGTTTAGCGGGCGATATGTCTCTAGCCTGCTGGGCATCAACCGCGACACCGACATTGGGGCAGAACTTTCTGACCTGATGGGTCCTGCCGCATTCTCTTCGACCTCCCTGCCCCTTCTGGGCATGGGTCGCGATATTCCAGATGGCCAGATGCAGCTACGAGGCAAGCATCTCGACGTGGACTGGACCCGCCATGAATCTGCCGATTTCTTTGACCGACTCGCCGACACGGCGCAGGACGTGGTCCATGCGATGAACGGACAGTTCCGCCGCAACCCCCTCTCTTATCTAAAGCGCCTGATCACCGTCCACCCGCTTGGAGGATGCCCGATGGGCCGCAACCCGATGGAAGGCGTTGTCGACCCATATGGAGAAGCCTTTGGCCACCCCGGTCTGTTCATTGTCGACGGGGCGGCGATGCCAGGCCCGGTGGGGCCCAACCCTTCCTTGACCATCGCCGCCGTCGCCAATCGCTGTGCCGAAAAGATGGTCCTCAAAAAAACCCCGAAGGGCAGTAGTATACCCATTGTGATAGAGGAACCGATGACTGAGCCGATGTCCGATCGGGTCTATGAGGTCAAAACCCATCAGATCGGCACCCTCAGGACAACCCTGCACAGGCTGACCACCCAGGATGGGGTCAACATCTCTTTGTCTCACCTCGCCCATCCAGGGGCAAAAGATTCGGTCCTGCTCATCCACGGCCTGACGACCTCTTCGGATATGTTCGTAATGCCCGAACATGACTGCCTAGCAGCCTTCCTGCACGATCACGGCTTTGATGTCTGGCTGGCTGATTTTCGGATGAGCAATCACTACGCTTACAATTACAGCGCCAAAGTCAAATTCAATTTTGAGGACATTGCGCTGCACGATTGGCCCACGATTGTAAACTTCATTCAAGAAGCCATCCGCGGCAATCGGCTCCACGTCATCTGCCATTGCCTGGGGTCGGTTACCTTCCATGCAGCGCTGTATGGTAAAACCGTGTCCGGAATCACCAGCGTCATTTCCAACAGCGTCTCTCTCAACCCGAAAGTGAGACTGTGGTCTCTGATTAAGATCCTGGTGGCGCCTTTTCTGATAGACCGTGTGCTCAAACTCGATTTCATCGACCCGAAATGGGCCGAACGAAACGCACCTGGTCAGCCCTGGTTGGGCAGAATGCTGGCCAAGTTGATCGGGTATGTACACCTGGAATGCAATGAGCACGCCTGCAACCTGCTGAGCTTTACCTGGGGGACCGGATTTCCAGCGATGTTTGTACACCAGAATATGGACCCCATAACGCACGACCGGTTCACCGAACTTTTTGGACCGGTAGCCATGCAATATTTCCGCAACGTGCGCAAAGGCCTCCTGTCCAAAAATACATTCGTCAAATATGACGGACGACCAGAATACGACAGCCTACCCGACCGTTATTTTGACAACGTGGGCGATATCGCGGTGCCGACCCTGTTCATCTCTGGAGACTGCAACAACATTTTTCCGGGCGCCAACCGAATCACGGCCGAGCGCATCAAAGCCAAGGGAATCGGCGGCTATGAATATCTCGAGGTGCCCGGATATGGCCACCAGGACATCTTTATGGGCAATAACTGCGCCGCCGAAGTATTTCCCTTGTTCCTCCCCTTCCTACGCCGCCATCAGCAAGCCAGCCAGCCACCGGCGCCGAAAGAAAACGCGTCTGTGAGCTTCACCGAAGAAATGAAAGGCTTCTTTACAGAAGGAGAGACCAGCTATACCCGCGGCGCCGAGCGAGGTGAGGACAACAACACAAACATCATGTTTCACCTGACCATCACCATCGATGACCTGGACGCCATTTCAAAAAATCCCGGCCAGGACGCCGAAGCGGTGGGGTATATAGAATCGGAAGCCCTGGGTGGGCGCATGGAAGTTCAAATGGGGCGGTTCAATCTCTTTGTGGACGATCCCGAGCGCGATGAGAAGCGCATGCTTTACCGCCTCTTTTTTAGCGACCCCAATGGCCGACAATTAACCCTCAGCGGCTTCAAGGTCATCCGGGACGACCCCGGCTTTGACTTGTGGAGCGACACCACGACGCTTTATACCCAAATATTTGAGGGGCACGTCGAAGCCAAGGATGAAGAAAGTCTTGAGCCAGTGGCGAAGGGCATCATCTACATCAACATGCTCGACTTCCTCAAGCAGCTCACGACCTTTCAGGCCGAAGCCCCCACGGCCGCCGAGCGACTTGAGGCGCTGCAGAAGTTTGGCAAACTCTTCCTCGGTGAATTATGGGAGGCATACAACAGTCGCATTCCCATGTTTTAGCGCCCCGGCGCTACACCATTGATTCAGACGCTGGAGGGAGCGAAATGCAACCCCATTTAACTGAGCAAGGTCCGCAACAACAGGCAGCCAACTGCAAGGAGAAATCATGACGGCGGTCGCGCACTTATCGACGTGTCTATTTTTGAAGGTCAAGTTCAAAGAAGCCCCACTGCTCTTTATCCTGCTCGCCACGGAGGTCACAGACCTCATCTGGGTTGTGCTCAATCTCGCCCGGACCCCCGGCGAACCCCCCATCGAAATATCCCGCGTGGACTTACCCTTCAAATTCATAGGAGATCTCCACCTCATCTCTCAGGTGTGGTCGCATTCTCTGGTGGGCAACCTGGTCTTGGCACTGGTCTTTGCCGCCATCGGGTTGATCGTGTTCAAAAGTCTTCACGCTGCTGCTGCGGGTGCCCTCGCAGTCCTCGGGCACTGGGGGCTTGATTATCTTGTCCACGATGCGGACCTGCCCGTCCTGCCCTATGCAAAGTCCGTCCTTGCCGGACCTGCCCTCGGGTTCAATCCAGAGGCCCCATGGCAGGGTTTGAATGCCACCCTGCCATGGCTGGGGTATGCCCTGCAGGTAATCGTGGTTTTGATTTGTTACCGCGCCTTTGTTCAGGCATACCGCCCCACCGCACGGTGGGTGCTAATCGGGGCGCTTGTGTTTTTGAACCTGGCTGCTCTGCCAATCTTTTTACAGGGCGCCATGTCGGAGATAGTGACCAGTACGTCTGGACTGGTGCTTGGCACGCTCACCGATATGCTGCTGGCCAGCCTGGTGCTTTACGGGGCCGTTCGATTCGCCGTCCCCGGGGCCATTCCTCGCCTGGGCCCGACATCGGAAGCCCTCAGGACACGGCTTCGAGGCCTACAAACAGGCGGTGCCCTGCTTGCCCTCATCCTGGGCATTTCCCACCTGGCACAGGGCATGTGGGATGGAGCCACCAATCCTTCGCTCGCGCACTGGTCCACAGCATTTGGGATCGCCTATGTGCTCAGCGGATGGACCCTGTTTGGCCCCTCACCGATGGCCTTGTGGACAGCCTTTTTTCTACCCATTCTGAGCGGCCCCCTCTCCCGACTGTTTCTGGGTGCCGGGCACCTCGGCTTGGTGCACCTGGCCTTGGAAATTGCCTTGGCCACAACGGCTGTCTACACCATCTACAAGCTCAAAACAAGCAAGTTGCGGATTTGAGGACACCATGAAACGCTGGCATAGCCTCTGTCAGATCGCCTTCAGCGTGCTGGATATGGACGACACCCTGTCCTTCTACCGGGACCTGGGCTTCGCCCCAAACGGCGGGACAAGCCTGTTTGGGGGACACACCTCCTCGAAGCTGCAAGGATACGATGGGGTCAAACACGACGTGCGCTGGATGAGCGACAGCACCGTGGGGTTCCAGCTGGAGTTTTTTCACTACACCAAGCCTCTTCCCCGACCCCCACGGGTAGATGCCCGGGCAAATGACATTGGCTATCAACGACTAAGCATATGGGTGGCCGACCTCGATGCCGTGCTGAGCCGTCTCCAGGCTCGGGGCGTATTGCCACTGACACAGCCCCGGGACTATGGCGACGGCCGCCGGGTCTGTGTGCGCGATCCCAATGGCGTGTTTGTGGAATTGATGGAAGGCCCAATCACGCATCCCAGCATGCCTCATTTGGATCGCTACCCGTTGCCGGTTCGAACGAGGGCGCTGAGTCTCAGCATCCCAGACCTGGAACAAGCCCTGAATTACTTTGAGGGCATACTAGGGATGGAAAGGGCAGAAAACCACCTCCATTCACCAGACATGGAGGCTTTGTGGGCAATGGACGGAGCGCAAGTTCAATCGGCGCTGTTGTGGGCAGGAGACTTCGCCGTGGAATTAAACGAATACAAAACACCCTCTGGCAGGCCACGGCGGACCGACCGGCATGTTGGAGAAGCCGGCATTTATCACTTTGCCTTGCACTTCAACACCCGGGAGGACGTTGAGAGGAGTTACCGGTATGCCCTACAGGCAGGACACGCCAGCAACACCGAACCAATTTGGTTCGGACTTGCTACGGTTGCTTATATGCGTACCAATCAATCTTTTGTGGTCGAGTATTTGCAGTTTAGCCCCTGGATAAAAAGATTCATCGGCTTTGGTGAGCCCAGTTACAGGGAGTAAAGATGAAAAAAACCTACGAATTTGTGGTCATTGGATCGGGATTTGGAGGCGCCATCTCAGCATGCCGGCTGGCGCAGGCTGGCAGATCGGTTTGCATCCTCGAAAGGGGAAAACGGTGGGACAAAGGGGCCTTTCCCCGCACCACGGGCCAGGTGTCTGGCAAGGCCTTTTGGGATGAGCAAAAGCAGTATGGTTTTTTGGAATACAAAGCTTTCCGGCGCATCGACGTGATCCAGGGCTGTGGCGTGGGTGGCGGTTCACTCCACTACTTCAACGTCCACATCCGGACACCCGAGCGCGTCTTTCAAGAGCCCTGGCCCTCCGAAATCGCGCGGCCTGTTCTCGACCCCTATTATGACCTTGCCAAAGATGGGCTGGATGCGCGGCCGCTGGAGCCACCTGTCGGATTGCCGATACCGTCTCGAACTACGGCCTTCATGGATGCTGCAACGGCAGCCGGCAAAAACCCGTCGCTTGTGGATATTGCGGTGCATACCGGGCCAGATCGTTCGGGTTCTGGCGGCCATCTGCAAAGCGCCTGTACGTACTGCGGCAACTGCCTGCTTGGTTGTCATGTACATGCCAAAAATACCCTCGACCTCAACTACCTGGCTTTGGCCGAATCTCAGCACGGCGCAGAGATCTACCCCCTCCATGCCGTAACCTATCTGACACCGGCAAAACAGGGCGGATATGACGTGCACTTCCAGCACCTCGATCCAGAGTGTCCGGGTCAATTCGAAATAGGCACCGTACATGGCACACATGTGATTTTCTCTGCCGGCGCCCTTGGAAGCACCGAACTTCTGCTGAAGTGCCGCGACGAAAAAGGCGCTTTGCCCGGCCTCAGCAACGCACTCGGCAGCCGCTTTTCCGGCAACGGAGACTTCCTCCTTGCCGGCACACTGGGCGCCAATCGCGACGTGGACCCTGGCTGGGGGCCCAGCATCACGGCCAGCGCCGACTGGTCTTCGCCAGATCATGTTATCACCATCGAAGACCTCGGTTTGCCCGATCCCCTGTTTTGGTACCTCGAAGGACTCCTTCCAAGCGGACAACGCCTGCGTGACCTGCTCCGCTTTTCTTGGGTCTATCTGCTGCAAACCCTCGGTAGAAGTTGGGGATCAACACGGGTGAGCCGGGAAATCGACGCGTTGATCATGGGCGGGCGAACCACCCACTTCCTCCCCTACCTTGGAATCGGCACGGACGCCGCCGACGGCCAGATGCAGCTCCGCAATGGCGCCATTGACATCCAGTGGCAACACCGGCGCAGCAAAGCCCTCTTCCGGGAAATCGAAAATGCCATGCGCGAAATGACTCGCCAACTCGGAGGACGTTATGCCACCAGCCTGCTGTGGCGCTGGCCTCTGCGCAAATTGCTCACCGCTCATCCCCTCGGAGGCTGCCCGATGGGCACCCGGCCAGACAACAGCGTCGTTGACCATCGGGGTGAGGTCTGGGGCCATCCGGGTCTTTATGTGTGCGATGGTTCCACCATCCCTACAGCACTGGGCGTCAATCCGTCGATGACCATCTGCGCCCTGGCCGAGCGCACAGCCTTCTTGATCCTGCACAAGCGGGAGATGCGCGCTTCAGACCCACAAACCCCCCAGAACACTTGAAGGAGGCGCATATGCGACTATTTTTGAAACTAGTCGGTAAAATCCTGAAAAGCATTCTCGTGATCGTCCTCGTGGGACTGGCAATAGGCATAGCCTGGTTTCCCTGGCGGCCCTCAGCATTGCGCCAGCAGCCCCGAATTGTCGAGACCGAATCATCGGTCTCGCTGCCCGAAGATGTGGCGGCCCTGGGTTTGTACGCCCAGTACTTCAAGGGATTCGATCTCAGCCCAGGTCGGTATACTATTGAAAAATTGGAGTTGCAAGCTTCATGGATCTCGGACAATCTTGTCCAGACTTACAACGGCCTTCTGGACATTCCCCTGCACCCTGAGGATATCCCTGCGCTAAAGGATCTGTCCCTTTTTCGAGGGTTTGTCAACCTCACGCGACTGAGGGATATGTCGGGGCAAATCGTGGGGATTGGCAGCCAAGTTGAGACCATTGCTTTCAGCTCCAATCCATTGAAACATGTGATCAACGCAGACACCGACTGGACCTTTGTCATCCCGGGCCGGGGTGTACTTTTCCTCAGCCAGGAGGAAGGCGGGCCCGATCTGGGCGCCCTGCAAGATATGGCCAAGAAAACGGGACAGGAACTGAAGGGCGAATGGCGCATCAACCACACGCTCGGACCCCTACCCAATCGCTGGGGCATCATCCACGGGGGAACGGGCGACTTTGAGGGCGTGGTGGGCGTCTTCCAGGAATACAACATCGTCCATGGGGTGCCCCCCAAAGGGGATATCGACGCAAACTCGGAATACAAGCTCACCTATATCCGCCCCTCAAACGCACGCTCAGGCCCGGGACAAAAGCTGCCTGAAGATGTGGCCAAATACAACCTGCCGCCGACCAGCCTGCTTCGCCTCGATTTCGATAGGCCCTATGAGGTCAAGCACCGACGCTTCCACCTCGAGATGCCTCGAGATGCCATCTACCAGACAAGAGGAGAGCAGCGCACTGATGCGGTTATTCCCGCTTCCATGCCCACCTATAAAGCCATAAGTCTCCGCAAAGTCACCTCGCTCCTGGCCAAAATCAGGGACGAGACCGGAACCGTGATCGGTCTGGCAGGGGCCACAACCGTGCACGCCGACGATCGGAAATATGCCCAGTGGACGTTGACCCTTCCAGGGGAGGGAACGCTGCATGTGCTTCCAGATTCTGAAAGCGTGCCTGGTGGTGAAGCACCAGCGGTTTTGTCCTCTGGGGGGGGCATTGTGAGCGGCACAGGTATCTACGCCGACGTGACTGGCACCGTAAAAGAGCGCGTCCATAATACCTCAGATGGCTGGCGAGTTGAGCTGGAATTGACCTTTGTTAGAAACAGGTAACTGCAAACTGGGGTCGGACCCAATGCCATTAACTTAGCGATTACCTATTGAAATTAAATAACTTATTCCCATATTTTTCTTCCATTCCCACCTTCATTCTGTAAATTCTCGACCTCTCACTTCTTCGCAGGTTTATTTTCGACTTGATAAACGTCAGTATTATTGATGTAATACCGATATCGTACCGACGTATATTTTATTTTTTACCTCCAAACTGAGCAAATTCACCGTCACCTAAAATTCGTTCATCACTCTTCATATGATCATTCGCTCGGCGCATCGCTTTGACCAGTGGCGGAAAGCCAAAGTCGGAGCAATTATTACTTCGTCAAGACATCACCGGAGGAGACGGAAATAAAAAAAATCCTTTTCCCAGTCTATTGGATAAGTTTTTCCTTGACAAAGGCAGGCCATATATAGGTTATATTTACCGCAACTCGATTTCAACAAAATAGAATTCAAAGTCATTCGCGTTAATCACATTATGTTCTACGCCAATAGGTCTGTAATATGATTGACCAGCTTTCAGTTCAGCAACGCTATTGGCTTTCGTGGTTTCAAGAAGCAAGTTGCCATCCATGCCTGGAACAACAATGTAGTCATAGCCATGTTTGTGCCAGCCGGTTTCTGCACCAGGTTCAAATCTCCACTCGGTAACGATGACTCGTTCATTGTCAATTTGCTTGATAGCTACAGCTTTTGGTCTGTTTGATGTCATAGGTAATTTCTAAGTAAATATAAAGGTTGAGGTAAGCAGCGGCCTAAATAATTTCCAAGCCTGCGCGGCCTTTACGCAAAACCGCAATCTTCACGCCGTCTGCTTCACTGATTTGTTATTTCCCTTGACAAATTAGAAATAAATTCTTTAATTCAAATGTATTATAAACTTCCCCTACGGTTTCGACCTAGTGCGCGGGGCCACCTCGGTGGCCCCTGCTTTTATGAATTGTAATAATTATGAGAACTTACATCTATATAGATGGGTTTAATTTTTATTATGGTGCCGTTATAGTATCCAACGATAGTGATTTGGTTGAATCTCTCCGCTTGGTTAAAGAACAACACAAAAAGAAAATTGGATTAATCACGCCCGGGAAAACCCACCCATTAAGAGAGCTTCTCAAATACGCAGATTTCACAAAACGGTTCGTTACCGGCATCTTATCGTTTTTGCAGCCGATTTCAACGCCCCTTCCATTCATGTCACAAAATCCAGAGTCTGGGCCCTGAGGCAATTTTACCATTTTTTGACCCTTCACAGGATCGTACCTGAAAATATCGCCACCGGTCTGCCCTATCCGAAAATCGAAAAGATGGTACCACAGTTTCTTACTAAAGAGGAACATACAATTTTAATTCGCCACTTCACCGACCGGACGAGCTCGCCCTTTGGCCTGAGAAATCTCCTTATCATCATGCTACTGGGCACCCTGGGCCTTAGAACCCGTACCCTGACTGCTCTGAATATTGAGGATATCGATCTCACATGCGGCCTGCTGTGGATCAGGGAAAAAGGCCGAAGACACCGCAGCGTAGTGCTGCCACACTGTCTTTGTAAAATCATTCGCAACTATTTTCGTCATCAGCACCGCAAAAAAGGACCGTTGCGCATAGCCAAACGCAAAAAACGCATTTCCCCGCGCACATTGCAGGATATCTTCCGATCAGCGGCCGACAAAGCGCGTAGCGGTTTGGTGGCCCGGCTGCATGCGTTAGGCGTCATTTTGCGGGATAAGATCAACATAAGCACATCTTATCAAGCAAGATTTATCAATGCTTAGTTGCTGCAAGATTTCATCTGCCTCATCAATCCCTGTATTTACATCTTCGTATTTTTTTAGGACGACTTCCAGCTCAATAAAATTGCCTAGCCTTTCGACCTGGTCAACATGAATCCTTGTTCTACCGGCATAGTATAACTTACGGTTTTTTATGACTCTCCCGACCTCTCCATATGCAAGTTTCAGGGCCTCACGCAGAGTTGAAGGGTCGTTTGTGGATGTCCGAATATAAAAGGACTCGGTTGGTTCCAATTGATCATCACGCTGATAGAAGATTAACTCACCATATTTTTCTGAAAACGTCCGCAGTTTTAGTCGCCCATTGGCGCACTTAAAAAATGTATCATCTTGAAAAATTGTGGTAGGTCCATCTTCTGCGATTTTAGCGATACGAAGTTCTAGATCTTCGATATTTTCAATGCGAGCTTTGATTTCTACGTTTCTATACATTTTGGGGTATAAGATTTCCGTATTCAAATGAATTACTAAAAACTGAAAGTGTTTTTTTGCTCATATTTTTTGCTCTAAATTTGAAATAGTGAAGCAGCTAACCAACAAACCCAGTAATTTGCGCAATTTGCCTTTTATTAACGGGCGTTTTATAACAACATAAGGATCGC